>Ga0208960_1000279_pt1 | contig 29260 bp, 31 predicted proteins | sample GreLakmeON33MSRF_FD_187703 | JGI IMG/M metagenome (GOLD analysis project Ga0208960, IMG submission 187703) | Freshwater lentic microbial communities from great Laurentian Lakes, MI, USA - Great Lakes metaG ON33MSRF (SPAdes) | ecosystem: Environmental > Aquatic > Freshwater > Lake | place: Great... | reverse complement strand
GCGTTGTAAAGCTGCTGGTACTTGACCAAGTTGGCAGCTTCTTCGTCTAAATTCACGCCGGTGATAGAAGACTTTTGATTGGCCAAACTTTTTTGCAATGCTTCATTCGACTGTTGCGTGTTCTTCCATGTTGCAATGGTTGTAGCCACGCTGCTGGTGATGAAGGTCACGGGTGAAGTGAATGAGTCGCGCAAACCTTGCAATGAGGCAGATGCGGCAGCGTTCATGTAGGTAAACTGAGAGACATCAAATGTGCCCACCACCTTGAATTGGCGCGCATCAAACTCAGACTTGCTTAGAGCGGTATCAATGGTCTGGCGATAGTTGCTACTTTGAAGATTAGAGCCTTCAACCAGCTCGCTGTAGGAATATTCAGCAATATCGGTCTTTTTCCAAAGACCATCTAACAAAGCTTTACCTGCAGTATTTGAACTGATACCAGTGAGGGAGGCGCCGCCTGATGCGGTTGAAGCAAATCCAAAAATAGGTGCAATTGCATTTCCGGGTGAGGTGCCGTCGGTAATTTGATTCACTTTCCTCACCAACTGAGTTGCCAACAAATTGATACTTTTTTGAACCGTTGGCACAAAAGTTTGAATCAAATGAACATAGGCACCAGCTTTGCCATCTTGCAAAACAGTTTGCCCTGGCAGCATGACAGAATTGCCTCTAGAGTCGAGAAGTGCTGCACCATTACTGTCTTTTTGTGCCACTGATGGCATCACAAGCTTGATGTAAACAGGATTTCGTCCATCCAATGAGGCCGCTTTGACTCTTAAGTCAGTCAACGGCATATCACTGCGAATGACGCTTGTACCTGTTGAGTTGGTGAATGTATTGGCAATTTCTCGGTCAACCAAATGCTGTCCATTCAGCAAATAACTGGCCGTACCATCTTCATTGATCAAGGTGGAACCGCCCACCAACTCTTGCAGCTTGCCCACTATTCGGTCGCGCTCGTCTAGCAAATCGGGAGAAGCCGCGGCCACGCCCGGTATGGCTGCGGCCCGAATTTGAGAATTCACCGAAGCCAGTTGAGGTGTTAAAGAATTGGCCTGGTTTAGCACATCGGCCAGCGCCTGTGACGCATTACTTGAAATCTGACCTACTGCATTGGCCAGGCCACTCACACGGTCTGCTACCAAGCGTGCATTGCCAATCAAACTTTGTTGGTAAGCCGAATTGGAAGGTTCATTCGCAATAGAGCCAGCGGCGTTGAAAAAATTGCCCAATGCAGTGGCAATCGAAGTAGCTGGGTCAGTGAGCATGGCATCTAAGGGCGCCACCGACTGAGTCAGTGCTTGGCTGTAGCTGGTTTTGCTTTGCTGAGACAGCAACTGGCCTTGCAGCAAATTGTCAAAGTAGCGCGTGAAACCTTCAACAGCAAAGGAAGTGCCTGTGAGGTCAATCGATGAAGGCGACAAGCCATTGATCCGAACACTTGATGTACGGCGAACATATCCCTCAACAGACGAACCTGTGACGTTTTGGGAAGTCACAAGCATACCCGCCTGAGCGGATTGAAGTCCGGCCATGGCGCTGTCGAAGAGGGCTGCTGTTCTCACTGCTGGATTCCGTTGTGTATAAGGTCTAAAGGGCTAGATAAGAAGATCTATGAAATACAGCGTTTTATGGCTTTACGGCATTGGCAGCCGAGCCGATTAATTGTGCTGCTTGAACTTGCTGAATCATTTGAGTGGCCATGGCTTTACCAAAACCAAAGCCACCCTGAGCTGCCATATTATTGGCCATCTGCTCATCTGCCAAACTTAAGTAGGCGGCATTGCTGCCACCCTTGCTGCTTTCGCTGAACACAGAATTTCGAATCTCACGCATCATCTGGCGCAACAACACAGCTTCAAATTCTTGCGCTGTGTGCTTGATTTTTTGAATCTGCGGTGTATCTGCCACGCCGCTAGACAGCGGCTTTGCAGAAACCAAACCAGAGACGATGAGGTCGGCCATGTTAAATAATTTCCAACTCAGCTTGCAATGCACCAGAAGTTTTCATGGCTTGCAAAATAGACATCAAGTCTTGTGGTGTGGCACCCAGCAAGTTGATAGCGCGAACCACTTGCTCCAGAGAAGCGCCTTCTTCAACCCGTACCATTTGACCTGCAGGGCCCGGATCGATGCTGACACGTTCATTGCGCTGGTTCACAGGACGGTTGCGTGATACCAAAGATTGTGGAACCAGTTGGTTGTTGGCTTGTACATGGATGGTCAAGTTGCCGTGTGTCACTGCAAAAGGTGCCAAACGAACAGATTGATTCACCACCACAGAACCTGTGCGTGCATTAACCACCACTCTGGCAATGTCTATTACGGGCTGAATGTCGAGTTCAAGCAACTGCGCCATCACATTGACGCGCAGTGCTCTTTGCACAGGCACACGAACTGAAACAGTTCTGGCATCGACTGCAGTGACAGCATTTTCTTCAACTACCACCTTAGCGATTGCTTCAACAGCGCGCTGAATTTGAGCGTAATCTACTTTGTGGAAATTGAACTCAACCACAGGGTCCATGTCTGCTTCGGGGGCGGCTTGCTCCACCATGCCGCCACTTGGAATACGACCTGCGGACAATTGATTGATGGTGGTGCGAGCCATGGCCGTGCTCACAAAAGCGCCAGGAACCACAATGGAGCCTTGAGCTTGGCCATAAACTTGGCCATTGGCCGCCTTCAATGGCGTCATGAGAAGTGTGCCGCCGCGCAGGCTGCGGGCATTGGTTAAGGAGGATACCGTCACATCCATGGCCTGACCTGGGCGAGCCAGTGCGGCCAACTCTGCGGTCACCATGACCACGGCAGCATTGCGTGCTTGCAGGTTAATGCCAACGGGCACCGATACGCCCAATGAATTGAGCATGGTGATCACAGACTGACCTGTCACGGGGTTAGAGCCCGAGTTATCACCCGTGCCGTCTAAGCCCACCACCAAGCCATAACCAATCAATTGGTTGGGTCGTTGACCTGAAACCACGGCCATGTCTTTCAGACGAGCTGCCATAGCTTGTGACATGCCCAACACAAAAGCGGTGATCAAAAACCATTTAGAGAGAGTGCGGTAAGTCATGGCATCATCCTCAGTTAGGAGAAAACTTGCTGAACAATTTGGTCAGCATGCCGGGGTTTTGAATTTGATCGGTGATGCCTTGGCCGCGGTATTCAATCCGTGCATCAGCCACTTGAGAAGACAACACAGTATTGCCCTGCAAGGTAGAGGGCGACACAATGCCACCAAATCGAATCACTTCCTCTTCGTGACCTACGGCCAAGCGTTTTTCGCCAGCCACATTCAAATTGCCGTTGGGTAGCACTTCAAGCACAGTGACCGTAATCGTGCCTAAGAACTGATTAGAGGCAGAAGAGCCACCTTTGCTGTCAAAGTTGGTGTTGCCGTTGGTGTTCACGCCGCTATTGAGGGCAGTGGGAGTTGCAGTGCCTGTGCTCATGTTGAAGCCAGCATTCAAACCGTTAGAAGATAATCGGCGTGCATTGGTGCCAATGTCTTTGCTGGCGCGGGTTGTTTCATTCAACATCACAGTCAGTGTGTCACCTACCCGAACAGCACGACGCTCTTCAAACAATCCCTTGTGAGTTGCGGCAGCAGGCTTGGAGGTCGGAACCAGTGAGCCCTTAGAAGTTGCTACTTTTTCTTGTGCTTCAGGACGTGCAGTTGTTTCGCCATTGACCAAAGACTGCTTGGAGGCGGAAGGCAATTCTGCGCAACCTGCCAAAATAGCGGCGACAAAAATAAGCAAAGCAATTTTTTTCATCACAGTTGTCCTAACTTTTGAAGCATTTGATCGGAGGCAGTAACAGACTTAGCGGTAATCTCATAGGCCCGTTGCGCTGCAATCAGTGAGACAAGTTCTTCAGCCACGTTCACATTGGACTGCTCAGTGTAGTATTGACTGATGGAGCCAAAACCGTCTTTGCCAGGGGCGCCTGTTTGAGGATCACCAGATGACATTGTCTCGAAATACAAGCCACCACCCGCGGAAGCCAAGCCTGTAGGGTTAGCAAAATTCACCATTGCAATTTGATCAGATTGCGTAGAGGCTGTGGTATCAGACATGGAATAGCTCACGGTACCGTCAGATCCAATTGCAATTGAGGTTGCTTTAGCAGGAATCACAATACCAGTAGAGCTGGCGCTGGCAGATGTGATACTGCTTTGGCCGAGCAATACGTTACCATTGGCCGTCACAATTTGGCCTTTGTCGTTGCGCATAAAATTACCAGAACGTGTGTATGCAACGCCGTTAGGCGTAGTCACTGCAAAGTAACCGTTACCACTGATGGCCATGTCCAATGGGTTTTGACTTTGAACCAAAGGACCAGCGCTGTTAATTCTCTGAGTAGCCGAGACGCGAGCACCGTTTCCTGCTTGCAAGCCAGCTGGCACATAGCTGGCAGAATCTTCATTCAAGCCAGGTGTGCGAATATTTTGATAAAGCAACTCTTCAAAAACGGGGCGAACACGCTTGTAGGCTGTGGTCGACACGTTAGCCAAGTTATTGGAGATGGTATCCAAGCTGGACTGCTGTGCATCCAAGCCTGTTTTTGCTATCCATAAAGATCTCAACATTTTCTAGCTCCTTCATTTCACGGGTGTTTAAACCCTGGACAAGGACATCAGAATCCCTGCAGTTTTCGAATTTTGCTCAGCCACTTGAACCAAACGAATGTTCAAGTCAAACAAGCGGTTTTGCGCAATCATTTGAACCATGGCCTGTGCTGCGCTCACGTTGCTACCTTCTAAAGAACCGGGTACTAAGCGGATGTCATCCATTGAGGCCAAATCTTCTGTGGAGGTGAACAAGCCATTCGCCTGACGCTCCAAAGTGTGAGGTGCAGGGTTGACCAATTTCAAACGAGTCACAGGGGTTTCAAATTTTTGACCTGGCAGTGTGGCTGTAATCGTGCCGTTAGGCTGAATCACCACGTCTTGGCTGCCCACAGGAATTTGAATGGTCTGACCTTGCTCGTTCAACACATTCAAGCCAGACGAAGTGACCAAGAAACCTTGCGAATCCATGTGAAACTTGCCAGCACGTGTGTAGGCTTCTTGTCCATCCGCGCGTTGCACGGCAAACATGCCCTCATCTTGAATGGCTGCATCTAAAGGATTGCCAGTAGCGCTGACTGCGCCGGGCGTCCAGTCTGCGCCAGGTGTGGAATCCACCACAAATGCGCGTGAATCTGAACTGCCACCCGTTACAGGAACTGCTCGAAAAGACGACAACATTTCTCTGAAACCTGGCGTTTGTAAATTGGCCATGTTGTGAGACGTTGTAGCCAACTGCCCCATGGCGCTTTTGGCACCCGTCATTGCAGTGAAGACAAAACGATCAATCATGATTTAAGCCAGTTTATGTTTCAGAGTGTTGAAAATAAATCAACCCACCATTTGCAATGTATCGCGCAAAACTTGGTCAATCGCTTTTAAACTTTGTGAGTTGGCGCTGTAAGAGCGCTGTAAAATCATCAAGCGAACCAATTCATTGGCCAGATCAACGTTAGAAGATTCGAGCGCTTGGCTGCGAATTTCGCCCATTTCACCTATTCCTGCGCGGCCGACTGACACGCCATTTCCGTCTTGTTCTGTGCCGGAATCAAGGGACGCTGCAAAGGCATTTTTACCCACTGGCGTAAGACCGCCCTCATTTTGAAAATTCACCATGGCCACTTGGCCAATGAGCTTTTGTTTGCCACTGCCGTAAACGCCTACGATGCGGCCCTCGTTGTCAACGGTCACATTGGTTAAACGCGCCACAGCTTCACCGTTTTGTATGCTTTTCATCATTTGGAAAGCACCAGCGTGAAGTTGAGTACCAGACAAATTAAGTTCAAAAACCATATCAGTACTGCCACCCGCTTGGTTTGTTAAACGGCTGGTTAAGGTTGTGGCTGTTTTGAAGATAGACTCGCCTGTCATTGCGTCCGTGCCGATCGAGTCAATGTTCTGACCACCCATGAAACTCACCTTGGCTACTGTGTTGTAACCATTCCCCAATACCTCTGGAGATGCTTTTCTATTTGAGAAGGTTGAACCATCAATGTAGTCGTAGAATTTGCCATCGATGGATGCATACACTTCTACATTCGAAGTAGTAGTTGTTAACAGTTCCTTTGAATCCTTTTTATTAGAGGCCCCAGTCACTGGGATCTCAGTTCCATCTGGTGTAGCCAAGGTCATGGCTAAGGGGTGCTTGAATGTAATTGCTGTTTGAGTGTCAGTCATGCTCACTGCTGAAGACAGATTAAATGTATATGTTGAACCACTTTCGCTCATGGAGGTAACCGTTACACCAGTGTCTACAGTTCCATTAAAAAGTTTGTCACCAACCACGACGTTACTATAAGCACTACTGCTATAAGTAGTACCAGCTAATACAGTTGCAGTAAATGAAGTAGCTGAAGTAAGAGCAGTACTCCCAGGTCTTGTAAAACTGTTGTCGCCAGCATAAAAAGTAACTTTAGCATCAGAAGGTACGGTAATAGCGCTGGACAATGTGACAGCTCCACTGCTATAACCAGCAGAACTTACAGTTGTTCCTGAATCAATGCCATTGATAAATACCTTCATATAGGCCACCGATACCGTAGATCCTGCGTTACTAGGCGCTGCGTTCAAAGATAAAGTAGCACTGCTGGTATTGGTCGTTGTGCTCAATGCTGAAGCTTTTTCTGCAGTATTGACACGAAGAACAGAATCCCTGTGCAAGGTCACAAGAGACGTACCCAATGAGTTGGCAGAGGATGATGTGCCTGGTGTATAGGTGTATCCAGCAGTATCTGATTTGATTGACAAGGTGGCATCCGTAACGCGGCGGTAGTAAACCTCTAGCGTATGTGAGTTGCCGGAGCTATCGAAAACAGTTTGAGTGGTCTTGTTGTTGTAAGTGGCCTGTGTAGGATCGAAAGCCACATTGGTCTGCTTTGTAAATGCTGTTGAGGTTGAGTCCAGCATGGCAGACAAAACTGATTTTGAAGTGGCATTGCCAGGCAAATTATTGTCAGGCATGCGCAGTAAGCCGTTGTTCTTAATCAGATCGTCTGTAATTTGTTCGCCGTCCACTGTCGGTTGATAGCCTGTCAAATACATGCCGTTTTCATTGACGATGTAGCCACCTTTGTCAACCCCAAACTGACCATTGCGAGAGTAGTAAACAGCAGATGGATCAATTGTTTCTGCGCTGCCAGAGCCTTGGAGCAATCGAAACATGCCCGTCCCACTGATGGCCAAGTCCAAAGGATTTGCAGAGTTGGTAATGGCGCCTTGTGTCATTGGACGGCGAACACCTGTAGTCTGGGTGCCTTGGCCCGTTGCAGGCGAACTGGAAGAGTTGCTGCTGGTCACGAACTGTGTCGCAAATACATATTCACCAGTTTTGTAGCCAATGGTATTGGCGTTGGCGATGTTATTACTGACCGTGTCAATGGCCAAGGAAACGTTTTGCAGTCCAGAGAGTGCAGTTGTGATATTGCTCATGTCAATGTCCTCAAGTTAATCGGTTGATGTGTTTAAAAATTAAATGGCCAGCCACTTGACGATGTCAGTGCTTAAAATATTGCGTCCGTCACTCAGACCTACTTTCATGTCTGAGCCTTCTTGGCCAATGCTGGCCACCATGGCGCCTACATAGGAAGCGGGAGAAGATGTTTTGCCTTGTGTATCTGTGGCTGTTAGTTCCAGCGTGTACAGGCCAGAGGCCACTTGCTTACCAGCATCATTGCCACCGTCCCAAATGAAATCGGTCATTCCAATGGGTGTCGGGCCAAAATCAAACTGGTTCACAATTTGGCTGTTGCTGTCGCGAATAACAGCCTTCAAAGAAGCCGCGGGTGTATCCAATTTGGCTGCCATGCCAACGGCGTGGCCAGAGAAGTAAACCTGTGAGCCTTCAGCCAAAGCTGTTTTGCCAACACTTGAAGACAAGTTCATGAAGTTGGCCGATTGCATTTGAGCCACCAAAGCAGTCACAGATGTGTTCAGTTTGTTAATGCCATCTACTTGGTTTAAGGCCGCCAACTGCGAAGTCATGGCCGCGTTGTCCATGGGGTTCATGGGGTCTTGGTTTTGCAGTTGCACCGTCAGCATTTTCAAAAAGTTCTTTGAAAGGTCAGCTGCAGACGTGCCGTTGCTGGTCGTCGGCGCAGGCGGAGCTGAGCGATCGTAAACGGGAATGTTATTGATTGTGGTTGGCATGGTTGCTTCCTTTATTTGCCAAGATCCAGCGTCTTGAGCATGAGTTGCTTGGTGGTGTTCATCATCTCGATGTTGAACTGGTAAGCGCGTGATGCGGACACCATGTCCACCATTTGCTCAGCAGGGTTCACGTTAGGCATGGTGATGTAGCCTTGTGTGTTGGCCAGTGGATGGCCAGGTCGGTATTCCAAACGGGGCTCAGCGGTGCTTTCGACAATGCGAGCCACTTTCACGCCTTGGCCCACACGGCCTGCGCGCGCTTCTGATTGCAACACCACATGGCGTGCACGGTAGGGCTGGCCGTCTGCACTCACCGCTGTTTCAGCATTGGCCACATTGGAAGCAATCAAGTTCAAGCGCAATGAATTCGCAACCAAACCTGAAGTGCCCAAATCAAATGTGCCTAGTAAGCTCATGATGGCTGTCCTGTAATGGCAGACAAGCGCGTGCGCAATGTAGAACCCAAGAAGCTCAGAGCTGCTTCAGTGAAGAAAGCATTTTTCACAAAGTTGCCGCGCTCAATGTCGGGATCCACTGTGTTGCCATCTAAAGAAGGCTGCACACCTACGCGAAACATTTGCTTGGGTGACTGAACAGAGGAGGTCATTTGTATGTGACCTTGATGCGTGCGATCAAGGCTGACAGAAGTAGTGCTGGATTGGCCAGACAAGCGCTGCATCAACACCGATTGAAAATCAATGTCACGTGCTTTGTAGTTGGGCGTGTCTGCGTTGACCAAATTTGAGCTGAGCAATTCATGGCGAAGACTGCGCAGCTTGAGTGCAGCTTCTCCAAATTTCAGCGAATCAAATTGAGGTACGGTGTTCACGTTGGGTCCAATAAATTAATCAAATTTCTCAGATACTTCGCAAACAGCGTGCCAACCCACTAAAACCTCTAAAAACACCAAAGTTAGGTGCTTTAAGTGGTACAAATAGCCTAAAACCAATCCTTAACTGGTTTTCACGGCAAAAATTGCAGGCCTGCCTTGTTGGCTCTTGGCAATTTATGCCGCGAAAACGCTAGCTCAGAAAGTTGATTTGGCCGAGTCCTCAGACACCAGTGAAGAAAAGCAACTAGACCCGACCGAGCGGCGGCTTGAACGCGCGCGCGAAGAGGGGCAGTTCGCCCAATCCCGAGACCTGACCACGTTCTTGGTGCTTTTGCTGTTTGCAGCTTTTTTTGTAGGGATTGGCGGCTCTTTGATGAAGGGCTTGGTGGAGTTGGTCAAACAAGGCCTGACTTTTGGCCCCAGTGATGATTGGCAAAACCATTTGACCGATTGGGCCAGCGGCCCCTTGGTAGGCGCCATGCTGTGGATTTTGGCCATCGTTCTGCCCTTGTGGGTGATTTCGGCCTTGGCCCCTTTGGCCATGGTGAAGTTTCAGCCGGTTTGGGCTTTCAAACTCAATCCTGGCCGGCTTGACCCTTTTGCTGGCTTGGGCCGAATTTTTTCGACCGACACCCTGACCGAGGTGGTCAAGAACATTTTGAAAGTCATTGTGGTTTTTGGCGTGGGCGTGGCTTACGTCACGAGCCTTATGGGCAACCTCAGCGTACTTTCTCGGCAGGATTTAAACCAAGCGCTGGCCAACAGTCTGGGGCTCATTGAAACCGGCCTACTGCTTTTGCTGCTGCCCATTGTGGTGGTGGCGGCGGTGGATGTGGTCATTCAGTGGTTCAGCTTTTCGAAGAAAATGAAAATGAGCCAAGAAGAGATGAAGCAGGAGATGAAAGAGAGTGAAGGCTCGCCTGAGCTGAAAAATCGCCTCAGGCAGCGCCAGCGTCAAATTGCCACGTCGCGCATGATGTCCGCTATGGAAAAAGCTGACGTGGTGTTGGCCAACCCGGATCACTACTCTGTTGCACTCAGGTACGACGCTGAAAAAATGCGCGCCCCCATTGTGGTTGCCAAAGGCATGGATGAAATAGCTTTGATGATTCAGCGCTTGGCCAATGAAAACCAAGTGCCGGTGGCACGCATTCCACCTTTGGCCAGGTTGTTGCACAAGCACCTGAAAGTGGGCGAGCCCATACCCGCGCCCTTGTTTGAGGTCGTGGCCAAGGTGCTGGCTTGGGCCTATGAAATAAAGCAAGCTTCGGTAGCAGCCGATTTGCCTTTGCCAGAGATTGGCGCTTTGCCAGACCTAGAGCTTGGGGCCAAAGCCAGCGCGAATTAATTCAAAGGGTGACTCAAAGGCGGCTTGGACCAAGTCGGTGAAAGACGGCAGCAACAAAACCACCACCACGAAGGCCACAGGAATCATGATGGCAAAGCCCACCGAGAAAAGGTTCATTTGTGGGCTGACCCGCGCCAAGATGGCCTGCGTCATGTTGAACAAGAAGTAAATGACGATGGCCGGCAGGGCCAAGACCAAGCCTAAAGCAAAGGCGTCTTGAACCAAGCCCAGCACAGAATTCCAGTTCCAAGCAGCGGGCCAAGTTCCCAAGGGCAATACTTTGAAGCTGTTCACCAGCAACTCGAGCATGACCAAATGAATGTTCATGGTGAAGGCCAGTGCGATGGCTAACAAGCCCAAAAACTCGCCTACCAAACCTGATGCCAAATTGGCATCGTGTTGCAGTGTGGCAGCAAAGCTCAAACCAGATTGTTGCGATAGCACATCGGCCAGCATGTCCACCGCGGTCAAGCCAATCCTGACCATCCAGCCAGATGTGAGGCCCACAGCCAATTCAACAAACACCAAGGCATAGCCTGGCGGCATGCTGTCCAAAGGGGGGAGGTCAGATTGAACCAGGGGAACGAGTGCAAATGCAATGACCAAGGCCAGCAAGACCCGCAATCGCATGGGGGCTGACCGAAATGCAAACAAGGGCATGGTCATGAAGCAACCCAAAAGCCTTACAGAAATCAGCATCCAGAGGGTGGCTGTTTGTGTCATCCAATCTGGGCTGATGGGCAGCATGAGGGTTACCGCAGAATTTCGGGCAACTCTTGAATGACCTCGCGCAGGTAATCCACAAAAATTGCCAAACTAACGGGCCCCGCAATGAGCATGACCACGGCAATCACGACCAATTTAGGAATGAATGCCACCGAGCTTTCATTGACCGAAGTGGCTGCTTGAATAATGCCGATGACCAGGCCCACAATGAGCAAAGAAATAAGTACCGGCCCGCTCAAGACAAAGGCCATCCAAAGTGCTCTGAAAGCAACTTCAATGACAAAGCCTGAATCCATGTTAAGTGACCTTGAAACTGTTAACCAATGAAGCGGCCAATAAGGACCAACCGTCTGCCAGTGCAAACACCACCAACTTGAGGGGCAGCGAGAACATCATGGGCGAGACCATGACCATGCCGAGGGATGTCAAGATGCTGGCCACCGCAAAATCAATGGCCAAAAAAGGCAAGTAAATGAGGAAGCCAAACAAGAAACCTGTTTTGATTTCAGACACGGCAAAGGCGGGAATGAGCACCGTCATGGGCACATCGGCTCGGGTTTCAATGGGCTTGCCCCAAAGCTTGGCAAACAGGCTCAGGTCATCCTTGTTGGTTTGGCTGAGCATGAATTGTTTCAAGGGCTCGGTGCCAATGGTCACCGCTTCTTCAAACCCAATTTTGCCGCTGGCCAGAGGCAAATAAGCATCTCGGTACATGGACTCAAGCACGGGGTTCATGACAAAAAAAGTCAGGAACACCGACAAGCCAATCAAGACCAAATTGGGCGGCATGCTTTGCAGTCCCAAGGCTTGCCTGAGCATAGAAAACACAATGAGAATTCGAATGAAGCTGGTCATGAGCATGAGCGCAGCCGGTAAAAAAGAAAGGGCCGTTAAGGCCAGCAATGTTTGCACAGGCACGGCATACACGGTGCCGGCTTTGGACGTGCTAGAAGTGACCAGCGGTAAGTTTTGAGCCGCTGCCCAACCGCAGCACAGTAAGAGGGCAATGGCTACAAGCCATTTGAGGCTAAAAAACCTCACGTGCCGTTCTTTCCAGACAGAAGGGTCATGAGTTGCCCTGCAAAACCCGATGGCAAGGAACCCGAATTGGCGATGGGTTCAAAGTCGTCTAGCTCTGCCAACAAGCTGATGTGCGTAGGCGTATGGCCCAAGGCCAAAATACGATCTTGCATGCGAACCACCAACAAACGTTCACGGGGGCCCACCGGAAATGCCGCCAACAATTGAATTTGTCCACCCACGGTGGTGCTTTGTGCGCCTCGACGGAAAAGCCAGACCACCACTGCTGCCAGCACCACCAGCAAGCTAAGTGTGACCAAACCTAGCCACGCCCCTCCCCAAACAGACGACGATGAGCCAGACGAGCCACTAGAGACTGGCGCTGATAAGGCTTGCGCTTGAGCGGCTATAGAGAAAATGCCCAAGTAGGCAAAAGCTGAAAGTCGCGACAAGGAGGAAAGTGGGGTCAATTTTTAGATTTCCGTAAACGCTCCGATGTTGAAATGATATCAGTCAAGCGGATGCCATAGCGGTCGTCCACGATGACAACTTCGCCTTGCGCAATTAAACACCCGTTAACCACCAAATTCAAGGGCTCGCCGGCTTCCACGTCCAGCTCGATCACACCGCCGTTTTGAATCGACATGAGGTCGCCCAAAGGCATTTTGGTCCGGCCCAGCTCAATCATGACCCGCACGGGCAGGTTCATCACCATGTCCATGTCGTGAATGGCAGGTTTGGCGGGGTCTGCTTCAAGGGCAGGCTCTTTGCCCCATTGGGTTAAGTCATCCGACGACCCTTTTTCAATCTGCTCGGTCACACGTCACCTTCACTTTTCTGAATTTGTTGGTCTAGCTGGCTGAGGGCCTTGGCGGCGTTGGCCAAATCGCTTTGTGCTTGAGGCGGCATGTCCAGACTACCAAGGTATTGACCGGATGTAGCGCCCTCAAAGTCTTCTGTGTGTTGCAAGGGCGGCTGATTCATGTGCTCTACCTTCAGGGCATAGTGCCCATTGCGCACGCCATATCGCCCGCTGAGCATGTTGACGCCATCGACCATGAGGCGCACAGGGGCCGACAAATCAATGGGTAGAACCTGCCCCAAAGACAAAGACAGCAATTGCGCCACCGAAAGTTCTTTTTCGCACAACACGGCCACAGACTCCACAGGCTTGGCATACAACTGATGCTGCAGGCTGCGGCTCCAGCCAGCAGGTTGGCCTGATGTTTCGGAGGCCTTGGCCGAGGCGCTGGGCGTCTGCCAGTCTAGTGCACGTTTGGGTAGACACAGGTCGACCCTCAATTCGAGCAAATTGAAATGGATGGCAAATTGGGCATGCAGCACCACATCTTTGTGAGAAGTTAGCCTAAGGGAAGAGAGTTGCTGCTCTTGCCTGAGGGTTTGCAGGCGAATGGGATAAGCCGTTTGCCATGCTGCTTCATAGGCCGTGGCCAGTGTTTCTAGCAAACGTTGCCTGATGCCCAATTCAATGTGCGTGAGCTTGCCGGTTCTTTCTTTGATGGGAATGATGCCAGCGCCGCCAAACAAACAATCGACGGCTGCAGCCACCCAGCGCGAGTCAAAGTTCCAGGCGCAAAGTGTTTGTAGCGCATCAATTTCAAAGACTTGAATGTCTGCAAAAGAGGGCGCTTCAAGCACAAAGGCTTCGTAGGTTTTCAACTCCATGTCGCCCGCCAAGATCTTGATTTCAGCGGGAACCAAAGTGGACATTGACTGACGCCAGTGCGCAACAAACTGCATGTGCATGGCATCCAGTTGCTCGCGATTCCAGTCCTGCGAGACTTGGGTGTCTAGGCCCTCAAGGGCTTCTTTAGCAAATGGAAATTGCATGTTGTCTGGGTTGGTATTCATAAGTTTCTTCTAGGCTCAAAGCTTTACGCGTAGAGGTAAACCTGGTTGGAACCTGTTTCGCGCGCGCGAATTGCGCCTGCTTCGCGCTGCGTCAAAACCTTGGTTGTGTTGTCTGCGCCATTGCTTTTCAAATTGTTATCGTCAGAACCACGCTCCTGGGCATCCGCAAAATTTGCAGCATTGGAAGATGCAGACTGACCTTGCTGACGCATGTCGAGTTGCAGCTCCAAACCCATTTGCTGAAACTGCTCGCGCAATTGTGGCGCACTTTGTTCCAATCGGGTTTTGGTGGAGTCGCTTACGCCTTCCACAATGAGTAAGGCGTTACCGCGTTCATCAAGTTTTAACTCAATGGTGAATTTGCTTTGATCGGGCGGTGTGAGTTCCATCACCACATGACCACCGCCTTGCTTTACCATCTTCTGAATTTCTAGTTGCACAGCGCCGGCATCTAAGCGCACTTCATGGGGAACCAAGGCTGCTGGGCGTTCTTGCGATTGCATTGAAATCCAATCCATGACAGTAGTGACAGGTCGTTGCGGGCCACCCACCAAGCTGCTCACAAAACTAGAAGAAATATCTTCCAAGCTTTGAGTCGTTTCTGCTCGGGCAGATTCTTGCGCAATCACTGCTGAATTCGGGTTTGCGGCTGTGAGAGCTGCAGAGTCCAATCGATTGGCTGGGGCGGTATTGGCTGTGGGCGAACCAGCTGTGGCTGGGAAGGCTTCACCTGTTCTGCCAGCTTTCATGCCCGATTGAACATTGCTGAACGTTGTAGCGTCTGGGTCAATTGCTGGGGTGGCTGAAACTGCAGCAACACCTTCAACACCGAGTTCTATGCTGTTCGATGCGAGATTTGTGCTTTGAACTTGTGCGCTCGGCTTGGCAACGCCTGCAAGGCTAACAGCGGTCTCTATGACTTTAGGATTTTGCAGTGCATCCGGTTTGCCCAACTTTGCATCGAAATTGAATGAGCTTTCTTGGGCCTCGGTGGCTTGCACATCTGCTTTTGTATCTGATGAAACAGTTGTTCTTTCAGTAGCTAAGTTGGTAGGTGCTAGCGACAGAGCTGAGACTGAAGAATTGCTTGGCGGTGCTAGCGTTGAATCTGTTCTGCTGATATTGTTGTCGATTGAATTGGCAACTGTCGAAGCCGCTAAGGGGGTGCTTTGCGAACTGGCCTCATTGGTGGCAGCAGTAACACCTGCTTCGCTTGAAACCTTGGAGACAACTGAACTTGCCTCAGAGTTCAAAGTCAAAGAGGGGTCTGTCGCAACTTTCGTATCTGCTTGAGTTGAAGCCTGTTTTTGCATGCCTTCAGACTTGACCTTGTTTGTTGCAGCATTGATCGCTGGTTGAACTTGCACTTCACTTGCGCTGGCAGCATTCGCTTTAGAGGCCGCATTGACTTGAGCCACATTGCGTGCAGCATCTGATTGAACAGATGAAGCGACCTGAACCTGTGTTGCAGTAGCCGCTGCCATGCTCGAGGCTTGGCTTGCTGTTGACGCATTGGCTTCAAGTTGTTGGGCTACTTGCGACTTAGACACATTGGCAGCACTGATACTTTCAGTGCCCACTGAAGGCGTGTTTTGTGCCGATGTCAAAGTTGTAGCCGAGGAAGCCAGTTCCCCTTCTTGCAAGCTAGGGCCCGTCACTGGCGGCTGTGATGCTTGAGCAGCAGCTTGGCCAGCCCCTGCAGTGGCATTGATAGAAAGTGCAGCCGTAACTTCGGCTGAATTGGCAGCAAGGGGCACAGGTACATTGGCCCCTGAAGCAGACATTTGCGCAGCCAAGTTGGCAGCGGCCAACTCAGCGCCTTGCAATTGATCGGCTAAATCTAAGGCTGTGGTGTCTTGCGCTAAGGTCTCTGTGCCATCTGTTGTGATAGTGCCAGTCACCGAACTTTGAGCCCCTGAATTAGCAGCACCGGCCTGACCCGCAAAGGCAAAATTTGCATCCCCCACCGCATTCATGAGAACTTCTGCCGGCAAAATTTGCAGGTCTGAAGCTTTCTTGCCCGCATCCTCGAGCATGTCTAAAGGCGATTTTGCAGACGCGTCGGTTGGCGCTGAAGAGGGCTGCATGGCAGCTGCTAGCTCCTCTGTAAAGCCTTCTTCTGGCGACATGACCGAAGGGTCAAGCGCGTCAGGAGAAAGCGTCGTAATTGCTGCAGAAGTTGGATTCGATACAAAGATGGCCATGATTTAATTTCCCAAATTTAAATCAAGTTATGCAACTTCAGTGCCACCTTGCTATTTGGTGTTTTGGCGCGCCTGTAAAACGTCTTCTTGGGCCTTGTCTTCATGCATCTCAAATTGGGCTTGGCGCTGTTGTTTGCGCTTGGCCAAAAACGATTGAAGGGTCTTGAGGCGTTGGGCATCTTGTAAGGCTTTGTCCAGTGCCTCACGGCTTTGTGACTTTAAAGCCTGCACCTCGGGCTCTTGCGATTTGGCCGTGGCCCGCAAATTCAGGCCAAAGTTGACTTGGGTTTGCAAATTCAACACGGTATCACCTTGTTGAGCCGCCTTGACCCACTGAGTCTCGTATTCCTTGGCATAGGATTCAACCTGCAAATTGAAATTGCGCACCCGCTCATATTCAGCCTGAACCCGTTTTGACTGAGCCACAGACCGGTCTTTGCGCAATTTCAGCATTTGCTGCAGGACTTCAAACACACGGCTGCTCATAGCTTGGAGGCCTTTGCAATAGCGTTCAAGGCCGATACGCTGCCTTCTAAGTCAGCCACTTGGTGCGACTCTTGTTGCAAAAACGTCTGAATGTGAGGCCACAACCTCAGGGCAGCATCCAAATCGGGGTCGCTGCCCTGCATGTAGGCGCCCATGGCCACCATGTCTCGGCTGCGCTCATGCCGGCTGATCAGTTGCTTGATGCGCCTGGCTGCCATGACATGATCTTGTGAGGCCACTTTGGGCATCACCCTTGAAATAGATTTTTCAATGTCAATGGCGGGGTAGTGACCTGAGTCAGCCAATTCGCGAGACAAAAAAATATGCCCATCCAGTACACCCCGCGCGGCATCGGCCACAGGGTCGTGCACATCGTCGGCTTCTAAAAGCACCGTGTAAAAAGCCGTTAAGGAGCCTTCGGGGTGCTCGCCATTGCCTACTTTTTCAACCAGGGCGGGCAGTTTGCCAAACACGCTGGAAGGGTAGCCTCGTGCCACTGGCGCTTCGCCCAAGCTCAAGCCAATTTCGCGTTGCGCCATGGCGTAGCGAGTTAGAGAGTCGACAATGAGCACCACATGCTTGCCCTGATCTCTGAACCAAGTGGCCACATCGGTGGCGTATTCGGCACCTTTGGCGCGCGCTAAGGGGGATGTATCGGCCGGTGAGGCCACCACCACCGCACGAGATCTAGACGCCTCGTCCAATTGGTCATCACAAAATTCGCGCACCTCGCGGCTGCGTTCACCCACCAGCGCAATCACAATGACATCGGCCACGCAATTGCGCGTCAGCATGGACAACAACACGCTTTTGCCAACGCCAGAACCTGCAAACAAACCCATGCGCTGGCCACGCCCCACCGACAACATGGCATTGATGGCGCGCACGCCAGTGTCAAGCGGCTCATGAATGGGCTTGCGCTTAAGCGGGTTGGGGGATGCGAAGCGCATGAGGGTGTCGCTCCAGCTGGCGCCGCCTAAACCATCGAGCGGCCTGCCTAAGCCGTCGACCACGCGACCTAACAGCTGAGGACCAATGGGCACAGACGCAATGCCTTGGCGCATTTGATAGCCCTGAGCGCGTCGTTGTGGAGTTAGCAAGGGGTAGACCACAGCACCTGGCGACAGGCCCGCCATTTGATCAAAAGCCATGAGGTAGGTGGTGTCGCGTTCAAAGCCAATGCACTCGGCATCGACCCAATTGCCTTGGCGAGAATTTTCGACACAAGCTTGCGAGCCGATTGACAAAGGAAGGCCCTCAACCTCAACCAAAAGACCAGAGACTCTTTTAACGCGGCCTTCGCGCACTGACAAAGGCAAGTTGGCCAACTTGGCGCGGTGTGAGTCTACAAAGTGTTGAAGATCGGCCTGGCTCAAGGCGGTCTCCTTTAAACTGAATCCGAAGCGTGTTGCGGCAGTAAACCTAAAGCGCTTCGCACCAAGGCATCGCGTGCGCTAATGCCGACATCGAGCCTGGTGCCATCGACCAACACATAGGCAAAGCCTTTGCTCAAATCGGCATCGGGCCTGACCAACGACTGAAACGGCATGTCGGGATGGCTGAGCAAAGACTGCCAAGCTTCAAGTTCTGCGGGGGGTACACCCACAATTAAATTTTCGCCAGGCCTAGGCAAACGCATGAGTGCTTCTTGCACAGCGGCCACAAACACCGACCGGTCCATTTGCTCTTTGCCAGCCAAGCGCAATGCCGTTTCATACACCCACTCGGGCAAAGCAGTTTGAAAGGCTTGTGGCAAAGATTGCAGTTCTGCCATAACGCGCTGCATCTCTTTGGACATGTGCTCAATGTCTTTGATGCCGCTTTGATAGCCTTGTTGGTAGCCCAATTGAAAGCCTTCTGTGCGGCCTTGCTCCATGCCTTCTTCGCGGCCCTTGGCAGCGCCTTGCGCTTGGCCTTCTGTGAGGCCTTCTTGAAGACCGCGAGCATAGGCGTCTTGGTAGGCTTTGCCGCGAATGGCATCGACTTCGTTCACGCTGGGCAACACCATCATGGCTTCGTTCATGTGATGAGAAGAGGCTTGACCTAGCGGGAGCTCGGAAGTGGCTGGCTCGCCATCAAATGAGGGAGGGCTCCAGCGGTTCATGGTCAGTTAGCCCCAGGCCCAACACTGACGATGGCCAAAGAAATACGTTCTTCATCTTGCATCTGACGCGCCAATTGCACAATTTCCATCTGCTTGGCTTGAACCTCTTGAACTCGAACCGGCGGCATACTTTCCATTTCCACACGGAAACGATCTGCCTTGCTTTTCGTGATGTTAGAGAAGAAGAATTTTTGCAAATTGGGCGTGGCGCCTTTCAGCACAACCAGCATGGCATCGTCAGGTACTTCAGTCAGCAAAGTTTGCACAGCTTGTGGCGCAATTTTCATCAAATCTTCAAACGTGAACATGCGTTCAAAAATTTGCTCTGCCAATTTTTCTGAATGCAGGCGGATGCTGGCCAGAGTGGTTTTTTCAAGGCCACCCGTAAACAGGCGCAGAATTTCAGCAGCAGGGCGTGCGCCACCAATGCCGCTGATTTCAGCGGTGGAGTCGTCGCCCAGGGTTCGCTCGAGCATGTCATTCAATTCAACCAAAGCGGATGGATTGATTTGATCGAGCAAGGCCACGCGCAACACCAACTCATCGCGCAGTTCTACCTCAAACATTTCGAGCACTGTGGCCGATCTTTCGGCAGGAATGAGGGACAGCAATGTGGCCACCACTTGCGGATGCTCGGCCTGCAAATGACGTTGTAATTGTTCATTGCTCATGCTGGTGAGCAAATCGAGTGCGGGCACGGTGTTGGCCAATTGGCTGGCTACTGAGCCACCTGCATCGCCCGCAAATTTGTCCATCAAGGAGGTGACAAAACTCTGTGGGTCAAACGGTACTTGCTTGCGATGCGCAGTAATGTTTTTAAATTCTTCGAGCACTTGAATCATGACCTCTCGGTCGATGCTTCTGAAGTTGGCCATGAGCGAAGATACTTTTTGGGCTTCGGCAGCCGTGAAGTTTTTAAGCAAATTACCAGCCACGTCTGGGCCCAATGACATGAGCACGATGGCCGCACGAGAGGGGCCATCTAAGCTGGCACTGTTGGCTCTTTCGAGGTCAGGCGATTGCAGGCCTTTGCGAAGCGCGCCACCCAAAACACCTGGTTTGAAATTAGAAACGGCCGTGTTCATGATTTGTCCTGACCTGATGGGCTAGACGCGCCAGCTTCCGACACCCAAGCTCGCAACAACAAAGCGGTGTCGTCGGGTTGGTCGGTAGCATATTGCGTGGCATAGGCCACCACATCTTCGAACTTGGCTTTGCTGGCCACCTCGCGTTCGCGCATGCGCTCCATTTGCGCTTCAATTTCTTTTTCAACCCGCAGCTCTTGGGCGCGCTTAACTTCTTGCCCCATGGCCCAAGACAGGTCGAGCTCCTTAATTTCTTCCCGCATGCGCTGCGCTGCGCGGCCCTGCGGTGAATCTGGAAGATCGGGGTCAATGGGTGGCAATGGCACAGGGCGCATTAAGGGGCGTGCAATGGCGAAATAGGCAAACAGCAAGCCCAAAGCAATGGCGCCATAACGCACCAACTGAGATGTCAATTCGGGGGTGAGACGGCCGATGTCTTCGACCACCGCAGCAGCAGGCTCTTCAGAGAATGGCAAATTGGCCACGCTCACTGTATCGCCACGTCTTTGAACGAAGCCAATGGCGTCTTTGACCAAGGCATTGATTTGTTGAATTTCTTGAGGTGTATAGGCCACGCTGCGAGAGGCATTGGCCTTGGCGCCTTTTTCGTATTTGTAGTCAAGCACCACAGCCGCCGACACGCGGCGCAATTGGCCTTTGCTCGACTTGATTCTTTCGATGGCACGGTCAACTTCGTAGTTCACCGTTTTTTCATTGCGCGAGTTTGCGTCGTCCGAGCCAGAAGCGCCTGTATCGACACTGCCAGGAGCCCTAAGATTTTCACCTTTTGCCTCAGTGGTAATGGGGGCCTTGGCAGCATCTTGAGGTTGGTTGGTAAGCGACCCTGGCACACCACCCGAACCCGATTTGCCGCCGCTTGACTCGATAGAGAGTTGGCTGCGAATGGCTTGATTGGGAGGCGCATTTTTGCCAAAAGTTTCAGACGTGCGCTCGCGCTCGTCAAAATCCAAATCGACCGACACTTGGGCGCGGAAACCGTCTTTGCCAGCCAGCGGTTCCAAAATGGCAGCCACACGTCGGTTAAGTGCGGCTTCTAGCTCGGAGGTGTATTTAAGTTGCGAAGGATCGAGCCCTTCCTGTCGTGTGGCACTGTTGCCTAAGATGCCGCTCTCTGTGTCCATGATGGACACTTCTTGAACACGCATTCCGGGCACGGCTGAGCTGACCAATCTGGCAATGGCCGCAATTTGGGGGCCGTCTAACATGCGGCCAGGGTGCAAAGTTAGAACGACCGAGGCGCTGGGTCGCTCTTGTTCGCGCACAAATGCGGAGGGCTTGGGCACTGCCAAATGAACACGTGCAGATTTAACTTGACCCAAAGAACTGACACTGCGTGCCAACTCGCCCTCCAGGCCGCGCAAATAGTTGACTCGCTCTACAAACTGGCTGGTGCCAAACTTTTGGTTTTCAAGCAGTTCGAAACCCACATTACCAGCCTTGGGCAAGCCTTGACCCGCCAGTTTTAAGCGGGTTTCATAGACCAAGCCTTGTGGCACCGTGATAGCGCCGCCGCCCTCGGTAAACTGGTAGGGCACGTTCATTTGCTGCAGTGCAGTAATGATGGCGGCGCCATCGCCTTCGTTGACGTTTGCAAACAACACTCGGTAGTCTTGGTTGCTTCTTCCTGCTGAAAAAACAACACCCAAAGCCAAAACCAAGCCGGCAAAGCCTAGGCCCATGAACAAACGTTGATTGGTGGTGAGGGCCTGAAACCGTTCGCGCAGGGAATCAAACACGCCTGCAGGTGTGTTTAAATTTGCCGCGCCGGAACCACCCATCGACAGAACGACAGCGTCGCGATCTGGAGAGAGAGTTTTGGGAGCATCCAATTAATTCAGTGCCTCCATAAGTAATCACATTGTTTCAAATTTTCACTGATCAAAACCAAGCATTACACAGCTGTAATGTAGGAAAACAGGTTTTTAATCAAGCGCTTTTCCAAAGGACTGTGAACTTCACCCATTTGCCTGGCCCTTTTTCCAGCTTCAAGCTGCCGACATGGGCCTTGGCAATTTCTTGGCACAAACTGAGGCCCAGTCCATCTCCCTTGGGTAATTCAATGCTGGAATTGGCGGAGACGGTATGCCGGTAAAAGCGCTGAAAAACGCGTTCGTCCAAATCATCCAAGGACAAAAATGTGTGGTTTGCCACAGAAAATTCAACCATGTCTTCAAAAGCGGTGGCTTTGAAGAAAATGGTGCCATTGGGAGGCGAGTATTTAACAGCATTGCTGATTAAATTATTCAACAGTTGCTGAAATAGATTAGGGTCTGCCAAAACCTTAATTTTGTGGGGCACGTTGGCTTCAAACTTGATGTCGGGCATGAGACTTTGGATGTCTTCGCCAATCACACTCACCAAATCATTCAGCTTAATGGCTTGCAGATCTAATTTGAAGTTATTCCCGTCCGCCTGAGACAGCATCACCAGTTTGTTGGTGATGGAGATCAATCGCTCTACTTCATCTAGCAGCAAGGACAATTGCATTTGTTCAGTGCTGTTGTCAGTCGCTTTGTTAATCAGTCTTTTTAAGTTGCCATGAATCACTGTCAAGGGTGTTCGAAGTTCATGGGCGGCATCACTTGAAAACCGAGAGGCTTGCTCAAAATTAAATCGGATGCCTTCAATCAAATCGTTGAAATAACGCACGAAGCTTGCAAACTCCATGTCGAACTCGTCTTCAGAAAGTAAAACGCCACCTCGCTTCAATTCAATTTGCTTGAACCTGAATTGCAAATTCTTCAAAGACCGCGTCACCCATGCCGTCAAAATCAATGTGCACAAAGCAATGTACAAAAGCAACAGGGGCCACATCGAATTTAAGATGCTGTCTCTGGCATCCATGATGGCATGGAAGCGAATTTCAAATGCGGCATGGTCCACCGCGGTGATAAGGTATTGATCTTGAAAACGAGTTCTAAACAAGACCCATTTAAAACCATTTGCTTGAGTCGTGGACAGTTCTACAGTGTCTTTGACAGAAGGGAAGTTCAACTTGCGCCATTGCACGTCTTTCACCATGTCCAGTTGTTGTGAGCTGGGCGAGCCGCTTAACCACACCAAAGATTTAAATTTACTTAAGTCTGAGAAATATTTTTCAACATCCAACTGAATCTCTTGAGCACTTGAATTTGCAAGCGCTGTAGTTGTGGGTTGTGATGGCTTGCTGGCCAGGGCTTCCTGCTCATTCACTGTGCTAAGCAAATAGCTCGCAAAGTTCGAATAAATAATGTCATGAATGGGGGTGTCAGAGGCGGTCCTGACATTGACGCGGGTGATGATTGCAAACAGAACAATCAGCAGCGAAACAATGATGAAAAACTTCAGCCTAAAAGACCGCAGCAAGTAATGCATTTGATTTAGGCCTGTGCCTTGAACCGATAGCCCACACCCCGAATGGTTTCGATGGGAAAGGCCACTGCAGAGTCTGGCTTGGGATTGGTCAGTTTTTTGCGCAGCCTTTGCACAGACACATCGACCACGTTGGTGCCTGGATCAAAGGCCACGTTCCAAACTTGCTTCAATATTTGCTCCCGAGAAAAAATCTGCCCGGGCGCCATCATCAAACACTCTAACAAGACATACTCGCGTTGCGTCAGTGTGGCTTTTTCGCCTTGCCAAGTGGCCACGCGAGTAAAACGGTCCAAAGACAAGTCGCCTTGCACCAGCAGCATTTCTAATTTGCCACGCTTGTTGTTAATCAAGGCCTTCACACGCACCAAAAGTTCTTCAATGTAAAAAGGCTTAGACAAATAATCGTCCGCGCCTTTTTCGAAACTCTTCAAACGGTCGGGCAAATCAACAGAAGCCGTTAGCATGATGACGGGGGTGTTCAAACTGTTGCGCCTTATTTCTTCCAGCACTTGAAAGCCATCCATCAGTGGCAATGCCACATCGAGCAAGATGGCATCAAAGTTCAGTTGCAGGGCCGTGCGCAAACCCCTGAAGCCGTCTTTCTCGTGCTGCGTTTCAATCCCTAAAGCCTCGAATGCCGAAACTATCAAGTCTGCAATTTGTGAATCGTCTTCAATCAGGAGGATCTTCATCATTTGCTTGAACAGCCCCAAAACGGTGGTCTGGCCTTCACTTAAATTAAGGTATATTGGTTTTCAGCCTTGTTGAAAGCGCAACAAAGCGGGTAACTCAGGTAGCAATCTTACTTTTAATATCAATTCAGAACAGATAAATTGACAAAAGATTCAAAGATGGCAAATTCAGAAAAAGCAACGCCACCCGCCCAAGCCAGCGATCTGGCCGGTGCGTTTGAGCTTTTTGTCGAAGCCTCTCAAGCTCTGGAGCAGCAGTACGCTGCTTTAAGCCGAAAAGTAGAAGACCTCAGTGCCGACCTGTTCCAAGCCAACGAGCGCCTTAACGTGTTGCTCAACGCATTGCCCGCCGCCGTGGTGCTGATTGAAAACGACAAAATCAGCCATTTCAACCAAGCGGCCGAGCAATTGGTGCCAGGGCTAAAAACAGGCGAAGCTTGGGCCACGCCCGTCACTTGGAAGCCTGGCCATGGACCTGACGAATTTCACCTGAACTCTCCTTCTGGCCTTCGCACCCTTCAAGCCCAGCGCGTACAAGAAGGCTTGCGCAGCGTCATTCAAATACAAGACATTACCGCCAACTTGCGCACCCTAGAAGACAGCGAACGGGTAGACCGTTTGGCTGCCATGGGCAAAATGTCGGCCGGTATTGCGCACCAACTCAGAACCCCTTTGTCTACAGCGCTGCTGTATGCCTCGCACCTTTGCACCGAACAGCTAGAACTGCAAGACCGGGTGAATTTTGCAAAAAAACTACAAAACCAGCTGATTCATTTGGAAAAGATGGCCGGAGAAATGCTGCAATTTGTGCGGGCCCGCCCTCACAAAACGCAAATCATTGCCCTTGATGAATTGGTTAACGAAGCCTTGCAAACTCTGGAAGGCCTGTCGCAAGAAAAACACATTGAGCTGTCCGTCAGCTTGAAAGCAGACAACTGCATGGTCAGCGTAGAGCGCCCCTCCGTGGTGTCCGCCTTCATTGCCATCTTAGAAAACGCCATTCAGTGCTCCAGCCCCGGCCAAACCATCGTTGTTCAAACCCAAGCCGACCATTTGCGCGGCCAACTGAGCATCGAAGACAATGGCCCCGGCATAGCCGAAGACATGCTTTCAAGATTGTTTGAACCCTTCGCCACCAACCGCGTAACCGGTACTGGCCTAGGACTTGCAATTGCACAGAATGCCATTCGCAGCCACCGCGGAGAAATTACCGCGCAAAACAAACCTGAGGGCGGGGCGCTTTTTGTGGTGGCTTTGCCCAGCATGGCCAACCTTTAAACCCTGCATTTGCCTACAAAGTCAACAACTGCTCACACATGAATCCGTTTCAAATTCTCCTAGTTGAAGACGACACCGACCTGCGGGAAGCCATCAGCGTCACCTTGCGCTTAGGCGGTGTAGACCACGTGGCCTTTGAGTGCGCCGAAGACGCGCTGCCCGCCATTGACCCCGAAGTAGAGCAAATGTTGGTCACAGATTTCCGCTTACCTGGCATGAACGGTTTGCAGCTCTTGGCCCAAGCCCGAGAAAAGCACCCCCAGCTTCCGGTGGTGGTCATGACCGCCTATGCCGACACCCAACTGGCCGTGCAAGCTTTAAAAGGCGGCGCTCGCGATTTCCTGATCAAGCCCTTCATGCCCCAGCAATTGCTGGAGGTCATTGCGCGCCATCATCCCAGCCCGCCCGCGGCAAAAACCAGCGCTGACGGGGAAATAATTGCCTCCGATCCGGCAATTCTTGCCGTTAAAAACCGTTGTGAGCGCGTGGCTGGCACCGGTGCCACCGTGCTTTTAACGGGCGAATCGGGCGTGGGCAAAGATGTTTTTGCCAAACAAATTCACCAACTTTCGGGCCGCAGCAGCAAGCCCTATGTGGCCATCAACTGCGCCGCCATCCCCGACAACCTGCTCGAGTCCACCCTGTTCGGCTATGAAAAAGGCGCCTTCACGGGTGCCACCAAAGCCCAGCCAGGCAAGTTTGAACAAGCCAATGGCGGCACCCTTTTCTTAGACGAAATAGGCGAAATGCCACTTGAATTGCAGGCCAAACTGCTGCGTGTGCTGCAAGACCAAGTGGTAGAGCGCCTAGGCTCTATGCGCTCTGTAAATTGTGATGTGCGCATTGTGGCAGCTACCAACCAAGACCTGCAGCAGAGAGTGAAAGACGGCAAATTCAGAGAGGATTTGTACTTCCGCTTGGCCGTGTTCCCCATTCGCATTCCGCCATTGCGTGAGCGTCACCAAGACATCCTGCCCTTGGCAGAGCACTTCTTGGCGCGCTATGGCCGCACCATGGGCCGCCAAGGCTTGAAACTCTCTGCCCAAAGCAAGCAAGCCTTGCAAAGTTACCCCTGGCCGGGCAACGTGCGCGAATTGGAAAACGCCATGCAGCGCGCCCTGCTTTTAAGCGACGGCGATTTGATCGAACCCAACGACATAGAACTGCATGGCAGCGAGCCAAGCATGGCACCTAGCACACCCGTTGGCAATTTGAGCGTTGGTGGCACACCTCTTGCATACAGTTCAGACACTGAAAGCACAACTTTGGGCGCACAGGACATGGATTCCATCGAACGTGAGCACATTTTGAAAGTTCTGAAGCAAGTTGGAGGCAACCGAAAAGATGCCGTCAACGTTTTGGGACTGTCCGAAAGGGCCCTGCGCTACAAGCTCAAGGCCTACAAAGAAGCCGGTTTTCTTTTTGATTGAATTGAATTAAGATAAATAGCATGTCAAACATTAACCTCGAGTCCCTTAGCAGCCAGATGAAAGTCATGGCCGATATGGCAGCGGGTCAGTTAAATTCAACGGCCACTTTGCCAAAGGCAGGCGAGCCCGATTTTGAGTCGGCTTTGAAAAAAGCCGTGTTGGCTGTCAACGAAACACAAAACGTGGCGCAAGCCAAAGTGCAAAGTTTCTCCACCGGTCAAAGCAACATGACATTGGAAGAAGTGATGGTCGACTTGCAAAAAGCCAACCTGTCATTCCAAACCATGATTGCTGTGCGCAACCGTTTGGTGGATGCGTATAAAGAAGTGACCAATCTGCAGGTTTAAGTCCTTCATTTTGTAGCCTCAATCAAAGTTTGAAGATAACCAATGAAACCATCAGTTGCACTTCAAACTCACCGTGATGCAATTCGCTCAGTTGTCGAGCGTCATAATGCTTGCAATGCAAGAGTATTTGGCTCCGCACTTCATGGTGATGACCATGAAGGTAGCGATCTTGATATTTTGATCGATCCCACTCCTCAAACGACCTTATTTGACATTGGTGCCATACGTCATGAATTGTTGCAATTGCTGGGCGTGCATGTTGATGTGCTCACACCCAATGCATTGCCTCATTCTTTTCGTGCAAAGGTAATTCAAGAAGCTCGGCCAGTATGAAGCGTGACCCGCATCGACTGATTGACTACCTAAAACATATTCTTGAAGCCATAGAACGAATTGGAGAGTATGTTGCTGACTTGGAGGAGATTGCTTTCCTTCATAACAAACTGGTACAAGATGCAGTCATCCGCAACTTTGAGGTGATCGGCGAGGCAAGCCACAACATAGAAAAGCGATTTCCGGAATTTGTAGCAGACCACCCCGATTTGCCGCTGGCTATTGCCTATCAAATGCGCAATGCAATTGCACATGGATATTTTGAAGTGGACTTTGAAATTCTATGGAAGACAATTCAAATTAATCTTCCAAGCTTGCATACCAAGATTAGTGGAATAAAAGAAAAGCTTGCAATTGGTTAGTTAACAAGAGAATCAGTATTTAGATTCTTCCAGCTTCTTGTCTTCTTCATGCGCCCAAGCCAACACTTGAGCAATTGCCGCATAAAGCTCTGGTGGCACCCATGCGTTCAGGTCTAGTTCCATTAAGAAAGCCACCAAGCTCGGCTCGCTTTTGGTGGGAATGCCCAACTCTTTGGCTCGGTCCAAAATGGCTTGGGCAATTTCGCCTTTGCCTTTGCTTAAAACTCGCGGTGCAGGCGTATTGGGTTTGTAGCCAACGGCTACTGCTTGCAGAATTTCTTCGTGGCCCAAGTTAGACATTCGGACTCTCCTGAGGCGTGGGATCAAGCAACGTATCAGGAAAAGACTCAACCCTTACATCTGTCACACCCTGAGTTTTCAATTCTTGCAGTAGCTCGGGTGCAAGAGTCGTCCAATTGACTTTGCCTTTGCCTTCTGGCTTGCCGTGCAAAATATGCAAGCTAATGTCTTGACCCCATTGCGAACCCACAATTTGAAGCTGTCCAAGATGGGGAAGCGTGATTTCCACTTTCAACATGGCGCCTTTTTCAATCTCACCCACTTGCTGCGGATTGTTGCGCCAAGCATCTTCCCGACTAATTCGCATGGGCAAGCCTGGCACTAGCTCGGCCTGCCAGACCATATTGCCTTGAGTCAGCATTCGGGCTGCTTGCTCGGCTGCATCGCTATCGGGTTCTAGTGCAGAGACCCATTGCGTCAACTGTGCGGCACTAGGTTCCTGAATGGGTAGTGCCAGTTGTTGAAAGGTTTTTAAATCAGGATTGTCAAAAGCTTTGGAGGACGCAGCGTCAGTTGCAAGCTTTCTGGGCATCCAAGCTTCATTGAGTCTTTGAGCTGCAAACACATCGCTGCCAGCAATGGATTGATAAATGTTTTTGAGTTGACTCAAAACTTCTGCAGGAGTGGACAAATTTGCTTGCTTAGTCTTTGTAGCTGTGTCTGCAGTTGAATCAGATGCAATATTGGATAAACCATCATTCAACTCTGCTGATGTTATGGCCGAATTAGTTGCCACCAGTAGGTTCAGATTGGCAGCGTTGCCACTACCACTCGATTTGGCCAACACACCACTGATCCATGTCGACAAACCTTGCGCCAACAAAGGATGAACATCACCTGACTTCAAAGCATCGGGGTCTGCGCCTTGAGGTTCATAGCCAGGTACTGCAGTTTTGGGAGATTGAAGCAATACATTGGGCAAAGGAGCGGTCAACGCAGAACGCCCAGCTTGTCCCTCGGCACCTGCAAATACTGGCTGCGTCCATTGCAAGGCTACTCGGCTGTCTAACGATTGCGCCTCTTCAGCCACGCCGGGTACCGCTGTAACCGGCAACACAGGACCCACCTCTAACTTTTGCGTCAGTGGCAGGTGCAGTTCTTGAACTGGTGTAGGTATAAACATGGTGCCAAGCAATGATATGGCTTAGCGGCCATTTGGTAAATACGCTTTAGGCAGTTGCGGCAGTTGCTGCAGTGCCAGCAAACATGTTACCCATGCCCGCTACAGCATTGCCAGACAGGGTT
>Ga0208960_1000278_pt1 | contig 29283 bp, 29 predicted proteins | sample GreLakmeON33MSRF_FD_187703 | JGI IMG/M metagenome (GOLD analysis project Ga0208960, IMG submission 187703) | Freshwater lentic microbial communities from great Laurentian Lakes, MI, USA - Great Lakes metaG ON33MSRF (SPAdes) | ecosystem: Environmental > Aquatic > Freshwater > Lake | place: Great... | reverse complement strand
GCTTGAGCAGCACAAGGCCGTCTACGCGGCCGTCCAGGCGCGCATCGACGACGGCGCCATCCACGCACTCGCCCTGAAGACACGGCTCCCGGAGGACGCATGAGCGACGTCACGACCATGAGCGACGAGGAGATCCTCGCGCAGATCAAGGCGGAGACCGCGGGCAGCCGCATCTTCCTCTATATGAAGGGCACGCCTGACGCGCCCGCCTGCGGATTCTCAATGCGCGTGGTGCAGATGCTGAGCCACCTCGAGGTGGAGTACGGCTCCCGCGACATCCTTGAGGACGCGCGCGTTCGGCAGATCCTGTCGACGTGGTCGGACTGGCCCACCATTCCGCAGCTGTTCGTGGATGGCACGCTGGTTGGCGGATGCGACATCGTCACCGAGCTCTTCCAGGACGGCGAGCTGCAGCAGATGCTTCCCGGCGCGAAGGCCTCGTAGGCGTCATGTCAAGTCACCCCGTGGAGTTCTCAGAGGACCTGCAGGACACCCCGCCGGCGATCCGCATCGGGCTCTCCCGCGCCGGGGTAACGCGCTCGGCGAAGGCCATCCGCATGGGGTTCGGCGGCAGCGAGCACTTCATGGATGCCGACGTGGAGTGCTTGGTTGATCTCGACCCCGACCAGAAGGGCGTGCACATGTCGCGCTTTGAGGAGGAGGTCAACGAGGCCATCGATCAGGTGTTCATCGGCGAGAACGCAGTTGCCATTGAGCAGTTGGCGGAGAACATCGCCCGTCGAGTGGTGGAGCGCCAGGGTGCGCTTCGCGGCACCGCGACCATCCGTGCGCGCTACCCCAAGGAGCGCCGCACTCCGGTGACCGACGTGCCCACGCAGGAGATGTACGGGCTCATCGGCATGGCATCGGCCCGCCCCGGGCACTCACGACGTGCCGTCGGCGTGTCGGCCCAGGGCATGAATGCCTGCCCCTGTGCACAGGGTCTGGTGCGCGAGCAGGCTGAGGCGGCGTTGTCGGCCAACGGATTCACCGATGACGAGATCGCCCGCATCGTCGCCCGCGTGCCCATCGCCACCCATAACCAGCGCGCACGCGGCACCCTCATCGTGGGTGTCCCCGGGATGGTGGACATCCCCGCCGACGACCTCATTGCCATCGTCGAGGACGGCATGTCATCGGAGATCTACGAACTGCTGAAGCGGCCAGATGAGCTGTACGTGGTGGACCGCGCGCACCGTCGTCCCCGCTTTGTGGAGGACAGCGTGCGCGCAATGATCGCCGGGGTCATCGAGCAGTTTCCCGGCCTGCCGGACGATGCCTTCGTGTCGGCGCATCAGGAGAACTACGAGACCATCCACACCCACGACGTCGAAGCCGAGCGGTACGGCGTGCTGGGGCAGATGCGGGCCGAGGTGGCAGGTGGCGAGCACTCCAGCCGACACCTCACTGTTACGGAGTGGCTCGACGCCTAAGTTGCGGCGCCGTTCTTGCGTCCGAACTGGATGCGGCTCTCATCACCATGCACCAAGCGCACGATGTTCTCGCGGTGCTTGTAGATAACGAACACGCCCGCCAACGCGATGAAGACCACGTACGACCACGGTGCCCCGAACACGTAGGCAAGCGGAGCGGCCGCCAGCGCGGCGACGATGCTCGCCACAGACACGTAGCGCGTGAACACCACCAGCAGGATCCACAGCACCAGCAGCACGCCACTTGCCGAGGGCACCAGACCGATCATTGCCCCCGCTCCCACGGCCACGCCCTTGCCGCCCTTGAAGTGGGTCCATACCGGGAAGACGTGACCCAGAATCGCGAGCGCCGCGGCTGCGAGGGGCCAGGGGTTATTGGTGAGTGCCACCGCCACGAGCACCGCGGCAGCCCCCTTGGCGATGTCGAGCACCATTACCGCGACACCCGCCGTGCGTCCGAGGGTGCGGAACACGTTGGTGGCCCCCAGATTGCCGCTCCCCGCTTCGCGCAGGTCAACTCCGTGCAACTTGCCGGCGATCAGTGCGAAGGGGATGGAACCCAGGAGGTAGGCGAGGGCAAGCGCGAGTGCCTGGTTCACGGATCTCCGGTGACGTCGGGAGCTGGCTGGCGGTTTTCGAAGAGCCGTCGTCGGGCCATGATGAAGTAGTAGGCGCCCGACAGCACGGTGAGCACCACGGCCAGCCAGAGCAGGGCGTCGTACTGCCACTGCTGGCCCACCTGCAGAACGATCCAGGCGATGGCCACGTTCTGGCTGACGGTCTTGGCCTTGCCGAACCGGCTTGCGGGAATGACCAACTTCTCGCTGATTGCCACGAGCCTGAGGCCGGTCACCGCGAACTCGCGGGTGATGATGACCATGGCGATCCACGCGCTGACCTGCGACACCTCGACCAGACACAGAAGCGCGCCGGTCACCAACAGCTTGTCGGCCAGCGGGTCGAGGAAGGCTCCCGCCACCGTGACCTGTCCGCGGGATCTCGCCAGCCACCCATCGAGTGAATCGGTGCCAGCGGCAATGACGTACAACCAGAAGGCCGCCCACCGGTCGAAGGTGCCGTCCGTGAGGATGAGCGCCATCACCACCGGGATCAGCGCGATGCGGGCCGCGGTCACCAGGAGTGCCGGATTCATTGACGTGCGGGCGGACACGTCCGGGAGATTAGGCGGCGGGGGAACCTCACCACCCGATCTCCCCCGCACACGGTGCGATGCTGGCCCGCATCATGAGACGACTCCTCGCACCCGCACTCGCAATCGCCGTGCTGTCGGCACCCGCCATCGGCTCGGCGGCGGCGCCCATCGTGTGGGTGCAGGCCGGTCATGCATCCCCCGGCGAGCCCGGCTACTCGGCCCAGACCGGAGCCGGTGGTGGACCGTTCGGCAGCGAGATCGCGTTCAACGTGAAGGTGCGCGACGACATGGTGACCCGCCTGAAGGCAGCCGGGGTTGATGCCCGCCCGCTCGTGAGCAAGGTCATGCCGATGGGCGCATCCGGCGCCACGTTCATCTCGATCCACTTCGACTCGCCGGGCGGCGGTGCAGGGGTGGGACGGGCGGTCGTGGGCGGCGGCGAGAACTACTACCACGGCGAGGGAACGGGCGATGCGAGCCCGACGCCCTATGGGGACAGCGGCTCGCACCGGGCGCCGGCCACGAAGGTGACCGCCGCCGTGGCCGCGAACTCGGCCAACCTGGCCACCCGCATCAGCTCTGCGCTCAAGGGCATTCACACACCAGCCAACGGGGCATCGGCCAGGTTCAACGGCGTCGAGCCGCCGAACGGCAACGTGCGGATGGTCCACTTCTACGGCTACTACCGCACCAAGGCCGATGCCCGCGTGCTGGTGGAGGTTGGCGCCGCCGGCAGCGACGACCAGTTCCTGCGCAAGGTGCCACTCATCGGTTCCACGCTGTCAGCCACGATCGTCAAGGATCTGAAGGCCCGCAAACTCCTTCCGCGTTAGCCAGCAAGCGGCATCACAAGGCAGGGGTCGTCGGAGCGGCAACGCAAGGCCGGGGTGGCCATCAACCCCTGGCGATAACCACAGCAATGCAGCATGCGCGGGCAAAGCCCTCGCTTCTGCCATTCGCGCTTTTTCGCCAGGGGTTGATGGCCACCCCGGCCGGCCGAACCCGAAAGGATTATCGGTTTTGATGGCCACCCCGGCCCCGAAAAAGCCGTGGGGGTGATCGAAACCCGACTGCTACTTCGCCTGCGTACCGCCGCCCCGAATGCCATGCACCGGCCGGCCAGCGGCAATCCACTGGTAGTACGAGCACGCCGGACCCATTGAGGCCTGGTACTCGATCACCCGCGGGTTGCGACCGACTTCCTTCGCGATCTGCGCATGCGTGAGCAGGTTGGGGTCGTCCATCTCGGGCCAGCAGATCACCAGATGCGCCGCGGTGATGTGTTTGGCCACAAAGCCGCAACCCTCAGCCGGGCATGGCCAGGGATCGGTGGAGATGCAGTACCAGCCGTCGAAGTCTTGATCGGAGTCGTCGGTCCACAGCTGCTCGTCCACACCAGTGGACTCGTCGGTCATCTCGATGACGCCGACGCCGGGGCCGGTGGCCGGATTGAGAATGCGTTCCTGATCGCTCACGTGCGGGATCTTACTTCCACTCACGTGGTCCGCCAGTAGCGACATTGCTCCCCGACACCGGCACTCCACCCCGCCGATGTGTCACGGTCAGATGAGCCACCGATACGGACGAACGAGAGCATGCCGGTATCGACAGTGGAAACCGGGGGTTTGGTACCTTCCCGCGGCACGTATGGGACCCCGACCCGGCGTGTCCGTCAACACCACAGGGAGCGCGCGTGAGCAGCGGATCGAGTGAGGCCAGGAGCACAGACTCCGGCATCGCAATCGAGCCGGTCTACCACCAGTCCGACGTCGACGGGCTGGATCTCGCGCAGGCACTCGGCGAACCCGGCCAGTATCCGTTCACCCGTGGCCCATACGAGACGATGTACCGGCAGAAGCCGTGGACCATGCGCCAGTACGCGGGCTTCGCGACCGCCGAAGAGACCAACGAGCGGTTCAGGTACCTGCTCGCCAATGGCGCGCCCGGGCTGTCGATGGCCTTCGATCTGCCCACGCAGCTCGGAATGGACTCGGATGATCCGCGGGCGCTCGGCGAGGTCGGTCGCGTGGGCGTGGCCATCGACTCGGTTGATGACATGTCGCGGGTGTTCGACGGCATCCCGCTGAGCGAGGTCTCCACCAGCATGACCATCAACGCGCCGGCCGCCGTGCTGCTCTTGCTCTACCGCCTGGTGGGCGAGAGCCAGGGCGTGGCCCCCGACCAACTGCGGGGCACGATCCAGAACGACATCCTCAAGGAGTACGTGGCACGCGGGAACTACATCTACCCGCCCCACGCGAGCATGCGGCTGACCACCGACACCTTCGCGTACTGCGCCGCCGAGATGCCGCGCTTTAACACCATCTCCATCAGCGGCTACCACATCCGCGAGGCCGGCTCGACCGCCGTGCAGGAGGTGGCATTCACGCTGGCGGACGGCATCGCATACGTGCAGGCCGCGGTGGCCGCGGGCCTCGATGTGGACCGATTCGCGCCGCGCCTTTCGTTCTTCTTCAACGCGCACTCCAACTTCCTTGAGGAGGTCGCCAAGTTTCGGGCGGCCCGTCGCCTGTGGGCGCGCATCATGCGGGAGCGCTTCGGTGCGAAAGACGAGCGCTCCATGGCGCTGCGCTTCCATGCACAGACCGGTGGCAGCACCCTTACCGCCCAGCAGCCCGATAACAACGTGGTGCGCGTGGCACTTCAGGTGCTGTCGGCGGCGTTCGGCGGAGCGCAGAGCATTCACGCCAACGGCTTTGACGAGGCGCTGGCCCTGCCCACCGAGCAGTCGGCCAAGTTGGCGCTGCGCACCCAGCAGGTGATTGCCGAGGAGACGGGCATCACCGACAGCGTTGACCCCCTGGCGGGCGGCTGGCTGGTGGAGTCGCTCACCAAGGAGATCGAAGAGCGTGCCGAGGAACTCATCACCCGTATCGATGAGCGCGGTGGTGCGGTGGAGAGCATCGAGTTCATGCGCGACGAGATCGGTGACGCCGCCTACCGCTGGCACCGGTCAATGGAGAGCGGCGAGCGGAAGATCGTGGGGATCAACATTCAGGCCGAGCCCGACGACACCCGCATCGACATTCTCAAGATCGACCCCGACGTGGAACGCGCCCAGGTGACGCGCCTCGACTCCCTGCGCGCCGCACGCGACGAGTCTGAGGTGCATGCTGCACTTGACGCCGTGCGCACTACCGCCCGCGGCACTGACAACCTGCTGCCGCCCATGCACCGGGCGCTGGGCGCCAAGGCCACGATCGGCGAGGTATGCAACGTGCTGCGTGAAGAATTCGGCGAATACGACCACATGAAGGCGGCGGCCGGATGAACACCTCCGATGCCGAGCAGCGCCTCGACGCCCTGCGGGCTGAGGCCATGAATCCCTCTGGCGAGGCCGGGGTGGATCGCCAGCATGCACGCGGCAAGCTCACCGCCCGTGAGCGCATCGACCTGCTGATGGATCCGGGCTCGTTCGTGGAGCTCGACATGTTCACCCGCCACCGCGCCACCGGATTCGGGCTGGAGGACAACCGCCCCTGGGGCGACGGCGTCATCACCGGCCACGGCACCGTGGATGGCCGCAAGGTGTTCGCGTTCAGCCAGGACTTCACGGTGTTTGGCGGAAGCCTCGGCGAGGTATTCGCCGAGAAGATCTGCAAGGTCATGGACCTGGCCGTGCGCATGGGCTGCCCCATCATCGGCCTGAACGACTCCGGCGGCGCGCGTATTCAGGAGGGCGTCGTCAGCCTGGGTGGCTACGCCGACATCTTCTTAAGGAACGTGCAGGCCTCGGGTGTGATCCCGCAGATCTCGGTGATCCTCGGCCCCTGCGCCGGTGGCGCGGTGTACTCGCCAGCCATCACCGACTTCATCTTCATGGTCAAAGAAACCAGCCACATGTTCATCACTGGGCCTGACGTCATCAAGACCGTCACGGGCGAGGAGGTGACCATGGAGGAGCTGGGCGGTGCGCTGTCGCACGCCACCAAGTCCGGCGTGGCGCACTTTGCTGCAGATGACGAGGAGTCGTGCATCGACGATGTGCGTCACCTGCTCTCGTTCATCCCGCAGAACAACCTCGACTCAGCCCCATACGAGACGCCCGGAGATGACCCGGAGCGGCGCGAACCCGAGTTGCACACGATCGTGCCCGACAACCCCAATAAGCCGTACGACATCAGGCACGTCATCGAGCTGGTGATGGATGACGGCGAGTTCTTTGAAGTGGCGCCGCTCTACGCACAGAACCTGGTTGTGGGCTTCTCCAGGCTGAACGGCCACTCCATTGGGGTCGTGGGCAACCAGCCCAAGGCCATGGCCGGCGTGCTCGACATCAACGCATCCATCAAGGGTGCGCGCTTCATCCGCTTCTGCGACGCCTTCAACATTCCCATTATTTCGTTCGTGGATGTGCCGGGGTTCCTGCCCGGAACGAGCCAGGAGTACGGCGGCATCATCCTGCACGGCGCCAAGCTGCTGTACGCCTACGCCGAGGCCACGGTGCCCAAGATCACCGTCATTACACGCAAGGCATACGGCGGCGCGTACGACGTGATGAACAGCAAGCATCTGGGCGCCGACTTCAACGCGGCATGGCCCTCGGCCGAGATTGCCGTGATGGGCGCCGACGGCGCCGTGAACATCGTGTTCAAGTCGGAACTGAAGAAGGTGGCCGACGAGGGCGGCGACGTAGACGCCCGCCGCACCGAGCTGATTGCGGAGTACAAGGATCGTTTCGCCAATCCGTACCTGGCCGCCGAGCGCGGATACGTGGATGACGTCATCCAGCCCGAGGAGACCCGCCCCTGGCTGGTAAAGGCGCTGGAGATGTCGCTCACCAAGCGCGTGGACGGCCCGAAGCGTAAGCACGGGAATATCCCCCTGTGAGCACCGCTCAAATGCACATCAGCCCGGCCCCGGCACCCGATGAGGCCGCCGCCATTGCCGCTGCCGTGCAAACACTGCTTGAGGCCACCCGCCACGGCGGCACCGACCCGCTGCCACCGGCCTACCGATCCGAATGGCGGTGCACCGGAATACGCGATGGCGTGGGCCAGCCCGCAGACGACCGGAGAACCCGCTGATGTTCACAACCGTGCTGGTGGCCAACCGTGGTGAGATCGCCATCCGTGTGATGCGGACGCTGCGCGAGATGGGCATCCGCTCGGTCGCGGTGTACAGCGACGCCGACCGCGACGCGCTGTTTGTGCAGTTCGCCGACGAGGCGCACGCGCTTGGCGCCGGCCCCTCCACAGACACGTATCTGAATATCCCCAAGATCCTTGAGGTGGCCGCCGCATCGGGTGCCGAGGCCATTCACCCGGGGTACGGGTTTCTCGCCGAGAACGCCCCGTTTGCACGCGCATGCGAGGCCGCAGGCGTCACCTTCATCGGACCGCCGGCAGACGCCATCGACTCGATGGGATCGAAGACTGCTGCCCGTGCCCTGATGGATGCCGCGGGCGTGCCGATTGTGCCCGGCGTCACCGAGGGCGTTGCCGATACCGCCGAGGCACGTGGGATCGCGGAGGACATCGGCTACCCCGTCGCCGTGAAGGCCGCGGCCGGTGGCGGTGGCAAGGGCTTCCGCGTTGCGCTCACCCCCGACGACCTCGAGGATGCCTTTGAGGGCGCACGTCGGGAGGGTGAGAAGTTCTTCGCCGACTCCACGGTGTACCTCGAGCGCTACCTCCCCGAGCCCCGCCACGTGGAGATCCAGATCCTGGCCGACGGCCACGGCACCACGCTGTGGCTTGGCGAGCGCGACTGCTCGGTGCAGCGCCGCCACCAGAAGCTGGTGGAGGAGACCCCGAGCCCTATCGTGAGCGACGCCCTGCGCCAGCGCATGGGTGAGGCATCAGTACTTGCAGCAGAGGCCGTGGGCTACCGCTCAGCGGGCACGCTCGAATATCTCGTGTCGGGTGAGGAGTTCTTCTTCCTCGAGATGAACACGCGTATTCAGGTGGAGCACACCGTCACCGAGATGGTCACCGGCATGGATCTGGTGCGCGAGCAGATCCGCATTGCGGCCGGCGAGGCAATCGGCATTACGCAAGACGAGGTCGCACCCCGCGGCCACGCGTTTGAGTGCCGCATCAACGCCGAGGACGCCGAGCGCAGGTTTCTGCCCACGCCGGGCCCCATCACCGCCTACCGCGAGCCAGCCGGGCCCGGTGTGCGCGTTGACTCGGGCGTGCAGTCCGGATCAGTTATCAGCGACATGTACGACCCCATGGTGGCCAAGCTCATCACCTGGGATGTGGACCGCGAGTCGGCACGAACGCGCATGCTGCGGGCGCTGGAGGAGTACGTGGTGGAGGGCCCCACCACGCTCATCCCTTTCCATATCTGGCTGCTCAACCAGCAGGAGTTCATCGATGGCGGGGCCTGCCACGCGGCAATGAAGGTGATGTCTGAGAGCAACACCCCGCTGCCCGCACGCGACGGCGCCCCTCCCCCGGCACCACAGGCGCCCGGCGCCGAGCCGGTTGCCGAGCGCACGATGGTGGCCGAGGTGGCCGGGCGCCGCTTCGATGTGCGCCTGTTCATCCCCGAGAAAGACCTGGGCCCGTCGGGTGCCGCACCCGCGCCCAAGCGCACGCGCGAGAAGAAGGCGGCGGGTGGCCACGGTGGCGCCGGCGCCACGGGCGAGGTGCACTCGCCCATGCAGGGCACCGTGCTGTCGGTGGCGGTCGCGGTGGGTCAGGAGGTCGCCGTGGGTGAGGTGCTGTGCATCGTTGAGGCCATGAAAATGGAGAACGAGGTCACCGCGCACACGGCCGGATTCATCACCGCCGTGCACGTGGAGGCTGGTCAGGGCGTCTCTGCCGATGAGCTCATCGCTGTGATCGGTGCCATGGGAGCAGACGGGGGATGACGCGCGTCGCCCTGTGGGTCGGTCGGTCCGGCCCGGGGCGTGCATCGGCCGGCGCGCTGGTGGACCCCGAGGGAGCAGACGCCGAAACGGTGCGCCGCGCCGTGCTGGCCTGCGGCACCGCCTTGGCCGCCGACCGGCTGGCGGCGGCGGCCCCGGACGCCCGCGGCGCGGTCATCAGGGCATTTGGCGAGGCCCGACCCGACGATCTGGTGGACCTGACCGGGGCGTGCACCATCGGCGGTCTCGCCGTGGGCCCCCCCGGTGGCATGCCGCCCCCCGGTGCAGCAATCGCCGATCTGGTGCTGGCCCCCGGTGACGACGCCGACGATGCCGATCCCCGGGTGATGCCCGGCGACATCGCCCCCGAGGAGGCCGCTGCGCTGGCGGCGGCCGCCATCACCCGTGCCCTGCCCCGCGATCCGCTGCACCTGGGCCGCACAGGCGCGGCGCTCAGGTCCATCGCCCGCGAGGCCACCCTGTACCCCGAGACCCTTCCCGGAATGGCGGCGGGCATTGCGGCCACCGCGCGCGATCCCGATGCCGTGCGCATGTTCACCGACCCCGACCGTGATCGTGCACCAGATGACGACCGGCGTGGCATGCGCCTGCCTGATGGCCGAACCGCCACGATTGCTGCGGCAGGTGCCCTGATTGCCGGTGCTATGGGGCTCGGAATCGCCGGCCTTCTGGTGTGGTGGCTCGATCCGGCGACGGCAAACCGGGCCACTGCGCTGGTGGCTGGCGCCGTCATCGGTGCCCTCGTCGGAACTGCGGTGGCCGTGCGCCTCGTGCGCGGCCGAAGTTAGGACCTACGCGCCAAAGAGGCGCAGTGCGTCGTTGCGGATGCCATCGGCAAGTCGCACATGGGCCTCGGCACCGGGCCCGCGGGGCCATCTCACCTCGATGCGGCGCTGCTCCTCTAGCGTCGAGAGCGCACCCATCACCAGCAGCAGCCCTTCATCCGAATCAAGATCCAACTCGTCGGCAGCGGTGGCGATCGACACCATCACGCCGCCATCGGCCGGGCGCTCCTCATCGAGCCACTGAAGTACCAGCAGCATCTCGAGTCGCTCCGCGATTTCCCAAACCCCGGCCATACGGTGAGGGTACCGGTCGGTCGGCGGGGCGGATATCCCATTGGCGCAACGAAACGACGGGATGACCACACAGCGCGGCGGGCGGGGTTATCCCGTCGGGAAGACGAAACGGCGCCATGGCCTCCGGGGCAACGCCCCGGTTGACTCGCGATCCCGATTCGCGACCGAGGGGATAACCGCGCACGCCGCGCACGCCAACGCAACGCTTCGCGCGGCGTGGGCAGTTATCCGGTCGCGATTCCGATGCGCGACCGAGGGGATGGCCACACAGCGCGGCGGGCGGGGTTATCCCGTTGGGAAGACGAAACGGCGCCATGGCCTCCGGGGCAACGCCCCGGTTGACTTGCGATTCCGATTCGCGACCGACGGGATAATCACGGCGGCCGCGCATGCCAACGCAACGCATAGCGCGGCGGGCGGGGTTATCCCGTCGGGAAGACGAAACGACGCCCTGGCCTCCGGGGCAACGCCCCGGTTGACTTGCGATTCCGATTCGCGACCGACGGGATAACCGCGCCCGCCGCGCCCATGCACGTGCAGATGCGCCGCACTCACACGCGGGGCATGGCTAGGATCCCCGACCGGCCCGCCCCGTTGCGGGCCCTTCACTGGCAGCGAACCAAGGGACGCGGGTGGATCTTTTCGAGTACCAGGGCAAGCAGCTGTTCGCACGGGCCGGCCTTGCCGTGCCGTCTGGCGAGGTTGCAGATACGCCCGAGCAGGCAAAGGCCGCAGCCGAGGCAATCGGTGGCACGGTCGTCGTGAAGGCGCAGGTTCAGGTGGGTGGCCGCGGTAAGGCCGGCGGCATCAAGCTCGCCAAGACCCCGGATGAGGCCTACGCAGAGGCCAAGAATATCCTGGGCATGGACATTAAGGGCCACACCGTGAAGCGTGTGTGGGTTGAGGCCGCCTCGGACATCAAGAAGGAGTATTACGCCTCGGTCACGTTTGACCGCAGCGCGAAGATGCCCCTCGTGATGCTCTCCGCAATGGGCGGTATGGACATCGAGGGTGTGGCCAAGGAGCACCCGGACGCGCTGGCGCGCCTGCATGTGGACCCGCTTATCGGTTTCCAGCAGCACGACGCGCGCTGGCTCATCTACCACGCCGGCATCGACGAGCCCGCCCAGAAGGGCGTGCTTGACGCACTCATGAAGTCGTACGAGGCGTTCATCGACCTCGAGGCGACCCTCATCGAGATCAACCCGCTCATCTGGACCGAGGATGACCGCGTGGTGGCACTCGACGCCAAGGTGTCGATCGACAACAACGCGCTGTTCCGTCACCCGGACCTGGCCGAGCTGCAGGAGAGCGTCACCGATGACCCGCAGGAGCGCATGGCGCAGGAGCGGGGAGTCACGTACGTGAAGCTCGACGGCGACGTCGGGATCATGGGCAATGGCGCCGGAATCGTGATGAGCAGTCTGGACGTGGTGGCCCTTGCCGGTGGCAAGCCCGCCAACTTCCTGGACGCCGGTGGCGGATCGAACGCCGAGGCAGTGACCACGGCACTCGAGGTGCTGCTCTCAGACCCCAAGGTGAAGTCGCTGATGATCAACATCTTCGGTGGCATCACCCGTTGCGACCAGGTGGCCGAAGGCCTTCTGGCGGCGCTCGACAAGCTGGGGGCAACACTCCCCATCGTCGTGCGCCTCGACGGAACCGCCGCTCCGGAGGGTCGCGCGATCCTCGCCGAGCGTGCACCCGACAACGTGGTGATCGAGCCCACAATGCTCGCGGCCGCTACGCGCGCCGTCGAGCTCGCAAAGGAGGCCTCGTGAGCATCCTGGTCAACAAGGACACAAAGCTGGTGGTGCAGGGCATCACCGGGCGCGAGGGCCAGTTCCACACCCTTCGCAACAAGGCATACGGCACCAACGTGGTGGCCGGCGTCACTCCCGGCAAGGCCGGGCAGGACGTTGAGGGCATCCCCGTGTTCAACACCGTGCGTGATGCGGTGGAGGCCACGGGAGCCAACACCTCGATGATCTTTGTGCCGCCGCGCTTTGCGACCGACGCGATCTTCGAGTCGCTGGATGCCGGGATCGATCTGACGATCGCCATCACTGAGGGCATTCCCGCCCACGACATGATGCGCGTCTACACGCACCTGAAGCGTGGCAACCAGACGCTCATCGGCCCCAACTGCCCGGGCATCATCAGCCCCGGTGAGGCAACCGTGGGCATCATGCCCACCGACGTCTTCACCCCGGGCCGCGTGGGCATTATCAGCCGCTCCGGCACGCTGACGTACCAGATCTCCAAGGAGATCGGTGACCTCGGCATTGGCCAGAGCTCGGTCGTGGGCATTGGTGGCGACGCCATCGTGGGCTCGTCGTTCATCGACATCCTGCAGCGCTTTGAGGATGACCCGGGCACCGACCTCGTGGTGATGGTGGGCGAAATCGGTGGCGATGATGAAGAGCGGGCTGGCGTCTTTATCTCCGAGAATATGAAGACCCCGGTGGTCGGCTACATCGCCGGCTTCCAGGCTCCTCCCGGCAAGCAGATGGGCCACGCCGGCGCCATCATCACTGGCTCGTCGGGGACCGCCCAGGGCAAGAAGGATGCCCTTGAGGCGATGGGCGTTGAGGTGGGTACCAACCCCACCGAGGTCGCCGAGATGGTCAAGAAGCGCATCGGTTAGACGACTGCCGCATCCACCTCGGTTGCCACGGCGACCGGGGTGGATGCGGGGCTACACTCGCCCGCGTGCCTGACGTCATCTCCTTCGCCCGCGGTGCACCCGCACCCGAGGCCCTCGACGGCGGTCTGATCGCCCGCTGCGCCACCGAGGCGCTTGCCGACGATCCCACCGTGATCCTGTCCTACGGGACCGGTGGCGGATACCCGCCGCTTCGCGAGTGGCTCGCCCAGCACCACGGCACCACTGCCGACCATGTACTCGTCACCAATGGATCGCTTGAGGGCTATGTCTTTCTTCTCGAGACGTTCCTCTCCCCCGGCGATCTGATTGCGCTTGAGGCGCCGACGTACGACCGCGCGATGCTGCAGGCGCAACTTCACGGGATCGAGATTCTGTCTATTCCCATGCAGCTGGACGGCCTGGATGTTGATGCCCTCGCCGCCGCCTGCGAGGCCGGCCGCGTACCCAAGCTCGTGTACACCATCCCGAACTTCCACAATCCGGCGGGCACCACCATTTCGCTGGAGAAGCGCAAGGCCCTCATTGCGTTGGCCGAGCGGTACGACTTCTGGATCCTCGAGGACGACCCATACGGCCGCCTCAGGTTTGAGGGCGACGACATCCCGGGCATCTACGAACTGGCCGGGCCTGATCGCGTGATGTTCTCGTCGTCATTCTCGAAGACGCTGGCCCCGGGCCTGCGCGTGGGGTACCTCATCGCGCCAGCCGAACTCATCGGCTCGCTCGTGAAGCAGGCCAACCGCACCTACATCTCGCCAGCGCATCTTCCTGAGGCCGCCGTGTACCAAGTGTGTGCGCAGGGCCTGTTGCCCGCCAACATCGCGCGGGTCACCAACCTGATGCACGTGCGTCGCGATGCCATGGTGGAGGGGCTGGTGCACATGCCCGCAGGCACCATCTGCACCCCGCCCGAGGGCGGATTCTTCATGTGGCTCGAACTGCCCGAGGGCATGTCGGCCGACGCCATGCTGCCGAGGGCCCAGGAGGCCGGGGTCATCTACGTGGCCGGGTCCGCCTGCTTTGTGTCGGGTGGCGCGAACACAATGCGGCTCGCATACTCCGGTGTCTCACCTGATGAGATCACCATCGGCATGGAGCGCCTTGGCTCCGTGCTGAACGCTGGCTGAGTCGGGTTTTCCGCACACCCGGTCGCAACGGAACCCCCGGGAGGCCGACCCGGCCGGAGGGCGCTGCTAGGTTGGCCCGCGTGCACGGTGCTCCTTGCCACACTGACGTCCGATTGATGGACGACGCCCTGTCGGCTGGCTGGCGGGCGTCCTGAGATACCCGCGTCGCATTGTCGCCGCCGGTCTCGTGCTGCTCGCCGCAGCATCCTCTCCGGCCCTGGCGGCGCTCACTCGCAACGACGTGCTGGCCAAGGCCAAGGCTGGCGAGGACCCAAAGGCCATCATCGCCGCGGCGTTCCCCGGCGGGACGCTTCAGCAGATCGCGCCGAAGCCCATCAAGGTGCTCATCGCCGATCAGGCACCCCGCGTGATCCTGTCGGGACAGACCCCCCTCATGCTCCGCGATGGCGGCCTGCGGCGGGCTCCCAACATCACGGTTCCTGCAGGACACCGGATTCGTATCGTCCGGACGAAGCGGGCCTTCAGGGTGGACGACCTCGACAAGCCGGGTCGTGTACGCATGATGGTGGGTCCCGTGCGGCTCGACTCGGGCACAGCCGACACCGGGATCCGCATGGCCGAGCCCCTCGACCGCCGGTTTCGGGGCACCATGCGTGTGTATGCCTCTGACGGCCGACGCATGATGGTGGTCAACGAGCTGTCCACCGAGAACTACATCCGGGGCGTGCTCCCCGGCAACATGCCGCCCGAGTGGGGCAACGCCACGCCCAATGCCCTCGTGGTAGGCGCCGTGGCGGCCAGGTCGAGCGCACTCACCGCCCGGGCTGCCAGCACGAAGGCCATGTTCAACGCCACCTCCGACGACCCGCTGTACCTCGGGCTGGATGGGGAGCGGGGTCAGACCAACATGGCCATTGATGGCAGTCCCCGGTGGACCGTCGTGATGGCCAAGCAGCCGTTTGAGGCGTCGTTCCCGGTGGTGGGGGGTGACTTCACCATCTTCACGCCCGACCCGGGCAAGCCCGACCAGGTGGCATCGGCACCGGCCACTACTGTGCGGGGCGCGAAGGCGGGTGCCACTGGAGCAGCGGTGGCGCTGGCCCTGACCTTTCAGGGCACGCGGTATGTGTGGGGCGGGGCCAAGCCAGGCGGCTTCGACTGCTCGGGGCTCCTCTACTACGCCTTCGGCCAGCAGGGCGTGAGCCTGCCGCGCGTGGCCGAGGATCAGGCACGGGTGGGCACCTATGTGCCGCAGAGCCAGTTGCAGCCGGGGGACGGCGTGTTCTTCGCCGATTCTTCCGGATACATCCACCACATGGGCCTCTACATCGGTGGTGGGAAGATGCTGCATGCGCCCCGGACAGGCGACGTGGTGAAGGTGTCTGACATCACGACCGGGTACTTCGCGTCGCAGTACGCCGGGGCGCGCCGCTACTCCCCATAGGGCACCACCGTCAGGAGACCCTTGAGACAGGGGCCGATTGACCCGTAATGAGGTGCGTTTCTCCGGGTACTCGACGCCGTTGCTGCGCTAGCCTGCACTGCGAGAAGGAACCCTCTCAACCAACCGGAGGTACGGGAAAAGTGCGCACACACGACGTCGTCGTGGTCGGTGCCGGGCTTGCGGGAATGCGGGCGGCGATTGCCGCTCACGAGGCTGGCGTTGACGTCGCCCTCGTGACCAAGCTGCATCCCGTCCGGAGCCACTCGGGCGCCGCACAGGGCGGAATCAATGCCGCCCTCGGCAACGAGACTGAGGACAGCACCGACAACCACACATTCGACACCGTCAAGGGCGCCGACTACATCGGCGACCAGGACGCAATCGAGATTCTGTGCCAGCGCGCGCCGCTCGAGATCTATCAGCTCGAGCACTGGGGCGCGGTGTTCTCCCGGCAGGAGGACAGCGGCAAGATCGCGCAGCGTCCATTCGGTGGCGCCGGCTTTCCGCGCACCTGTTACGCAGCAGACCTCACGGGGCTGGTCATCCTGCACACGCTCTACACCGTGTGCGTGAAGTACGACATCCCGACCTACGAGGAGTGGTTCGTCACCGACCTCGTTACCGACGATGACGGCCATGCCGTGGGCGTGGTGGCCTACGACATGATCCACGGCACGATCGAGACGATCGGTGCCAAGGCCGTCGTAATGGCCACGGGTGGCGCGGGCCGCGTGTATCGCCCCTCCACCAACGCGCACGCCTCCACGGGTGACGCCATGGGCATGGCACTTCGCAAGGGTGTCCCGCTCAAGGACATGGAGTTCATGCAGTTCCACCCCACCACGCTCGCCGCCAACGGGGTGCTCGTGACGGAGGGCGCCCGCGGAGAGGGCGGGTACCTCCTGAACAAGGATGGGGACCGTTTCATGACTAAGTACGCCCCCAACAAGCTCGAGCTGGCATCGCGCGACGTCGTGTCGCGTGCCGAGGCCACCGAGATCATGGAGGGACGCGGCATTGATGGCTGCGTGATGCTCGACCTGCGCCACCTGGGTCGCGACCGCATCATGGAGCGGCTGCCGCAGATCCGCGAGCTGGCCATCGCCTTCGCGGGCACCGACCCCATCGTGGAGCCCATCCCCATTCGGCCGGGTGCGCACTACCACATGGGTGGCGTGCACGTTGACAACTGGGGCGCAGCACCGCACATGCCGGGGCTCTTCGCCGCTGGCGAGTGCTCTTGCGTGTCAGTGCACGGCGCCAATCGCCTGGGTGGCAACTCGCTGCTCGAGGCCGTCGTGTTCGGCGCCCGCGCGGGCGAGGCATCTGCCGCCTACGTGCAGGAGCATTCCGCTGCGCCGAAGGTGCCCAGCAACGCCGCCGCCGACACGCAGGCGCGCATCGAGAACCTGCTCTCCCGCGACAAGGGAATTCGCCAGTTCGAGATCCGTGACGAGCTGGCCGGCGTCATGCAGGAGAAGGTCGGCGTGTACCGCTCGGGCCCAGTGCTCGGGGAAGCCAAGCGCACGGTCACGGAACTGCGCGAGCGCTTCCAGTCCGTCGTCGTGGACGACAAGGGCAAGACCTTCAACACCGACCTCATCCACACCCTCGAGACCGGATTCCTGCTGGATCTGGCCGACTGCATGGTGACCGGGGCCATCGCCCGCACCGAAAGCCGCGGCGCGCACTCGCGTACCGACTTCACGGAGCGAGACGACGAGAACTGGATGAAGCACACCCTTTCGTACCTCGATGACGGTGAGGTCCGTCTCGACTACTCCGAGGTGGCCATGACCAAGTACGAGCCCCAGGTGAGGTCCTACTAATGCCTGCGACAACGTTCCGGATCTTCCGGTATCAGCCCGACTCGGGCGAGACCGAGTCGTACCACCAGGACTTCCAGCTGGAGCACGGCGAGAAGACCACACTGCTCGACGCCATCCTGCGCATCCAGAATGAGCAGGACGGCACCGTGGCAGTGCGGTACTCGTGCCGCAGCGCCATCTGCGGGTCGTGCGCCTGCAAGGCAAACGGCAAGACGGTGCTGGCCTGCATGATGCAGGTGGAGCACGTCAAGACCGACAGTGGCCAGGAGATCGTGCAGGTCGATCCCATCGGCAACTTCACGCCCATCAAGGATCTGGTCGTCGACATGACGCCGTTCTGGGACAAGTTCAAGGCTGTGAAGCCCTTCCTCATTCCCGACGGTCCGGCGCCCGAGAAGGAGCGCTTGGTACCCAAGGCCGCGATGGAGAAAATCGCCAAGGAGAGCAAGTGCATCCTGTGCGCAGCCTGCTACTCCGAGTGCAACTCACTGGCAGCCGACCCCGAGTTCGTCGGGCCGGCAGCATTCGCATGGGGCTACCGCTTCGCAGCGGATGAGCGGGATGGCCAGCGCAAGAACCGCGCCAAGCTGTATTCAGGCGAGCACGGTGTGTGGGACTGCACCCGCTGCATGTTCTGCAACGAGCGCTGCCCCAAGGGCGTGGACCCGCGGGATGCCATCGAGAAGCTCGGCTCCATCGCCTTTCAGGAGAAGGTCACCAGCGACAAGGGTGCCCGCCATGCAAAGGCGTTCCTCATCTCGCTGCGAACCGGCGGCAAGCTGAATGAGATCCTCATCGCGCCGTACACCGACCCCATCGGGGCCCCGTTCAACGCGCCGCTCGCGCTTCGCATGGCCCAAAAGGGCAAGCTGCCCAAGTCGCCCCTCACCCACAGGGTGAAGGACCGCGACCAGGTCAAGAAGCTCATCAAGAACGTCAAGGAGACCATCTAGTGCCGCGTCAGTTCGCGTATTACCCCGGATGTGTCGCCGAGTTCAGCTCGAAGGAGCTCAACGCGACCACCAAGGCACTTGCACCGCTCCTCGACATCGAGTTGCTGCCCATGCCACAGGCCACCTGCTGTGGTGCCGGCGACGTGGCGCAGGCCAAGCCGAACCTGTACCTCACGCTCAACGTCCGGATCCTCTCCGAGGCCGAGTCGATGGGCGTGGACATCCTCACCATCTGCAACGTGTGCACGCTCAACCTGCGTCGCGCGAACAAGATGGTGAAGGAAGACTCGCGCGTGCTCGAAGCCGTGAACGAGGAGCTCGTCAAGGCTGGGGCCCGTCCTTACCAGGGCACCATTGAGGTGACGCACCTCCTGTGGTTCCTCGCCACCGAGGAGGGCCTGTCGCTGCTCGAGGCACGCGGCCCCAGGGGCCTCAATGGCCTCAAGGTGGCCCCGTACTACGGCTGCCAGCTGCTTCGGCCGTCGTCGGTGATGGGCTTTGAGGATCCGGACCGTCCGCAGTCACTCGAGCGCCTCATCACGGCACTCGGGGGCGAGGTGTCCGACTACGAGGGCAAGACCCGCTGCTGCGGCTTCCCCATCATCCTCGCCCGCGAGGAGGTGGCACTGAAGGAGTCGCACGTCGCACTTGCAGGTGCCCGTGACGCCGGTGCGCAGGTAATGGTCACGCCGTGCCCGCTCTGCCACCTGGCCATGGATGCCTACCAGCGCAAGACCGAGCAGCTGATGGGCGAGGAGTACGCCATGCCGGTGCTGCACCTTCCGCAGCTCATCGGACTGGCCCTTGGCCTCCCCACAAAGACCATGGAGTTCAAGCGCCATCTGGTGCCGGTGGACGAGGTGCTCTCCATCGTCGGCGCGTAGCGCCCGCACCACTCACGCGGTATCGAAACGGCCCGGGCCCAGTCCGGGCCGTTTCCGTTTTCGCAGACGCTACGGTTTCATGGTGCGCCCGACTCCGCTCACCCGCGCCTCAGTGCGTGACCTGCCCACCTGTTGCATCGACTGCGTCTTCTGGCAGACGCTGCGCGGAGGGGCCGACTGGCAGCGCCGGGCCAAGTGGGCCGACCGCACCGAGCGCGACTTCGGCCCCTGGGGCCGCGTGCTTGCCGACGGCGACGAAGTGCGTGGGGTCATGCAGTACGGCCCCTCCCAGGCCTTTCCGCGCGCCAAGGTGCTGCCTGCGGGACCACCCAGCCGTGACGCCGCTCTGGTGACGTGCGCCTACGTCACGGGTGATGGCGCAGCCGACGCGCTTGAGCGCCTGCTGCTGGAGGCGCTCGCCGATATCAAGGCTCGGGGAATGAAGGCCATCGAGCTATTCGCCATGCGCTATCCCGACGAGGTTGACCCGTCAGAGCGCGCGCATCTCAACCACACGCTGTTTGACCTCGAAATGCTCGAACGCCTCGGCTTCCGTGTCGTGCGGCGCAAGGGGCAGGTCAGCCTCATGCGCCTGGAACTCGGGGAGCTGGTACCGGGCATGGCGGACCGTGCCCGTGCAGGTATTGGTGAACTGCGGACTGTCCCCGGCCGCACCCCGCTGCCCGCATGACCCGTTGGCTCGCGGCCATCGTCGCAGCCATCCTCGTGCTGGTTGGGGCGGGCACAGCGGTTGGTGATCCAGCGCTGGAGCAGCTGCGTCAGGGCCCCGTGTACGTGAGCCCCGCGGTCACCGGTGCCGGCACACCCGACGCCGTCGCCCGTCTTACCGCCGTGGCAGCCGAGCTCGCCGCCAGCGGCCGGCCGGTGCGCATCGTGGTGGTGAACGGGCCCGTGGGTGCCGTGTCGATGCGCGACTATGCCACCCGCCTCAGAGCCCAGTTGCGCTTCGATGGAATGGTGGTGGCCGTCGCCCCGGGGCGCGCCGTCGGTGCGGCCGGGGACCGTAGCCAGGGTGCCGTAACCCGCAGCCTGCGAGACGCCAAGGTGGGCGCGATCGCCGACCCAGTGGAGCGCGCCGCGGCCGCCGCACGAGCTGCGGCAGGGCCACCGCTGGCGCCCTCCAATAGCGACCTGGTGCGCGCAGCGCTCGCACTCCTCGGCATTGCCCTGGTCGGTGGAACATGGGCCGCCGCATTCGGCATCCGGCGCGCGAATCGCCGTCAGCGGCTCATGCTCGATGATCGCAGCGCGTTGGTACGAGTCACGCTTGATGCCATCGGTGCGCGGCTCGATATCGTGGCGGGGCTCCCCGATGATCATGCACGCGCTGACGACCGACTGGATGCGGCCACGCGCGTTGCGCGTCGTGCGCAGGCCGAATTGGATCAGGCGGCGTCTGCTGCCGACGTGCTGCCGGCCGAAGCGCTGGTGGACGAGTCGTTCATGCTGCTGCGTGAAGCCGAGCACGAAGCCGACGTTCCGTCACCGATCGACCCATTCGAGGGTCTCTGCCGCGTGGATCCCGCACACGGACCCCCGGCGGGATCTGCTCCACTCACCGAGGGCCAGCCGCCCATCGCCCTGTGCTCCCCGTGCATGGCACGTGTGCGTAAGGCAAACCCACCCCAGCGACGCATGGTCCCCAGCCTTGATGGTGACGTCCCCTACGACTCAATACAGAGGGATTTCTGACCGAGCCGCACGCGGCGCCATCAGATGCTGGCGTGCGGCCTAGAGCCAGCCGTTCATCACGAGGCTCTCGGCAATCTGCACGGCGTTGGTGGCCGCGCCCTTCCGCAGATTGTCGGCAACGATCCAGAGCGCCAGCCCGTTGGGGTGCGACGCGTCGTTGCGGATGCGACCGATGAACACCTCGTTGCGACCGGCCGCGTCGCGCGGCAGCGGATAGGCATTTGCGCGCGGCTCATCCACCACCACGGCACCGGGGGCCAGCATGAGGATCTCGCGGGCCTTGGCGGCGTCAAGCGGTTCGATGGTCTCAATGTGCACGGCCTGAGAGTGCGCGTACATCACCGGCACACGCACGCAGGTGGCCGACACGCGGAGGTCGGGCAGGTGCAGCATCTTGCGGGCCTCATTGCCCACCTTCACCTCTTCGCCCGTGTAGCCAGAATCGTCGAACACGTCGATGTGGGGCAACACATTGAAGGCGATGGGGTGCGGGTACACCTGCGGATCAGGTTCGTCGCCCACGAGATACCCGGCGCTCTGAAGGCGGAGCTCCTCAATTGCCGCCTGACCCGTCCCACTCACGGCCTGATACGACGACACGATGACGCGCGCGATACCCACGGCGTCGGCGATGGGCTTGAGGGCCACCACCAGTGGCGCGGCCACGCAGTTGGGGTTGGCGATAATCCCGGAGTGGTTCGCGATGTCGCCCTCGTTGACCTCGGGCACCACCAGCGGCACCTCGGGATCGGTGCGAAATGCAGATGAGTTATCGATGACCACGGCGCCGGCCTCGACCGCGGCAGGTGCGAAGTCCCTCGCCCGCTCCGATCCCGCCGAGAACAGCGCGATCTGGATTCCCTCAAATGAGTTCTCGGTGAGTTCCTGCACCTCAAAGGGCTTGCCCAGGTAGTCGATGATCGTGCCGGCGCTGCGGGACGAGGCCAGCGGGCGAAGCTCCGTAACGGGGAACCCCCGCTCCTCGAGCACGCGGATCATGGTGCTGCCCACGGCGCCGGTGGCGCCAACCACGGCGACGTTAAACACCGCGGCGCTCTGCCTCGCTGGCCAGATCGAAGGCCTCGTGCAGGGCGCGCACGGCGCGCTCGACCTCGGACCGGGCAATGACCACCGTGATGCGGATGGTGGAGGTGTCGATCATCTGGATGTTGATGCCCTCGGCCGCGAGCACACGGAACATGGTGGCCGCAATGCCGGGGTTTGAGCGCATGCCCTCACCCACCAGCGTGACCTTGCCGATCTGGTCGTCCGACAGGGTCTCGCGATGCGGCAGGCGATCGCCCATGGCCTCGATCACATCAAGTGCCTTGCGCAGGTCCGGAAGCGGCACGGTGAACGAGAGGTCGGCACGGCCGTCTACCCCCACGTTCTGGATGATGGTGTCCACGTTGATGAGCGCATCGGCCAGCGCGGTGAATACCGTGGCGGCCACGCCCGGCTGATCCTCCACCCCCAGCAGCGAGATCTTCGCCTCATCGCTCTTGTGAGCGATGCCCGACACGAATGCCCTCTCCATCATGGGAGTCTCCTTGGTGATCCAGGTCCCTTCCTCCGATGCGAATGATGAGCGCACATGGAGCGGGACATCATGAAGCCGTGCAACCTCGACCGAGCGCAGGGCGAGGATCTTGGAACCGGATGCGGCCATCTCGAGCATCTCCTCGTGGCTCACGAGGGGAAGCTTGCGGGCACCGGGCTCAATACGTGGGTCGGCGGTGAACACACCCGTCACATCGGTGTAGATCTCACACACGTCGGCGCCCAGCGCCGCGGCCAATGCCACGGCCGTGGTGTCGCTGCCACCACGCCCGAGCGTGGTGACGTTTCTGTCCGCCGACATCCCCTGGAACCCCGCGACCAACGCCACGCGCCCATTGGCGAGCTCGGCGCAGAGGCGCTCGGGCTTGATCTCGAGGATCTTGGCCTTGGTGTGGGCCCCGTCGGTGAGGATTCCCGCCTGCGACCCGGTAAACGATGCCGCCTCGTGCCCAAGGTCGTGCAGCGCCATGGCCACGAGCGCGCATGAAATGCGCTCACCCGTGGACAGCAGCATGTCCATCTCGCGAGGTGCCGGCAGGTCGGAGATCTCATCGGCGAGTGCCACCAGGCCGTCGGTGGTCTTGCCCATGGCCGAAAGCACCACGACGACATCGTCGCCACCCTCACGGGCGGCGGCGATTCGCAGCGCAACATTGCGGATCTTCTCGGTGTCGGCGACGGATGAGCCGCCAAACTTCATGACCCTGAGAGCGATGACAACCTCCTCGGCCGGGCCAGCGGGCGATTGTAGTGCCGACTGGGGTCCGACGTCGCCGTGGACGACGGCGGCACCCCGTACGATCGACTCGTGACCACGCACCCTGCAGTTGACATCACCTATGAGCGCCAGCAGGTCAGCGGCCGGGCCGTGGCCATCGTGCGGGCATTCGTGGTCATCCCATTGCTGCTGTGGGCTGTGGTGTGGAGCATCTGGGCCCTGTGGAGCATCATCATCGCGTTTGTCATCGTCTTTAAGGGGCGCAACCCCAACTGGTTCTGGGAACCGGTGAGCCGGTGGTACCGGTACTTCCTGCACGTGGCCGGGTACGCGAGCCTGCTGGTGGAGGAGCACCCGGGGTGGAAATCGCAGACCGACTATCCGCTCGATGTCCAGGTGACGCATGCCGCCGTCCAGTCCCGATGGCTGGCGGGTGGGCGCATTCTGCTGAACGCACCACTCGGGACTGTCATCGCGTTGCTGCTGCTGGTTGACGTGGCCCTGGGCATTCTGCAGTTCACCGCCCTCGCCCTGATGGGGCGCCGATCAGAGCGCGTCATGCGCTGGCAGCTGGGCGTACTCACGTTCGAGTACCGGCTCATCGCCTTTGGTATCGGGCTGAGCGACGCCATGCCGTTTTCCGGCGCCCGGCACCTTCCCTAGACTTCTCCTATGGGAATCCTCCGCCGCGTCAGCGAAAAGGGTGGCGACTCCAGCCGCATAAAGTGGGTGGCTGGTGGCCTCACCATCGGCTTCGTGTGGGGCACCTTCATGTGGCTCATCACGGGGATGCAGGGCGATGTCAAGGTGTGGATGTACTTGGCACTCACCATGGCCATGATCGGTGGCGGCATTGCTGCCATCTTTGGCGCGATGAATGCCCGCAAGAAGGGCGAGCGCATCACCCCCCGGATTGCCCCGAAGGACGAAGCTGCCGACAAGGCTGCTGCCAAGGCCGCGCGCAAGGCGGCTCGCGGCAAGGCCGAGTAGCTCGTCGGGCGAGCGCGATGAGCGCGCGTCCCCTATCCTCGTCCTGTGACCGTGCTAGGCGGGGAGCTAGCGGTGCCCTGTATCCGCAATCCGCTACAGCGGGGCTGAACTCCCGCCCGAGGGTCCTACTCGGAGGCATGGGCTCAGATGATGTGGCATTGAAGGCGAGGTCCCATTCGGTGGGCGACCGTGAATCAGGTCAGGTCCGGAAGGAAGCAGCCTTAAGCGGACCCTCCCACGCGCAGTGGGGCCACCTCGCCGGAGTCACATCCCTGAGTTCCACTTCCCGGCAGGTATTCGACGGTGGGTGCACGGTCACACTTCCAACTCTCACGTGACAGACCCCGGACAGAGCCTCTACAACCGTTATCGGCCCCGCCGCTTCGAAGATCTCGTCGGCCAGGGGCATGTCGCGCGCACGCTTTCGAATGCGCTCGAGCGCGGCACCATTGCGCATGGGTTTCTGTTCTCGGGTCCGCGCGGCACCGGCAAGACCACCACGGCGCGCATCCTTGCCCGATGTCTCAACTGTCAGGCATTCACCGCGCCCACCGCCACTCCGTGTGGCGAGTGCGACTCATGCCGTCGCATCGGGCATGACGATTGGCTCGACGTGGTGGAGGTTGACGCCGCATCAAGCGCCCGACGCATCGATGAGATGCGCGAGTGGCTGGAGAGCGTGCGCTACGCCCCTGTGGTGTCGCGGTACCGCATCACCATCATGGACGAGGCCCACCAGATTCAGGAGAGTGCAGCCAGCGCGCTGCTGAAGACCCTCGAAGAGCCGCCACCGCAGCTGGTGGTCATTCTGTGCACCACCCACCCGTGGGACCTGCTTCCCACCATCCGCTCGCGGTTGCAGACCTACACGCTGCGAAAGCCCGGTGTGGCAAACCTGCTCACCGTGCTCGAGCGCGTCGCAAAGACCGAGAGAATCGAGACCACCCCCCAGGCCCTCGACCTGGTGGCGCGCGCCGCCGACGGCTCATACCGCGATGCGTTGGGGCTGCTCGACCAGATCTCGACCTTCGGTGGCGGCAAGGTGGACCTGGCCGATGCGCTCGAACTGCTGGGTGTGGTGAGCCGCGAGACCCTGTTCGACTTGGTTGATCTGATGGCGCAGGGCGACGCCGCCGGCGCCTTCGACCTGCTGGAGTCGTCGCTCGATGGCGGGGCCGACCCTGAGGAACTTATGCGCGGGCTGGTGACCCACCTGCGCCACGCCTGCCTGCTTCAGCAGGGGGCACAGGTACGCGAGGAGTGGGCGCTGGCGCCCAACGAGCTCGATCGCCTGCGTGCCCAGGCCAACCAGTTGAGCCCGGTGCAGGTGGTGCGCGCCATCGATCTGCTGGCAGATGCCCAGGTACGTATCCGCCATGGGCAGGCCGATCCACGTATTCAGCTGGAACTCGTGGCTGCCAAGCTGTCGCGCCCATTCCTCGATCCAGGTATCGAGGGAGTCGCCGCCCGGGTCGATGCACTGGAGCGCGGACGGCCGGCCCCGGCGCCCGTTGCCGTCGCCCCCCCGGCACCTATCGTCACATCCGCGCCTGTGCCACCACCGGCCGCACCGGCACCACCGCCCCCAGCACCTGTCGCAGTGCCCGATCTGCCGACCGAGCCACCGGTGCCCGCCGTCGCGGCGCCCCCGGCGTCGACGTCCGCGCTGCATGCGGTACCCGATGAACCCGACGACATGGCGGATGACCCGGGATCAGACGCGCCGCCGCCCGAAGGGGTGGTTGATCAGCCACCTATTGCCGACGAGACGCCAACGGCTGTCGAGGCTGTCGAGGCTGTCGCCGAGCCCGAGCCCGCCCACGCGCTTGACCCGGTACTGCCCGACGCGGAGCACATCGGCCGTGCATGGCCGCGTGTGCTGGGAATCCTCGAGCAGCACTCCCCGCACCTGCACGCCTTCCTGCAGGGGTCAGAGGTACAGCGCGTGGCCGGCGGGATTATCACCGTGGGGGTCAATGGCGGCGTGGCCGTGGCCATGCTCTCGCGCCCCGACGAGCGGGCGGGCGTCGAGGTGGTCATCAAGGACCTCTGCGGCGAGGCACTGGCACTGAGCGTGGTCGAACTCTCCACCGCGCATGCACCCGTGCCCGACATCACCGAGAATGCAGTGCCCGCTCCGGGCGAGGCACCGATTGACCACGCCCGTGTTATCGAGGAGATCCGCGCGGCATTCGATGCAGAGTTGATCGACACCACCAAAAAGGAATAGCCATGGCGATGAATCAGCAGAAGATGATGAAGCAGATGCAGAAGCTGCAGGACGACATGGCCCGGGTGCAGGAGGAGCTGCTCACCGAGACCGTGTCGGCATCGGCCGGTGGCGGCGCGGTGACTGCCACGGTGAGCGGAGGGCTCGAACTCGTGAGCGTGGAGATCAGCCCCGCTGCGGTGGACCCGGATGACGTGGAACTGCTGCAGGACGTGGTCGTTGCTGCAGTGAACGAGGCGCTCCGGGCAGCGCAGGAGCTGGCGAACCAGCGCATGAGCGCCGTCACCGGTGGCCTGGGTGGCCTCGGGCTGCCGGGCTTCTAGGCCGCACCCGCCTCCCGAATGGCGTCCATCCTCACACCGTCGGTTGACGCGCTGGTCACCGAGCTGGCCCGCCTGCCCGGCATCGGACCCCGCAGCGCGCAGCGCCTGGCCTTTCACCTGTTGAGAATGCCGTCAGAGCGACCGCAGGCGCTGGCCGATGCCATCGCTGCCGTGGTCGATCGAATCACCCCCTGCACCCAGTGCTTCTCATTCGCCGAGGGCGACCTGTGCCCGGTGTGCGCCGATACCAGGCGCGACCCCACTGTCATCTGCGTGGTGGAGGAGCCCTCGGCCATCATGTCGATCGAACGCACCCATGAGTTCCGTGGGCGGTACCACGTACTGGGCGGGGCGCTCTCCCCCATTGACGGAGTGGATCCCGAGGATCTGCGCATCGTCGAACTTGACCAGCGCATTGAGCGAGATGGCGTCACCGAGCTGGTAATCGCCACCAACCCCACCATGAGCGGAGAGGCCACGGCGCTCTTTCTGGCCGACCGCGTGCGCGACCGCATCAAGGTGACTCGCCTGGCGTCGGGCCTGCCGGTGGGTGCCGACTTGGAGCACGCCGACGAACTCACGCTTGGCCGCGCCTACCTAGGGCGCCGCGAGATCTAGAAGAGTGGGCAGTACTGGGATTGAACCAGTGACCTCCCGCGTGTGAGGCGGGCGCTCTCCCGCTGAGCTAACTGCCCGGGGTCCGGCAGGGTACCAGCCGAAACCCCCCATGCGGAATGGTCGCCGGGTGGGTCGCGCGCATGCTGGAGCGGATGAATGAGGACACCGAGCTGGTGGCCTTCGACCCGGAACACCCGGTCACGGCGTGGTGCCGCGTGCTGATCGAGGGCCTCGCCTCCAGAGAGCCCGTGCACACACCGGGGCAGGCATCGGCCCGCGCACCGCGATTCTTCGCGCCGCAGCGACCGGTACCCTCCTCGCCATTCCGCCCCCCTAAACAACGAATCCCGACGAGGAGGGCGCAGGTCATGGCTGAGAGGACACCCAACCGCACGACACGGTTCTGGGACGACTTCAAGTCGTTCGCGTTTTCGGACAGCCTCATCAAGGTTGCCGTGGCATTCATGCTGGGCGCTGCAGGCGCCGCGCTCATCAAGTCACTTGTCGATTCATTCATCACGCCGCTCATCGCGGCCCTCTTCGGTCAGTCCGACTTCTCCAACCTCACGTTCACCATCAATGGGTCGGTGTTCACGTACGGCAGCTTCATCAATGCACTCATCGCGTTCGTGCTCATCGCGCTCGTGCTCTTCATCGTGGTGAAGGTCGTCGTGCGCGTGATGGGTGAAAAGGCCGAGAAGCGCTCATGCGACCACTGCATTGAGGACGTGTCGATTGTGGCCACCCGTTGCCCGCATTGCACGGGAGACCTCACGCCCGTCACCCACTGAGCCCGGCGACCAACCCTGCATCTGGAAGGGCCCGTGATGATGGCCCTTCCAGATGGGATCAGCGGAGAGAGAGGGATTTGAACCCTCGAACCGGGGGATACCCGATTACGCGCTTTCCAGGCGCGCTCCTTCGACCGCTCGGACACCTCTCCGGGGTGCGCGATGGTAGCGAACTCACGGGGCAGAGAGAGATTGGTACCCTCCCGCGCGGAGAGGTGGCAGAGCGGTCGAATGCGGCGGTCTCGAAAACCGTTTCGGGCTTATGGTCCGACGGGGGTTCAAATCCCCCCCTCTCCGCTCAGCGCGGCTGAGGCATGAAACCCCGCGGCACCATCCGCGCGGGGTTTCATGCCTCTCGTGCCATAATCGCCGGCGTTACGTGGCATAAGCACCATTGATACGGAGAGGGATATGGGACTCAGCATCAACCAGACCGTGCCGGACTTCACGGCAGAGACCACCGAGGGCACGATCGAGTTTCACGACTGGATCGGCGATTCATGGGCCGTGCTCTTCTCGCACCCCAAGGATTTCACGCCCATCTGCACCACCGAGCTGGGCTACATGGCGCGCATCAAGCCCGAGTTTGACAAGCGTGGTGTGAAGATCGTCGGCCTGTCGGTTGACTCGCTCGAGAACCATGGCGCATGGGCCAAGGACATCGAGGAGACGCAGGGCACCGCTCCCAACTATCCCCTCATCTCCGACACCGACTTCGCCATCAGCAAGGCCTACGGCATGCTGGAGGCCGACGTGGAGGGCGACGCCCTCGTGCGCACGCCCGCCGACAACCAGACGGTGCGGAACGTGTTTGTGATCGGTCCCGACAAGAAGCTGAAGCTTCTGCTCGTGTACCCCATGACCACGGGCCGTAACTTTGACGAGGTGCTGCGCGTCATCGACTCGCTGCAGCTCACCGCCAAGCACAAGGTGGCCACCCCGGCCCAGTG
>Ga0208960_1000277_pt1 | contig 29307 bp, 23 predicted proteins | sample GreLakmeON33MSRF_FD_187703 | JGI IMG/M metagenome (GOLD analysis project Ga0208960, IMG submission 187703) | Freshwater lentic microbial communities from great Laurentian Lakes, MI, USA - Great Lakes metaG ON33MSRF (SPAdes) | ecosystem: Environmental > Aquatic > Freshwater > Lake | place: Great... | reverse complement strand
TGGTTTAGTTTTAGTAGACGTGCTGAAGAGTCTCTGCTTAGAAATTGGCCGTTGCGAGCAAAAAAATGAGGCCCCCTTAATTGTAACCAGAATCTCCGCACCTCGGTAAAAAAGCCTAGAGTCAAATGTCTGCACTGTAATGACGTTATGCTTACCGTCCGCCACAGCAGTCATGAGGCGTTGATTAGGGAAGTCACACCTAACCACCTTCGCTTTGAAGGTGGTTGGTTCGATTTCGGCTGGCTTGGCCTCCTTAACGCCAAAACGTTCGAGAACCTTAGCCATTCCCACAGGGAAAAATTTTACAGGACACAGTTTCTCAGGCTTATCGCCCACCCTCTCCTTGTCCCAGTCCACCCCCCTAACGAGGGTAAGGCGGTATTCCCTGAGTTCCTCCTTGGGGAGGCCATACATTCGGATTAGTTCAGACTCCCTCATGGAGGTGCTTGCGGATTTGTTCGCAGTATTCGGAATCAATAAAGTTACAGGGTTTAATCCAGATTCCGACAAAAGGGTTCTTGGTGCGGAACTTCATCACCTTGCCAAAGACAATCTGGGAGTCGTCACCCCAGAACTTCATCTTAGTCATGGTATCAAGCATAGATTTGGCTAGATTATCAAAGTCTGGCTTGGTCGTCATTGGACCGTCCTTGCCTTTATCGGACTGGATTAAGGGAAAGCCAAAGTAGAGGGTTACCTCTAATGGCCCTGCAAATGGCAGGTCGGGAACGTGGTGGGCCGCACATAGTGCAAATTCTTTCATCCACTTGACCACTTCCGACTTGGAAGTTTTACCGACAAACATACGACCATCCTTAGACTTTAAGATTCTAAGGTCAGACTGGTGGGTCGTGCGAATAGGGGTAAGGTTTATCCTGAACTTCCGTTCGTGATAATTTGGCTGGTCGTCTGGCATAGGTTGACAGGTGGTCAAATAGCACTTAGGAGTCAACTATGGATAATGAACGATTGAACACTAACCCCTCTTCAAAGCATAAAGCGACCAAGGTGCCAAAAGAGCGTAAAGACAAAGCAGAGGCACTATTACGCCAAGGGGTGCGAATCCTCGATATTGCCAAGGAAACCAAAATGTCGCCAAATAACGTCATGGCGGTTAAAAGGCTGATGCCTGAGTCAATTGGCCTTCAGGACGAATTTAAGGCAACTACCGTCAGAAACCTGAAAGCCTTCGTTCAGATGGCTTCCCAGAAATTAGTTGATGAACTAGACCAGTTGCACGTTTCCCAAATCCCAATCGCTATGGGTATCTCCATCGACAAGATTCAAACCCTTCAAGACCAGCCCCAAAGTGTCATAGAACACCGCTTTAGTATTTCACATGATACTATCAATAAACTACTTACAGAGCGTGGCGATGCCCTCAGAAAGGCCAAAGAAGAGGCTATTGATGCCGAGGTGGTTGTATCAAAGCCAGATTCTACTCAGGCTTTTCTGGACTGGTCTAAAAATCCAAGGAATTCCTTTTTGCACGAAAGGGATAAGTCTCCTAACCCGTTACAAGCAAGCGACCTGCCTCGCATCGACCCCCCTCCCCCCCTTGAATGATGAGTGATTAGGTCAGGTAACGACTTCGCACAATATGTATTATGTCTAATCGTTATCGAATCATGGGTCAATAGGTCAGGGTTAAGGAGAAAGCAGGTCAAATAGCAGTGTGCATCAGATAGGGGCTTGACATGGCTCATCCTTTCTTAGGTATTACCATTGCCTTACGTGACGCATTAATACCAACCTAATACCTTACATCACCCAATAGGGCTAGGATTGACTAGGACGGCTCTGATTGACTGACATAGGTAGTGAGTGGCAACTAATCCTCCAAAGGGCTGAGATGGGCACTAGGATAACCTCAGAGGCATCATCATCACCACCTGATACCACACGTGAGCCGTGAAGTCCAGTGGTCGAATGGCACATCCTGAGGAATGACCTAAGGTCGTCAGTGGGCCAGACAAAGGTCATGCAATGCTTGCCACCTAACATGAAATTATGCACCCAGAAGTCTGACGTGGTTACGGCTATACCTGACTTGTGGCCTCTGCACTTGAACTCGAATACGGCATTACCTGTGGTGGCCCAAGTGCCACGTTCAGTCTTCACTTCAACCTTGGCTTGGTCAGTGCCTAGCCATGCAAGCCACTTCTCACCTGCCTGACCGTACTGGAGGTCTATATCAAACTTGGCTCGGTCATTCATTTGATAAGGCGGATACCAAGGTCCCGCACTGATAGGTAATGGGCCACAATCAGGTTCTCATACTTCTGTGCTTGCTTGGCCTTACGCTTGGAGAGGCTGGTCGAATAGCCCAAGCCCCAAAGCGTGGCTTCCATAGATGTAGCAACCACCAGTTTGTCTGGTCCAATGCCATATGACTTAGTGCCACACATAAATGGTATCTTGGAGACAAATGATGGGCCTAATGAATAGCAGGCATACAGCATGGCTGGGCTGGGCCTGTAACCGTAATGCTTAATGAATTGGTCCATGATAACGTCAACTAACGTGGTTGCATAGGACTCAGCAATAACTGGGTCGTGAGCCTTATGGTATGGGTAAATGGTTTCACCTCTGGCCCTACGCAATTTATCAATGTCTATCCAAGCACTTTGGTGTATCTGGAATCTCCCAAGGGCTGGTCCATCTTGGTTACTTCTATCACCCACCGCCATATCGTTGTTGTTCGACTCTATAATAGAGATGCCTCCAATTAAAATATACTTGTCGTAGTTAAGTCTCATGTTGCCCTGTGCACACAGTGTGCACACAAAATGAGTAATGGCCAAGAAAAAGATTAGTGGATTTAAATTACCCCAAAGTGCTCTTGGGGAAGTCATCAATGAGTTCTCTGATATTGAAGGCGTTAACATGACGGTGCTGGAGCCGAGAGAATGGTATGACCATGCAATCGTTGATATAGTGCAAGACCCAAGTGATTGGTCATATCACGTAGTGTATGATAGAGTAATGCTGGTCTATTGGCACACGCTCATGACGTTGTATGAACTAAACAAATACAAAACATTTAAGTCATTAGAAGTTGAATACAATAAACAGGATGACCACTTCCATGATTCATGCGTAGAGTATATTGAATACAGTGCCATACGTGGAATGGCCTATGCTGGGCACAATAAGCCCCTGATTAGGCCAAATTTGTCAGTATTGTTGTAAGTTTATTTCGTTGGTTATCAGTAACTTACAGATATTTACAAAACATCTACACATTGTTGCTTGCATGAGGTGGCTGGCTGTACATGTTCACTGGAGTTGGCCGCTGGGTAATACCAGTAACTGAAAGGGTGAGTACGACGTACTACCTAGTCTATCAGTTAAGGCCAACCTCGCTCTTTCAAATCAACAGTTCATGCATTAAATATCTACGATTCGGTCGTCTAACGGATAGGACCTCAGGCTACGAACCTGATGATGGGAGTTCGAATCTCCCCTGAATCACCATTTCACACACATGATTACAACAGTGCTGGGCCTCTAATAAGACAAAGAGGTAAGAAGGTAGGGCTATCCTATCACCCTCACACAATTTGGGGTTCCCTAAACTCGTTAAAAGGACGAGCGGGACGCAAGCCACTCTAGGCATAGGTGGGCCCCTTGCAATTACCGCCCGAAAGGGCACAACAAACAACAACATGAACAACAAACAAATCAGCACCCTCTGGGTCTTCGCTGTAATCATCGACACCGCTATATTAGTGGCTGTCTGTGTAGCAGTCGGATTACTCTGGAACTAATGCTAAGCCCTTCGGGGCCCAATTTGTAGGTCATCTAGGCAACGTAGGGGTACATAGCCTAGGTGCGTAAGTCGTCTCATAAACGAGCCTACATTAAATTTTCCAAACACACACATGGCTAAATACAAATACATTAAACCCTCTGCCGTTAAGGCAATGGTCAAGGCCTTCAATGGCAAGAGGGTCTCCTCACAGTTTCTTTCCGTCCTAGACTCCTTCCTTGAAAGGAAGGTCAAGGATGCGGCACTCGTCCACAATGGCGGTGCTAAGACCATCAGTCCAGCCTGTGCTGGGCACGTAGGCATCCAATCATTCTAACCCACAAACAAAACAAACATGAGTAACATCAACAAAGAAGCACGTTCCCTATACAGGTCCCGTGTCAACATCAGCCGTCTCAACAACCAGAAAATCGTGCGTGACCAAAACGCACATCGTTTCTGCGTCAAATCCGTGCCCCTCTTCACTGAGGATGGCATCCCTGCCAACGCTTGGGGCAACGTCCGTGAGGACACTAACATCGTCATTGGTGTTACGTCCGAGCGTTATGGAATCCTCCAAAACAACGAACTCGAAGACGCAATCCTTAGCGGTCTGCGTGAGCGTAACCTACAGCCTAGCGAAACTGAGGGCATTGTAGCCAAGCATGGCTCACGTGTTCACGTGCGTTATGACTTCCGTGACGCATCTTTCGAGGTGCCTACGCAGAAAAAGGGGGACATCATTTGTCTCCGTCTTATCACGCACAACTCGTTCAATGGCTCCGCACCTGCGGCAGTCTCTGTGGGTGCTGTACGTCTTGTATGCACCAATGGCATGACTTCCTTCTGCGATGAACTGACCCTTACGAGCAAGCACAACACGCATATCCGTCCTGAGTTCGCACTTGGCGTGCTCGACAACGCACTGCTTCAATGGGAGGTGCTCAAGCGTAATAGCACCTCGCTAGCCAGTAAGCAAATTTCCAATAACATGGGAGAAAATGCCATTCAAAATCTAGTCAATCGTGGAGTGGTCAGTAGTTTCGATGGCAATCGTGTCCTTGCACGTTGGCAGGCTCCCTCATTCGAGCATGACTCCGAACGTTCCATGTGGAATCTGTACAACGCTTTCACTGAAGTGTTCACGCACGAAGCCAGCAACCACCGTTATGAGGCTAATGAACGTAAATCTGGGCGTTTGCTCAGTGCACTCGTCACGGCTTCAGAGCACGAAGAGTACGGCCTTAACCTGTTGAGCAGGGTCGAAGTTCTAAACAACTAATAACATGTTAGACAAACATTACGAGTACACCTCAGTTGCCCTAATTGGGCGTGAGATACTCACGCCTAGGCAAAAAGAAATCATCATACTCATATGTGATGGACTCAGTGGGCCTGAAATTTCCAAAAAATTAAAACTCAGCATTAAAACCGTTGATAATCATCGTCACATTGCAATGGATAGACTTAGGTCGCAAGGCGTTCATAACATAGCCACGCTTGTTAAGTGGGCCATTGTTACTGAGGTTTACAAAATCTAAAATGAGTAACGAAGCCATAAAGCAAAGAAAACTGCTTGTTAAAAAACTCAAGGAAAGAGGCGTATCTGTTTCTAATCCTCTCTTTGAGCATGGTATGAAACTTGATAGGCTTTGCGGTGCTCCGACTGGCAATAACAGCCATCGTAATTCATGTAATAGAAGAGCCAAATTTCAGTCTCTTACTAGAGGGCACAAGGCAACTTCTCCGTCTAGCCAACAAACCAAGGTCATCATTAAACTCCTTCCACTAACCTTAAGTATAGAGGAATTGGGTAAGGCCAGTGGAATGTTTAAGGGCACTGGGGGCACTAAAAACACTGACCATTCTAATGGTTTGGCTAGCCAGTTTGAAAAAACGCATAAAAAAGAATGCAAAAAAACTTCAACTTGGCTTCAGGGGTATTATAATAAATATGGTAAAAAGAAAGAGAATTCTAAAATGCCCCTTGACGGACAATCATTCTGATAGACAATAACAACTGAACCAACATGAAACTCAAACAGAACCAACCAGCCGATGCTCTCGCCGCAAGCGAAGATGAGGCCCGTAGAATTGCATGGAAAGCCTACAGGCTACTGTGCTACCACAAACTCGATGACTTGGATGACGTTAAATCGTTAGTCCTTCAATCCGTTGAACTTCAAACTCAAAAATAACACATGATTAAATACCAAGATATACTCAACGCCAGTGAGCCTAAGGTGCATTTTCTGAAGTGCCAAAAGCACGTCATTGAAGATGCAGATTACAGGGCCATGGATGGACTTAACCAGTCTTACCTCAAAAAGATTTACACTCACGGTGTAATTCATGCTGAGAACCAGAGACTGAACCCAATGGAAAAGACCCCAGCACTTGTGATGGGTAGCCTATTCCATACCCTAGTGCTTGAAGAGAATGAGTTCTCTGGCAGGTACGCAGTGCTCCCAGACATTGATAGGCGTACTAAAGAGGGTAAACTTATTTACTCTGAATTTGAAGCGGCCAGCGAGGGCAGGGACTTGATTAAAGAAACTGACCTTTCTACGGCTATGCGTATGCGTCAGAGTGCCGTTCCGCTTATGTATGACGGCATCAGCCCCGACAAATCTAACGCCATGAATGAGATTTCATACTCTGGAATTTTAGAGTTGGAGTATGTCTGGGAGGGCAAGGAGGAGCGTATTGAATTCCCATTTAAAATCAGGTGTGACATGGTCGCTATGCTTAAGGAGGATGATAAAGACGTAATTGAAATCAGAGATATTAAGTCGCTGGCCTCACTTTCTGACAATGATGTTTTAGGCTCCGCTAAGTCCCACAATTGGGCTATACAGTGTGCATTCTACAGAGACGCCGTATTCAAGCATCAGGCTTTACCCAGCAAGTTTGTTTATGTAGCCACCGAAAAGGAATCTCCCAATATGAGCCGTAGGTATGTTTGCTCTGAAGAGATGTACCAGCGTGGCAAGGCACAGTACAAGCAGGCTCTCGTTAAATACGCTCAATGGCTAAAGGCTGGTAAACCCAGAACCGCAGACTATGTCGGAGAATCAATCCTCAACGCCTAAGTTCCCCTTCAAGGGGGTATGGATTCCAGCCAAGGTCTTCATGGACAATAGGCTGACCCAATCGGACAAGTTCCTTTGGTCAATTGTGCACATTCTCTCCAATGAGAAGGGGTGCTTTGCTACCAAGGAGACCCTTGCCTCATACATGGGCCTGTCTGTGCGTAGTGTACAGTATTCACTAACTAGGCTGGCTGATTCTGGCTTGGTTGTCAGGGCGGGTGGGAATGTTTGGGATGTAGTTACTAAAGCCTTAGAGGGTGAAGTAAACTGCACCCCAGACGTGAAGAAAATTTCACCCCAAGTAGGAAAGGAATTTCACCCATATAGAAACAAGGATATAGATACTAAGAAGTTAAAGGAGGCTACGCCTCCGACTGATGACTTTATTAGGTCTGATAAAGAACTGGCTAGGGTTTGGGATGAGTACCTATGTTGGCGTAAAGTAAGTAAGAAATCATTAAGTTCTTTGTACATTACCCGCTGGAATGAGGAATTTAAGTCTTGGGGGGTAGTCGATGCCACCAACGCCATTCAATCTAGCCTTAGAAATGGCTACCAAGGCATCTTTAGGCCCCAAGTGGGCATGAGGTCTCGTCCACAGGCCAAGGGCCCCAACGACCATGCCAGCGGATTCTAATCCACCTCCCTGTCGCAACTTTAACTGCGAAAACCCTGCCCACATCAGGGAACACGCAGAAGGGGTCACCATTTATGAGACGTTGTGCAAGCCCTGCATGGTTCATTGGGACAGAATGGTATTATCCTTTGGGCTCCCTAAGGCAATTAAGCCCGAAACCCCTATACCTGACTTATTTAAGGACACTGAACCTAGTAGGCTTGGTGAACTTCAAATGGTGGCTGAACATTACCTTCCCTCTGGGAAAGGATTACTCATCCACGGCTCAACCCGTAAAGGGAAAACCCGCACCGCTTGGTTTATTGCCAAAAGGCTTTGGGATGAAAACCCAACTAAGTTTAAATACCTATTCCTGACTATGTTTGAACTAGAGGCTCGTATCGCCTCATCATGGGGTAATAGCACTTGGGATAAAACTATGCTACAGATGACTAATGTACCGCTTCTATTCCTTGACGACTTAGGCAAGGAGAAGATGACTGACCGCATGGCATCATGTCTGTTCGCACTTATTGACCAGCGTACCATGCATAGGCGTCCTACTATTATCACTACCAACCTGACTGGTGATACTCTGCTGGAGCGTTTTCATGACAAGGAGACTGGAACGGCTTTCGTTGCTCGCCTTAAAGACCCTGACCTGTTTGACAGGGTTGCCGCAAAATGAAGCCTGTACCGCTGGAGGTGACCATGATGAAACGCATTGGCGAACTGAAGGCCGACCTGCAAAATTGTTACACGGCAATTAGTGTAAAGGATGCCGAGAACGCCCGACTCAAGGCCGAGGTTGAGCGGCTGACTAAAGCAGGGGATGCGATGGCTGACCGCCTGATGTATCAAGGCTACCCCGCAACTGTCCCCGCATGGCTCGCCGCCAAGGAGGGCAGAAAGTCGTGATTTACGAGTTCAGGAACCCTATGCCTGTAGAAACTGAAATAGGGTACGGCATGCTTATTTATGTCAGAGACGGCGGCACTTTTTCCAATGATGTGTTTGCTGTTGTTTTAGACCACGATGGAGTCCTGAGACATTTTGCTTCTGACCAATTTAAGTTCGTTAGAAACGACACTTTTGGCATCCGTGTTAACGAAGAAAAATAACAATTAATTTTATTGCAATCCGACACCTAATCATTCAACTTTCAACCACGACCCGATAAACATTGGGTAAAACCAACCAACAAACAACCAACACACATGAGCGAAATCAATATCAATCAAGTCAATGCTCGCATCGAGGACCTCGAAAAGGAAATCGCTGTTATCAAGGCTGAGAAGGCAAACCTGACCGACCCCACCATCAAGGGTCTCGGTATCAAGTTTTCCGAACTCGACCTGAGCAAGGCCTCATCTGTCATCCACCTGCACAATGCTTTTATGGAGCGTCTTGAAGGATTGACGGCTAAGGTCGAAGCCCTTGAAGCCAAGGCTAAGTAATCCATCAGGGGAGCAAGGCCCCTACCAATTTTACACACACATGAAATTAAAAATAAAAACCAGCGTTCCTTTAGACAAGGATAAGCCACACAACGGCTGGTCTAATTACGATACTTATTGGACTGCCCATGTCATTAGTAATGACGAAAACCTGTACAACTTATGCAAGGCCTATTGGCTTGACGGGTACAAGTCTTGGGGCTCCCTCTCAAATAAAATGAGAGAATTTGGGCACAAATGGCAGTCTAATTACACTGGCATTAATAGCATATACTGGAAGGACTCCGCTGTGCGTGGTCCTGAAATTACTAAATACCTTAAAGACCTTTTCCAACCCAACAAATAATGAAAGACAACAAAACCCACCGTCTCATCTGGATTAAAGTCCCGACTGAAAACGCTAAACGGCTAGATTCACTCGCCCAAAATTGGGACCTAACTAGAGCATCACTCTGCCGTTTGGTCGTTACCCAATTTCTCAACGAGAAAAATCCAACCATCAATATCAATTCCACCAACAACAACAATGACCAGCCCAACTAATCCTACCTACGTGTACGACATCAGACCAGAACTCGCCGCCGCAATAGTGGCCGCATGCAGTGAAACCCGTGACGTGAGTCCAGATGCGGAGAACCCGTTTCATCACTCATCTTATGCAACCCTAAGTGCCCATATTGCGGCTACTAAGGCAATCTTTGCCAAACATGGTCTGGCTATCCTCCAGTTCCCTATCGGTTCGGCTGAATCCGTAGGTATCCGTACTTGCATCGTCCACAAAAGTGGCGGTCAGATGGGCTACACCTGCGAACTGCCAGTGGATAAAGATAAGTTCAAAGGTCAGGATGCTGGCTCACTCTTCTCTTATTTGAGGAGATACGCCATCGCTGGTATTGCAAATCTGGCTACGGCTGATGATGACGCAGAGACCGACAGAACCGTTAAGGCTCCTGCCCCTAAGTACATTCCTAGTCCAGTCGCCGCTCCTGCATTTGACCCCGCTCCTGCACCTAAAGCGGTTGCCAAATCTAAAGCAGTTGCCAGAGACCCAGAGACTGTCGGAGATGCCATGAGAACCATCCTGCACTTCGGCAAGAACAAGGGTAAGGCCCTCTTTGAACTACCCAGCAACTCGCTTGAGTGGTACATTAAAGAATTCCAACCTAAGGGCTACAAAGACAACCCGCCAAGCCCTCAAGACATTGCGTTGCGTGATGCACTTAACGCCATCCAAAACGCCAAAGGCCAAGCCACCGAACCAACTAGCGACGACGTACCGTTCTAAGCCTTTGCTTCCTTAGTTCAATGGATAGAACAACTGCCTTCTAAGCAGTGAATCTAGGTTCGATTCCTAGAGGGAGCAACTTTCGCCCGAAAGGGCACAACAAAACACACACATGAAAAAGAAACACAACAGGAAATACGGAGCGGTTCAATCCGTCATAGGTCAAACCATCGTCTGCACCAACATCTCCAAAGATTTGGCTGTAGATATTGATACTCTCTCTGACTCAGAGGGTATCAGCCGTTCGGATTTCATCCGTTCTGCAATCGTCCGTGAGGTGGCATTCCGTTCTTACATCGGTAAGCGGAACATCCCATCCCACGAAATCGGTGGTGGCTTCGAATACGGAAAAAACGCTAAAGATATTGAATCTGCCAAGCATTCTGCCGAACAGTATGCCGAACAGATTGCCATAGCGTATAGAGCGTTTAACGCCGCCCTTGCGTTAAAGTAAAAGAAGCCAAATCAAACAAGCAGGAGCACTCAAACGGGTGCTCCTTTTTTGTGTTATGGGCTGTAGGGACAGAACCAACTGTGACCCCCATTTAACCTCTCGGCACCCTCACAACACATGATTACCAAAGTTAGGTTGCTTGTTTGTTCTGCGGGGTCAAGCGGCCCTTTACGTGGCTATGGTGACCATAAGCCTCAATAAGAAACGCAATGACACTCAAAACAATCACGGCCCCAACTACAATCTTAAACCACAGGGCGTTAACAACGTCCTGAATTACAAAAGGTGACGCAAAACAAAGGACGGCAATAAGCAACATGATAGCCCCGCCAAATCTGGGCAAACCAAGCACACTGGCACCAACAAGCAATAGACCGCCACCAATGGTAAACCATGAGCCAAGAGTAAAGCATTTTGCCCTAAGTTCCGCAAACGCCTGTTCTTTGCGGATGGCTTCGTTCTCCGCCTTGAGGGACATGTTTTCCATGTCACGCTCCTCGACCAAGTCGTAAAGCATGCTGGTCTCTTCGTTTACCCTTCCAGCCTTGTCCTCGGCTTTCTTAAGTTCGCTGGTGTTGCCAAGCGTAGCCCTAAACGCCTCTACCTGCTTTGAGGTGGGTAGTTTAATGCCATCTAGCCTGACAATGGTCAGGTCTACAAGTTTTGAGTAAAGAGGGCTTACCCCGTCCTTGGCCACCTTTAAGGCGGCAGAAGCCTCCGAGGTTTCATGCTCAATCCTAGTGATGTACTTTTCTCGCTCAGGATTATCCACCACCTTGATAAGAGGTGCAACTGGGGCGGTTGAACAGCCGCTTAAAAGATAAACGACAACAGGAAGCCAAAAATAAATCCAATAGTTAACCATCTGATAGTGAGGTTTGCCCATAAGTAGTTGGAGACTTCTTTGATTTTATCCATGTAAGCAGTGTGCCAATACGGACTACTTTTTCAAGCGGAAATTTTTAATCTTTAACCTTATTCCTTCAACTATTTCAGGGGCAAATGACCCGCAGATACTGTAGGTCACAGCCTCATAAAGTGGTTCAACCAACCCATGAACAGAGAAATAAGCAACAATACCAATTATACCGCCGCCAACTACACGCCTTACCGCTATTACCCACCCTAAGTCTTCATTACTAACCAGCAACCTTACCGTGGCTCCAAGGGCACCTAAAAAAGCCATGACCCATCCTCCCTGTTTTAGGTCAGCCAATCTAGAATTAAAATCAGGGTCTGGAGGATTCATACTCGTCTTCAAGGGATTCGCCTTGTGTTGGGATTTTGCGACCCATGGTTATTTTGCTGAAATTTTTGTACATGTTTGAAAGAGTTTCTAATGTTTGGGTGTTGGCTTGGGCTCCACCTTTCCCGCCGTTAGAGGGCATAAGTAAAGCAATGCCTTCAACAATTTTCTTTCTAAAAGCCTTTTTGTGGGCCTCGGTAGGCATGTTTGGCTTAAATCTGAGGACTGGACCCCCACAGGAAAAATAGGTGCTCATGGCATTCGACAACGCTTGAGAGTCACCGACATTAACCTTGTTAATGTGTTTCATCCAAACTTTTGGTCCAATAAAATTAGCAACGTTGCCCATCGGTTGCATTTGTTTAGTACGTGCGGTAGTGAAAGAAGACCCTTGGTTCATGTAGCCAAGGTTATCAGGTTTGCCACGAACAACACCGCCAAAATCAGTAGGAATAATATTTCCTTTATTTTGAAAATTTAACGGGTCAAAAGTGTCTGATAAAGATTGTCTTATTGATTCTCCTGCTACCAATCCGTTGGTGTGGCCTTGAGTTACATATGCACCAACCTGTGACCATTCACTTAAGAATTTAGAAATGTATGGCAATTTGCCTTGGTATTTAGAATTTTGGAAAAACGCCTCTCTCAGCATTTGCGGATTAGTAATTTTTTCCATTATTGCACGTCCTGTGTTTGGGTCTATCAGCGTATAAGAGCCATCATTAGCAATAGTTACAACGGGCCTCTTAAATGCGTCAGTAGAAAAGGCGTCAATAGCGGACCTTTTTTGCCCGAACATAATAGACTCAATAAACCAAGAAGGGGCACCATACTGCGATACGTAGCCCATAGCCCTGCCAGTCTCCGCCCAATAAATGATTGAAGACCCAGCATTGGCTACAGCAGAATCAATAATTCGTTGATTTTCATTTTTCTCCCCACTGACAACAGTACCATAATATTTTTTAAGGAATGTGGTGGCCCCGTCTTTTGGCCTGTAAGGCTTGCCGTCAGCGTCAAGAAGGTTGCTTTGAACAGTCGCTCCAACGGAATCATTTGGACGGTTCAAGTTATTTGCCGCATCAATAATTTTGTCGCCACCCTTGCTAACAAATCTCCAAAACTCTGTATTATTTTGAAAATCATCTGGGCCTATGCCATCAACCATGAGGTAAGGTAATGCTTCTTTGGCGGCGTACGTTAAATGAATTCTTAAATCACCCGCCACCCCGTTGTGTTCAAAATCTTTGCCAGTCCTAAATGCGGAAATAAAGAAGTCATTATCTGCCTGTGCAAACCTTTCAAACAAACCTCCGTGTAATTTGTTTTTAATAGCATCAGGTAACAAAGAAATCTGAGACATTGTTAGCCCAAAAGTACTATCAGAAGAAAGGGGGAATAAATTAGCCTGTCTTCCAATAAGCAACGCAGGGGAAACCTGCATAGAGTGACCCCTTAGTACCTGCATTCTTGCGTCAGCGTAAGTAATTGCACCAAGCCCAGCATTAGCGGCCCGAAGTACGGTACTCATAAGGGCAACTGGCTTGTAAATGTCTTCCACCCCGAAAGGCAGAGAATTTGCAATTTCTACATTTCTTTCGTTGTTAGAAATTGGTATTTGAGGCTTAAGGGTATCAATTGCTTTTTGTAAATCATTAATTTGAGCAGGGACGTTGCCCATATTAAGAGCATGTGCTATAAGCGAAGAAATAGAACTTGCGGCAAATTGACCAAGAGCCGTATTGGCCGCTACAAATTGAATACCCAGTTGGTTTGCATCAACTCCAAAATCATGTTCTGACGTAATTTCAAAAGAACCAAAATCTAAAGCGTGACGATTCACAACGTCTTTAAGCATTCCTCCATGAGGAAATAACAATTGTGCGGGATGCATCCTGTCCACTGGAAGTTCAGCATTAACAAGTGTGTACCTGTTTGGGTTTTGTTTAATTTGATTTTCTAATGGCCCAACCCCACCCTGCCCTTGCGTAGTAAACAAAGGGTTGCCAGAAATTGTGGTATCAGGCATTAACATTTGATTTCTTGGAGACTCTAAACGCTCACGATAGGTGGCTATAAGGTTTTCAAAGAACTTAGCCTTGGCAAGTTTGCTGGCTTTATTCCCAGCAAGTTCACGAAGATTGTTTTGGTCCATTGAGGCTTCCAAATTAACAACTGTTTCTTTCATTGATTCAATTCTATCAACGGTTCGGGCCGCTACTGCGTCCCAGTCGATTTCAGAAGCACCAACCATGTTGCTTTGAGATTCACCAATATGCACAGATTTATTAATTACTTCTGGGTCTTGAGCCGCATATACCATAAATACAAAACTTGGAGTTGGCATAGGTCTACCTGAAGCGTCTTCTCTATAATGGAATGTATCTTCTTCAAATTTTAACCCCATAAAAGAAGGAGGAAGCAAAGAGGCTAAAACGTCTCCGTGAGCAAGGTGGTTAATCTGGATAGCAATTTTTCTTCCAACTTGAACACTCATACGGCGGTTTTCTTCCGTTTCAAATAAAGTATTATCATCGTCTCTAAAAATTTCATAATCAATGTGGTCGTAAACAGGTATAGTGTCTTTCCCGATATACTGCCTGTAGTGCTCTGGTACTTTAATAGTCCTGCCAGTATCTTTAAGTTTAAGACTATCCCTTAACATGTAGCGTTCAAACGGAGAGAGAATAGAAAGGTTTTTTTGCAAAAACATTGTGTTCATTCTGTTGTCACCAAGATTACTAATCATCTGTTTTCTTAGATATTGGTTAATAATCGTTTGAGCATCTTTTACAGAGGCTTGGAGTCTTCTTTGAGTTTCAACAAGTTTGGCTAAATCCCCAGCCTTCTTTAATCCTTCAATTTGTTCTATTGAATCTGGAAGCGACTGCTCGACTTTATTGGGTGGACCAAATGTGTGATACTGAAAGGAATCAGATTGTATTTCTTCAATCCCAATAATTGTTTCAGGCTTGTAAACATATCCACTAACTGAGTCAGTTCCATGGAAGGCAGGTTCAAGGGGGCTCGCTATTCCGTATTCACCAGAAAGTACCGTTTCTGTACTTCTGACATGTCCTAATTGGAATGTCCCAGTGTCATTATCGCTGTAATGACTGAAATCGGCAACCGAACTACCAACCAATTTTCTGACAAATTGAACACGCTCAATGGTGTCTATAACGCTTTGAATCTTCTTTTTTTCTTCTTCGGAAACATAAGAATTTTCCATTCTTTTTTTAAGGGCATCTTTAGCATTTTGTGACTCCTTTAATAATCTGGAATTGGTAACTTCAACAAAATGTGGACTTGATTGATAGTGTCCCGTAAACGTAGCCATGCTAGCGTGAGCATTTCCTCCGTGGTAATAAACACCCTGCTGGCTGAAAGATGGATAAGGCGGAATTTCACTAGAATATGGGTATGTTCTCATTACGCCTATGCCTCCGTGTAATGATTCTGAATTAGCAATTTCAAGTACCGAAGTTGGGTTAAATGGATTTCTTTCCTTAGTCTGGTTAGCGTATTCAATTTCATACGGATTAATAAATCCTAAATCACCAAGTGAACCCTCAATGGTTTTGTATTGGTCGCTAAGCCTTCCCCAAACTGCATCTCTCATAATGTAATCTAAGTGGGCTGGTCTTATGCCTCTTCCTTCTCCAAAAAATCCTTCAATTGTTGCAGATGTTTCTGTAGTGTTTTTATAAACATTACGCATGTACTCAATGGAGGTTTTTAAATCAAAGTTCGTGAGAGGCGAGGCGTCTGCTGGAAGACCCATCTCTTGTACGGCAAATTGGATAGATTTACGAAGGGCCTCAGAGAGGGCTACGGTGTCCGCCTTAAACTCATCCACGCCCCTATGAAGGTCAATAAAGTCAGAGACCTTTTGCAGGTTATCCAAGTGCGTGTTAACAACGAAATCTTCTTTTGCCTGAACGTCTTCGATAAACGGAAGATTATAAACGCCACTTAGGGAGCCAGACTTAATGTTAGCGTTTTCTGCAATAATCTTGTTGTTGTTGGCCCTTCTAACCTGCCTGCTGGTTCTTGGGTAAACAGTATAAATAAATTCGGCAAGGTCTTGTCTGGTGAGGGGTGTATTAAGGTTTTCGTGCAGTAAATGCACAATGCCAGTCATACGCATTTCGTCCTTGGAAATAGTATGTTCTTTAAAAAACTTGTACCATTCATTTCCAGTCATGCTGTCTGGGTAAAGGTCTCTTCCCTGTTTACGCTTACCATAAGCGACAACCCTCATCAATTTAGACGAGAACTCGATAGGTCCGCTTCCGTTGCCAAAGGTAAGTTTTCTTCTGAGCAAGCCTTCCAGTTCCTTGGCGTCCCTGTTCCCAATCATAAGATTAGCAGTTCCTGCCTTTATGGATGGCAATTGAGTTTGAAGAACGGAGCCATTACTTAAGGTTTGGCTAACAGCCGTAGCCTCATCCCGAGACATCGGCTTTCCGAAATCGCCCACGTAATAATTTTTGCTAAAAACCATGGCTAATCCTGTTTCATTTTGCCTTAACAATTTGCCGTCCTGAACGCTAAAATCGACATTTGAATCTGCGTTAGTAACGCCTTGTTTAATTTGTGGCTCAGCCATGCCTGCGGCGACCAAGGCTTGAGCCATGATTGCTTTGCTTGCCGTAACACCAAACTTAGACCTAATACCTTCGGCTTCGGAAAGCGTTTTAGCGGGGACTACCTTTCTGGTTGTGATAGGGTTTCCGTACTGGTCTATGCCAGTCTGATAATCGTAAGTAACAAAATAACCAGTAGGCTTAGCCTTGGGCCCCCTGTGGACAATAGACACGCCGTTAGATTCCTTGCCGTCCCAAGCAAACTTTTGCATTTCAGGTCTATTTGGGAACATTAGTTCAATGGCAAGTGAGGTGTCGCCATTTTTGGTTAGGTGCCTTTCTGCGTCAGGAATAGACCATCCATGGTCAGACTTTGTAGCCTTTTCAGCAAGTGACTCAATGTCGGCTAACAATCTTGGGTTTCTGGCAAGTACCATGCTAGCCCTTCGGGCCAAACCGCCTCGTTGCTCTTCTGGGCTTAAACTTCCTCCGAACTGTCTGACCTGACTGCCTTTGGAATTTTTAATAATTCCCTCCATATCCATTGAATCCTTAAGGCCACCCGTTTCCGAATTACTCATAAGTGCACTAATTCTGCTTAACTTGTTAGGCGTTAGGCCATCAGGAATGTTCAGCATGGTGGCGTAAATTTGATTTCCGTCTCCAAGGAAAGGCGTATTAAATCCCTGTGCGTTAGCATTTCTTGAAAGCGTCTGCATTAAACTAGACATTGATGCCCCAATCAAAATGTTATGAATAAACGCACGAACAACTTCTGGAGATGAATCTTTGGGAAGCGTCAAAGTTGCGTATTGGTGACCAGTTCTGTGGTTAAGAATTGAATAAGCCATATTAATGGCCTCAGCGTCATTGTGTGCTTCATTGGACGACATTAAGGTGTCTAGCCCTGCATGCATTCTTGCATTTTTATACACAATACCGCTTTTGTTAATATCAACACCTTCATACCTAGTCCTAACTCCATCACCCATGTTAATTTTTTCTCTGGCAGATTTTACCAATTGTTTACGCCAAGATTCTCCACCAATAGACATAGCGGCATTCATGCCAGCAGGCTCCGTGTTGTAATTCGCCATAGACATTCCTCCAAATAGGGCTAAATGGATGTTTGGAGGACTTATTTCCCCGCTGTATGGATTATAGCCAAGTGATTCTTGAATGTTAAAACCAATTGGAATTTTTGTTCTTGGAGATTGAGTAGTAGGAGTGTATTGAGTGCCTAAATAACCAGATTTGTAACCAGCATGGTCTCCAGTCATATTGACAACAAGCCTTCCATCCTCAAGACGCTTCCAAGCAAACCCAAGCATGGGGCTTGTCATAAAGGGGTAATTTTCGCTATTGTTGGCCATTACGGAAACCCCATTTTCCTTGTCAGGGACAAGTCCCATTCCAGCAAAAAGAGAGGAAAACCCTTGTGCGTGTGACCTGTATTTATTGCCACTAGAGCCACCTTCGCTTTCGGTTATTCTTGAAGATTTTCTTGTTACACTTCGTCCACTTAACCTAAATCTGGCTGGCTCAATGCTAACCTTATCAGTACCCATACGTTTTGCTTGAGCGATAATTGAATCAACAACATTTTTTCTAATAAACTTTTGGCTAATTTCAGAACCTCTAAATCCAACTTCTGCCTTATGGACACCCATTAAAGCATCTGATTGTTGGTTAATTATTGCAACGTTGTCAGTCGGAGCGGAAAAAGCATCCGCATTAACCGATGCAGGGTCATAAATTTTAAATAAAGCCTCAGCCATTCCCATTTGCTCTCCAGAGAATTCAATTGCTGGCATGTCCAATTCTCTTTCTTTAATTTGGTTAGTATCGGTGGCTACAATAGAGTGCACTCTTGTTGGATGTGTACTTGATAAAGCAAAGTTACGACCAACTTGGGTATTTGATGCAAGGAAGGTAGGTTGCTGGTAGGCGTAATTAACGGGGGAAATATGCGTAATTAAACTAACGTGCGGTCTATTTCTTTGTGGCGTCCCATTAACCATATCGGGAACGTAAGCCCTTGCCGAATTATCCATAACAGACCAAGCGGCTAGTAATGCGTTTTGAGTTAAAGGGTCTGTAAGTACAATATTAGCCATCATCTCGACCCAAACGTGATTTTTCCCGCTCTGGTAGACATCTTTAACTCCATTAGTGTCATTAGTGCCCATTTCAGTTTGGTACCTGCCCTCGGTAAGGTAGTAATCCAACTGTCTATTCATTTCAGCACGTGCGTTATTGCCTAATTTTTGAGAAAGATTTGGAGCCTCTGGAAGCACTTTGATGTTTTGGTGTGCATTCATAACCCCAAGCATCGTAATAATCCCATAGGTAGAGTTCCCAGAGACTAAATGGCTTACGATTGCAGAAATTTGCTGACTACTTAAGGTGAAAAAGAACGCATGTCTTGCCGCATCCATTTCTGGAGTAAACTTGTTGGCAAAATCGTGGTCTCTGTAGGCCTGTCTAGCCGATTGCAATAATGCTCTTTGTTCTACACTAAGGATATCACCTACAGTAAGTTTTCCGTCTTTAAGCAATGGAGCCCTTTCAGACATTGCCACCGCTAAGAAAGGAGCAACGCCTACGGCAAAACTTTCAACGCTATGCCCACTGATATGCTGACGATTAAATTCGCTTATTTTAATTGGGTCTGCCCACATTTTGTAGAATTCAGAATCCGCAGTTAAAGCGTCAGTAAGCCCAACGCCCCTCTCCTGCGAAGCAAGATACAAAATAGAATGTAAAGCATGAGTTCCGCTGGTAAACGGACTTGATAAATCAATTGTTACTGGGTGCTGAGAACGTGTTCCTTGTTGCTGGGATGCGACAATTGTTCTTGCAAGGTCAGACAAAGGCCCAATGTAGGACATCGGCCTAGTTACATTACCAGCACCATCATTAATGGCACCAAAGATAATAGACCGAGCCGCTAAATCTTTCATGACCGAGGCTTGCACAGCAGGAGCGTTAAAATCCAAACCTCCAATACCAGCAGGAGCAAGCGTATGATTCCAGATTGGAATTTCAACGTTCCTCTTGTGAGACATTGCGGCAGACGTGTCTGCAACTAAGTTTTCTTGAATTACAACACCACCATCGGCCCCACGATAACCTCTTAATAAAGCCAGTTCTTGAATAAACCTATTTTGAACCGACTCGTTTGGTGCGTCTCTTTGTACGTTTCGATGAACATATTCCCTGCTAGCGTTGTCTGCATCACCGATTAAATGGGTAGCGGTCTGGGCGAGGGTGGCGGCTTGGACGGACAGCCTGCTTAAGAACCGCATACTTTCTAGGTCAACGTTTTCAGTGTCAGACAATTCACTTAACATTTGTTCAACTACACTCTTAGTAGCCAAAGCAGATGTAGTAATTGTCAGTAAATTGTCTTGAATATTGTTACCGTCGGCGGCGAGTTTTCTGTCTCCCATGCCGTCAATTAATTGGTATAAATTTACTGTACGCCTTCCAATAACAACATCTGTATTACTTAGACTACCGCCCCTAGCACTACTTTCGGAGGTAAATCCGACCATTGGCATAAGAGTTTGTAGTTCAACAAAAGCATCTCTTATTTCTGGGCTATAACCACTGGCGTAAATGGCTGGAGCAATACCAAGTTGATTGTAAGTTCTGCCCGTTTCGGTATACCTATCATCCATTTCACTTTCTGCCCAGTTCATATTGTTTCCAAATCCCCTATTTGAGGAAGTGCCAATTCCAACGTTAATTCCAGTTCTAAATCCAGCAAGGTCTGGCTCAATCATAGCCAACGAAACTTCATCAAGAAGGGAAAATTTAACAGCAATTAATTTCTGAGAACTATCGTTATAGCCTTCAAAGTCGGAACTAAGTTTAGTCAGGATTTGTTCATAAAACGGTTTTATCAAAAACATCTTTCTTGTGAGATTTCTGTTAAGTTGGTCCGCCTTTGCTTGCACTTCAAATCTCATATGGCGGTTGGCATCGGTATCTTGCAAAGATTGTTTCATTCCAAAATAACCTGCGTCCATGTAGCCCTTCTTTTTCCACTTTTCTAATAATTTAGTCCAAATTTCTGGCTCAACCCAGTCTGGTTTTTTAGGGTCCAATATTGCCATTCCAGTTTCAAAATTAACATTAAGAATGCCAAATTTGTAAGAATTATTTGTGAGTTCAGGGCGAATCGTGTTTGTATCAAACTGCGGTGGCATCGCATCGCTCCCTAAGAGCGTATCTACAAAATCTTTTACTGGGTTGTTTGCGTATGAATTTCCCCCAAAATTATCATCTATAACAGTAAGCAACTTTTCTGGACTTGTTTGTCCTTTTTCAAATTTGGCCTTTCTTAGCGTACCAGAGCCCATAGACCTAGTGGCAACTCTTTCATGCACCAACTGCCTGTGGACAATAGACACCATGTCAATCAACTCGCCCTTAGTAAGAGTCTGGGGAAAGTCTGCTAGGTCTATTTGAGCAAATAGGGCGGCATTAGAAAGCAACAAACCGTCATCGCTGATGCCCCTGCTTTTAAGGATTTCAGGGAGTTCTTTTACCTTTATGACAGAAGGGAAATCATCTCTGGTGATGATGTCCATGGCTTCCGTAGGAGTAGTTAATTCACTTTCTGTGACAACAATACCGTCAATAATTCTAGCAATGTCTTGAAGGGTTATGGTGGACTGTCCGTCTCTCGCAATAGCGGCATAAATCCCTAAGTTGCCTTCGCCTTGTTGCTGTATGCTGGCCTTATCAAATTCGCCAACACCATGGATTCGTAATACGTCAAGGGCTACGTTTTTGTTACCTTTAACCCTGATAACACCCTGCCTAAAGGTAAGGCGAGCAACGCCTTCTTTGTCAATTTCCCATCCCCTTCCATAAAAAGCCACGGCATTAAGTTGCTGAAGTTCATTCTCTAAAGTTCTGACCACCCAAGATACAAGTGCACCCTTAGCCATTAGTTTAAGAGGCTCGTTAGATTTTTCTTCGGGTTTTAATTTGTGGTCTCCAGTTCCGCCAATCATCAAATTGGCTACACGAATAGGGGTTTTGTTTTTCAGGGCAATTCCTATGGCTCTGATGCTATTTCCAGCATAGCCGATATCCATTGCTCCACTAATGGCGTCAAGTCCATTGACCCTAGTCATATCGGGGTTAATGCCAGTTTGATTTAACTGTTCTTGGGTCATTCTCGACCTACTTTCAGTAAGGTCAGCCTCAATCTCATGCTTTTGAGATAAATACTGCATTGTACTCACAGTGCTAAAAATCTCTTTTGCTTTGGCGGTAAAAGAACCGACATCAAGGCCATTGGGTCCAGCGTCAGCCATCTTACTAATGGCCTGAAATGCGTTAAGTGCCTGCATTGACCTTCTCATGTACTTTAACGAGTTGTTCATACCGTTGTACAACCTGTCTGCTATTGGTGAATTTTCTAAAGTAAGCATTCCGACTCCTCTCTCAATAAGTTCTTCAAGTTTAATCACATGCTCACACACAACGTCTTTAGCCTGTTTTTCGGTAAGGTCTCCACGCTTAAAGGACTCCATAGATTCTATGGCTCCTTTTCGGATTTCACCAAGTTTGATAGAAAGTTTTTCAGCGTTTACCCTAGACATCTGTCCAGCGGGGTGGTGCATATGGGCATCCGCCAAGCCAAGCATGACCTCTTCCGAAACCTTGATAAGGTTAGGGTAGGCGTATTGCCTTAATTGCTGATGCATCGGAGAGTCAGCCATCTTAATGATAGACTGAATTACCTGTGCGTTTTGGAACTGAGTAGGTGCACCAGATGGGTCGTTAGTGAAAAAGACCCTACCGCTATCATTTATTAATCTTTCAGTGCTAAGTGTTCTTCCAGAAACGCCAGTTATGTTATTGGCCGCAATCAAACCAGCACCTTGGAATACGGCACTTTCTTTTACAGAAACCGAGTCAGTCCATTGTTCACGCCGCTGTATAGCGTGTTGGATTTCATGAAGAATTGTTTCTGTCGCTTTACGTTCAAAATCAATTCCAAATGAAGCGTAATCAACGTGCTCAGGAGAGCCACGTTCGTTCATTTCCTTGCCGATGTATCGGTCAATTCCTAAAGTGATGGTGTCCGATTCGGGGTTATACTGGGCACCATAGCCATGGTCCCAGTCAACACGCACATCCCTAAGAGTGGGGTAATGAGCAAAAAGGGTATCATGGTCAATGAGTTCACTAAGTTTTAGTGAGTCGGTTGACATCATGGGAGCCTGCCCACGGACAAAATCTTTGTAGTATGCGTTAAATTCTGATTCACCACCCTTTGTAAATGGCATTAAGTGCAATTTTCCACCAACTTTTTCAGTCAGCAGTCTGGCATTTTTGTCACTAAACTCAAAGGCTTTGTATGTTTTGCCGCTGTCTGTCTTTACGATACGCATTGAACCAGAGGCAATCATGTCCTGCTCCTTAGCAATTGTTCCGCCAAGCATTAGTTTGGCAGGACCGCCAATCAGTTTACTAGTTCTCTCAGGATTGTAGCCATTTTTAGCCATCTCATTCATGACCATCTTGACTGAAGATTGAATTGATTTACTCAACGTGGCCTGCTTCCCAGTAATTCCTTTGGAGGAGTACGCCGAACTAATGATAGAACTATCTGCTCCGACTTCCCACCCTCTTCCCTTCGCCTTGACCCCCATCGAACCCTGTGAGGCCGTGGCGGCGGCATGGATAATCATGGAGTAGCCCCTGTCTACCAGTGCTTGACCAAAATCTTTCACGCTAGATGTAATGTAATCCCTAGATTTGCTCTGACTGCCCAACTTGCCATGCAGGTTTGTAGGGTCTCCGTTAAGCACCGAGCGTCCCATTTCTGCCTGCATCGCCCCAGTTACAACCATGTGGAAGTACATTTTTTCAGCACTATCAATTCCAGCAGTAAACAGGCTGTTTGAAAGGTTCTGCAATCCAGCCATAGTAAAGTCCTGACTTGGATTAACTGTAATTCCTAAGTCGCCAGCAATTTTACTAATGTGTGCAAGATGCCACCCAGTATCGTAATGGGCATGAAGCGTTCCAGCCTGCTTTGGTCCAGAGAAGGGGAGAACGCCGAGGACGCCAGCAATAAGTTCTGTTGGCATCTCTGCTATCCCCTTTTCGCCTAACAGAGAATGAAGAGGGCTGTTATTCCCATACGCAGGGTCTGTGGTAAATTTGTCAGCATCAAGTGCAGGATTTCCCGCTTTGTCTAACTGGGTTCTGTGTGCACCGATAAGCGTAATATCGCTCATGTTTACCGAGAATCTAGCCTGACCTAATCCGCCTTTATGAGAAGACCTTTCAACAAGCACAAAAGAACGCATGCCATCCATGCCAGACATTAGTCTAAGCACCTGAACTGGCATGTTTGAATCTTCAGCCGTAAATTCGACAGCATCATTCCCAATAAACGCAATAGGCTTTGCGTCGATAGTGTCTTTTGCGGTTTCTTGATTAGTTTTTACGAACAAGTCATTGAGTGGCTTGTTCTTGTTTTTGGCGGCTTCTCTGTCGCCTACCTTGGTTACCGCATGCAGGTAGAAAGCGTCACTCTTCCATCTTTGCAACTGAGTGCTAAGGTACCCGACATCCTCCTGAACAACTTGGTTTTTCTTTCGGTCTAGATAGTAAGTTGGGAAAGATGACTGATTTACTGTCTTGAGGAAATTACTTACAGAACGTGGAAGTTCATACTTATCGTAATTAAGTGACGCAATAAACATGTCTAGGACTTTGAAGGTCCAAGCCTTGCCGCTCAAAAAATCTTCAGCCATAGTGCATGCCCAGTTATTTAAGTCAGCCTTGACCTCATCGGGCATAAGCGAAACGGGAGAGGCAATGTCAGTGCCGTTGGCGTCTTTGGGTCTTCTGCCTAAATAAGTAAATAGGGAGTGGGCGTACCTTGGATATGTTCTACCCTGAGAGTCTGTGATAGTGCCTGTCGCCCATTTTGGGACTGACTTAGGCATTTTCATGCTCTCATCAAAAAGCATTTCTAGGGCCGCACTTTCTTTCTTATCCGCAATTTTCTCTTCAGCCCACTTAGAAAACATGTCTACATCGTCGCCGCTAGAGACAGGCTGTAAAACTGAGGCCAACTTTTGGTCAGCAAGGAATTGCTGGTGAAGTTCATTCATCATCCCCGAAAGCCTAACCATGTGCATGAAATCTGCATCATACAAAGCCAAGGGAGTGCTTATTGCAAAAGCGTCCTTTTGCTTAACCGCAATCATTGCCTGAAGCCACACGGATACCTTGAATTTAAAAGAATCAATGCCTTTCCCGCTGAGAAGTTGCGGGTCCACTGCAATCATTCTCATGCCTTGAGGGCCAGTACGCAATCCACAGATTACCCCGCCGTGAAGTGTGGCAAAGGGTGAGGTTGTAACCTCTAGGTTATCAAAGAATTTCCCAAGAACATTGCTCCATTCCTGAGGGCCATCAATAAGGTCTTTTAACTTAACAGCGTGGACGGCGTTAAGGTCGTAGTTCTTAGTTGCGACCTGAGCGAGAGAGACGTTGACGAACTTTGTGACCTTGGCGTGGTTAACCTTAAGGGAACTTGACACGTATCTTCCGTCCTTGTCCCTGTAGAGCATCAGATTTGCTCTGCCAGAATAGACGTCGCCACGCTTAGGCAGGTAGTCGGCTAGGGTTTCCGTAGTAGGTGCATCCCCGAAGTCCGAGGTTTTAGGCATGAGTTCCTCTTTAGGCAACTTAGCCATGTTTCGGTCTGCGGCAGACTGAGCCTTTGCGACAGTCTTAAAAATGCCAAGCAGGTTGCCAAACGGGTTGAAAAGTTTGAAGGACGATTCTGAGCCTCTGATTTCATAGCCATTTCCATCGCTGTAGAAACTGCGGCCACCTTGAAGTTCTCTCCTTACGAAGTTTCCAATCATGGCATTTCTACGCATCGGCTCGTAGGCAACACCCTTGTTAAATCTAAGAGCACCCAGTTGACCCCTAAAGGCTTCTGGGAATACCTGAGACTGCCTTAGGATATTCGCCATCAAATCAAACCTGAGTGAGTGAATAGGGTAGTTGGGTCCGTCCTTGCCCCCTGCGTATCCCTCTGGGGAATTGATGTAAGATTCGTCATTACGCTTACGACCACCCCAAGTTTCGTACATTACATCTCTTACACGCTCGGCCTTGGAGCCAAACTCTGGTCTAAGGAACTCGGCGGATGGTTTTCTTTGACTTGGGTCTAGTGACTGTTGCTCAAACCAGTTCACAAAGGTCTCAGAGAAGTGACCAAAGTCCATGAACATGGACTTAACGTCAGCCCTCTGCCACATGTTCATCTTGCGTCTGTTTAAAACGTTTACATCCATGGCATGGACTGTGACATGGGAGCGTGGGTTTCTTAAAGGAGAGCCATTCTCGTCCACCTTGCTGATAGTTAACTCAATTGAGAAAGGGGCGAAATGCCTAAGGGTAACAGGGACTTGACGGCCTTTTAGTCTTTCGCCAAGGGAGGCTTCGACGACCTGTGTGCTGAAGCCCAAGTATTGGCACGTAAGAGTGTTGAACACTGGCTTGCCAGCATCGACCTGACTAATGATGTCGGTCATACCTCTAAGCATGTCGAACTCTTCCTTGTTGTAGACGCCAGTGTCGTAAACAGCCTGCCATGCTTCATTAGAAAGATTGGTAAGGTCTATCTTCTTTGTTCCATTGGACATCACATCCCACTTGGGCTTTACGGCATCTGGCAGATTTTCAAGCGAAGCGGCAATCTTGTCTGAGTCCTCGTTAATCTGGGCTTCAATCTCTTTCTTACTCTTAACTTTTCCGCCCTTAAGGAATCTTTGCTTCCCGTTTTGCTTCATGTAGACTTCGGCTCGGTCTCCCGAAAGCGTCATGACATTGACGTCCCCGTACCTGAGAACGTCTTTCATGGTCTTATCCGTCCATTCGTCTAGTAATCCAAGTGATTGAAACTCTCCATTGTCCCAAAATACAGACTCAAGCAATGTTGAGCCTTCATTAGATTTCTTCCTAACAAGGATGCCAGCGGCTTCCATGTCATTGACCTTTCTTTGGTTCATTAGGGTAAACCAATTCTCCATGGTGTACCTAATGGACTTAAACTTTGGGTCACGCAAAAATGCGTCTGGCGATTTTCTTAAAAGGCTATTCGACTGATTGTAGGCAAACACCTCATGCACCATTCTTTCAAGAATTGGGTGGTCGTGAAAAAGTCTAAACTTTGTGACCTTACCTGAGCCAGTATCTCTTTCTTCTGCCGTAAATGGATTTTGGGGGTCTACCGATAACTCAGTTCTGGCATCGGCAATTTGAGCCATGGCATAAGCAATGTTGCCATGCCCACCATCTTGCGAAGCAATCGGGTTCGGGTTATACAGCCAAGCGTCATCAAGGCCAAGCCTGTCCTTGCTGTATCGGCCAATAAATTCGGCCATCAGTCGGTCTGGAATTACGCCTGTGTCTACAGTTTTACCAATGAAGTTTCTTACTGCTTCGTGTGCGGTATTGTCATTTCTCCTGAACAGCGTGTCTAGGAACCTGTGCGAGTATTCGTGTACGCCCGTTTCTGGGGTAGCGGCTTCCTTGTTGAGCCAAATAATAGACTTGCCGCTAAATGTCAGGTCTCCGCCTTTTGAGCGACGAGCAGACTCAAAGTCTCCACCAACTTCATCCATAAATTCGTTTTGGCCGTATTCCTTAATCATTTCCTCGGCACTTCTAAACCTCACTTCTGAGTCTGGGGAAGTTACCCATCCCATCATGAATTGTGCCCTGACAGTGGCAGACACTCTTGCCGAACCCTTAGAGTCTACGAACTTAAGAAATTCCCTGACCTCATCGGCATGCCTTGGGTTGGTCTTTGAAATCTCGATAATCTGTGCGTTATCAAAATTATCAATGATTCTAGAGTGTGCGATGCTATGGTTGTAGACGTTGTGGATGTGTCTAAGTCCGCCAGAAAATCCACCCCAAGCAAAGCCAACCCCTAAGCCGCTTGACGCACCTTCTCCTCTAGCGTTTGCGTAGCCGAGAACGCCCATGTATGCGGCGTCACCGATTGCCCTTTTAAAAGTGGGGAAGGCCATAGACGCAGGCCAGCCAACTACAACATTGGCAAATTTAGCAACCACCTGAGCCTCTTTGCTCATGGCGACTCTTCCTCCATTGAGGGCAAGGCGTCCCATGAGGTCCATGCCCGAGTACGCAGGGTTAATTTTGACAACGCCTTGGGCGGCATCAATTAGTTCGTTTCCAAACACGCTAGCGTATTCAGTGATAGGCTTAACCCCTAAGGAAAATAGTACGCTTCTAACTGGGCCGAGTTCGGTGCCCCTAGCCACAGTTTCAGTGACATCACTTAAAAGCGTCGAAGAGCCGTTTGCAAATTCATTAGGTACAAAACCAAGCCTAGATTCAATTGCGGTAGAGCCTCTCGCAATTCGTTCCTTAATGAAATCAAAAGGCTTAGACACCGTTTCGGCCACGCCGACAATGGTTTCACCAGTAAGTTTTTGTGAAAGGTTTTTAAATTTAGTAGCGTTCGTAGAGAACCAGTCTTCAGCCTGCTTTGCCTCCTGTGCTACAATCATTCTGGAGGTGTCTTCGCCAACTTCCTTAAAAGCGTTAATAGAAGATTTTAGCCCGTTTCGCTTAAATGCACTTTTAATGAAATAAGGAGCGTCTAGGCCAATGTACGAAACGGCATTGGCAAACTTAGGGTCAATTAATGAACGTGCGAACTGCCTGTAGTCATCAGGAACCCAATGCTCAAGGACAGTGTCTTTTCCTTCTTCAAGGGCATTGCTTTTGTTGCCCCACCATCTCGCTTCGTTAAACTGTTTCATTCTATCTTCAACTGTACCCCCGCCAGTAATGAAGTCTTTAAACCTAAATAAGGGGGACGCTGGGTCTTCTGACTGGGCTAATAGTGCGTAAAGGTCTCTTGCGTCTCTTGCGATGCCGTCCGCAACAGAGACCGCTGTCTTAACAGGGTTGTTCGAAAAAACCCCCTTCAAGATTTCAGAAGGCACTTCCGCAACAGTACCAACCATCTTGTTGAAATGACTGAAGGAGAACTTGTTACGCCTTTCGTTGGCCTCCTCAAACTGTCTAAAAAGATTACGCCCCTCTGGGGTCGTATGGTCAAAGGTTCTGTCCCTGTTTTCCTGCATGAAGTCATAGACCTCATCATTTGAAAGGACTCCGCTAGAAGCCTCATCAATATTGCCAGTCGAAATAGGGTAAGAGAGATGGCTTTGCTCCATCGCCCCACCCTTGAACAATTCGTTAGCCGCCTTGCTGAACAAGGCGTCTTCGTTGGCGTTTAAGTTAGGGTAGTTGTTTTCCATTATCGGCCTCGGACAGTTCCTCGCATCATGTGTGACTGCTTAGATTGCTGTCTTCCGTCGATTAGGTCGATGCCGTTGTTTCCTGCAACATCTTTTAATTTCATCAAGACGCCTTCTCTTACGTTGTCTAACAACATCATTTCGTTGCCACCAAGTCTTGTGAACATGGTTGACGCTCTTTGGGGCACCATGCTTTCAGCAATCGCCATATCGTTGTCAGAGACGGAGCCGCCCATGCCCTTCATGTCTTTCATGATGCTCAGATAGTCCATCTTGATATTAGACTCTAGTGCCTTGGCCATAGCCGAGTCTCCAGACGGGTCTAATGTACCTAGGTAGGTGTTCCCAGAGTAGATTTTCTTTAACTGATTAGACATCTGTTGGAATTTTTGGACCTTGCCGATAAGCCCCCTAAAGTCTTGGGCCTTCATGTCGCCCCCCTTAAATGGGAGACTCTTAAC
>Ga0208960_1000276_pt1 | contig 29338 bp, 19 predicted proteins | sample GreLakmeON33MSRF_FD_187703 | JGI IMG/M metagenome (GOLD analysis project Ga0208960, IMG submission 187703) | Freshwater lentic microbial communities from great Laurentian Lakes, MI, USA - Great Lakes metaG ON33MSRF (SPAdes) | ecosystem: Environmental > Aquatic > Freshwater > Lake | place: Great... | reverse complement strand
GCGGACTTCACCACGCGCGGGGCTTCACCGTCGGGGCGGCTCTTATAGACGCGTTGGAGGGCCACCGCCGCGAGACGATCGCCAACCTGGAATTTATCCTTCGGGTGAATATCCTTCTCGTCGCCGAGGTCGATATTGACCGACATCATAGCACCAGGGACGTTGTCCGCGATCCACTCCATGGACTCGCGGATGACTGGCCAGCCACCGTCTTCCACGGCGACAGGCTTCTTGGCCATGAAGCGCGGAAGTTGGACAATGATGAAAGGAAATTCGCGGCCCCAGGCCTTGTGCCAAGCCTTAATCATGTCGCCGAGGATCCACTTGTAGGCAACGGCCTGACCAGCGTTGGACTCGCCTTGGTACCAGATAGCGCCCTTAAAGCTGTAGCCAATGAGGGGATGCACCATCCCGTTCCAATTCATGTGCGGGCCGTTGGACCAGGCCGTCTGAGCCTTCGGGTCAGCCTTGGCCTTGGCAGCACGTGCAGCCACGGCGGCGTCTTCCTTCTCCTGCCAACCCTTGGCGTCCGGCTGCGCATCATACATGCCGCGGGGGCCCCAGGCTTCCGCGCGGGTGCCGCCGATCGAGGTGACAATCATACCAACGGGCTGCTTGAGCTCAGCGCGGACGGTGGAAGCGAAATAATAAGCGGCGGCGGAGAAACCAGCGACGGTGTCAGGGCCAGCGATTTTCCAGGAACCCTTGACGTCTTCGACGGGAGCAGTGGCAGGGATGCGCTGGACAAAGAAGACGCGGATGCCGTTATCGCGCGGCTTGGCGACGGATTCTTTCGCGGTAAAGGAGGCACCGACAGTCCAGTCCATATTGGACTGACCGGAACCCACCCAGACTTCGCCGACGATGACGTCTTTGGCGATATGGGACTCCGCCCCGGACTTGATTACCAGGTCCTTGCCAGCTTCGGTCGGCTTTAGACCCGTGAGGGTCGTCTTGAAGATGCCATTGGCACCCGCGGTAGCGGTGGCTTTTACATCGCCATAGACGACTTCGACCGTCGAACCAGGCTGCGCCTTGCCGTAGACGTTGGCCTCACCGGCCTGCAGGACGGCGTGGTCCGAGAAGATGGAGGAGAGCTTTAAGTCGCCGGCCTGGACCAGCGCGGAAACCAACAACAGGAGGGGGGTAAGACGGGGCATGCCTTCCAGACAAGCCTCAGACCGCCAGGTTCCCAGTAAAAACCTATTGTAGATAGCGGCTAGTGGCCGGGGGTTGGCGGTTTGCGGCTGGAGTGATGCAGGCGCTACGCCGTGACGAGCATGGCCGGACACACCGACCATCTACGCAGCACGGCGAACGGACGCGACGCAGTCGCGCCCCTACCCCTTTGTGCTTCTCCAACCGCTACCCCCTAACCTCCAACCGCTAATCCGCCATCCCCTATCCCCTATCCCCTATCCTCACGCTTTCTTAACGAAACAGGCCTTTAGGCCGACCTGGATACCATCCATCCGGCAATCGATCTCATGGTCCCCATCGACCAGCCGGATGTTCTTGGCCTTGGCCCCGCCCTTCAGCGTCCCCGCCGATCCACGCAGCTTGAGGTCCTTAATGAGGACGACGCTGTCCCCGTCGACTAAGACCGTGCCATGGGCGTCCTTAACGACGCGCGGGCCGTCTGTAGCGGTAGCGACCGCGGGCTTATCCCATTCGAAGCCGCACGTTTCGCACTCCCACTTGATTGGATGGCTGAGTACGGTTTTCATCCCACATTCGGGGCACTCGGGGTCGGTCATATCGGACTATCGCACTTACCGCCCCGAATGACAAGGCTGGCGCCCGGCCAACAAAAAACCCGCCATTTTCATGGCGGGTTCGTGAGGTCAGAAGAACAGAGGGCTTAGGCAGCCTTCTTTTCCTTCTTCTTCTTTTCCTTCTTAGGCTCTTCGGCCGGAGCAGCGTCAGCGGCGGAGACGGCGAGTACCTTGGTCTGGACGTGCTTATCTACGTCGACTTTAACGGTCTTGCCCTTGAGGTCAGCGACCTTGGCGACGCCTTCGGTCTCTGGGGTCAAGGTGTAGCTGGAGTCTTTGCCGTCGACGGAGACAACAATCTCCTTCTTGTCGGCGTCATAGGACTTCAAGGTGCCCTTGGAGGAAATCTTGGCACCGCAACCAGCCTGGGCGGCGGCAGCGAGGGCAAGAACGGTGAGGATGCTGAGGATGTTCTTCATGTGGTTTTGGTTTGGGGAGCTTTAGTGGAGCACTTTTCCGAGGGTTGCCAATGACAATCGGGTTGAACCGCCCAACCGAGGGGGCATCGTCCGAAGCCATGCCTTGGACGCCCCCCCTACTCCGCTCCCTAGTTTGGGTCTGCTTGACCTGCTTAGCCGTGTCCGGGTACGCCCACTCCATCCCCGACATCCCGGTCAGGGGCGATTTCCAAGCCAATGGCACCGCGGAAATTACCGTGGAAATCAGCCCCCGAAGCTGGGCCGAAAGCCCCAAACTAGCCCCCGACCTCGAATTTAAGGACTTCCAGAGCTACAGCGCCGAGCAACGCGCCGACCTGCTCAAGCAGATGCGTGCCTTCCTCTCCGCCCATGTCGAACTGCGCTTGGAGCCCATCGGCCGAATTCAACCCGACTTCACCTTCGAATTCATCGCCGAGACGGGTCAGCCGCTAAAAGACCCTGCTGATGCGGTCATCGCCCGGGGCAAGTGGCAGACTAAATTGCCTGCCGGGGTGACTGGCTGGCAGGTGCGCTCCCTCCCGGGACACAAAGTCTCCGTCGTCTTCCAGAACACCGTCAACGGACAAGCCCACCCGCGCATCGCTGTCCTATTTCCCGGCGAAAGCAGTTACACCTTGGACCTGACAGGCTTGACGACCGCACCCTCCAGCGGTGCGACCAAGGGCGCCATCTCCGCGCAGAGCGATACGGGCGGCAGCTGGAGCACGTTCTGGAGCCGCGTACGAGAAGGCTTCCATCATATCGTTCCAGAAGGACTCGACCACATCCTCTTCGTGCTCGGCCTCTTCCTACTCGCCCGTACTTGGCGGCCAATTCTCGCGCAGGTCACAACCTTCACCTTGGCCCACTCCATCACCTTGGCGTTGGCTACCTTGGGTTACATCTCAGTGCGGGCGGAGATCGTGGAGCCAATCATCGCCGCTTCCATCGCGATCATCGCACTAGAAAACCTCTTCCGGCCAACGTATGGCAAGTTCCGCTTGGCGATGGTCTTCATCTTCGGCCTGATCCACGGCCTTGGATTCGCGCAAAGGCTGGTGGATGATCGTATCCCAGCCGATTCCCTCCTGGGCTCGCTGCTTGGTTTCAACGTTGGCGTCGAATTGGGCCAATTGGCGATCATTGCCCTTGCGCTTGCCGCGACGGCTTGGATCAAGGACGAAGAGCGCTATCGCCGCTGGGTCGTCATACCCGGCTCGACAGCTATCGCGTTGGCGGGCGTCTACTGGGCCGTATCCCGGACGTTCTAAGGCTCAACGCAAGGCCTGCTCGGCGGCCGGTGAGGCTAAGATATACAACGCGTACTTCGCCCGGCTGATGCCGACGTAGGCCTTCCGGCGATCGCGTTCGGTCGCCAGGGAATCCAAGTCGGCCAAGACGACCGCGTAACTTTCCATGCCTTTAAACTTGAAGACGGTCGAGGTACGCAAGGTCCCCGGCACATAGGGACGCGACGGGTCAAAGGGCACGAGACGTAATCCCGCCAGGGTGGCTTGGCCGGCGTAACATTCCTTTCCAGCCCCACGAGCACTGAGGACCACGATATCCTCAGGGCCTTGTTGATGCAGCACCACGTGTTTCATCATCGCCTCTAAGGTCGCGTGTTCCTTACCGGGCTGATACGCGGCGGTGGTCACGGCGGGTCCGCTGATGCCAGAGCCCTCATGCGCCGAACGGCCCATGACTTTCGCGGCGGCACGGGCGATCTGTTCCGTGTTCCGCCAGTTACGCTCAACGATGGCCTCAGGCGCACCATCCAGGAGTGCAAATAAAGCCTGTCCCGCTGCCGAGGGCAGCACCGATTCCTCCGGGGAGAGAATCTGGTCAAGGTCTTCAAACCACCACCAACGGCCGTCCTTGAGCCCACCCTTTAAGATGGCATCCATGAAGGCTAACTTGCTGGCATCGTCACGTAAGTCCTGACCTTCATCAATCACGAGGAGATCGAACTTCGCCTCCAGCGGCCACACTTGCGCCACTTCGGTCGCCCGCTGTACGCGCGCCCGGAAATACGCTGGGTCGGTGGCAGCCGCATCCGAGACGTCGCCTAAGACTTGATCGATGTGTGCATAGAATGAGCCAGCCCGGACCGTCGTGAGGCCTTCGCGAGCAGAGACGTCGGTGAGGTGCGCGCCCAAGTGACGATTGAAACAAAGTAAGCCGATCTTAGCGAAAGGGGTCGCTGCCCGCTCGCGCCGGCAAGTCTCTACAGCCAAGAGCGTCTTCCCTGAACCCGGCCCGCCGGTGATGCGTAGGCGCTTATTCTTCTTCACCAAGTCGAGGGCATTAAGTTGCGAAGCGGAAAGGCGAATCAGTTCTAAATCCATGTCCGTCGCCGAGAGATTAGACGTCAGGCGTAAATCCGGCCGCAGTAACTGTGCCACGCCCAGCAACTGCGCATCCGTTGCGGGAGCGGGTAACTCGCGGTCTGGGAAATGACGGCGAAAACGCGCTTCACCATCATCGAGTAGCCGGCTGACGATCTCGGCCAGCGTGTGCACGGCCAGTTCGGCCCGGTCGACAATGCGTTCCTTGGGGCACTCGAAGGTCTGGGCGTTGAAATCGACGTCCGTGAAAACCATAGCTTGATTGAACGGCATCCGTGCCTCCACCGACTCGCGACCACAGAGACGCTCGAGGTACTCGCGGATTTCATAGCTGTTGTCGCGAGCCTGGTAGAAAGGTGGGGCGATGGATTCGCGATGGCCTTTACGGACGCGATACCAGCGACCGCCTTGGCAACCGATTTCCCCGCCTTTGACCTCGAGCACGAGTCGCCCCCGGGGATGCAGAATCACAAAATCCGCCTCCGAATCGATGGCTCCACGCTGACGGGGAACTTCCAGACAAGGAATCACGATGTACTCATCGGAAAGCTCGAACCGCAGGCGCTCAAGGAGTTCGGCCTCAGCCTCATCAAACTGGACGGCATGAAGTCGGTCGGGAATGCATCGAGCCATCGACCTTAATTACCCAAGAAGAAACTGCCCGCAAGCCTGCTCCGAGGGCAGTCCAACTGCTTGACCGTCAAGGGGGTATCGTTCCGGTAGCTCCCCTCTGACCCAAGGCCACCAGGGCACCCCTCCCTCCCCCGCCAGCGGACGCCTCAGTAAAATCATCCGGCCAGTGCAGTCACCTCCTTTAGTAGAAGCATCAAGATTGTGCCAAATGTTACCGTTCGGTGTATGACACATCCGTCGTTAACCTGTCATCAATCTGTAATGTTAAACGGCTAAGGTGCTATCCCCACCATGAAAAACCTCGCCCGTTCGTTCCTCCTCGCTGCCGCCGCCACGGTCACGCTCTCTGCGCAGAACGTGATCACCGGTCCCTCCAGTTCGCAAACGTCCTACCTCACGCCCACTTCACCGGGCTGGTCGGCAACTGCGTTACTCACCGTGGGCGATGCCATCAATGGCTATCAGATGGCCGGCATCCCCGATGGCCTTGGCGCTTACAGCAACGGTAACGGCACGATGACCGTTCTCGCCAACCATGAGATCGGTAATGATTATACGACTGGCGTCCTTAAGGGTGCCGTACGCGCTCACGGCGCTGCTGGCGGCTTCGTCTCGAAATGGGTCATCAATACGTCCACCTGGCAGGTCATCTCCGGCGGCGACTTCGTCACGTCCGCCACGAACCAGATGATGTGGGACACCACCGCCAACTCCGGAGCAGGCAACTGGGCCGCACGCACCGTCAGCACCCCGTACGCCTACCTCCGCCCCTGCGCCGCCGAACTTCCGAAGCTCGAGGCCCTCTATGACAGCGTCTCTGGTTATGGCTATAACGGCCGTATCTTCATGAACGGCGAAGAAACCGGCGCCGAAGGTAAGGCTTTCGCTTGGATCGTGGACGGAGCCGAAGCCGGCAAGGTCTACGAACTCCCGCACCACGGTAAGTATTCCTACGAAAATCTCGTCCCACGCTCGAACTACGGCCCGGCCTTACTCTCCGCCCGCCTCCAGACCGTCGTCGTCGGGACGGATGACGCCACCCCCGGCGAAGTCTACGTCTACATCGGTACCAAGACCAACCTCGGTAACGCCGTCCAGATGGCTGGCCTCGCCAACGGTAACACTTACGGCATCAAGGTGACCTCCGCCGCCGGCTACACCGGCGCGGTGACCATTGAAAACGCGACGGGCATCACTGGCACCTTCGCTCTCGCCCAGATCTTCACCAATACGACCATCGCCGCCAAGACGGGTGCCCAGTTCCAGACCGAATCGACCCTCCTCGGCGTGACCCAGTTTGCCCGCCCCGAAGACGCCCAATGGCTCGATCACGACTCCCTCCTCTTCGCCACCACGGGTGCGACGGTGAATAGCGTGGTCGTCACCTCCAAGATTTACCAACTCGACTTCAACAACGACCCCTCTGGCATCCTGACCACGGGCGGCAATATTAAGGTGCTCGTCGATAGCGCCAAACTGACCGGCAAGGATGGCGCCAAGGCTGCCAGCTTCGACAACATCACGGTGGGCGATGACGGCCTGCTCTACATTCAGGAAGACCCAGGGAGCAAAGAATACGTCGCGAAGCATTGGGTCGTTAACCCCCTCGCCGGCTCTCAGACCCAAATTGAAGGCACGGCCGTGCAGATCTTCGAATCCGACCGTAACCGCTTCACCACGGGCGCAACCCAGTTCCAGACCATCGACGAAGAACACTCTGGCATCGTCGACATCACCTCGATCGTCAACGACGGCATCAATGGTAGCAAGTGGTTCCTCGTCGCAACCCAGAACCACGCCGCCGCCACGGGCGCCAGCGCCGCCACCCTCGTTGAAGGCGGCCAGTTCATCGCCCTCAACTACAAGACCAGCTCCAACAGCGGCCTGATCGGTAATCTTCTGACGCTCGACAACGGCGGCACGATCGTCGCCAGCGGCACGGCCATCAGCCATAACATCGCCCTCAACGGCACGGGCGGTGTCTTCAACACCACCGCAAACACCTCGGTCTCCGGCGCCATCGGCGGTAACGGCGGCCTTTGGAAGAACGGCTCGGGTACGCTGACCCTCACCGGGGCCAACACCTTCGCCGGCAACACCAACGTCGAAGCCGGCAAGCTCGTCGTCAACGGCTCGCTCGCCTCCGCGGTCCGCATCCTCAAGAGTGGCAGCTTCGGCGGTAACGCCAGCATCGTCGGCAACCTGACCAACCTTGGCACGCTCGCTCCTGGCAACTCCCCCGGCACGATCAATATCTCCGGTAACTACATCGAAGCGGGTACGCTCGACATCGAAGTCTGGGGCCTCACCGCAAACACGCAGCATGACCAAGTGATCGTCTCTGGCACCGCGACGTTCCAAGCTGGCAGCACCATCAAGGCCACCAAGACCGGCGGCACCTACGACCTCGCCCGCACCGAATCCGTCCTCGCCGTCAGTGCCCTCGCCTACTCGGGTGCGTTCACGAACCTCGACCGCGGTACGCAGACCACGCAGGTGTTCTTCAATAACGCCACCGGCCGCATCCATGGTTCCGGCCTGACCGAAACGCAGACGTTCGCCGACCTGACCGTCGACACCAACCGTAAGGCGATTGCCACCGCACTCTACGCGGACGGCCTCACCAACGCCCAGGTGATCAAGAACGGAACTGCCGCGCTGGCCACCAGCAAGGCCTTCATCACCACCGGCGAGATGGGTGCCGCCGCGGTCGCCTTCCTCGGCGCCGCGAACGTCGACACCGCCCTCGACGCGCTCTCCCCTGAGCCGTATGGCACGACCATGCTGATGGCCTCCCGCAACTCGCTCTCCCTGGCTCGGGCCTTTGTCGGTGCCACCGCGGAGAACGCTGGTTGGAATGTCCACCTCGGTTATGACCAACAGCAGTCGACCTCGACCGCCTCCTTGACCACGCTCAATGGTAGCTTCGACGTGAACGCCCGCTACGCAGTCCTCAGCCACCAGGCCGGTGCAGACTCGGTCTTCTCGGTGCTGGTGTCCGATAACTCCGGCCAGTCCAGCGCTAGCGGCTTCGCCTCCGAGGCTTCGGGTCGCTCGTACGGTCTCGGTTTCGGCACCAATATCGGGTTAGGTCGTCTGGACGTCGGCGTGGTAATGGGAGAGCTCAATGCCAACGGCACGCGCTCCGGCCAGTCCTTCGCCAACCAGAAGATTAATTCGACGAGCCTGAACGCCCGCCTGAGCTTCACGAAGCTCGGTGCCTTCACTCCCTACGTCGGGATCAGCCGAAACATCGGCTCTTCCGATGCCTTCCTCGAAACGGGTACGGGCGCTAACCTCAGCGTCGCCGCTGCCAACCAGTCCGATGTGACCGCTGAAATCGGCATGGGTTATGGTATCAAGCTCGGCGATGTCCTCACGATTTCGCTGAATATCGCCTACGAACATGCCTTGAGCAACGAAGGCGGTACGTTGAACGCGGGCTTCGCTGACGCGGCAGTACCGACGTCCTTCAGCGTCCGGACCTCCGGCGCAGGCCAAGACGTGCTGCGCACGGGACTCGGCCTTAACCTGGCACTCGGCGAAGGCCGCTCCGCCACCCTCGGCTACGACTACCACACCGGCGCAGACATCAAGTCCGCCCATCAGTTCAAGGCTGGCTACTCGTTCCGCTTCTAAGCCTCCACGCAGTCGTTAAACGCAGGCCGCCCATTCGGGCGGCCTGCTTGTTTGGTGAGGTTGAGAGCCAACAGCTACCACTGGCGAGATTGGCCCGGCCCAAGCGTTCATGGCAATCAGGGGGTACGGGTCACCACCCCACCCTGACCGCAGGTTCTTGTTTCCACCTGTCAGGATTAGCCTACAAACAACCTACCCCATGGCCACGTTGTTGCGCTTTTTCCTGCTTTTCCTATCCGCCATCGGCCTCACGGCCGCACCCTCTGACCTATTTGATGGCAAATCCTTGGCTGGCTGGGGCGGTGAAGCCAACCGCTTCTGGAAGGTCCAAGACGGCGCCATGGTGGGCGGCGGTCCAGCTCAGCCCGTTGACTCTTGGTTGGCCACTGCGCGTTCCTTCGAGAACTTCGACCTGAGGTTCAAAGCCAAGACCGTCGGCAAAGTCGGCACTGGCCTGTTCTTCCGCAGCGAGGTGGCCGCGGGTAAGCGCATCGTCGGCTGGGAATGCGATATCGGCCAAGGCTATGATGGTGGCCTGTTCAAAGAAGGGCCCAAGGGTGGCATGATCGCCTACCCATCCAAAGAGAAACTGTCGGCGACGGTCAAGGCAGGCGACTGGAATGAGTACCGCGTTCGCGCCGAAGGGGCCCACCTACAAACTTGGGTTAACGGCGTCCTAATGGCTGATTACCACGAGCCCGCGCCGCGGCGCCGCCAAGGGTCTTTCGCGCTGGAGATTTCCTCCGCCGGCGGCGGCCAAGCTTTCTTCAAGGATTTCAACATCGAGGAGTTACCGCCTAGCCCACTGGAGGCCGCCGCGCTGCCCGCCCCCATGCAACGCCTCAGCCCCGCCCCCAAGGCGCAGATGCGGCCCGCGGCGTTTGCGGACCGTCAGTTCGCCATCGCCCCCGCCGAGGTGATTGTCTTCACGGGCGGCGAAAATATGGTGCTCGAGCAACGCGAAGGTGAACTAGAAGCGCGCCTCACCCAGCATGGGCAGAAGCTAGCACCGAAATTCCGCCACATGAGTTGGGAAGGTGATACGGTCTTCCGGCAGAACCGTATGATGGAATGGGGCTCTTGGCGCGAGAACCTCGTCGGCGCTGGCGCCACGATGGTGTTCACGTGGTTCGGCCAAGTTGAAGCACTCGACGCCACGCGCACGCCCGCGGATTTCCATGCCGCCTATGCGGCACTGCTCCAAGACTTCGCCGCCGTGACGCCCCGGCTCGTGGTAATCGGACCCGCCCCGTTCGAAAAGCCCACTGACCCGCGTATCCCCGACAACACCGGGCTCAACACCCGGCTCGCGGAATTCAACGAGGCCGCCCGTTCGCTCGCACAAGCCCGCGGCTTGATCTTTGTCGACTTGTTCACCGCGCTTAAAGATGCCCCCCAGCCACTCACCCGCGACGGGATGCATTTCACCGCGAAGGGCTCCCAAGTCGTCGGCGAGGCTATCGCCCAAGCCCTGGGCAGCCCTGCTCAAGTTGCTCCTGCGTTACGGACAGCCATCGTCGAAAAGAACCGCCTATGGTTCGATACCTGGCGCTGCATGAATTGGGCCTTTGCTTATGGAGACCGCACCACCCAGCCATTCGCCAAGTCCAGCGCCGAGCGCCCTTCATTCGTCGATGAACTCAAGAAGCACCTCCCGCGACTCGAACATGCTGAAGCCACCATCCTCGCTTTAGCCCGCGGCGAAAAGGCCCCTGCCCCGCTTCCGCCCGCACCCCCGCGCGCTGATCCAGCCGCACTCTCCCCCGACGAAGAGAAAGCCAACTTCAAGCTACGCGCGGGCTTCGACGTCAGTCTGTTTGCTGATGAAAGACTCGGCGTGGTCCGTCCCGTCCAAATCCGCTGGGATGAGCGCGGTCGCCTCTGGGTGGCCTGCATCCCCTCTTACCCACAACTGCAACCGGGTGAACACGGCCACGATTATATCCTCATCCTCGAAGACACCAATGGCGATGGTAAGGCCGACAAGGCGTTGCGCTTTGCCGAAGGCCTGACGATGCCGATGGGCTTCGAGTTCGCCCCCGCAGAGGTGGGCGGAGGAATCTACGTACTCGAGAGCACCCAGTTGGTGCACCTACCCGACCGTAATCACGATGATCGCGCCGACAGTCGCGCCGTCTTATTAAGCGGCTTCGGCACCGGCGACACCCACCAAAATGCCAATTCGCTCCGCTGGGGTCCCGATGGTTCTTTGTGGTTCACGCAGGGCTACCACATCTGGTCCTATGTCGAAACCCCGCACGGGCTTGCCGAACTTAACCGCAGCGGCGTCTGGCGCTTCAACCCACGCACGCTCCAACTGAATTCATTCCTCAATGAGAGTGCCGGGGGGCTTAATTGCTGGGGCACGACCTGGGACGAGCATGGCCAGACGTTCCATGGAAGCGGCGCGGATATGACGATCTGGCACACGACACCGGGGCTGATTCCTACCTTGCATGCGCTGCCGATGCCGACGGCCCTCGCCGTTTCGCGGGGCAAAAGTATGGAGCCGGAATTCCTCGGCGGCAGCCACCTGCCGGCTGACTTGTCCGGCGTGTTAATGAAAAGCACCTACTTCACCAGCCAGGTCCAACTCTATCGTCTCCGCGATCAAGGGTCTTCATTCGCGACCACCGACCTCGGCGACTTAATGTCCGGCGGCAAAGAATTCCGCCCCGTGGAATCGCGCCTCGGTCCCGATGGTACTATCTTCGTCGCTGACTGGCTCAACCCGGTCATCGGCCATTACCAAGCTAGTTACCGCGACCCCCGCCGGGACCGCTCGCACGGCCGCATCTGGCGCGTGACGGCGCAAGGCCGGCCACTCGTGACCAAGCCCGACCTAATCCATGCCAACGCGGACGAATGGGTCCGTCGACTTTCCTCGCAGGAGCCATGGGAACGCGCTCAGGCGAAAAGCCTACTCTATCGTCTCCCGGCAAAAGAGGCGCAAGCCGCCTTACGCAAGGTCGACCTCAAGCAGGCAGACCTACGGTTACTCTACGAACTGAGTGGCGTCTTCGCCGCCCACGAATCCCCGCAACCGGTCATCGTTCAACGCATGCTGACGTCCGATGACTTCCGTTGGCGCGCTTGGGGCGCTCACCTCCTCTGCACCTGGGGACCGCAGCTCCCCGAGACTCTAACGTTGCTCGAGAAGGCTGTCCGCGATGAACACCCGCGGGTTCGCCTGGAAGCTGTTGTCGCTTGCGGCTGGCAAGCCCATCAAGGCACGGCCGCAGTGCAGGTGGCCTGCCTCGCCCTAGACAAGCCAATGGACCCTGCGCTGAACCACGCGCTCACGCTGACCATCCATGCGTTAGCACCGACCTGGAAGTCGGACCTCCTTGCCGGGAAACTCGGGCCGCAGGTCCGCGGCGATACCCTCACCCACCTGATCATCACGGCCAAAGACCCCCAACTGCTCATTCAGACCCGCGCCTTAGCCGAACAAGCCGCAAACCCGGCCACCCGTGAGACGTTGCTCACGGTACTAGTCAAGTCCGGCACGGTCGCCGATGCGCTCGTCGCCTTGGATCGTTCCCGCTCCGCACCCGCCGTCCTGCTGGCCTTGACCGAACGCGCTCAACTCAAACCAGCTGAAGACTACACGGCCATCGTCGGGACATTACTGTCCGGCAACAGCTCAGCTCAGCAAGCAGCCTTCAGCATCTTTGCGAGCACCCGCAAGGAGTATGGCCAAACGAGTCAACTGAATGCCCTCTGGGAAACGGCCGCCCTCGCTGTAGAGATTCGCGGACCGCTCTTGCGCGCTCTCGCCCGCACTCGGGGCAAAGCTTTCAGCACAGAAATCACCCCCTACCTCCGTGAGGCTGCCCTCCAAGACGTGGCCCTCGCTGCACTGACCGAGCTAGACCTGATTGCGGGTGCTACCGAGGCGGCCAGGCGTCTGCAGACGCTACAGCCCGGCGTGCCCGTCGCCCCACTCTTGCAGAGCCACCTCGGGCTCAAGAATGGCTCCTTGGCACTCGCCACCGCGCTTACAGCCAATCCCCCCAGCGCCGACCAAGCACGCCTAGCCTTAGCGTGGCTTGCGCAGATCGGCCGCGACGACACCGAACTCCGTCTCGCTTTACAAAAAGCGGCAGGCTTCCAGACCACCGGGGCTGTCTTCAGCGAAGCCCTCGTCAAGCAACTGATTGAGCAGGCCGACGCTAGCGGCAACGCCCGGCGCGGCGAAACGCTCTTCATGGCAGCGCAATCGGCCTGCCTGAGCTGCCACAAGGTCGGCGAACTCGGCGGCGTCATCGGGCCCGATCTCAGTGCACTCGGCCGGGCGCAGACCAAGGAAGCCATCGTGGAGTCCGTCCTCTGGCCTAAGCGCCAGGTCAAGGAAGGGTACATGTTGACGGTCCTCACGACCAAAGACGGGCGGACTTTACAAGGCTACCGCAGCAGCGAGTCCACAGAAACACTGACACTACGAGACTTTTCTGCGAATGCCTTGGTCGCCGTCTCCAAGCGAGAACTCGCCGCCCGTAATGACGCCGGCACCATCATGCCAGACGGTCTCACCGACCGGCTGAGTCCCGCCGAGCTAGCCGACCTCCTCCGCTACCTCTTCGAGTTAAAGTAACCGCGGACTACCACGGATTATAGCGGATGCCGAAGAGCGCCAAGATGGCTAAGCCTAAAGCGACCATGGCGGGAATGAAGAAGGGGTCGTAGTAATCCGCAGCCCGCGGCTTCTTCTCTAGGATCACGACCTTCTTCATTTCATCAATCTTCTTGAAGACTTCATTCAAGGCTTCGGGCGTCACGGCAGGCCAAGCGGCACCGCCCGAACCCTGCGCAATCGAGACCAGTGCGGGCGTGACCGGTTGATCAATGAGGAAAATCACGAAGACCTTAATGCGCTTAGCTTGGAGATCGGCGATAATCGCACTGTCCTTAGGCGGTACGATATCGTTGCTCAAGCCATCCGTGAGCAAGATAATCATCCGGTCACCGGTCTTGGCTTGATCGAGGAGTTCCGCCGCCCCGTAGAGAGCCTTGCCGATGAAGGTGTTACCCCAAAACTCATCGGGGAACACGTATGGGGCGATGAAGGGACGAGCCAAGACGATGGCTTCGGTATCCTGCGTCAGTGGTACCCAGTGCACGAAATTACGCGAGAAGACGGTAAGGCCAAAGGCATCACCTTTGCGGTAGTGCAAGAACTGCTCGATCGAAGCCATCGCCGAATCGAACCGTGAATTCACGCCCTTGGTCTGCGGGCCGTGCGGCGACTTCATACTCCCCGAGGTGTCCAAGACAATTTGGACGTTGGTGAGCTGACGTTCGACTTCCGGTGGATTGAAAATAACCGGATGGGCTAAGAACAGAATCGCGATGGCGAGCAGGCCGGCGGGTAAACAGTTCGCACTGTTGATGAGAAACTGCCAGAAACGGCCGCGGCCGACCTTAGCATGGTCAAACGGCATCGCCAGCGGCTGCCCAGGACGGACCCACTCCCAAAAGGCAAGGATGACGGGGATGGCGAGGAGCGCCAAAAGCTTAGGGTAAAGGAAGGTCATCGAACGAGGGAGCTTGCGGGCTCCTGGGCATGGGGGGCGACCAGGGTGGCAATTTCTTCCACCGTCACGACTGAGTCACGGCGGTAGAGCCAGGCCTGCAGGCGACGGAGGTCTTCCGCGGTGCGGCCATCTTTCGCCACAGCGGCCAGCACCTCATGCATGGGGGCATCGGAGCTTAAGAGCCCGGCCCGCCAACAGCGGAGCAGAATCATCTCCATGCGGGCTTGCCCAGCAGCGCCCAGCGAGCCCGCGCGGAGCTTAGCCAGGAGGCCGTGGAGTTCTTCGGCTTCCGTCAAGGGCGGGACGACCGGCGCCAACGCCAAGCGCTTCGGCCGACCCCAGAAGATAATCGGGTAGAGACAGGCCAACCAAACACAGCCGAGGATGGTCAATTTTGTGAAGTAACGCCCACCGACCTGCACGCCGACTAGTTCGGTCTCCTTAATGCGCGCTTCGAGCTCCTTCGACATCTTGGGGTCACCGTGGAACTTAAATACAGGCAAGCCTTCGGGAATGACGCCGCTCGCGCTGGCCAAGTAGTCGCGTAAGTCATAGTCGCCCTCGCGGTTCACCAGGTAACGAACGTCATAGACACGGCCACCCGGCGCACCCGTGACTTGGGCGATACGGACATTCACCGCGACGCCCCACTTAAAAGGCTTCACGACGAGTTCCGGGCCACCATAGGTAATGATAGCAGCCTGCTCGACGCCCAGAGGGACATTAAGGATGTCATCCTCGCGCGTCAGCCACCAGGCCAACGGCAAGACCACGACGAGCGCCAGGCAGGTCCAACGGACCCAGTGGCGGCGAAAGAATGGAAGCACGGCGGACATGATCAGCGGACGCTCCGGGCCGACTGGCCACGATGCTGGAGGAAATGCGCGAGCGGAGCCAGGATGGGACGGTCCGTACGCAGGTGAAGGTAGTCGATGGCAAAACGGCTCAGCTCAGCCTTCCAAGCCGAGGTATCAATGAAGGGGCGACCGCCACGGCCAATGAAGGCCTCGCCGGACTCAGCTTCGACGCCACGGAAGAAACCCGAGCCGCGCACGCCACGTTCGGCCGGATCCTCGAGATGCAACGCCACGCAGTCGTTGCGCTGGGCTATCACCTGCAAGGCCTCCAAGGAGCCAGGGTCGTGGAGGTCACTCAGCACGATGACGGTCGTGCGACGCGTCAGGGAAGGCGAGAGTTCGCGGGCGCGCTTCGCCAAGGAGGTGGCTTCCCGGAAATCATGCTGACGCAACTGGTGCGACCATTCTAAAACCGTTGTACGCGAAAGCGTCGGGCGGATGTGCAATTCGCGGGCGCCACAACCCAGCAAGCCAACGGGAGTGACATTACCCTGCGCGGCCAGACCGATACCGGCGGCGATGCGTACGGCCCAAGCATACTTACTAAGCGTCTGCGAGGACACGCACATCGAAGCAGAGGTGTCGACGAGGAGATACAGCGGTACCTGCTTGGGTTCCTCGTATTCCTTAACGAAGAGCTTGCGCATGCGCGCGGAGAGTTTCCAGTCGATGTACTTCACCGAATCGCCAGCCACGTAGGGACGGGACTGGGCAAACTCCAAGCCGGCGCCATGGAAAACCGACTGCTCCTGACCGAAGCGCAGGCTGTTAGCCAGTTGCTTAACGGCTACCTCAAAATCCCGAGAATCAACGGGATCATGGGCGAGGACGGCTTGGCGACGCATGTTCGGAGTGAGGGAGAAAACCGCCGGAACGGGCTCAGCCGAGGCCAGCCAAGATGCCTTGCAGCACCTTCGGACCCGTGTGACCGGCGGCCGAGGCTTCGTAGCTCACGCGGATACGGTGAAGGACAATGTCTTCCGCGAGGTCAAAGAGATCCTCCGGCGTGACGTAGTCGCGGCCATGAATGACCGCACGGGCACGGGCCGCGTTGACCAGCGCCAAGCCCGCACGCGGCGAACAACCGAAGTCGAGGAGCTTGGATTCGCGCGTCCGACGGACGAGTTCCACGGAGTGCTTCAGGAAGACTTCGCTGACGTGTACCTGCTGGACGGATTCCATCGCGCAGACGAGGTCGGTCGCGGTCCCGACCGGCGAACCATCAATCATGTCGAAGGCGGTCTTCGGCACGGCCCCACCCTCTTCCTTGCGGAGCCCCATGCTCAGCTGACGACGCAGGATGTCCTGCTCTTCGTCGCGGCCGGGGTAACCAAGGCGGTGCAGAAGCATAAACCGGTCCAACTGTGCTTCGGGTAGCTCAAACGTGCCGGACTGTTCGACCGGATTCTGGGTCGCGATGACGAGGAAAGGCGTCGGGAGTTTCATACTCTGGCCACCCAGGGTGACCTTACGCTCTTGCATGGCTTCAAGCATGGCGCCCTGGACCTTGGGAGCGGCGCGATTAATTTCGTCTGCCAGGAGGAGGTTCGTGAAGACCGGACCGCGGTGAATACGGAACTCGCCCGTCTTTAGGTCAACGACTTCGGAGCCCAGAATATCCGACGGCAACATATCCACGGTGAACTGGATGCGCTTGAAGTCGAGGTGGATGGCCTTGGCGACGGTATTGACGAGCAGCGTCTTCGCGAGGCCTGGCATGCCTTGCAGAAGCAGGTGGCCGCCCGTGAGGAGCGCGATCATCACGCGTTCAACGACGACGTCTTGGCCGACGACGACCAAACCGACGCGTTCACGAACGGCTGCGACAAACTGTTGGGAGGATTGAGTAGAGGACATGGTACGAAAGGAGTTAGGGGTAGGGATAAGGGGATGGGGTCAGGGCTTAGCGGAGTTGCTTAAGCCACTTCTGCAGGATGGTGCGCAACTCGGGCTCTCCCACGTCGGTGGCACCATTGAAGCAGCCGACTTGGATGCGGGTTAAATCCTGAGCGAGCTCACCCTTCTGGGCCGCATTCAGGGCGATGAGCGGGCTGGCACTATAGCGACGGAGGAAGGCCGCGGCCGCAAAGCCATCGACGTCCGTCGGCATCTTAAAGACATCGCGCGCCAGCGGGGCGACCGGTCCCTTCGGGCCGCCGCGCAGACCGAAGAACAGGCCGAGGCCCAGCAAGGCGACGATACTGCCGAGGGAAGGCCAGAACCACGGGCCAGTCGGGGCCGGCGGAATCGCGCCAGTGCCAGGCAAGGCTTGCTGACGATCCAAGCGGACCGAAGCTTTGGGCAAGACTTTGAGGTCCTGATCTTCGTAGGTCCGCCAGATAGCGCCGTTGGCCGTATTCTTCAGCGGGGCAAAAGGCACCTCGGTGGCTGAGTCGGCTGCGCGGATCTTATCGCCATCCAGAGAGATGACCCAATGGCGCTCCGAACGGGGGGTGACCTGCTCGCCCCACGTATTGAGCTCCTTGATTTGCAGGCCTTCACCCGCCCCGACCTGCCGGACCGCGGCGACGCGCTTCACGATCTCGAGGTCCACGAGGTCGTCGAGGTCAGGCACCAAGCCCGTCCCCGTCGCATGGATATCCAAGTTAAGTTGGCCATTGATGGCAAACTGACGGGTGTCGAGGGTCTGCGTGACTTCGACGCGGCCCGCCGGACGCGGACCAGACGTCGGCGAAACCTTGAACACCGTCTCCGCCGACACGGCCGGTACGGTCACCGGACCCGAGAGATCGATGAACTTTAACTCGAGCTTCACGGGCGGGACCTTGTCGACGCTGGCATCTTTAGCCCGCACCAGCACGTAGGCCAGGACGGTCTCTTCCCAGCCGGGATTGGCGGTCGCCCGCGGCTTAACATCGGGCGCGGCGAAGGTAATCGAACGAACCACAAAGAACGGTGACAGCGCGTCCTCGAGCTCGAACTGGAACTCATCACGCGGTCCTTGGGCGTCGCGACCCTTCTTCGTAGCCGGACCGCGACGCTTATTCTTAGCGGCGGTGGCGGAGGCATCGTTGGTGAGGTATTGGCCCAGCTTGGCCACGCGGCCCATGGCTTCGGTGTGGATCACACTGACAAAGATACCAAACTCTTGATTAGAGCCGACCGTGTTCGGGCCGTCGAGACGGGTCTGGACGCGGACTTCGCTGAGCAGTTCGTCGAGGTAGGTGGCGCGCTTCTGCAGAGCCATCGTAAACGGGTCGTCCTTCGTGACCACCAAGGCCGCGGCGAGGTAGCGATACTTGATGTCTTCGTGCAAGGGGTCGCGCTCATCGGTCAGGCGCGCGTTCAGCGTCTTGGCCAAGAGGTTCATATGCGTCTGGGCCGCCTTGCCGGGCAGTGCTTGGATGCTGGACCGAATCTTCTGGAGGCCAGCGCGGTTCACGGTCTTAGCCAAGTTGACGGTGTTATTGTGGCCAATGCCGACGAGGGAATTAAACCAGACCAAGTAAGGCTCGATCGATTGGGTCGTGCCGCCATTACGGATAATTTCACGGCCATAGGCGTCCGCCCCTTTCTGGAAATACTCCAGGGCCTGCAAGCTCCGCTCCTTCATATTGGCTACCCGCTTGGCAGGGTCCACCGGGGCCAGCTCCTGTAGGTACTCGAAATCGGACCAGTCATTCAGCACCTTCGCACCGAAGATTAGGGCGCGGGAAGAGGTCGGGTTATTCTTGGTCCAAGCCCCGATCATCGTGACGAGGGAGCTGTAACTGCCCTGGACCATCTCATAGGTCTGCTGCTCAGTGCGGCGCGTCAGCATGTTGCGCTGTAAGTCCTGCCGGCGCCAGCGGTCCGAAAGGTTGGCGTGCATGCGGGCGGTCAGGAGGAAGAAGACCTCTTCGTCCATCTGTTCGGCCGAACCGAAAACCTTTTTGATGTGGGAATCGCTGTAGGCTTCGGCGTTACTGTAAGCTTGGTCAAAGGCAGCGACGACTTTACCTTGATCACGCGGTTTGATATTGGCCGCCCGAAAGAGCTCCATCATCTTGGCGAGGCTGTTGATATTGCGCTCCATCATGACGGGCGTCACGGGAATCCGGGCGTCCTCAGGGAGGCCATACTTCTTGCGCAATTCTTCCGGCACCAAGGGATTATGGGCTAGGGCCCAAGCGGCGAGGAAATCCTCCGCCAACGCGACACCGGCGGATGGATTACGCTTCGCGAGGGCCGCGATGAGGTCAGCGCCGGCTTCGAAGTTAGCACTCGCGATCACTGCCCGCGAAAGGCTCGCGTCCAAACGTTCGCGGATATCGGGGCCAAGGGCCGCCAACCACTTACCCATCGGAGCGAGACCCAGTAACTCTTCGGCTTCGATCGCATTCGTGTTATTGTTACCGCCGCGTGTCCGGCGAGTAGCCAGCGCGGCCCGCTGGGCAAAGGTCGTCTCGACTTCGTTCATCCACTCTTCCGCCATGGCGACGAGTAAGGGATTCCAGGGACTGGCGGCAGCGTCAGCATGGTTGACGACGAGGGTCGCGAGGACGGACTGCGCGCGCAGGTTTTCAACGCGGGTGGCCGGATCGGTACGGGCGTCGGTCTGGATCTTCCGCTGCAGGCCAGCGATGAGGCGGACGGCGGCATCTGGTTTAGTGCGGATGAGGTCACGAAAGAAACTGTCTAAATTAGCGGGCTGCACCTGCGTCATGACGCGGGCTAAGTTGCCCGCTGCCCTGGTCATCTCCCCATCGTTGACCTTAGCGCGGTTCAAGATAGCAACGTTTTCGTCCCAGACCTTTTGAATCTGCTCGCGCTGAGCGAACTCACTGGCCTGCTCGGTGGACAAGAAGGCGGCGACCTCTTGGCGAAATGCCTCGTCCTTGATCTCGTCGAGCTTCGCGCTGGTCGGCAAGTAAGCCAAAGCCAATTCCCGGAAGCCCCCGGCGAGCAGGACGCGGCCAGCGGCCAGCCGGCGAGCTGGGTCCTTACCACCCAGTTTAGCGGTCCCGCGGCGCATCCGCTCGGCCAGCCAGAAGGATTCGCTTGCGGGCACACTATTAGAAAGCAGCTCACCAATCTTACGCAGTTCGGCGTCGTTGAGTTCACCGGGCAACGCGTCCACCAAGGCAAGGATGTCGTCGAGCTTCATCCCGCTCTTCTGGCGCTCGGTGAGGTCGGCGAGCATCTTATCGAAGATGCGGCGCGAAAGGTCGGGCGGTAACTGGCCTAGCTCGGCGCGGATTTGCGCCCAATCGCCGAGTCGGAAGCTATGCAGGAAACGCGTATCGGCGGCCGTCGAGGCCTCGATCTTGCTGGCGCGTTCGAGGGCAGTGAAGACCTCGGACAAGTCGCGTGAGAACTTATGGTTAAGCAGGTTCTCGTACTGCGCCTGCATCTTCGGGTCGAGCGCGGCGGCCGTCTGCGCAGACGCTAGGGGCGCGAGCGCTAGCAAAGCAAGGAGGAGACCGCAAGGGAGCGTGGTTCGCATGGTGGCTTAGTTTTTGTTTTAGAAAGGGGGATTAGGAACCTTCGGGGAGTTTAAATTCGTTGAGAGACGAGCGTGCGTCGGTCTTTTCAGTGGGAGCAGGGGGGGCAACTTCGGCCTTAAGTTGACCCAGTAGTTGGGCGGCGGCTCGAAGTTTTTTCGGATCAATGGGTCCATCCTGCGGCTTAGCTTGGAGCGCCGCCTCGAGGTTGCGGAGCTTCTCGGCATCGATGCCACCGACGCCCGTGACGGCACGGACACCGCCCGCGGCACCGGCCTTCACGCCTTCGGCTTGGCCTACTCCCTCGGGAGGAGGCGTGGCCACGGGCTGAGCGCCTTGGCCGCCTTGGCCAGCGGCCGTGGCGGCTTGTTCAACGGGTTTACCACCTTGGCCAGCGGCAGCGGCGGCTTGTTCAACAGGCTTACCACCCTGCCCTGCAGCTGCGGCAGCTTGCTCGACGGGCTTACCGCCCTGGCCAGCGGCTGTAGCGGCTTGCTCAACGGGTTTACCACCCTGGCCGGCGGCTGTAGCTGCTTGCTCGACAGGCTTGCCACCTTGGCCAGCGGCCGTGGCGGCTTGCTCAACGGGTTTACCACCCTGGCCGGCGGCTGTAGCTGCTTGTTCGACAGGCTTGCCACCTTGGCCAGCGGCCGTGGCGGCTTGCTCAACGGGTTTACCACCCTGGCCGGCGGCTGTAGCGGCTTGTTCGACAGGCTTACCACCTTGGCCACCTTGGCCTGCGGCCGTGGCTTGCTGCTCAACGGGTTTACCGCCTTGACCGGCAGCTTGAGCGGCTTGTTCAACGGGTTTGCCACCTTGGCCGGCAGCTTGAGCGGCTTGTTCAACGGGTTTACCACCCTGCCCTGAGGCTGTAGCAGCTTGCTCGACAGGCTTACCACCTTGGCCAGCGGCCGTGGCGGCTTGCTCAACGGCTTGACCATTCTGTGGCGCCGCCTTGACGGGCTGAGCGATGGGCTGCGCCTGCTGCGGCACCGACTGGGCAGATTTTGCCTCTGTAGAATCCACGGGCTTCACGCGGGGAGCACCACGCTGTTCGACGCCGTTGACACCTTCGACTTTTGCGGGGGCGGCCTCCTGGGCAGAAGCGGCGGCGCAGAGGAAACTAGTGGCGAGGAGTAGTCGGTTCATTGGGAGAGATGGGTGCGAACGGATTTTTGGAATTCTTTTTCGACGCGTTGTTCGTATTCAGCCAACGCGCTCTCGTCTTGGTGTTCGGCGAGGTAACGAAAGATTTGCCGAGTCCGCTCCGCAAACGGGCGCCACTCGTCCTCGGTGGCCCCGCTGGAGCGCAAGAGCGAGGTCGCATAATAAAAGGCCTTCCCTTGCGTCTCGCGGATGGCCCGGGTCGTCGGGGCGTCCTCGCCGCTCGCGGCGGCCGATTCAAAGAGTAATTGCGTCAGGTCCGTCAAGGTGCCGGCGACGTCGAGCATCTCCAGTCGGGCCTTGGCTTTGGCTAAGCGGACCTGATGGCGGGCACGGGGATGGTCGTTGGGGGGCAGCTGTTCGACGATCTTATCATACTCGCCTAAAATTAAATCCCAATCGGGGTCCTTCGCCTGCTCCAGCTCACGGATATGGTCGAGCCGTTCACGGGCCAGCTCACGGGCCAATTCCGCCTGCCCATAATTAAAATGGTAAGTCAGTACAGCCACCGGACAGAGCAGCCACAGCAACACGAAATACTTTCTCATCGGCTCGCCCCCTCCAAGGCATCTTGCGCCCGCCAATCGGTGCCGAAATACTGCAACACTACTGGTACAAAGGTTAAGAATAGCGACCCTAGCAACATGGCGAGCATCGCCCACTGCTCGAGGTCGAGGCCGGACTTCGGTAAAGGCGACTTCACCACCAGGTCACCGAGCGCTTCCGTGGAAAGGTGCTTCTCGTTGATGTCGTAATAGGTGCCGCCCAGCGACCGCGCGATGGCGTTCAGCGATTCTGGATCCTGCCGCGATTGGTGGCCATCAATGAAGAGGCCTTTGCTGGGATTCCCGACCCCCAGTACCAGCACTTGCTTGACGGACTTCGGCAGCGCTGAGATGGGCAGGAGCGGGATGGTGTCGCCATCGCTATAGATTAAGAGTCGAGCGGAGCCCTCTGGCAGGTCAGCGACTTCCTTTAAGGCATGGTTAATCGCCGTACCGAGGTCGGTCTTGCCCCCGCGCATGAGTAACTGCACGGGCAAGCCGTTGAAAACATTACGCACCAACTCGGGGTCGCGCGCCTCCATCACGACCGCACGGGCATCGGTATAAAAGCCGACTACCCCGTAACGCAGGTCGCCGCCGACGCGCATCAAAACGCCCTCGACGGATTCGCGAATCCGCTCTTGGCGGGTCAGTTTTCCATCGGAGCCAGCATCCTTCAGTTTCATGCTCGGCGAAAGGTCGGCCACAAAGATCAAGCGCGCGGGTGTCTTCGCGGAGGGCTTCTTGCCGTCCTGCTCCGCAAAGTGTAAATCGACCATCACCGCTAAGCCCCAAGCGAAGGCCGCAAACGCGAGCGGACGGAGCCAAGGCACCACCCGCGTCCAGGCCCGAGCTTGGCTGGCCGGACCAAACGCTAGCCGCCCGACGGCCCGGATACGCCGAGCATGGAGCCACTCTGCGAGGGCTGTGAATAGAAGCACGGCCATGGCTGTGTAAAGGGGCAGCATGGGGTAGAGATTAACCCCCAGAGGGGTCTGGAGGAATAATCGGTCTAGGTTCGGGCTAGACCGATGCAACCCCCTTTAACTCTGTCTACCTAAACGACTCACCGTCTTTCCCCTGCTTCCTTCAAACCGGCCGCATAGGCCTCAAAAACTATGCGAATCTGGTCACGGACGCGACGGAACTCCGCCCGGATTTCCTCCGGGGTACCCGTGGCATGGGCCGGATCACTGAAGCCCCAGTGGTAACGGTTCAGCTGTCCGGGGAAGACCGGACAGACTTGGTCGGCATTACCGCAGACGGTGATCACCGTGGTCACGGGCTTATCGAGGAACTCGTTCAAGTGCTTTGAATGGTGAGACGAGGCGTCCAAGCTGATCTCCTGCAGGACCTCCAAGGCCATCGGGTGCACATACCCCGCTGGCTTTGAGCCCGCGCTGGCGACGTCGGCCAAATCCCCAAGGGCGCGCCGTAGGATGGCTTCGGCCAAATGGCTGCGGCACGAGTTGCCGGTACAGAGAATCAGGATGAGTGGGCGAGGCATGGTCGAAATGAAAGTGGGCTAAGTAATCAGCAGCAGCCGCTGCCAGGCTGGCAAGCCTTGGGCGTACAGATTTCAGGCGCTAAGCAATCGGTCTTCAAAGTGCCGAGCAAGAACACGCGGGCACCGTCCTCGATAATCGAGCCGACGACTGGAAAGACGGTGAGGAGCGGGAAGTCATGCTCAACCTCCAAGGGCAGGTCCGTCGACCCCAGCAAGGCAGCGCCGCGTTCTAGGACTTGTGCGGCTCTAGCGCAGTCGACGCGGTGCTCGGTGTCATCCGCGGTCCATAACTGCAAACGTGCCGAAGCCTGCGTCCTAACCGTGCCGCCACAATCGATGAAACGCTTCTCCACCCGCGCCACCTCGGTCAAGTGTGCGTGGATCGGCGTCAAGCCGCCCGTCGGCAGACGAAAGCGCAAGGCCAAGCCAGGCTGTGCCAACAAAGCCGCCCGAAATTCGGCGACCGTCATGGGCAGAGGCTTCAAAGGTTGCATATGGATAAGCATATGTAATAAAGGAGTGTATGAGCAACGGTAAAAGCAAACCCACCTTCCCTTCGCCGGAAAAGGTCTGCCGGGGTCTGGCTGACGCCACACGGCTACGGCTGCTGGCCAAGATTGGCCGGGGCGATGTCTGTGTGTGCGACTTACAGGCCGAGGTAAAACGCGATCAACCCACGGTTTCTAGACATCTAGCCATGTTGCGCAAATGTGGCTTGGTGACGGTACGAAAAGAAGGGCGCTGGTCCTACTACCGTCGCGCCCCACTGCCTCCAGGCTTAAGCAAAGTCGTCGACCTAGCAGCGAAGCTGGTCAAACCGAAGCCTGGCGGTCCAAGATGTTGCTAAGCTGGTAAGTTTTTTAAGGTTTCCGAACCAGCTGACTGAGGCTATCCATGGGCATGCCCCGCTTCCCCGCCCTGCTTTTGGCCGTGGCTTTATTCGTGCCCGCCTTCGGGGGTGATCTCCGTGACGGGCCACTCAAGGACCTCAACGGCTACTTCCCCTTTACGCCTCCGACGGATAGCGCCACCTGGACCAGCGAGAGAGCAGCCATTCGCAACCGTCTCCAGGTAGCCCTCGGGCTCTTACCGATGCCCACGCGCACGCCCCTCAACGCCGTCATCCATGGCAAGATCGACGGCGGAGAATACACTATCGAAAAGGTCTACTTCGAAAGTGCGCCCGGGTTCTTCGTGACCGGTAACCTTTATCGCCCCAAGCAGATCACAGGCAAGGCACCCGTTGTGCTGTTCGCCCATGGCCACTGGAAGGACGCGCGCTTCCTCGTCCAGGACGCCGACTATGTCCGCAAGGAGATCGCCACCGGCCAAGAGACTTTCACCGAAGGCGGAAAGAGTCGCTTCCAATCCCTCTGCGTGCAGCTAGCCCGCATGGGCTGTATCGTCTGGCAATGGGATACGCTCAGCGACTCCGACTCGCTTCAGTTCTCACCCGAGGTGATTCATCGGTTCGCGAAGCAACGTCCCGAGATGAACGACCCGCAGTCCTGGGGCCTCTACAGCGCGCCCGCCGAAGCCCGCCTCCAGTCAGTGATGGGGCTACAGACTTGGAATGCACTGCGGAGCGTCGACTTCGTACTGTCCCTACCCGACGTCGACCCGACCCGCGTGGCGGCGACCGGCGCCAGCGGTGGCGGCACGCAAACGATGATGCTAGCAGCGCTCGACGAGCGGGTTGCGCTCTCCTTCCCCGCCGTGATGGTGTCGACGGCGATGCAAGGGGGCTGCTCCTGCGAAAATGCACCGTTGCTCCGCATCGGCCAGGGGAATGTTCACTTCGCCGCGCTCTTTGCGCCGAAGCCACAAGGGATGACGACGGCTAACGACTGGACGAAGGAGATGTCCACCAAGGGCTTTCCGCAACTACGCCAACTTTACACGACACTCGGGCATCCCGAAGCGGTGATGCTCCACCGTGATGAGGCTTCACCGCATAATTACAATCAGGCCGCCCGCACAGCGTTCTATGGCTGGCTCAATACCCACTTCCGCTTAGGCCAGCCGATGCCCATTCAGGAACGTGATTATAAGGTACTGACCAAAGCGGAGCTCTCCGTCTGGGATAAGTCTCACCCAGCCCCACTCGCGGTTTCACCCGACTTCGAACGCCGCCTGCTCCGTTGGTTCGCCGATGACAGCGCAGCGCAGTTCCAGCAGGCGACGCCCGTAGCGCGCACTGCCCTGCTCCGTAATTATGTCGAAGCAGTGCTCGGGACTGCGGTTCGACCCAATGACGTCCAAGCCTCGACGGAAACACCGCAAACGCTCAGCGCCCACATGGAAACACGCGGAACACTCACCCATGCGACCCGCGGTGAGAGCGTGCACTTTACGACCCTCCAGCCAGCCAAGCCGAACGGCCGTACCGTTCTTTGGCTGCGCGACGACGGACAAGCTGCCTTGCGCACTGCGGACGGAAAAGTCCGTACACACTTCCTCGCCCTGCTTGAACATGGCTTCACGGTGCTCGCACCCGATCTTTATCTCCAAGGCGGGACGAAGGTTTCGCACACCCGTCGGGTCAAGGAGACACGCGCCGTGCCGGCCTATACGTTCGGCTACAACGATGCACTCGTGGCACAACGCGCGCACGACGTGGAGTTACTGACTATCTACGCCCGCCAAACTTTCCGCGGCCAGCTCGCCGTGGTCAGCGCCGGTGACGCTTCGATCTCCGCCGTACTCGCCGGCTACCATCAGGCTCCTGATGCGGCCTACTTCGCGACTGCGGGCTTCCGCTTCGCGCAGCTGAAGGACGTCCATGATTTGCAGTTCCTCCCCGGTGGAGCGAAATACGGCGACCTGCCTGGCCTGATTGACGGCCTCCCTATGGCGGCTTCAGCGGTCCGCTGGACCGATGTCCCGAAGGCTACGGATGAAGACGCCCTGGCTTGGCTAAAGACCGCGTTCACCCCCAGACGCTAATCGCCAAAATCGGGGTTTTGGCCAAATAGCCAATAAAAGCAGGGCGATTAAGAGACCTCACTTGCATTTTTGTAGTGAGATGCTGTATTTTAACCCTTCGAAGCCGCTCTCGGCGGCTGTAGCTCAGTCCAACTAGCGGATAGTAGCGTAGCCTGGTAGCGCGCCTGCTTCGGGTGCAGGAGGTCGGGGGTTCGAATCCCCCCTATCCGACCATTTGAGACCCCTCGTCCGACCAAGGATGAGGGGTCTTTAGTCTGGGAGACTCGGCTCCCTTGCCATCTCCCAATCGAAGGCTAGTGGTAAAAGCCACCCCACCCGTCCATGCACCCCTTACGCTGGCTATTCTCCCTACTACTGGCCTCCACCTTGGCCGTCGCGGCTTCCGTCGACTCACTCGCCAACCAAAAGATCGTCGTCCTCGGCGACTCGATTACGCAAGGCGGTGGGTATGTGTCATTCATAGACTACTACCTGCAGAAGCTCCGGCCCCAGGCACGCTTTGAGGTCTATCCGCTCGGCCTGTCGAGCGAGACGGTTTCCGGCCTCAGCGAACCTGGTCATGCCGGGGGCAAATTCGCGCGACCCGCACTCTCCGAACGCTTGCCACGCGTCCTCGAGAAGATGCGCCCCGACGTGGTCTTCGCGTGCTATGGCATGAACGACGGCATCTACCAACCCTTGGAAGAAAAACGTTTCCAAGCTTTCAAGGACGGGATCAATCACTTGCTCGACTCCTGTCAAAAGGCCGGCGTGAAGCGCATCATCCTCGTGACGCCTCCCATCTACGATGCGACCACCAAGGCGGGCGAATTTAACTATGATACGGTGCTCACGGCCTATGCAGCGTGGGAGAAAACACTGCAACGTCCGGGCCTCGAAGTCGTCGACCTTCACACGGCCATGCGCGCTGCCCGCGAGAAACGCACCGAGGTCTTCTCAAAGGATCGCATTCATCCAGGCGATGAAGGCCATCTCCTAATGGCGCGTACGATTCTCGCTGGCGTCGGCCTAGACACTCCCGAGGAGCCGCTCGCCAAAATCAAGGCCGACCCACTCTTTCAGCAGGTGGACCAGCTTCGTCGTTACCGGGCTACGCATTGGATGAACTTCACCGGCTATAGCCGCGAGAAAGTCGTCGCCCCGACGCCGCTCGGTGACGCCGAGGCCCAGGCGGCTAAAATTCAGGCGAAGATCAACGAGCTGCGAAAGAAGTAAGCGACTGGCATGATGCGTAAGTTCCTGCTGCCACTGTTCAGCCTCGCGGCCTGCTTTCCAGGGTCGGCCCAGGAACTGACGCGCCTGACCTATAACCATCCGGGGCTAACGGTAGACCTCGGCGTCGGGCTTTGGGCTTGGCCGCTACCGATGGACTTCGATGGGGATGGACGGCTCGATTTGGTGGTGAACTGTCCGGATAAGCCATCCAACGGGACCTACTTTTTCGCAGCGACCGCCGACAGCGCAAAGACAGCGATGCCTGTCTTCAAGGCCGGCGTGCGCCTTAGCCAAGGCCTACAAAACGTCGCCGTGAGCTACGTGGAAGGACAACCTCGGGTTCTGTCGCCGGGGACCATCTATCCGGACTTTCTGCAAGCTGGCCTGAGCCACGGTCAGAAGTTACCGCTGGCCGCCAATGTACACCCGAATAAGGTCCGCGCCAACATGTGGAAGGTGGTCGACTTCAACGGGGATGATTTAAACGACCTCGCCATCGGCGTGGGCGACTGGACTGATTACGGCTGGGATAATGGCTACGACGCGCAAGGTCGCTGGACGCGCGGGCCGCTGCGTGGTTTCGTCTACATCGCTCTCAATCAAGGCACGAACGCACAGCCCGTCTATGCAACGCCGTATAAACTTCAGGCCGGCGAGCGTGCCCTCGAGACCTTTGGCTGGCCGTCACCCAACTTCGCTGACTTCGACGGCGATGGCGACCTCGACCTCCTGTGCGGCGAATTCCTCGATGGGTTTACCTATTACGAGAACATCGGCACGCGCACCCAACCTCGCTATGCAGCGGGGCGTCGACTCACGTTACCGCCAGGGGCCGAAGCATTGGCCCTCCCCTCCGCCTGGAAGGCAACACGCGAGGCCGCCAGCCTGCCTGGGTCTCCACGCCCGTTAACGATGGATCTCGAAATGATCACGCCCGTGGCAATCGACTGGAACAAGGACGGCCACTTCGACCTCATCGTCGGCGATGAGGATGGCCGCGTAGCCTTCGTAGAAAACACCGGGAATTTCACGAGCGACCATACGCCACTCTTCCTGCCCCCGCGCTACTTCCAACAAGAGGCGGCCGAGCTGAAATTCGGCGCCTTGGCGACACCCTTCGGGTTCGACTGGGATGGCGATGGCGATATGGACCTACTGTCGGGCAACACGGCCGGATACATCGGTTGGTTTGAGAACCTCAGCGGACCAGGCGTCGCGAAGCCCAAGTTCGCGGCCCCCAAACACCTCGCGGTCAACAGCCAACCACTCCGCATCATGGCGGGAGAGAACGGCAGTATCCAAGGTCCCG
>Ga0208960_1000272_pt1 | contig 29504 bp, 27 predicted proteins | sample GreLakmeON33MSRF_FD_187703 | JGI IMG/M metagenome (GOLD analysis project Ga0208960, IMG submission 187703) | Freshwater lentic microbial communities from great Laurentian Lakes, MI, USA - Great Lakes metaG ON33MSRF (SPAdes) | ecosystem: Environmental > Aquatic > Freshwater > Lake | place: Great... | reverse complement strand
TCGCCGCAGCGGCCGCCGGGTCGCGCGCCTCGAGCTCCTCCATTGCAGCCACGGTGTCGGTTGACAGCGCCTCCGCCCACTCCCGCACCTGGGCCGGTGGCGCGGGGCGCATTGCCATGTCGGTGAGCGCCGCCCGCACATACAACCCGGTGCCTCCCGCGACAATGGGCACCCCTCCAGACCCCGCCACCTGGTCAATCACTGCGTGGGCCAGCGCGGCGAAGGTGCCAGCGCTGGAATCCTCGGCCAGATCGAGGTCACCAACCGCGTGGTAGCGCACCTGCGCCCGGTCGGCTGCACACGGCCCGTCGGCGGCGATCTCCAGCCCCCGGTATCGCTGAAATGGATCAGCGACGATTACCTCACCCGCGAGCTCAACCGCCACTGCATGTGCCAGCGCACTCTTGCCCGTGGCGGTGGGCCCAAACACGGCCAGCACCTCAGGCGGGGGGGTCAGACCCTCACCGGAGCAGCCACGTCGGCAATCCGGCCAGACAGGGTCGTGGAGGTCGCCCCGTCAATCAGCACCGGTACCAGCTCACCCGCGCGGCCGGTGCCCGCAAAGGTCACCATGGTGTTGTGGCGGGTGCGACCGGCCAAGCGGGAGGGGTCGCTGCGCGATGGACCCTCCACCAACACCTGCGCCACGGTCCCCACATGGCGCGACAGGCGCTGCCGGGCCGTGGCCTGCACCGTCTCGATGAGCCGCTGGATGCGCTCGCTCTTTATCTCTGGCGACACGTCATCGTCCATCTGTTCCCCGGCCTCGGTTCCGGGCCGCTGTGAGTACACAAAGGTGTACGCCCCGTCATAGCCCACCTCGGTCACAAGTGAGAGGGACTCCTCAAAGTCTGCATCGGTCTCGCCTGGAAACCCCACGATGATGTCTGTGGTGAGCGCGATTCCGGGGACGCCCTCCCGGATTCGATCGACGAGCGCCAGATACCGGTCGCGGTCGTACGTACGGCGCATCGCCTTCAGCACACGGCTCGACCCCGACTGCGCCGGCAGGTGAATGTGCTCGCACACCTCGGCGATATCCCGGTGCGCCTCAATGACATCGGCCCGAATGTCCTTCGGGTGCGGGCTCATGTACCGCACGCGCTCGATTCCATCCACGGCGCTCACCGCCGCAAGCAGCTCGGCAAACGATGCGCGGTCCTCGCCCGTGAGGTCGCGTCCATACGAGTTGACGTTCTGCCCCAGCAGCGTCACCTCCATCACGCCGTCCGCAGCCTGCACCGTGACCTCGGCCACCACATCGGCAAGGGCCCGGCTGCGTTCGCGGCCTCGCACGGCAGGCACGATGCAGTACGAACACACGCAGTTACAACCCACAGAGATCTGCACCCAGGCCTGATGCGGGCGCTCCCGGCGCGTGGGCAGTTCACCGCTGAACCTGCCATCGAGGGTGAACCCCCCGACCGGGGCCAGACGCTCACGTGCCAGAAACTCCCCGAGCCGGTTCACCTCACCCGGACCGAACGCGATATCCACAAACGGGAAGTCCGTGAACACCGTGTCCTTCTGGCTCTGGGCCCAACAGCCACCCACGGCAACCACGGCGTCAGGTCGCTCGCGCTTGATGCGGCGGGCCTCTCCCAAATTGCCCATAAACCGTTCGTCTGCCGACCCGCGGATCGTGCACGTGTTGAACACGATCAGGTCGGCGTCATCGCGCGTCTCTGACGGCGCGTAGCCGAGTGATTCCAGAAGACCACGCATACGCTCTGAGTCGTGCGCGTTCATCTGGCACCCAAAGGTGGTCAGGTGGTACAGGGGCATAACTCGTGATGCTAGCCGCGCCCCCGCCCCTGTTGGGGCGACGGCGCGGCTGCACACAGATCAGGCCGCTTTGGCCTCCGACTCATCAGACACTGTGGCGTCCCCATCTGCCACGTCGGCGGCGACGACCTCGGCGCCCTCGACAACCTCGGTGCCCTCAGCCTCCGGAGGTGCGTCCGACACGCCCGCAGCCTCGCGGATGCGCAGCTCGATGACGTCCGCCATCTCGGGGTGCTCCTTAAGGAACGCCCGGGCCGCATTGCGCCCCTGCCCCAGCCGGTCTTCCCCAAACGAGAAGTACGACCCGCTCTTGGTGACGATGTCGTGCTCGAGACCCAGATCGATCAGGTTTCCCTCGTGCGAGATGCCCTCGCCGTACAGGATGTCGAACTCGGCCTGACGGAACGGCGGCGCGACCTTGTTCTTCACGACCTTTACCCGGACGCGCGAACCGATCACCTCGGCGCCCTCCTTCAGGTTCTCGATCCGGCGAACGTCAAGTCGCACAGACGAATAGAACTTGAGGGCGCGACCACCCGGCGTGGTCTCAGGCGAGTTGTGCACCGCCACGCCATCCACCAGGTATGTGTGGTTGCCCTCAACCTCCATGTCAAACCTGCGCATGTCGGCCAGACCGCTGACGGCCTCGACGCCGAGCACGAATGAGCGCACTGCGCGAAACCCGTAATGGCCGTCGGGTGCCGCATCGCATGCCCCGGCGGCACCCACCAGCACGCGCTCACCTGCAGGTACGGCGACCGGCTCGGTGGCGTACACCTCCATACCCGGACGCAGATCCCCGGCGGGGATCTCGCCCTGGGGGGTGATGATGATGTGGTTCGGTGTGCACAGCAGTTCGCGTGCGCCATCGCCACCCGACACCCGGATACGCAGGAACCCCTCGGCGATACCGTTGTCAAACCAGTTGATCACCCGACGCGGCTCCACCCGCCCGGTGACCGGATCGAGGGACATCACCTCAACATCGAGGCGCTCCGTGACGATGCGACCGATCGACATCGTGGTGCCATCGGCGAGCATGACCGGTGCATCGTGGTGGAAGCACCCGAACATCACGCCGATCTTCTCGCGCAGCTGGTTGGTGAACACGCAGATGGTGCCGGCGCGGTTGAGTGTGCCGGCAAGCTTGCGGAGTGCCTGTGACATGAGCCGCGCCTGAAGGCCCACGTGATGGTCGCCCATCTCGCCTTCGATCTCGGCCTTGGGCACGAGCGCAGCGACGGAATCGATGGCCACGATGTCCAGCGAGCCGGAGCGCACCAGGAGGTCGGCGATCTCGAGCCCCTGCTCACCGTGATCTGGCTGCGACACCAGAAGCTCGTCGGTGTTCAGGCCGATACGACGGGCGTAGGCGGGGTCGAGTGAGTGCTCGGCATCGATGAAGGCGGCGAGGCCGCCCCTGCGCTGGGCCTGGGCCATCACGTGGTACAGCAGCGTGGTCTTGCCGGAGGCCTCAGGGCCAAAGATCTCAACGATACGGCCCTTGGGCAACCCACCGATGCCGAGGGCGACATCAAGCGCCAACGACCCGGTGGGGATGTAATCGATGTTTGCCAGGGGCATGTCCCCCATCCGCATGATCGCGCCCTTGCCGAACTGCTTCTCGATCTGCGCGACTGCCGAGTTAAGTGCCTCTGACTTCTCCACCGTGTCCCCCTGTTGGCGTTGCCGGGCGAAATATAGAGCGATGCCCGGCGTATGTCGAACACATGTTCGCACCCGGGCCGGACGCTCCTGCTTCGGCACCGCACACGAACGCGCGGTGCCCCACGCTATGGGCGAACACGCAACCGCAACACGCACGCACTGCACCGATGCGCACGCGTGCGGGTGACAATCAGCCGGTGATGGCCTCGCGCAAGAGATGCAGCGCAAGTGTGGCGGCGCGCTGCCGCACCCGCTCGCGGTCTCCGTGCAGATGCAGTTCACGGGTCTCAGTGCCCGATGGCCCGGCGATGCCCACGTACACCAGGCCCACCGGCTTCTGCGGCGTGCCGCCACCCGGACCAGCAATGCCCGTCACCGAGAGCCCCCATGTGGCTCCCAGCCGCCCGCGCACGCCCTCGGCCATGGCGGCCGCGCACTCGGCCGACACGGCCCCATGGGCGGTGAGTATCTCCACCGGCACCCCAAGCGCACGCTGCTTCACGGCATTGTCGTACGACACCACCCCTCCGCTGTACCAGGCGCTGGCACCGGGCACCGACGTAATGCGGGCGCCGATGATTCCGCCGGTGCACGACTCAGCCGTGACGAGGGTTTCCACGCGGGCCGACAGGGCGCGGCCCAGCACCTCCTCCACGCCGGATCCGTCGCGCGAGAAGATCGCGCCCGGAAAACGATCGTCAAGATGCGCCTCCAGGGCCCGCGCGCCCGCGTTGTCGGGCCGGATCACCACCTCAAGTTCCCCGGGTTTCGCGCACACGCCCACCTCAAGCGAATCGTCATGCCACCGCGGGTCATCCAGCGCCTCAATGAACTCTGACTCCACGACGCCCGCCAGCCGCAGGGTGATGGGTGCGGCGCCAGCCCCGCTCCCCAGCAGGGCACGGATGGGACCGGTCTCGACGGCGCTGTGCCACGAGGCCATGCACTCCCACGGCGGCCCGGGAAGCACCACCACCACCCCGCCGGGATCTTCGAGTACCGCACCGGGCGCGGTGCCAGGCGGCGGAAGCGAGATGGCCCCGGCGGGAATGAGTGCCTGCTTGCGGGCGGCGACATCCCGTGTCGCATCGCTCGCCCGCACGCCGACGCCCGACATTGCGTGCCGGATCAGCGCCAGTGCCCCGGGGTCCTCCTGAAGCGGCACGCTGCATGCGGCTGCAACAGCCTCCATGGTGCGGTCGTCGTGTGTGGGACCGAGCCCACCCGTTACCACCACCAGCTGCACACCGGCCGACAGGGCGTCGCGTACAGCACCGGTGATCGACGCGATCGCGTCATCCACCACCACGGTGCCCGCAACACGTACCCCGCGCGCAGTGAGATCGGCAGCGATCGCCGCGCCGTTCTCGTCACGCACTCTGCCCTCCAGCACCTCGGTGCCGGTCACCACGATGCGCGCGCGCAGGGGTCAGCCCCCCGGCTGCCGCACGGCGCCGTCGCGCGAGATGAGAAACTCCCCGGTGCCCCCATTGATCGCCAGGGGCGAACCATCGAGGGCCACCCGGAGCATCGCGGGGCTGCCAATGCGCACCCACGCGGCATCGGGGATGGTGAAGGTGCGGGTGGCCCCGGGCACGAGCACTCCGCTGTACAGCGTGGGGCCGGTTGCCGATCCGGTGCGCACCTCGAGGTAACTGCCACGGCCCGAGACACCGGTAAACGTCAGGTCCACCTGCCGATTGCGCACGGCGCCGGTGGTGAGCGCCTCCGATACGGTTGCGGTCGGAGCAGCAGGCGGGGTGCTCACGGAACTGCCGCCGATGCCGAGCCAGGTGAGCATCGCTACCCCGGCGACGCCGCCAATGGCAAGCCACAACAGTTGGGCCTCGCGCCTGCGCGGTCCACGCTCCGCCCGTTCGCGCGCGCGACGTGCCCCCTCGGGCGACAGCGAATGGGCCAGCTCGCCGTAGCGCGACTCGTACTCATCAAGCACAAGCGCGGGATCGAGCCCAAGGTACGACGCGTATGCCCGCAGGAACCCACGCGCATACGACGGGTCGGGCAGAAGGTCGAATTCCTCATCCTCCATTGCCCGCAGGTACCGCGACCTGATCCTCGTGCCGGTTTCGGCGGTGGGATAGTCGATGCCCTGGCGGACGCGGGCCTCTCGGAGGCTTGAGCCGATCTCATACATGTGTGTGACCCGGAATTACCGGGGGGCCGACCGTAGCACTGGGCCGGGTCGTAGAGGTCCTGAGAACCCCCCGTCCGGCGTCACAACCGTTACGGGTTGTGGTCTCCTGAATCGTCAGCGTCAACGACGGCGATGCCGAGTACCCGTGGAATGTCGTGCTCGGTGATCAGCACCGTGCGGGGCTTCGACCCCTCGTGCCCCGAGATCACGCCCAGACGCTCGAGCACGTCGACAAGCCGACCGGCACGGGCGTAGCCCACGCCGAGGCGCCGCTGCAGCAGCGACACCGATGCGGTGCCCTGCTGCACCACGGTCTCGATGGCGCGCTGCACCAGTTCGTCTGATCCCGCATCGACCGCCTCCTCCACCACCTCGGGGCGCTCAAGCAGTTCCTCGCGCATCTCGGGCCGGCCCTGCCGACGCCAGTGATCGGTGATGGCGAGAATCTCGTCTTCACCCACGTACGCACCCTGAAGGCGCTGAAGGCGTGAGGTGCCAACCGGGCGAAACAACATGTCGCCATTGCCGAGCAGCGACTCGGCGCCGCCGGAGTCGAGCACCACGCGGGAGTCAACCTGCGACGACACGGCGAATGCGATCCGCGACGGCACGTTGGCCTTGATCATGCCGGTGATCACGTCCACCGACGGGCGCTGGGTGGCCAACATGAGGTGAATGCCCACCGCGCGGCTCTTCTGCGCAAGACGGATGATGGCGTCCTCCACCTCGCCCGGGGCCACCATCATCAGGTCTGCGAGCTCGTCGATGACCACCAGGATGTGCGGCACGACGCTGAGCCCCTGGCCGCGCCGGATTGTGTTCCAGTCGTTGAGATTGCGCGCCCGGGAGGCGCCCATCAGCTCGTACCGCGACTCCATCTCCCCCACCATGTTCGAAAGCACCGCGGTGGCGTTCTTCATGTTGGTCACGACGGGCGTGAGCAGGTGCGGGATTCCCTCGTAGTGATTGAGCTCGACCTTCTTCGGGTCGATCATCACCATGCGCAACTCCTCGGGGGTCGCCCGAAGGAGGATGGACGCCAGAAGAGCATTGAGGCACACGCTCTTTCCGGTTCCGGTGGAGCCGGCGATCAGGAGGTGCGGCATACGCGCGATGTCGAGAAACACGGCCTTGCCACCGATGTCGAGCCCCATCCATGCCGCCAGGGGGCCCGTTCCGTCGGGAAAGTCGCGAAATACGTCGCCCAGGGTGACCATGCGCGAGTTGGGGTTTGGTACCTCAACACCCACGGCCTGCTTGCCGGGGATGGGCGCCAAGATGCGGATCTCGTCCTTGGCAGCCAGTGCGTATGCCAGATCGTCGCGCAGGGCGCTGACCTTTGACACCTTGGTGCCCGGCGCAAGCTTCAGTTCGTACCGGGTGATGCGCGGACCCGACACGGCGTTGGTCATCTCGGCCTGCACGCCAAATTCGGCAAGGGCCTCAACCAGCCGCCGCGAGGTCTCACGGATGGTCGCTGCCGAGGTTCCGCTGCCGCCCGTTGACCTTTGCAGAATCGACTTTCGGGGCCGCTTCCAACCCCCCCGCGGCATGGTGCCCGGACCGCCGTGCACCTTGCCCTCGGCGGGGTCATCCACTGCTGCAGCCGCCAACCCAGCGGCGGTCGCGCCCGGCAGATCTACCTGTACAAACGGGTCGGCGACGTGTTCGTCGTCATCCGCCTCATCACCGTCAATGGGATCGTGGAACACATCGTGTGCGCCCTCGATAACGATGTCGTGGTCCTCGTCGAGGGCACCCGACCTCGCGCCGAGGGCGGGAGATGGCGGCAGATCGCCATCTTCGTCAAACAGATCGGGATAGCGGTCGGCACCGTCAACCGGGTGCTCATCCGATCCCACCCCCCGGCGGGACGTCGGGGCGGCCACCGTCCGTGCGATGAGCCGCACCTCATCTGATGCCCGTCGGCTGCCCCGCACAGTGGTGACGGTTGCCGTTGCGATACCACGGCCCACGGCCGCACCCGCAACCGCGGCCCCACGCCCCGAGCCACGCAGCGCCTCGCCAAGCGAGGCCCCACTCATAAGCACCATGCCCGCGGCAATGCCGAGCACTGTGAGGAAGTTGGCCCCCACCGCACCGATGGTGCTGTCGGCGGCCCACCACAGGCCGGACCCCACCACGCCGCCATTGGCCTTCATCTCACGCACGCTCGACCAGCCATACGACAGATCCATGCCCGGCCCGAACAGACCAGAGGCCAGGCCGAGGCAGATCGCCATGCCCACAACCAACGCCCCGATGCGAAATGCCCGCGCATCGAATACCGGGAAGCGCACGACAAGGTGCACGCCCACAATCACCATCACAAGCGCTGCCAGCCCCACCCCGCGTCCCACACACATGCGGATGAGCGACTCGAGCGCCTGCCCGGCCACGCCGCCGCCCACGCCCGCGAACACGATGGCAGCAAGAAAGCCCCCCACCGCGATCATGACCATTCCGGCCATCTCACGGCCGTAGCCGCCAACGCCTCCGCTGCGCTTCCGCGGCGAACGCCCGGAGCCCTTGGCAGGGCGCCTGGTGGCAGTGGTCTTTCGGGTTGCGGTGCGGGTGCGAGTAGCGGTTGCGGCCACGGTCTCCCCGGGGTCGAAGTGTACGAGACCCATTTGGACCCCGCACACCCCGATTCCTGCCTCGGGCAGACCGACTTCGGTTGCTTAGACCTCCACCACCACTGGGAGGATGACCGGACGCTTACGCGTCTTGCGGTTGATCAGCGCGCCCACGGCGTCGTGGAGTTGCTTGGTGAGCACGTCAACCTCGTGGATGTGCTCCTCTGCGCTTTCGCGAAGACTTGCCACCACGGTCTCGCGGATGGCGCTGATCATCGCCTCATCCTCGGCGCCCGCAAACCCCCGGGTGACCACCTCGGGTGTACCTGAGAGCGTGCCGTCATGGGTGTCAATCTGCACCATCACCAGCACCAAGCCGTCCTCAGACATGTGGCGGCGATCACGGAGGACCCCCTCCCCGAGGTCATTCACTCCGTACGAGTCGACATAGGTGATGCCCGACTCAACGCGCTCACCGGTCACCACGCCGTCGGCCGATACCTCCAGCACGTCTCCGTTCTCAAGAATGACCGTGCGCTCCCCGATTCCGAGCCCCCTCGCAAGCGCTGCGTGCGCCTTCTGGTGTCGCACCTCGCCGTGGATCGGAGCGAAGAACCTCGGGCGGATGAGTTGCAGCATCCACATGAGGTCGTCGCGCACCCCATGGCCCGATGCGTGCACCTCCGGACGATCATCCGGGGTCACCACCGTCGCGCCCGCAGCCACAAGGCGGTTGATGGTCTCGTCGATCGCCAGTTCGTTGCCCGGGATACGGCGCGATGAGTACACCACCGTGTCGCCCGGCTTGATGTCCACCTTGGGGTGGGCACCGTTGGCCATGCGACGAAGCGCGGACAGAGGCTCGCCCTGGCTGCCGGTGGTCAGGAGCACCAGTTCGTCATCGGGCACACCGGCGATCTCCTTGTCGGAGATGATGACGCCATCGGGGGCCTTGAGGTACCCGAGGTTGCGCGCAATGGCCACGTTTCGCACCATTGAGCGACCCACTACGCCCACAACCCGGCCGTCGCGGTAGGCGGCGTCAACCACCTGCTGCATGCGGTCGATATGAGACGAAAAGGTGGTGACGATCACGCGCCCGGGCGATGTGGCGAAGAGCGCAGACATCGCCGGCCCCACCGATGCCTCGTACCGCTTGGCCGATGCCGGAACGTCTGCATTCGTGGAGTCGGCCAAGAGCACCAGCACTCCCTCGGCGCCGAGCCGTGCGAGCCCTGGAATGTCGCTGGCCTTGTCCGGCCCGCCAATGGGAAGGTGATCGAACATGAAGTCGCCGGTATGCACCAGCGTGCCCGCGGGTGAGTGGAGGGCAACCGCCACACAGTCGGGGATGGAGTGGGTCACGCGCAGGAACTCGGCCTCGAAGGGGCCGATACGCCGACGTGGCTCGCCGGCGGCAATCTCGATCATCTCGGCCTCGCCCAGCAGGCGGTGCTCGTCGAGCTTTCCCCGCACCAGCGCGAGCGTAAAGCGGGTGCCGTAAATCGGAACCGGCCCGACCGCACGCAGGAACCATGGCACGGCGCCGATGTGGTCCTCGTGCCCATGGGTAAGGATGAGCGCGTCGATGCGCTCACGGTTTTCGGCGAGCCAGGTCATGTCAGGCAGGATCAGATCCACGCCCGGCTGATCCGGGCCCGGGAATGTCACGCCGCAGTCGATCACGACGATTCGATCGTCGTGCTCCACCACGTACATGTTCTTGCCAATCTCGCCAACGCCGCCAAGCGGGATAATCCGCAGGGCGGGTGCGTCGGTTGTGTCGCTCAGTGTGTTTCCAGTCGTTGGGATCAGGCGGGCAGAAGGCCCTGCGACACGAGGAGCGACCGGAGCGCGCTGCGCTCCCCGGCCGTGGCCTCCACGAGTGGCAGGCGCAGGACGTCGCCGGGGATGACCCCGAGCATGTCGAGCGCAGCCTTGATCAGGATGGGATTCGTCGTCTCAAAGAGGCCGCTCCACAGAGACGCGCACGACGCGTCGATTGCCCGCGCGCCCTCCACGTCGCCCGCGTTCACGGCGGCCACCATCTGCTGCATGCGATCGCCCACCAGGTGAGAGGCCACGGAGATCACTCCGGCACCTCCCATCTCAAGGATGGGCAGCAGCATGTCGTCATTCCCGGCGTAGATCGCCAGGTCGGTCTCGTCGGCCACCCGTTGGGCCTCGGCCAGATCGGGGTTGGCCTGCTTCAGCGTCGTCACCCCGGGGATGCGTGCCAGTTCGGCGATGAGGTCGGGCGGCATATTTATGCCGGTGCGGCCGGGAATGTTGTAGAGCACCACCGGCACACCGACCTCGGCGATGGCCGCCACATGGCGGCGAATACCCTCGGCCGGTGGACGGTTGTAATACGGGGTCACCACCAGCACGGCGTCAACGCCGATGCCCTTGGCGACCTCAGTCAGGTGCACCGAGTGCGCCGTGTCATTGCTGCCGGTCCCGGCCACCACGGTGCCGATGCCGGCGCACTCCTCGGCGGTCGATCGGAACAGGGCGATGCGCTCGTCGTCGGTGAGCGTTGACGCCTCACCGGTCGTTCCAGCCACCACGATGCCATCCGACCCGTTGGCCAGCAGGTAGCGCACAAGCGCGCGATAGGCGGCGTCGTCCACTGCCCCCTCGGTATCAAAGGGCGTGACGGCCGCGGTGAGAACGGCTCCCAGCACGGGCGGAAGCATAGCGACGGGCTCCGGTGTCAGGTGGGCACGGCTGTCACGGGAAGCGGATCGGGCGTGCGTGCGGCGGTGAGCAGGTCGGGGCTGGCTACGTTCCAGTACCCCCGAACGGCGTACCCCCGCATTCGGTGGCTGGACACCAATCGGGCGAATGTCGCAAATAATGGGTCGGGCAGCACGTTCAGCGCCGTCTGCAGTCGACCGCGAATTCGGTACCCCTTCGCGGGGGAGTTCACAAAGACTCGGACCGACGAACGTGCCTCACCCAGACGCATCTCGCCCGTGCGCACACGCTCGGCGAGGGGCCCAGAGGACCCCCCGCACACAATCGCGTCGTACTGCTCGACCATCAGGGGCGCGGGATCTCCTCGCCGGTCTCCGGATTGATGCGAATGCCATCGGTGATCCCGGTACCGGGAGGGGCCCCCATAACCAGCCAGGTGCATTCGCGGTCGGAGTTGTTCTGAATGCGCCGCACCGTGTCCTTGGGCACCCGGATCCAGTCGTGGTCGTTCACGATCACGACCTCGCCCTCAATGAGCATCTCCTGAGGGCCCCCGTAAATGAGCCCGTAAATCTCCTCCTGCTCCTGATGGCGGTGGTAGGCCATCTGGTCACCGGGTCCAAACTTCCAGAGGCGGAGCGTCATGGTCTCGGCCCCGATGGCGCCCGAGAGGTCGCGCGACCCCGGTCCGCCGCCCTTGCGCTCGCGCATCTCAATATCTTCACCCTGCACCTTGGTGTAGGCGTCAGCCATGGCAATTCCTCCAGATCGGCGTGTCCGCACCGAGGTTACCAGCGGCCCTTCAGCAACCGCTCAGCCCGGAAAGAGCAGTGGCTCGATGCCGATGGTGAGCCCCGGGAGCTCGGACACCGCGCGCACGGCCAGGAGCACACCGGGCATGAAACTCTCGCGTGACAGGGAGTCGTGCCGAATTGAGAGCGTCTCTGCCGTCCCGCCCAGGATGACCTCCTGATGGGCAACGAGGCCCGGCAGGCGCACCGAGTGGATGGGGACGTCGCCCTGCATGCCCTCGGCGGTGAGCTTGGCAGTACCCGACGGCGCATCGAGCTTGCCATCGTGGTGCAGTTCGATGATCTCTGCGCGCTGCAGGTGGTGCGACGCCTCGGCCGCGAAGCGCATCATCAGCACCGCACCGACGGCGAAGTTGGGTGCAATGAGCAGGTTGGCGGGACCGGACTCGGCAAGATCCCGGAGTGCGCGAAGCTGATCGTCAGTGAGGCCCGTGGTGCCCACAACCGCGTGCACACCGGCCTCGAGGCAGGCGCGGGTGGTTGCGTAGGCCACGTCCGGCTGCGTGAAGTCCACTGCGACCTGCGGTGAGGTGCCGGCGATGGCCTCCTCCACAGTGGCGAACATCGGCGCGCCCTTCCCCGCCAGATGCGGATCGGCCTGTGCCACCAGATCGGTATCAGCAGCACCATTCACCGCATCCACAACAGTGCGGCCCATCCTGCCCGCCGCCCCAGTCACCATCACACGGATCACGCCGCCTCCACCAGGTTGGGAGAGAGGCGTTCAGCCGCGGACCGCACGGCATCCTCACTCGGCCCGATCGCCGCGACCGAGAGCCGCGACGGGTCCCAGAACTCGCTTCCAAGCGCCTGAACGTCGTCGGCCGTGACAGCCTCGATGCGCTCAACGATCTCCTCGATATCAAGCAGTTCTGTCTCGGTGAGCACCGCGCGCCCATTGCGGTGCATGCGCGTGGATGGGCTCTCGAGGCTGAGCACGAGGCGACCCTTCAGGTGCTCCTTGGCCCGGGTCAGCTCGGCCGCCGGCACCAGTTCCTCCCCCATACGCCGCAGCTCGCGGGCCATCACCTCGGCCGCCTCCACAAGATTGTCCTCGCGGGTGCCCAGATACACGCCAACCTGGCCGGTATCGGCATACCCCACCGAGTACGTGCCAACCGAGTACGCGAGTCCACGCCGCTCCCGGATCTCCTGAAAGAGCCGCGACGACATCGAACCGCCGAGAATGGTGTCGAGCACCGCCATCGCGTGGCGACGGGAATCCGAGCGGTCAAGCCCCTTGCCGCCAAGCGCCACGTGGTACTGCTCGGTGGGCTTGGTCCTGCTCACAAGGACTGGTGCACCCGGTGCGCCCGGCTCCACAGTATGGGCACCACCGCCCACCTGAAGTCCGCCCAGGTGCTTCTCGGTGAGCGCCATCAGGCGGTCATGGTCAATCGATCCGCTGGCGGCCACCACGATATTGGGCGCCACGTAGTGGCCCGCGTGGTATTCCCGGATCTCATCAGCGCCGATAGAGCTGATGACCTCGCTGGTGCCGATCACCGGACGGCCGAGCGGCTGATCGGGAAACACTGCTTCCGACATCAGGTCATGTACGAGATCGCCGGGGTCGTCCTCGTACATAAGGATCTCCTCCAGCACGACCTGCCGCTCCTGATCAAGCTCGCGAAATGCTGGGTTTCGCAGCATGTCTGCCACCACGTCAAACGCCACGTCGAGGTGGTCATCAAGCACACGGGTATAGACGACCGTGTGATCGCGTCCGGTGGCAGCGTTGATCTCCCCGCCCAGACCATCAAAGACCTGGGCGATCTCAGCGGCACTGAACCGCTCGGTGCCCTTGAACAGCAGGTGCTCGATGAAGTGCGACACACCGGCCTCGCCCGCGTGCTCAAACCGTGAGCCCACGCCAATCCACAGGCCGAGCGCCACGGAACGCACTCCCGGGAGGGGCTCCGAGATCACTCGGAGCCCCTCCGCGGTCGTGTCGAGGGATCGTTCCCCCGTCGTCACTCGGCCAGATCGTCCGTGGAGACCTTGCGGCGGCGGCGCGGACGGCGCTCGGCGTCGCCCTCGGCGCCCTCGGTACCCTCAGTGCCACCGGACTCGCCGGATGCCGCGGGTGCCGAGTCGTCGTTCAGCAGGCGAAGGCCGATGCGACCGCGTGCGCGGTCAACTTCCTCCACCACCACGTCAACCGAGTCACCCCGGTTGATGACGTCCTCCACCTTCTCCACACGGCCGGAGCCGAGGTTGGAGATGTGCAGCAGACCGTCAACGCCCTTGGCGAGCTCGACGAATGCGCCGAAGGTGGTGGTCTTCACGACCTTTGCACCGGTGTAGGTGTCGCCAACCTCGACGTCCTTCGTCATCGAGCGGATGCGCTCGACGCACTGATCGGCCTTCTCACCCTGCACGCCATACACGCTCACGGTACCGTCGTCCTCGATGGAGATCTCCACCTCGAAGTCGGCCTCGAGGCCGCGGATGGTCTCGCCACCCTTACCGATGACCATTCCGATCTTGTCCGGATCGATCTTGATGGCGGTGATGCGCGGCGCCCACGGCGACAGCTCCTCGCGGGGGCCGGGCATGGCCTCGTTGATGATGCCGAGGATCGCGAGACGCGCATCCTTCGCCTGCTTAAGGGCCTGGGCCATGATCTCGGTGGTCACACCGTTGATCTTGATGTCCATCTGCAGAGCGGTCACGCCCTCAGACGTACCGGCCACCTTGAAGTCCATGTCGCCGAGGTGATCCTCGTCGCCCTGGATGTCGGTGAGCACGATGTGGTCATCGCCCTCCTTGATGAGGCCCATCGCGATACCGGCCACCGGGCGCGTGATGTGCACGCCGGCGTCGAGCAGGGCGAGGGTCGAACCGCAGACCGACGCCATGGACGACGAGCCGTTGCTCTCAAGGGTCTCCGACACAAGCCGCAGCGTGTACGGGAAGTCCTCACCAGAAGGGATCACCGGCAGCAGCGCGCGCTCGGCCAGGGCACCGTGTCCGATGTCGCGGCGCTTGGGACCGCGCATGAAGCCGGTCTCGCCCACGCTGAACGGCGGGAAGTTGTAGTGATGGATGTAGCGCTTTGTCGTGTCGATCGAGAGATCGTCAATGCGCTGGGCCTCTTTGGTCGTACCGAGGGCGAGGAGCGTGAGCACCTGCGTCTCGCCACGGGTGAAGAGACCGGATCCGTGCGTGCGGGGAGCAAGACCCGTCTCCACCCAGATCGGGCGGATCTCCTCGGCCGTGCGGCCGTCGGGGCGGTGCTTGTCCACCGCGATGCGGTGGCGGATGGTCCTCTTGATGATCGACTCGAACGCCTCCGAGAACGCGGCCTTGTCCTCAGACGTGGGCTCATTGCCCAGCACGGCTGCTCGGGCAGCATTCTTGGCGTCTGAGATCTTGTCGCGACGCTCAAGCTTGCCCTGCTCGCCGGTGGCCTCCTCGATCTGCGACAGCGCGGCCTTCTCGACCTTCGCCAGCATCGCGGGGTCCACGGTCTTCGCCTGGATGTCCCACTTCGGCTTGCCGGCGAGCTTCCGCAGCTCGTCCTGCACGTCGCAAAGCTTCTTGATTTCGTCGTGCGCGATCTGGAGGGCCTCGAGAAGGTCTTCCTCGCTCACCTCGTTCGCGCCCGCCTCGACCATCGAGATGGCCTCGCGGGTACCGGCGACCACCAGGTCGAGCGTGGACTCCTCAAGCTCCTGCAGGGTGGGGTTGATGACGAAGTCGTCATCGATCATGCCGATGCGCACCGCACCGACAGGCCCATGGAACGGCAGCTCGCTGAGCATGAGCGCGGCTGATGCGCCGTTGATCGAAAGGATGTCGAATGCGTTGACCTTGTCGATGCTGAGCACCGTCGTGACGATCTGCACCTCGTTGCGGAAGCCCTTGGGCCACAGCGGACGAAGCGGTCGGTCGGTCATGCGGCACGTGAGGATCGCGCGCTCGCTTGGGCGGCTCTCACGCTTGATGAAGCCGCCGGGGATTGCTCCCTTGGCATACATGCGCTCCTCGACGTCCACGGTGAGGGGGAAGAAGTCCGTCCCCTCCCGTGGCTCGCGGGCGCCCACTGCGGTGACCAGCACAAGGCTGTCACCCGAGCGCACGAGCACTGATCCATTTGCCTGCTTCGCCAGGCGTCCAGTCTCGAAGATGATCTCCTGGCCGCCGATGTCGGCGACGACGCGCGTTGCGTCAGGTCCCTGATTTGCCATTCGTGTCCCTCATCCCTCATGCCACGTCACCCGACGTGGCTCATCTTGCGGCACCACCCTCTGGTGGCCCGCCGTCACAGGCGCGAATGCGCCCCGGTACTGCGTGCTACCTGCGGATACCCAGCGAGGTCGTGAGCTCGCGGTAGGCCTCCACGTCCTTCCTCTGAAGGTACGAGAGGAGGCGGCGTCGGCGGCCGACCATGGTGAGAAGGCCACGACGTGAGTGGTGGTCCTTCGCGTGCATCTTGAGGTGCTCGGTCAACTGATTGATCCGCTCGGTCAGAATCGCGACCTGAACCTGGGGCGAACCCGTGTCCGTGTCGTGCTGACGGTGCGGCGCCATGACGCCGGCCTTGGATTCCTTGTCAAGCATGTGTGCTCCTGATCCGGCCACGGAGCAGCCGAGGCCGCTCCGGGTCAATTCCACCACCTCACGCCATATCTGCAGGGCGGGCGGGGGTCCGCGCTCTCGCGAACGCCCGGGAGGGTAGCACCACCCCCGGGATCATCCGTATCAGGCGGCGGCGGCCACCTCACGGGTGCGCTGCACGTCTTCCTCCACCTGCACCACCAGTTCGTCCGCACTGCTGAACCTGCGCTCGTCCCGCAGGCGTTGAAGAAACTCCACGCGCACTCGCTGCCCGTAGAGGTCACTCCCGCCGTAGTCGAGCAGAAATGCCTCAAGCCGAAGGTCCGGGTTGGTGCCGTCGGTGAAGGTCGGGGAGTACCCCAGGTTGATTGCAGCCGCAAAACGGCCCTCGGTCGTGACCACGCGGCCCGCGTACACGCCCCGGGCCGGGAGCGCGACGTCGTGCGCCACCGCCACGTTCGCCGTTGGCAGACCCATCTCGCGCCCGCGTTGCTCGCCGGGCACCACCATGCCCTCCACCGAGTGCGCGCGGGCGAGCAGGGCGATGACCTCGTCCACCTGCCCGGTGGTGACAAGCCGCCGGACCCGCGTGGACGACACGGGCTTCCCGTCTGGGCTCACAACAGTTTCAGGGCTCTCAACGATGAGCCCCTTCGCGCGCCCCAGCCGCTGGAGATACGACACGGTGCCGGTGCCGCCCAGGCCAAACCGGAAGTTCGCCCCCACCACAATCGACTCGGCAGTGAGCGGCGCCGCACACAGCATCTCGGCAAATCGGTCGGCCCGAATGCGCGAGAACGCCCGAGTGAAGGGAACAACGAGCAGTGCGTCAGCGCCGAGCGCCTCAATGAGCTGCGCCTTGAACCCGGGCTCGGTCAGCACAGCGGGAGCGAGATCGGGCCGCAGCACCGTGAGCGGATTGGGCTCGAACGTGAGCACCATCGACTCGAGGCCACGCTCTTTGGCGCGCTCGATCGCACTGCCAATGATCGCCTGGTGGCCGATGTGCACGCCATCAAAGGTGCCGATGGCCACCACGCGCCGCGCGCCGTTGAGAGGAAGGTCCCCGAGCGATTCGTATCGCCTCATGAGACGAGCACCACCTTCGGCCGAACCACGCCGTCGTCGTCTGCCAGACCGATGGCCACAAGCTCGTCGCCTGCAGCGAGAGCCACAGTGCCCAAGGCGACCGCGCTGGGTGCCTGCACCCGTCGCCCGTGCACGACCTCGGCCAGGCCGGCCTCGTCCAGATCCACCCGCGGGATGTGCCCGACGGCCGCGAGCAGCGAGATTCCGGATCCCGGCTGCACATCCTCAGGTGCGAGCGCAGAATTCACAGACAGGTCGCCCACCTCAGTGCGCCGGAGTGCAGAGCAGTACCCGCCGCAACCAAGCGATTCGCCCAGGTCAACGGCGATCTGTCGCACGTAGGTACCCGACCCACAGCGGATCTCGATCTCGGCAAGGCCATTCACGTGGTCATAGGAGATCAGATCAGCGCGGTGCACGACCACCTCGCGGCGGGGCCGTTCGACCTCTTCGCCGCGACGGGTGCGCGCGTACAGGCGCTCGCCGTCCACTCTCACAGCCGACAGCGCAGGGACCTGCTGCTCAATCACCCCGGTCATGGTGGCAAGCGCAGCGCGCACCGCCGCCTCGTCGGGCACCGGCCCGCCCGGCGTGATCGGGCCCTCGGGATCACCCGACTCCGACCGCTCTCCCAGCCGCACGGTGGCCCGGTAGGTCTTGTCGAGCCCCGTGAGAAATGGGGCGAGGCGGGTGGCCCGGCCGGTGAGCACTACGAGGAGTCCTGTGGCGAAGGGGTCCAGCGTCCCCGTGTGCCCTGCCTTCGTACGTCCAAGCGCGCGCCGCACTGTGCTCACCACGTCGTGCGACGTGGGCCCCGCGGGCTTGTCCACGAGAATCGCGCGGGGGGCATCGGCCGGCACACCCACCTCAGCCGTCCTGCGCCACGACGGCGTCGCGGATGAGCGCGATGATGGCGTCTGGATCGCGCTGCGATGTAAACCCGGCCGCCGCGCGGTGCCCTCCCCCGCCCTCCAGGGCGGCAATCGCCGATACGTCCACCGTATCCCCGGATGACCGCACCGACACCCGCCACGCCCCATGTACCTGCCGGATGACCGCAGCCACCTCTGCACCCGCCACCGCGCGAAGGGCCTCCACCACCCCATCCGAATTCTGGCCACCCGCCTCGGTCACGTCATCGTCGGTGATCACCGCGATAATCAGGCGTCCCTCGAGTTCTGATCTGGCACCCGCCAACGCACGGCCGACCAGCCGTACATCGCCGAATGGGACGCCCTCGTATACGCGACGGAATACCGCGGCCGGGTCAACGCCGGCGTCGATCAGGCGAGCTGCAACCGCGTGCGCCTGAGCCCCTGTGCTGCCGTAGCTGAATCGGCCGGTATCGGTGACCAGTCCCACGTACAGCGGCAGCGCCACCTCACGCGTGATCTCGGCACCCAGCGCGTCTGCCACCCGCACCACCATCTCGGCCGAACTCGATGCCCCGCCGTCTACAAAGTTGTAGTGGCCCCACATCGGATTGTCGTGGTGGTGGTCGATATTGATGATCGGCCCCCCGAGTGCGCTCGGGTCATCGTCGGTCATGCGGTGTGAGGTGGCGGCATCAACACTCACCACCAGGCGCTCCTCGTGGTCTGCCACGGGGCCCCCGACTACGGCCTCATCCGGGCCGAGCAACCACGCCAGATCGTCCGGCAGACCCGGACCCTCCACATGCCACATGACGACGTCGTGCCCGAGCCCCCGGAGGATGCGCGTGAGCCCGATCATCGATCCAGCGGCATCGCCATCGGGCTTACGGTGCGTCGTCACCAGCACTTTGCGACCGGGAGGCGCAAGCAACTGTGCGACCCGGTCGGCGCCCACCTCTTCCCCCGCCACGTGCGGGTCGTGATGCTGGTGGCTCACGGCTGCGGGTCCGATTCGGGTTCCGGTTCTGGCAGCGGCCCGTCGGGGGCAACCCGGTCAATGAGTTCGGTGAGGCGGCGGGCCTCGTCCTGGAGGCCGTCATGCACGAAGACCAGATGCGGCGTGAGCCGCGACTTCAGCACCCGGGCGACGCGGCCCTGCAAAAGCCCTCGGGCGGCCTCAAGAGCCGCAGCGGCCCCCTCGACGCGCTTCGGGTCGAGGGCGGTCCAGTACACCTTTGCCCGACCAAGATCGGGGCTGCTCTCCACCGCGGTGATGGTGACCATCTGCAGGCGGGGGTCTGACAGCTCCGTGAGGAGTGCCTGACCCACCACCTCGCGGATGGCCTCATTGGCCCGCCGCTGCCGCTGACGCGGCGCCCCCATCAGGCGGGCCGTCCCTCTACTCGGACGCCGGAGTGGGCGTGACGGGGCCGGGCGGTGCTGTGGCGGCCTGCGCGGTACGCGCGACCTCCTTGAGCTCGAAGACCTCGATCACGTCGCCTTCCTTGACGTCGTTGTAGTCGTCGATGAGCACGCCGCACTCGAAGCCCTGCTGGACCTCGCGCACGTCGTCGTCCACGCGACGGATCGAACCGATCTTGCCCACGTGCACCACCGTGCCGTCGCGCACAAGGCGGCAATCCGCTCCGCGCTTGGCCAGCCCGTCGGTGACATAACAGCCGGCGATGGTTCCAAGGCGGCTCGCCCTGAAGATGGCGCGCACCTCGAGGGCGCCCATGGGCTCCTCCACGATGTCCGGCTCCAGCAGGCCCACAAGCGCGTCGCGCACGTCTTCGATGGCGCGGTAGATCACGCGGTAGGTCCGTACATCCACGCCCTCGCGCTCGGCCAACATCTTGGCCTCAGGCCTCGGACGGACGTTGAAACCGATGATGATCGCCTGTGATGCGGACGCAAGGTTGACATCCGATTCGGTGACCGCACCCACACCGGTGTGGATGATTCGCAGCCGGACCTCGGTTTGCTCAACCTTGTTGAGGGCGTCGGCAAGTGCACCCACCGAACCCTGCACATCACCCTTGATGATGATGTTGAGCTCCTTGAGCCCACCCTCAGAAATACGGGCGAACAGGTCCTCAAGCGACACCGGTCGGCGGTTTGCCAGATCCTCTGCACGCAACCGCTGGCTGCGGGTTGCTGCAATCTGGCGCGCAAGCCGCTCGTTCTCCACCACGCGGAACTTCTCACCCGCAGCGGGGACGCCGTCGAGACCGAGAATCTCTACCGGTACGGACGGCCCGGCCGTGACCATCGCCTCACCCTTGTAGTCGAGCATCGCCCGCACGCGGCCGAAGGTCTCGCCCACCACGAGGATGTCGCCGATACGCATCGTGCCGCGCTGCACCAACAGGGTGCACACGGGGCCACGGCCTGAGTCGAGTCGCGACTCCACCACGGTGCCCGATGCCTCAGGGGTCGGATTCGCCTTGGGCTCAGCATCGGCGTCGGCCACGAGCAGCACCGTCTCGAGGAGGTCATCCAGCCCGAGGCCGCTGTGCGCGGACACGTTGACGAACTCGGTGGTACCACCCCAATCCGACGGAATCACGTCACGGCTCGCGAATTCCTGCTTCACCTTGTCGGGGTTGGCGTTCTCCTTGTCCATCTTGTTGATGGCCACAACGAACGGCACGTCAGCGGCCCTCGCATGGTCAATCGCCTCGATGGTCTGCGGCATCACGCCGTCGTCGGCCGCCACCACGATGATGGCCACGTCGGTGATCTTGGCGCCGCGGGCACGCATCGCGGTAAACGCCTCGTGGCCCGGGGTGTCGAGAAACGTGACTTCGCGCGCGCCATGGTGCACCTGGTAGGCACCGATGTGCTGCGTAATTCCGCCGGCCTCACCTGCGGCCACCTCGGTGCGACGCACCGCGTCGAGCAGCGACGTCTTTCCGTGGTCGACGTGCCCCATCACCGTCACCACCGGGGCCCGCGCGACGAGCGCGGCAGGGTCGTCGTCGAACACCGTCTCGAGGTCGGGCTCCTCCTCGGCATGGATGATGATGACCTTGCGCTCGATGTCGGCAGCGATGAGCTCAATGGCCTCGTCCGACAGCGACTGTGTGATGGTTGCGAGCTCGCCCATGGTCATGAGGAACTTGATGATCTGTGCGGTGGGAATGCCGAGACCCTCGGCGACATCCTTGACCGTCCCGCCCGACCGGATCTCAGCCGGCGGCATGTCGGCCGGGTTGATCTGCGGCAGCAGCGACTGGTCAGACTGATCCTGGCGCTGCCCGCGACGGCCACCACGATCGCGCGGGCCACCGCCCTGACGGCGACTTGCCTGCGCATCGATCACCACACGGCGCTTGCGGCCCCGGGCAGCGCCGCCGCCCGGACGGCCGATACCACCGGTTCCGCGGGGTGGGAGCGTGCCCGACCGGCCACGGTCGCCCGGTGCGCCCGATCCCGGAGGCCCGCTGTTGCCACCAGGGCCACCGGAGCCACGTGCGCCATCGGCGTCGCGTGCGCCACCAGAGGTTCCGTCGGTTGCGGAACCGCCTGCAGGACCACTTCTGGGCGCCGGGGGCGGCGGCGGGGAATCGCGACGGGGCGCCGGCAGCACGATCTTCTCGGGTGCACGCTTGGGCGGGATCCGCTCCTGCCCCTTCGGCTTTCCGGCGACAGGCTTTTCTGCCGCGGGCGTGTCTGTTGCAGGCGCCTCGACTGGGGGCGTGTCTGCAGCCGAAGTGCCTGCAGCCGGCGGCGTCGTGCCAGACGCATCGGCGTCTGGCATCTCGTCTGCAGGTGTCTCGCTGACGGGCGCATCGGTCACGACGGGTGCCGAAACCGCAGACACCGGGTCCGCCGCCACAACGGGCGCAACTGCCGCGGGCGGGTCCGCAGGTGCGAGCGGCTCGGTAGCGGGCGTCTTGACCGTTGGCGGCTTGGGCGGAGCGGCCGCAACTGGCTGGGCTGGTTCGGTCGGGGCGGCGACCGGCTCGGCGGCAACCGGCTCGACCGGTGCGGCAGGAGCCGGGACGGCCTTCTTGGCCACCGGAGCGGCGGGCGGAGTGGTCGCCACGGGTGTCGCCTCAACAACCGGGGGCTCCTCCACCGGCTCGGTCTTCTTCGGGGCGGCCTTCTTCCTCGGCGGCGGCGGCTGAGGCATCTCGCCATCCGGCTTCGGGTGGCGGTTGGGTGACAGGAGGTGCAGTGCCCAGTCCTCATCCACCGTCGACGAGGCCGTCTTTACGTCGAGACCACCCCGCTGGAGGCGCGCGAGCACGCTGGCGCTCGGCAGCCCCTCTTCCTTCGCGATCTCGTAGACCCTCTTCTTGGTGCTCATCCGTGCCTCTCGTCGCCCAGCTCGTCCGCCATCGTCACGTCGACCCTCACCTTGCCCCGCGCGCCGCGCGCAAAGCCCCGCCGTTCCACAGCCCGATCGAAGCACTCACGTGACTTGCACGTATAGATACCCCTGCCCGCCCGTACCGCCTTGTCGTCGCGCACCGCGACCAGCTCGTCATCATCACGCACGGGCGTGAAGCGAGCCAAGTCGCCCTTGGGCGCACGACGGCCGCACCCGGCGCACATGCGCTCGGGGACGTGCGGCGTGGGCAAAGCGGAATCACTCGTCCGCGGCCTCCTCGGAACTGGCCTCAACGGCCACGGTCTCATCCGAGACGATCTCGGTGGCCACAACCTCATCGGCCGTGACCTCGATGGCAACAGGAACCTCGACCACGGCGTCGGCCGAGATGACGGCCTCTTCCATGACGACCTCCTCCACCCCCGGCGCATCCCCCGGAGCGCTGGCGTCGCCATCGGTGGCGAGCACCTCAGCCTCGACTTCGGCCACAAGCTCGGCGTCAGCCTCAAGCAGGGCGTCCTCCACCACGATCGTGCCAGCAGCCTGGGCGGCCTCAAAGGCCTCCATGTTGGCGGCTGACGCCTCGGCGGTGTGCCCCTCAAGTGCGCAGTAGCGCGTACCCGACACCACGGCGTTGGGGCAGCGGCGACCATTCTGAAGAATGAAGGCGCACCGTGCGACCCCACCCTCCAGCTCGTCGGCGTAATCGCTGTTCTCCTCTTCCGAGGCGAACGTTGACTCACTCTTGATGTCGATGCGCCAACCGGTGAGACGGGCAGCCAGGCGGGCGTTCATGCCCTCCTTGCCAATGGCCAGCGACAGCTGGTCGTCGGGGACGATGACCACCGCCTGCCGGGCCTCGTCATCTACCAGCACCTCGCGCACGCGGGCCGGCGACAGCGCCTTGGCCACGTAGCGCGCGGGCTCGTCGTTAAACGGGATGATGTCGATCTTCTCGCCGCGCAGCTCCGAGACCACCATGCGCACACGTGAGCCGCGGGGGCCCACGCACGCACCGACCGGGTCGACACCCTGCACGTTCGAGATAACGGCGATCTTCGACCGCCATCCGGCCTCACGGGCCACGTTGCGGATCTCCACGAGACCGTCGGCGATCTCGGGAACCTCGAGCTCGAAGAGTCGCTTGATGATCTCGTCGGAACGGCGACTCAGAATGACCTGCGGGCCCTTGTTGCTTGCGCGCACGTCAACAATGACCGCCTTGATGCGGGCGCCGTGGTCGTATCGCTCGCCCGGAACCTGCTCGCTGGCGGGAAGAAGTGCCTCAACGCGCCCCAGATCCACCAGCGTGTAGCGGTGATCGCTCTGCTGGATGATGCCGTTGACGACCTCGCCCACGCGATCGACGTACTCGTCGTACATCATCTCGCGCTCCGCCTCGCGAATACGCTGCAGCACCACCTGCTTGGCGGTTTGCGCCGCGATGCGGCCGAAGTTCTCGGTCGTCAGGCTCACTGGCTCGATCTGCTCGGGCCCATAGGCCGACCAGTCGATGTCCGGCGGCGGCGGCTCGAACTCCTCGGGATCAACCCCCTCGGGGATCTCCGGCTCAGGGCGCGGGAGGGTGACCAGCTCGGCGCCCTCAGGGAGCACCAGCCGGTTTACCTGCATCTCGCCCGTCTCGCGATCAATATCCACGCGCGCCCACTCAACTGCGCCTGGCGTCTTGCGGTACGCCGCGAGCAGGGCGTCCTCAAGCGCCACCAGGAGGATCTCTGATTCGATCCCCTTTTCGCGCTCGATCTGCTTGATCGCTTCGATGATCTCGCGGTTCACTTCACGCTCCTGCCGTCATCGCCACATTGCACCTTTACCGTCCGGGCACCCCGCACCGCATCACGCGGCACGACCACCACACCCGCCGACGACTCCACCGTGAGCGACTCTTCAGTCACTCCGGTCAGCGTCCCCGACACCGACTTCGCCCCAGCCGGGAGAGTTCCCGGCTTGACGAGCAACTTGACCTGCCCACCCACGGCGGCAAGAAAGTGCCGGGTCACGCGGAGCGGCGGCTCCGGTCCCGGCGATGATACCTCCACCGCGTAGCGATCCCGGATTCCGGCCCCTTCGAGCGCCCGTGTGACCTTGACGCACAGTTCATGGTCCACCCCATCAGGGTGATCGATGAATACCGTCAGCACAGCGGATCCCTCGCGACCGCGCGCAGTCGCCGCCCGGAGGTCAACCTCCGGGAGCTCCTGCGCGAGGAGATCCTCCACCTGCTTCTCGATACCAGTGGCCAACGTGGTCTTCAGGGTGCTCCGATTTGGTTCATGCCAAAGAAAAAGCGGGTCTTTCGACCCGCTCCTCCGGGTGTCGCCATTCCCCTCCGGCGACCGCACGAGGGTAGCACAGGGCCAAATCGGGCCGAATTACCGCACAGTGGACCGTCAGGCCGGGGGCCGGGCGACCTCGTCGCTCTCCAGCACCAGAGTCACGGGGCCATCATTCACGAGCGCCACATCCATCATCGCGCCGAAGCGGCCACGCTGTACCTCGATCCCCGCTGTCTCAAGTGCCTCGGCGAAGGCCTCCACCACCGGCGCTGCAATTTCTGGTGCGGCTGCCCCCGTCCACGATGGGCGATTGCCGCGCCGGACATCCCCCATTAGCGTGAACTGACTGACAACCAACACAGCACCCTCCACCTCGGCCACGGTGCGGTCGAATCCCCGCTCGCCGTTGGCAAATACCCGCAGTCTCGCCACCTTGGACGCCATGCGACGCGCCACCGCCATGTCGTCGCCGTCCTGCACGCCCACCAGCAACACGAGTCCGTGCCCGATAGAGGCGATGCAATCGCCCCCCACCACGACCGAAGCGCCCGAGACGCGCTGAAGCACAATCCGCACTCAGCGATCGTACGAGCACCCGGGTGTACGTTGCCCGCGTGGACAGCGCACCGGCAGTCGTCAACACCTGGCTTGGGATGATCGGCGTCGACCACGAGCGCGTGGACGACCGCAACTGGACCATCCGCGTTCCCACCACCAAGCGTGAGGTCATCGCCGTTGCGGTGCACGCGGGCGAGCGCACCCTGCTTCTGCGGGCGTTCTTCATGCGCGGACCGGACCGGGACCGCGCGGGGGTCTACCGCCGTCTCCTCATGAAGAACCTCGAAATGCGCTCATGGCGCTTCGCGCTCGACGATGCGGGTGACGTGTGGCTGCTCGCCGATGCAGAGACGTCAGTGCTCGGTGCTGCCGGGCTCGACGGATTGCTCGGGCTGCTCTCCACCTACGTGGATGAGACGTTCGAGGGTGCTCTCCGGCTGGGGTTTGATGTCCCCGACAACATGCAGGTGCGCGGCCGGGAGCCGAACTCGTAAGTCAGATGTGCTGCGACTCCGGCACCCTGGCCGTTCCCAGCGTGCGGCGCCGCTGACCTAACGCACGAGCGGCGAGCCGAGACACCTGGCCAGTTCGAAGGCGCGAGCGGCACGGTCCCCATCGCCCATGCCGCGATACGCGCGGCCAAGGCAGTACTGCGCGTAATGGTCGGTGGGTGCGATCTCGGCCACGACCTCAAACTCCTCGGCTGCCTTCGCGTATTCGCGCATCGAGAGGTACGCCCGCCCGAGTGCCTCACGAATGGACGCCTTGTCAGGCTCTATCCGCTTGGCCATCTCCAGCGCCATGGCAGCCGGGTGAAAGTCGCGGGATGCCAGGAGCTCACTCCCCCGCTGAAAGTGTTCGTACGCGCCGACCTCGTTCATCGGCGGAATGGTACGCACTGACCTCGGCCGCCGCAGATGGTACGGCTCCGGTGGAACCACTACGCCGTGACTGGTGCTCCGCCACTCACGAGTGGCAGCACGGCATCCAGAATGGCGTCGGCGCACTGGCGCTTGCTCATGCGGGGCAGCGCCAGTTCGGCGTCGCCGGGACCGATGATGGTGATGATGTTGTCGGGCCCCTCAAACGCAGCGCCGTCTACGGCGGCGTCGTTATGCACCACCATGTCCACCGCCTTCCGCACGCGCTTCGCGCGAGCCCGCTCGAGCCCCTCGGGCCCATGCTCGGCCGCAAAGCCAACGAGCACCTGCTCATCGCGCAGCGCTGAGAGTTCGGCGAGGATGTCGGTCGTGCGCTCCATCTGCACCGTCAGCGAATCTGCTGCCGACTTATCGAGCTTGCCCGCCCGCTGGTCCACCGGGCGGTAGTCCGCGACAGCGGCGCACATGATGAGCATGTCCGTGCCTGGGAACTGCGCGCGGCATACCTCACGCATCTCGGCGGCCGTCGGCGCATCGAGGTATGTGATGCCCTGCTCGCGGGGCAGGTCAACGTTCGCCTGAATCACCGTCACATCCGCGCCCCGCTCGTGGGCTGCGGCAGCCAGGGCCCACGCCATGCGACCACTCGACCGATTGCCGACAAACCGCACGGCGTCGATTGGCTCGCGGGTTCCCCCGGCGGAGATCAATACCTGCGTGCCGGCGAGGTCGCCATGGTGAGAGACCCCGCGAAGCACCGACTCAACAGCATCCACAATGACGGTGGGCTCTGCGAGCCGACCCGGCCCGGTGGCGCCATCGGCGAGCAGGCCGCTCTCGGGCTCAATGATGTGCACGCCAAATGCGCGAAGGGATTCGATGTTTCGCTGCGTGGCGGGGTGCAGCCACATCGAGGTGTTCATGGCGGGCGCCACCACCACCGGGCCGCGGAACGCGAGGTAGCACGAGGTGAGCAGATTGGTGGCCATCCCCGAGGCCATCTGAGCGATGGAGTTCGCCGAGGCCGGTGCCACCAGCATCAGGTCCATGCCGTCGTTCACATCGAGGTGGTGGTACCCCGGCTGATCGTCATCGCCAAACATCGTGGTGCCCACCTCGCGCCGTGAAAGCGCAGCGAACGACGCCGCGCCCACAAACCGCTCGGCGGTGTGGGTCATCACCACGCTCACGCCATGCCCGTGGCGCTGCAGCATGCGGAGGACGTCGAGCGACTTATAGGCGGCAATGCCGCCGGTCACCCCAAGAAGGATCTCGGCCATTCGAAAACGCTATCGCCAATTACGCCCGCGCGCATCCCCGTGGCGTTGCAGAACCGGTCAGGCCGTTGCGGACCGGATGATCTCCACCAGCTCGTGAGTGGCCCGCGACGCGTCGTCGTTCAGGATCCGGTGGTCAAATTCTGCCTCGGCGCCCATCTCCCCACGGGCCACCTCGAGGCGCTCGGCGATCTCCTCATCGGCGTCAGTTGCGCGTTCACGCAGGCGCCGGCCCAGTTCCTCAAGCGATGGCGGGGCAATGAAGATTGAGATCGAGTCGGGCCGAAGGGCCCGCACGTTGCGCGCGCCCTGCAGTTCGATCTCAAGAATGACCGACCGGCCGCCGCTCACGATTCGGTCGAGCTCGCTGCCCAACGTGCCGTATCGGTTTCCGGCGAACTCCGCGTGCTCCAGAAATGCGTCCTGATCAACCAGGCGCGCGAACTCGGCGCGGCTCATGAAGTGGTACTCACGCCCGTCGATCTCGCCCGGGCGCTTTGCGCGGGTGGTGCACGACACCGCCACCGCCAATGCGGGAACCTGCTCGAGCACGCCCCGGATGAGGGTCCCCTTACCGGCCCCCGATGGGCCGGACACCACAAAGACCCGGTGCGCCGTGGCTATCGCTGCTTGAGGAGGTCGACCAGTTCTTCACGCTGGCGTGTGGACAGCCCCCCGAGGGTCTTCCCCTGGGAGATCCGGCACTGATTGAGCAACCGGGTGGCCTTGACCTTCCCATATTTCGGGGCCGCCACAATGATGTCGAACACCTTGGCGGTGAGTACGAAGTCTTTGGGCTCGGAAATGACCTTCTCTACCGACAGCGCACCGGACTTCAGTTCCTTCTTCAACTGCGCACGCAGCGAACGGATCTCATTTGCCCGGCGCAGGGCGTCGAGGCGCTGGTCGAGCGAGCGCTGCGGCGTCTGGGCCGTCTTGGAAGGAGTCGCCATCAGGAATCAGCGTACCCACGCGGCACCGCTCAAAGCAACCCGTCCGATGACATGGATTCCCATGACGAAGTTCGCTCGCAGCAGGTGAGTGTTGTGAGGTCAGCTCGTGACGAGGTCCTGTAGTGCCACCGGCACCACGCGCGCGGGGTCAACTCCCAGCGACTGCGACGCGGCGTCGGCTGCCTCCATCGTGGTGATGCACGGCACCCCCGCACGCACGGCCGCGCGCCGGATTGTCGCGCCATCGGCGCGGTCACCGCGACCACTCGGAGTGCACACCACCATGGCCACCTCACCGCCGAGGATGAGATCAGCCACGTGTGGTGGACCATCGGCAACCTTGTTGACCTCGCGAACCGGCAGCCCGGCAGCCGCGATGATCCGCGCACTCCCACCGGTGGCCACGATGTCGAATCCGGCATCGATAATGCGCGCCGCGAGCGCCGCGAGCCTGGGCTTGTCTTCGTCACGAACCGACAGGAACACCGTCCCCGAACGCGGGAGTGCCTGACGGGCCCCACGCTGTGCTTTGGCGAATGCCTCGGTGAATGTGTCGCCGATGCCCATCACCTCACCGGTGGAGCGCATCTCGGGCCCGAGTACCGGATCGGCCCACGGGAAGCGGGCGAACGGCAGCACCGCCTCCTTCACCGCAACATGCTTCATTGGGTTCCCGACAGGAAGCCCAAGATCTGCGATGCGCTCGCCCAGCATGAGGCGTACAGCGTGGCGCACGATGGGAACCCCAGTGGCCTTCGCCACGAACGGCACTGTGCGCGACGCCCGCGGATTCGCCTCGATCACATATGCGGTGCCATCACGCAATGCGAACTGCACGTTGAGCAGCCCCCGCACCCCGATGGCCTCGGCCAGCATCGCAGCCTGGCGCCTCACGTCGGCCACTGATTCGGGCGTCATCCCCTGCGGCGGCAGCACGCATGCGGAGTCGCCCGAATGCACGCCAGCCTCCTCCACG
>Ga0208960_1000271_pt1 | contig 29526 bp, 45 predicted proteins | sample GreLakmeON33MSRF_FD_187703 | JGI IMG/M metagenome (GOLD analysis project Ga0208960, IMG submission 187703) | Freshwater lentic microbial communities from great Laurentian Lakes, MI, USA - Great Lakes metaG ON33MSRF (SPAdes) | ecosystem: Environmental > Aquatic > Freshwater > Lake | place: Great... | reverse complement strand
AAGAAATCAAGAGTAAAATTAGAAAAGATAAAAAAGAAAATCCGGATTATAAAAAAAAAGAGCCGAGTGAATATAACAAATTTATTAAAAAATATGTTGAAAATGCTAGAAAAAAAGACGGAGAAGAATATGATCATAAAAAAACTTTTAGTAAAGCGGCTGCGGAATGGGGAATATCTAAAAAAAATTCTGAAGATAAAAAAGATGCTTTAAAATTGATATAAAATTGATATAAAATTGATATAAAATTGATATAAAATTATATAGTATATATTGTAAATGTACGCAATTTATACAGAGTGTTGTGATATCGATATTTCGGATAAAACTCTAAACGTTTACGTCAAGATTTTAGAAACTAACGTCAAAATTCTAGAAGATAACATTAGCTCTCTAGATTTAATTAATTTTAATGTGTTGATTTGTATGTTTTTACTTGCGTGTATTGTTTCTTTTTTATGTAGAAGCGACAATAAATATAAAAAATATGTAGCTATTAACACAATAGAACCAAAATTAACGCCTTATGAAATAATTAATATAAAGCAGTGATCTATATTAATTATATAATATAATATAATATACTATAATGTCTATAGTAAAATGTGAAGTATATTCACTAAAATGGGATGAGAATGGTCTAAGAGATAAAACTCTGACTGAAATTAAAAAAGATATAAATTCGAACTGTCAAATTAAGTGTCATTGTTTAGACAGGACGTACAATGTTACAATTGGATCTATTATAAAACATTTCTCTACAAGCGTTCACAGAGAGTGGGTTAATAAAAAAAAATATGAACACATTAAAGAATTTGGTGGTTGCTGTTCTCCGGTAGAAACTGTAGATTTTTTACTGAAAGAAAATCGTGAACTTAAAAAATTAATAGTAAAACTTACAAATCAAAATAAAATTTTTGAGGAAACTGTAGACAATTTTAAGCGTAATATTAGCGAACTTTCACTTAAATCATCTTTAGAAGATAATATATTACATCAAATTTCTTAATATAACCTTATACATAATTTTGAACTCTGGTCCATGATCATCATCTCGCCATTGTACATGATTTAACGCTGTATGCGTTAACTCATGTGCTATAAGATTTTTTAAAGACTTAACAGTTTCCAGTTTTCCATTTTTTCGTAGAGTTAAAAAAATTATTCTATACATTGCTCGTAAATTCTTATCGGGGCCGATATTTATTTCATTTGTAAAGTGTACTTTCTTAGGTTTATTTAAACCTTCAAATTTTACACTAAGCTGATCTTTTTCGAGCTGCATTTCCTGTAATATAAATGGTGTATTTATTAATAATTCTACTTCCGGTGTGATCATTTCATTTTCAAGTATGGAAGCGAAACAATCTAAAATTAATTTATTAATCCGTGTTAATAATATAGCGGCTTTTATAGCATCTGGATATTTTAAAACTTTTAAGCCAAAAATTGTTATATAATTTTTATTTTCATCAAAATCCCACAATTCATATCTTTGATTCATTATTATATTATTATATTAATTATTATATAAAATAATATTTACACTTTTGTCTTTTTGGGGTATAGCTTTAATAATAGGTTTTCTGTAAGTAAATGTAGGTTTAAATGTAGGTTTAAATGTAGACTTAAATGTAGACTTAAATGTAGATCCGGGTGTACACGTAGATTTAGTATTTTTTAAAGAAGGTTTGTAAGTTATAGTTCTTCCACGCACATTATTGTAATTTCGTTTTTTATTCGGACTTTTCACATTTGTTTTCACATCTGTTTTCACTTTCATTTGCATTTGAATAATTTGAGTATACACTCTAAATGGTAATACTTTAGCAATTTTTGGTATTAAGCCCCTAGCCGTCGGTAATGTATTTATGATAAAAGGAAATTCTTTAACGCGCTTATCCTGTCTTAAAATTTTTGAGTAAAATCTATCCACGATTATTATGTTGGTCATTATGTCGCCAATTTTAAGCAATTTTAATAAAACTTTAAAACTCTTTGGAGAGTTTTTTAGAAGATAAACGGTTTTCATTCATATATTTTATATTTTATAATTATAATAATTTTTTTTTATAAAGTTAAAATATATAATAATATATATTATAATTAATAATGTCTGGAGATCTAGATTTTCCAGATTATAAAGTAAATATGCACGAACCTTCTGAAAATGGAAACGAAGATGAATTAGATCCATATTTAGACGACGAAACATTTCATATAGTTCCAGATCGTGTTAGAAGTCTTGAAAATTATATAAATTTATTATCAGAATCTATATCTGTAGGATCTATTTCTCAATCTGAATTTGATAGTGAAATACTCAAAACGACTTATTATTTGGACAGTCTAACAAAAAAATATAATATAGTTACAGAGGCTAAGCAAAAAATTATAGAAGATGCTAGAATTTTGAGAAAAGAGGCAACAGAAGCATATAAAATAGGTGCTATCTCTGAAGAAAAATTTAACGAAATTTATACAAGTGCTATAAGAACTGAATATTCTATTTTGAAAAGTTCTGAAATTGAAGATAGAGATGATTCTATAGGTTCACGTGTAAATTCAATGGCTGATTTAACACTTGATGAAAAATTAGAAAAATTAGAAAAATTAGAAGATAAACAAATTAGGAATGTAGCTAAAAAACACAAGATACAGTTTCCAAAAGTACCTCGAGGTAAAACCGAAACAGAAATTGATACGTATTATAAAAAAAAGACAACTGGCATTCTTCAAGAGGAAGACATAGAAATCGAAATGTATTTACAACAGCAGCTAGAAGCAAAAAAATTAGTTGACTATCATACTACATCTTTTGAAGTTTCAAAAATTTTTTATAATGCTACCACTGGTAAACCGGATTTCGATTTTAAGCTCGTACAGTCAATTAGAGGTGATATTGAAAAAATAAAACGAGACGATATAAAACAGCAAATTTTAGATCCCCAGGAAAAGGCATATGTTGATAGATTGAACGAGCTTAAATCTATGTTAAGAAAAATGTCTAGATCTCAGATGATTAAATGTGCCGATGTACAACTTTATGATTTACTTACATTTATAGACAAATTACGCTCTTCAAAACAGTATGCATTCAAATTTAAGTCTCGGCCAAGTGAATTAGATATTGAAGGGCAGATTTTAGCAGATAACGAATTTTATAAATTACCTATAGAAAAACTTCTAATTGGATACGATTATAATAGACCAAATGTTTACACAATAGAAGATAAAAAAAGTTCTCAGGTTCTAAATTTCAGCGAAATCGGTAACTTAGGATATTTAGCTTTAAAGGAAGGTAAAAATCCACTGAAATCAATTAGTTCAGAAGAAGACACAAATGCTGATACTGATGTTGATGCCGATATCGATATCGACGATTATTCAATTGTTGTACCTTTTCAAGATGAACTGTATTTACAATTAAATTCACAGTCTGGAAATTTTACCGACGTTATTGAAGTGTGGGAAATACATTTAGATTTTATAGACGGTTCTAAAAAAACTCTTAGATACACAATATTTGAAGATTTTTTATTAGTCTTTAAACATTTATTAATTAATAAATGTAATGGCTTAAAAAAAAAAGAACAGGAAGATGTCTCTGATCTATTGACCAAACCTGGCAATATAAAATATCCACGACTTAAACCACGAAATGCCCCGTTTTTAATTGGTCAAAAAATAGAAACAAAATCGCCAGAAGAGCTTCGATACGAGTATTACACCAAATATGCCGATGCCGATACAGATACGTCAAGAAGATTTGAAATAGAACTCAGTGACCCGATTCCGCTTAAAATGGCATCTAATCCAGAAGATAGCGCTAACATTAAAATCCTGTTAAACAAGATTATGCAAATCGATTATTACTTAATTTTTAAAATGGATAAACAAAAAAAATTATCTACCGCACAAATTTCATCTAGAGAATTACTACAAAAAGAATCTGAAATATATAAAATGAGAGAATTTGGTCTCGAAAAATTAATTAATTACATAAGTTTAACAGACCCCGGTGCTAGTGAAGTAATAAAAGACATAGAATCTGATATTTTTAGTTTTTCTAGTGAAAATTACGCATTTAACATTAAAAAAGTTATATTTATATTCGATAACTTCCCTGAAAAAATGGAAGATGTAATTTTAAGTAAAACAAACGGAAGCGGAACTGGACAATCATCTATTAAAGATTTATTAGTTTATGAAACCCCATCTAACGTAGAAGCTGAAAAAATAAGTATAAAAACAGACGATGATAAACAATCTAAAATAAATGAATTACTAGAATGGAAACCGAATACACAATTATACGATTCATATGAAGATGAACTTTCGGCTTCTAATCACGATTTTCTAAAATTTACAAGATTACATCCCGAGCTTAGAAATATCGAATTTAATCAGATAATGTCTGAATATTCAGAAAAAATTCAGTGGCAACGATCTATATTTAATTATAATAATCTTGACGTACCATCTGGAATGATAGAACTGAATTTTAGACTTAGATTTCTTTTACGTCAAAGGAACAGACTACCATCTAGAAGAATATTTAAACTTGCTACAATTTCTACAAGGGTTGATAAACAGGAAGACTTAGAAAGAACTTTTGGAGTTTGTAAATTAAAAGATTATAAAAAATTTTCATTTCACACCGAAAGAATAATTTATTCACTTTCAAAAACACCAGAAGATTATATGTATTACAATTATATAATAAACGAAAAATTTAAATTGATATGCGATAGTTTAATAGCTTTTCAAAAAAGTTCGATGATTGACGAATTTGATATGATATCTATCCTTATTAAATTTATAATTAATAATGGAGACTTTACTAAAAAAGACATCGAAAAACTAGTAAATTTTTCCGGAGAAATATCTGAAGATAATATAGAATTATATATATCTACATTAAAACGTGATGAACTAAGAGCTCACGATGCGTATAGATTATCAAGAATTGATATAGGTGAAGCAATAACAACCGATCAAGGGTTGTATTCTGATGCTAGTAAAATCGCTGAGAGTGAAGCCGAGTTAGCTATTCAGCTTGCATTAATATATGAAAGTAACAATAAATACGTTCCTCCAGTAGTTTATGATGTGCTACCAGATGAAATACGTCCCAAAAAATATTTTTTGATAAATGGACAGTATATATACGGTGGTTTTTTTCCTCCTTTCGTGAGATGGGATGAGAATTTAGTACCATCTGTAAATTATACACGCAATGATTTAGTACCATCTGTAAATTATACACGCAATGATTTAATACAATTATCCGGAATGCTTGCTATCCCAACTTCATCAAGTGATTCAAATTATCAAATTTACGAGAAAATTAGAACATTTATAGACGATAAAGAATCATCTCCAAATGTAGATATAAATTTAGTAAGAAGTAGATTTAATCCAGAATTAACAACTCCGTACGAGTATCTCAAAATTCCAGTAAAAGCTATAATTTACACAATTAGACCTAGATATGGTGTTCCTTTACCAGGGGAAGTATATAATGTGATACTAGATAAAACAAATGTCTATGGAGTACCATTTAAATTTATAAACGGCGTTCCGGTATATAGTATTAAATTAAAAGAATTGGTAGAAAATAAATTTGTTATAATCGAAGGACCGAGTTTGTACGAAGAAACGTCTGAAACTAATTTTATGAAAAGTAATTATTACATTTTAATAGAATATTCAGATTCTCGTGGATTAAAAATATTTTTTAAAGAGGGTGTTTCTAAAAAAAGAATAATACAAAAAAATCCAGGATATTCTGCTTGTGATAGATTTAACGATCAGGTTTCATGTAACGATCCTAATTCTTACTCGTTGGAATTAAAGGGAAAAAGATATAAATGTATATGGAAAAAAACATGCGTAATTTTAGATGATTCAAAAATTTTTGAAGACTTTCCTAATTTTAACATCGATAAAGTGAGATTTCTAGAAACTTATAAACAAGGTTCTTGGAGTAGCGCCATAGAAAAATCTTTAAAGTATATAGAAGATAAAATTGTATCAGAAAAGTTGTCACCAGAAGACATAGACACCTTAAAAAATAGTCAGAAACAGAAACTATATAATTATTACATTAAATTATATAATCACAATTTTCCAAAAGACGTTGGAGAAACTTCAACATCAATATCAGCGTCTACATCATCATCTGAAGTTGTACACGATAAATCTTTATTAAGCGATTTTATTGGAGACGTTTTAACCGGAGATTTTATTGGAGACATTTTAAAACCCGATATACCTAGACCTGAATACATTCAAACAATTCAGGAAGGATATGTTAAATTTACTATATACAAGCATAAAAAAACAGAAAGTGTAACAAGTGTAGATAATGTAGTTTTGAATGAGAATTATAACATTTATACAAACGGGACTTACGTAAATATCGTTCCAAATGTATTCATCAGTGCTGAAAACGCGTACATATGTACAACCAGCGATGGAAGAACCTTAAAAGTTAATAAAACAGATATATACAAGGTCAATGGAAATACTCTAAAAGTAATACCTATATTCTGTATAGTTAAAAAAGAAGATTTTCCATTTTTAAGTGAAAGAGTTGGATATTATTGGATTCATAGAGAAAAACTTAAAATTAGACGTTACGATCAAAACGGGGAACCAGAGATACTTACTAGAAAACAGGATGTAATTCGATACGATGTACCGAGTAATTTTATAGAACCAACAGATAATTTACCCGATCTTCCTATAATTACTAGAGATAATATATTTGAAGCTATGTATAAAACGGCTTTCAACACCCTATCAAATTCGGTCGACCCTTTAATTTTTACTACTGTTGAACAATTTAATGCTACAATAGAGGCAAAAAATTTCGCAGTGATTAACCGAATTAATTTAAAAGATATAATTAAAATAGGTACTATTGGAATGGAAGACATTCGAAAAACACCTGGTATGAATTACGTTATTAACACAATTACTCCCGAACAGATTCTTAAAATAATTACAGATGCTATAACCGATAAAGATATATCTGTTTTGTCTTCTTACTATTTAATGGGTGTAAAGGCTGAAATAAACAAGGATATTCTTACTGAGGCGAAGGAACTAATAGATTCTTATAAAAAAATTATTGTGGAAGATGTGCCTATCGATATCAAGCCTACATCTACATTAGATACAGGGAATGTTGTAAGTTATGTAATTAAAAGACCCGGTAAAGCTAGAGAAGAAGTTGAATAATAATTTCGTTTATTATTACGATTAAAATTGTTTTTTAATACTAATTTTAAATGCCAGTATCTATTATAGTTGTTTTTCACAAAGATTGTAAAGCATCTACAGATTTTATAGTTTTGGTATCAAAACTACAAGGTTATGAAATTGAATACATAGACCTTAAAACGGATAAATTTGAATCAGACATAATTATAGATGTAGTGCCTTTGATAATAATCGATAATAAAGAGTCAGGGATTTATAAAGGAAAAGACGCATTTGTCAAAATAGAAGACTTATTAAAAAATCCAACTAAAAAACCAGTTGTAAATTCGTTGAAATATGACCACGTATCAAATTTTATAGCAGAAGAAGCAAAAGGATCTAGTTCTAAAATCGACTTAGAATCTAGCCGAAAATCGCGTTAATAATTTGTATTTTAATTATTGCATCTACATTATATCAAATGGACAAACACCAGATGCCTGATTTTTCTCAAATAATGAGAATTGCGCAGCAAGTTGCTAGTAAAATAGATCCACCTTCTGAACTTAAAAGTGGTAGAGTTTTAACCGAGGATGAAATGAATAAAGCTATATCATCTTTGGCAAAATCAGTTACTCAGGCTGTTACTCCAGAAATGTTTCAATCGATGGCACATCCAGATAAAAAAAAGAAAGGCCATTCTTCTTTACCATTAAAAAATTCTAAAGACGCTTCAAAAATTTCTTTTGTAGATGAACCAATACCAGAAGAATCTGTTTCAACTGAAGATACTACGCCAGGAGAGGAATCTATAAATACTGAAATGTCCGATAAAAAGAAAAAAAATAAAAAGACCAGGGTTGTTGAAATTGACTCGGATTGTTCAGAAGATATAGAAAATACAGCTATGAGAACTAATGATATGTCCTTTACATTAACTGTTAAATTAGAAGAACTTTATAACGGAACTAGAAAAAAATTAGCGATTAGGCGCCAAAAGATAGGAAACGACCGTTCATATTTTGAAGAAAAGAAAAAATTAGCCATTAAAATAGAACCAGGTATGCTCGAAGATCAAGTTATTAGATTCAATCATCTATCCGATGAAAAAATAGGTTACGAAACCGGTGATGTTGTCGTTACGTTAGATGTAGAGGAACACGCGTATTTTATGCGAGATGGTAATAATTTGTTAGTTGAAAAAGAAATTTCATTAGCAGAGGCATATAACCCAATTGTTTACATTGAACATCTAAACGGTAAAACTCTAAGGATAACAGGGGAGGCTTTAAATGTATTTACAGACGAGGATACGATGCTTAAAAAGGTACCTGGATGTGGTATGCCTATATTAGGTGAAAAAAATAAGTTCGGAGACTTATTTATAAGATTTAAGTGTGTTAACAAAACTAAAATTACTCCTGAAATTATCGATGTATTAAATAAAGTATTTCCACCCCTACTAGTAATTCCAGATGTAAAAGAATCGGATATTATCGATAAAAAACTTGAAACTGTAACTGAATCAGATCTAGAATTTTTGGAATCAGATTCAGATGAATACGATTCGGATGAAGAATTTACCGATTCAGAATGCGATTCTGATTGTGAATCCGAATAAAGTAATTTAAAAGAGTGGTGTATTTATTTTTAATCGTAGATGTTAAAACTCGGATGGGAATTTTTAATTTTAAACCCTTTCGACGAAATAGTACTTCAATCTAGTCAAAAATTATATAATAAAAATTATAACGATTCTTATTATAAATTTATTGAAGAATTGTGTATTCCGGGGCCTAAGGAAATATTTGAAGACAAAAATCTATTTACATTTTATATTTCTTGTGCTGGAAATAACGATAAGATAGAATTAGAAGAAAAATTTTATATAACGTTTCTAAAAAGTGTATTTCTAAAAACTAAATACAAACAAATTAAAAAAGACCTACAAAATTATTATAACGAGTATGATATTATTATAAGAAATTTATATAAATCCGGTGATTATATATTTTTAATTATTGAGAAAATAAGTGAATAAAAGTACTGCTAAACTTATTATTAGTTCCTTTGAATACATGAAGAAGTCTAAATCAAGATACTTTGAAATATTTGAATCTAAAATTTTATATATTAGAATATCTAAAATTTTGGCTATAATAAAATTAATAACAAGCTGAATAGAGAAAAAGTCGAGTTTGGATTTCATTTTAATAATTATAAAAGATTTTAATTATTTAATAATTGAATAATTACCGTATGTACCAATGAACAGCAACATAGTCACAATTAATATTTTCATCGTCTAATCTAGACGCATTACACCAGTCTAATTCTCTAATAATAATTTTATCTCTATAAAATCTATAAACGTAACTAAAGTATATTTCATACTCGGATGCTCCAGACATAGTATATTCTTTAGAATCTATAACATTTAAAAATATTTTCCAAAACGGGATATTTTCGTGTCTATTTTCTACAAAAAAAAACAGAGAATTTAAGATATCCGTGTTTACAATCATGTGGTGGGAAATACCTGAAAGTGGGTGTACCTTTTCTAATAATGGATGTAATTTATTCATGTGGTTAAAATACGGTACGTGATATTCGTTACCCGTTGTATATATATATCTTTCACCGGAGTCTATAAATTCAGTTGGTTTTAAAAAAAATACATCTGAATCTATAATTAAATAATTCTTAAGTATATCAGGTATTGTATTACCTGCGTATAATTTCAGCAATTGTTGTAAATACCATCCATTTCTTTCACATTTTCCAAATTTTGAATTTAAATCGTTCATATTAAATGGAAATATTGTTTCGTCTATTGTAATTGTCCCTTCTATAGTTATTGGATTAGCACATATGAGATATATATTTCTATAACCAATTACATTTTTTTTAGTATAGTGAATGGTATCATTTATTATATCGCAATCTTTTGGTCCCACGCATATAATTATATCAAATAAATTTAAATTTTTATTCATAATATTATTTGATATAATTATATAATATAATAACAATATGTATCAAACGCTTTTATTGACAATTGCTTATTTACTAAATTACAATATAAACGTTATTAATTCGAAAATGGACTTAATTAAAAAAACAATTGTAAAACCAGAGTATAATTTTACTCAAAAATTAAAATTAGGTAGAGAATTATCTAAATTAAAAAAAGATCGTTATATTGCTATTATCACAGAGGATCTTGAATAATTTTAGGATTATACCAGTAAGGAATTTCAGTATTTCTCCATTTAGCAAAATGCGTCTTTTCTGTGTTATAATATTTATGATAAGCGGAAGTATCGCGTGTCTGTTTACATCTTTGTGGCATAGCTTGATGAAGTTTAGTTATGTTTCCTTTTGGGATATTTACTGGAATAAAAGATAAACATGCTTCTAATTTAATTTGACACATGTGTATCTTTCCGTATCTCCGGGTATATTCTTTACATAAATGTATAAACAAATCGTATAGCCATGAATAATTACCAGATGTAGTTCTAGCCCAAACTGTACACGGGTTGTTTTTAAAGGCAATTTTATACAATTTTGGATTTTTATAGTTACCACACACATGATGAGCTGTACATAACATTTGAGCGTATTCTAATATCATCTTAATAACGTGAGAGTCGCAGTGCATCCTTGCGCAAACATACGGACATATCGATAAAAAGAATATATTCATTTGAGAATATTCATTAGATTTAATCTCAATTTCTTATACATCCATAAAAATAGCAATTACATTACATTACATTACATTACATTGTATTATATTATTTCTTGAGCAGCCTTGACATCTCTATAACGAATATTTGTAGCCGTAATACCATAATCATCTTCGATTACTTCAAAATCAAATCCTACACGTCCTTTTCGTGAAACGTATCCTTCTTCGGTTCTAATTGTTCCATTTGTTGTATCGTAAAACATTATTTTATAAAAATGTCCAATTCTAAGAAAATAAGCAAAATCTTGCCATGTACGCGTTATAGCCATATTTTATAATTATAATTATAATTATAAAATATTTTAAATTTAAAATATTTCTTGGGCAGCCCTTAAATCTCTATAACGAATAAATATCATGTATTGCTCATTTCCAATAACTTCAAATTCAAATCCTATGCGTACCTTTCTCCAAACCCAGCCTTCTTCAGTTCTGGTCGTTCCAATTTCTTCATCGTAAAATTTAATCTTATAAAAGCGACCAGGTCTAAGATAATAGTAAAAATCTTGCCATGTACGTGTTATAGCCATAATTTATATTTATATTTATATTTATATTTATATTTATATTTATATTTATATTTATAAAATATTTTAATTGCGATTATATATCTGTACGGTGTGGGGTTCGAACCCACGAGGCTTTCGCCAGCAGATCTTAAGTCTGCCCCCTTAGACCACTCGGGCAACCGTACAGGTATATAATATATAATATATTCATTTTTTAATTATTGTAATTATAGATAAATCATTCCTTTATATCTTTTTATAAAAAATTATTAGTTTATAGTTGTGTTTTTTATAGGTGTTTATTGTATAAATTTTATAACTCCAAAATTTTTCACTCAATTGAGAAGAATCAAAATTATTAGGAACTTTTAATGCCACAAATCTAGTAAAATGATAAATATTATCAATTATTTCCAATACATTAACACCGTCAAGATTTAAAACTACATTATCCTCGTTTTTATAGTTCGATCCGCCCCACGGTGGATCTATAAATACCAAGTCCTGTTGAATTGTGTACATTATATCATTATATGAACAGTTATAGTTCACACTTTTTGTGGTATTATTTTTCAAAATTTTAAAGATGTCAGGGTCCTTTTCAATTGCTATTACGACCTTAAAATCTTTTTCAAAAAAAGTTGTATTTCCTCCTATACAGGCGGTAGCATCGGTTATAACACTATCGAAATTTATGTATTTCTTTATAATATCGTTAATTTGTAATGCCTGAGAAGGTGTTGTATATATATTTAGCAAGTTGTCCGGAACTGCTATAATTTTTTAATTATTTAATAATATATTTTATTTTTAAATTGGATTACTAATATTAATCTAAAACTGAAGCAGTTGTCATCATTGCTTCTGGTAATAGTCCTTTAATTATATCAAATGTAACTTTTCCTATTCCCTTTAACTTTTTTAATTCATTTAAGTTGCCAGGTGTAATTTCGTAGTCTAAATCATAAATAACTTTTGCTGCAGTACGGTAAGCAAACCAACTTCTACTTTCCTCTTCTTTTTTTTCGCTAGCAATCTGATTTAGTACATTCGATATGTATCTATTAACGTTATATTTGCGCAAGGGAGGTGGTTTTCTAATTATATCCGGGAGCGATTCCCAGGGTCTAAGTCTATCAATGTCATTAAAATGTTTATTTAATAATTGTGCGTAAATTGCTGAATCAGTTCCCATAGTTGGTACATAAACTGCAAATAGTGCTCCATTGACACGTCCTTCGTCTACTCTCTGTGGAAAATTCGTTGGAATTTTATATTGAGCCACGGCAGTTCGTATTCCAGGAGGTAAATAATTTGTAGCCGCGTCATCCCAAGGAAGAGCACCCCTAATACTCGGCCACATATCCGCTGGATAGTGGCTCCAATGCGGATCTTTCCAAGATCCTACTACGTACATTTCTCCGGTGGATTTATTAGTCATATATACAGGCGTATCATGCTGTCTAGACATTAAAATCGGATTTATTATACGTGTTTCACCCATACGCGAAGATCCAAAGTCTAGCTTGTAATAAAAAGTATAATTTGGGTTCATTAATATAAATTATAATATACTAATATTATAAAATTATAACTTATGAAAAGAAAAAATTATGATCAAGATGAAATATTTGACATTACAGATTATAAATTAAATACATTAGAAAGTCTAATTAAAATGATACAAGATTATTCTCAAAAATTATTACCCTCTAAAAAACACCGAAAGAATTATCCATCTAAGATGAGCGTTTTACCAGATATATTAGAAGATTTAATGGAATTAAATAATATGATTGGGATGAATAAATTGAAGACGCAGATAATAGATCAGATTTTATTTTTTATTCATGGAATACAAGAAACTATTATGTTACATACTGTATTAGAAGGGCCACCTGGTACGGGTAAAACTACGGTTGCCGAACTTTTAGCAAAAATTTATTCTAAACTTGGAATATTCAAAAAAGTTAAATTTAATGTAGTTAAACGTTCCGATTTAATTTCAGAATATTTAGGAGGAACAACTGTAAAAACTTTAGAAACTTTAAATAGATGTAAAAACGGGGTAATGTTAATAGACGAGGCTTATTCTTTGGGTTCTAACGGGTCTGAAGACATCTATGCTAAAGAATGTCTAGATACAATAAATCAATATCTTTCAGAGAACGTAGATAAAATTATTTGTATAATAGCGGGATATAAACACGAATTGGATTCGTGTTTTTTTTCGTTGAATCCGGGACTAAGAAGAAGATTTCCTTGGACTTTTACAATAGAAAATTATAACGCAGAAGAATTGACCCAAATTTTTTATAAAATAATAAAAGAAAAAGAATGGGAAACAACGTGTGAAAAAAAGGATATAATTAACATCATAAATAAAAATTTACATTTATTCGATGGAAACGGCGGTGATATCAACTCGATTATAGAAAAATCGATAATAATAAACGTCAGAAATAATTTTGGAAAATGTAACTATTACACAATTCAGATGAAGGACGTTTTAGAAGCGATAGACATATATATTACAACTAAAACTAATCAGCTAAATTTATCTCTACCCCCATTTGGTATGTATAATTAATTACGTTATTTAGCTTTAATTATAATAAATTGTCATATTATAATCACCTAATGATTTCATACAAAAAAATAGACCTATTAAATTTACATATAAAAAATAAATCTATTTTTCATAATGATAGCATTTTAATAATAAAATCGCCTATTATAAACTACGATCTTGAAGATGAAAAATTAGTTCTTAAAATTAATGGTGATTCTGACGCACACATTACATTCATAACTATATGCTCTTATATCGAAAGATTATTTAAGAATTCAAATATTAAAACAGACATAATTAAAAATAGAAACGATATAGATAATAGAAGCGTTATTATTTTATTAAGCGAAAATTGTAAATTTTACGATATCGATAGAGAAGAGATCTTCAAAAATAATATTAAAAGTTCTGGAAAAATAATGTGTTCATTTTTATGTGAAGAAGGAAAATTAAAATTATCTCAGTTACTACAAATCAAATAATTTTAATATTACCTTTTAATTTATCTTTTAATTTACCTTTTAATTTCGTTACAATGTTTAAATTTAAAATATTATTTTAAAATAAATGAGCGAAATTGAACCTGAGATTAAAAAAGATTTATTAATTTACGATCCAATTAAGACCGCTAAAAACATATATTATTCTAGAATTATGCACGAGTCTGAGGAAATAAGTTTTCAAATAGCAAAAAATAATATAGTTCTTGATAAAACTAAATGTAAAGCTATGGTAAATTTGGACGATAAAAGTTTAGAATGTATAAATAAAATTTCAGAGGCTGTTATACAATTTACTTGTGAAAAAAGTAAAATTTGGTTTGGTAAACAGTTGAATCTAGAAGAATCCAAAGCTATATTTAAAAATAATTTAATTGATAACAAATTAAATTGTTATTACGATGAAAATTCTATTTTCTACGATTCTGAAAATACTAACCTAGAAATTTCAGAATTAAAAGATGAGCTTCACGGAATATGCTTAGTAAAATGTGACGTAGTAGTATATACAAAAACTTATTTTTTTATTAAATGGGAGATAAGTCAGTTTAAAATTAAACCCGAAAAAACAGCGATGCTTAATATTTACTTAACTGAATATAAAATAAAGGATTTACCAGAACATTCTCAATCTTACAAAGATGAAGAAATAGTTAAAAAACTTGAAGATATAACTCTTTTTTAATACATTTACATTTACATTTACATTACATTACATTACATTTACATTACATTACATTACATTACGATTTAAAGCTAAAAGTTATTAAGTATTCAAAGTTACTATGCAAGATATAATCAAATGTATTAAAAATGTTAACGAAACACTTGGAAACTACTATAAAGAAAATGTATATCAAGCCGCTCTATGTGTTGAATTAAATCTATTTGGAATTTTATTTCAAAGTGAAGTTGTATTACCAATAAAATATAAAGGAATATGTATTGGTTATGAACGAGCAGATATAGTTATTTATTCAAAAGATGGGATCCCAGAATATATAATTGAGTTAAAATCTCAAAATACTAAACTATCTTTGAAGGAAGTTAATCAATTGAGAAAATATATTAAAAATCTGAGTTGTAATAACGGTTTACTTGTAAATTTTTTTGATGATATAGAAATAATTTACGTTACGGACTTTGCTCAATCTAAAATAGACACTTAATTAAAATTATTAAAATTATATGCGTGACACTTCCCGGATATAAAATTAGCATCGAATACTACAGGTTTATTAAGTGGTATTTTAACAACATCAAATAATCTTCGGTTATCATTTGGCACCTTTAATTTTTTTTTAAAAATTTTATTATAAAGTAAGTACAATGTCTCCGGTGATAAAAAATTTATTAGTTTGAGCCAGATGTCAACGGTCGTTTTTCCTTTAATTCCAAAATTTTTAGTAAAATTATAGTGTTGTTCTTCCTGATCTCTTAATCTATATACGTGTGTTTCTTTTAATAATTTTTCTAACATATCTGTATTTGCGTTATTTAATATAACATTAGTTTTAATAATGTAAGACCCTTCCAAAGTAAAAACTATATGAACCAAAGTACCTCGCTTAGCATACATCATATTAATTGCCATATCTTCTCCAGATGGCCATCCATATGTTGTACCCTCATCTATGTAACATTGGCGTGGATGTGTGTGATAGTTAATTAATCCATGTGGGGTTTTCACACTAGACGCCTCACCCTTTACACGATAGTCTTTCAAAAAACGTTTATCACATGTATCTCCGTTACAATTTACATCTCTAAATAAAATCGATCCTGCTATTTCGTTCTTGTCTTTCAATAAAGAATATTTTATGTTTTCTACAAAATTTTTATCAATAATCCACTTTACTTTTTTTTTAGATTTCGTACACTTCATTTATTATATAAGTTATTTTTTAAGTTTTAAAATAATTTATAAAATATATTAATAGTTATAGCATGTCCGAAACTTTGAATGTTAACGTTCTGGTTGCGGCAAAAGAAGAATATACTAGACAATTAGTTAATACAATTCAAAATGACGTATATGACATACTTAAAAGTATATTTAACGATTCTCAGGAAAAAAATTTAAGACGCAAAATTTCTTATTCAAATTTTCAAGCCGAACTCAAAGCAGTTCCATTGTGGACTTCTTATAAACTGGATTCTAAAATTAAAGACGTTATTAAAAAATATGCGTTTCTAATGGATCTTATAACAGCAATTTTTGTAAGTCATGTAAAAATTCTAGCATGCGTAAGATTAAAGAGTGATAATAAATCTATTAAAATTAAAGTACCAAATTTAAATACATTCTTACACAAATTGCTTATAAAATGTTGTGAAACGTTATATTACGAACCTCAAACTATTAATTTTGAAAAATCTAGAGTAATAGAAATAATATCTATTGCTATAGAAGATACAATAGCAAATCAAATTCCAATTGAATATATACTAAACGAATATTTAGCGGGTGCATTTGACGAGGAACCGGATGAACAGAATTTACAAATGAATGAATTAGAAGAACCCGAAATGTTAGACGAAGAAGTTTCTGATCATGAATCAGGGGCCGATTCGGAAGAAGGAGAATATAAAAATATACCTATATTACCGATTAAAAATAGATCTGGCTTTGAAGAATCTTTAAATACTGAACATAACATTGGAAGTACAAATTCGGGTATCGATTTAGACAGGAACATAGGATCTGAAAATAAAACAAATGAAAATGAAAATGAAACTGAAATTAAAACTGAAATTAAAACTAAAAACGAATCGACCCTCAATAAATCTACTAAAATAGAGGATAATTCTGATGAAGAATATTCAGACGAAGATTTATCGGGAGAAGAACTTTCAGACGACGAAGATTCTAAAGTTAAAAAGAATAGAAGTTTATTTTAACAAACGTAATAATAATTTGCACCCAAATAGAGAGCATAAATAGTTATTAGACTTCCTAAAATACCATTTGTGTATAAAACAGTATTTCTTTTTTCTTCATCTAGTTTAAGGGATAATAAAGACACGCAGCATATTACTGAAATAATTAAATAAGTGTAAAAGGTGTTAATATTTAAATATTCGCTATAAAATGTTACGAGTAGATTAGGAACTATTATAACTGTACATATTAAAACACTAATAACTGCTATTCCCATATTTTCAGAAAGATTATAGTCTGATAAAAATTTTCTGAATAAAGCGTTTACAATTTCGTTAATGTCTGGGATCGAATTTATTGCCGCGTTTGTAATAATATCCGGAACAGATTTTGATACCACATTTAATAGACTAGAACTAACTTTATCAACGCCAGGAAGTGGTATACTAGGAATTTTAGGGAGCTTAAAATTCATTTTATTAATAGTTTAGATATTAAAAAAAAAATAATTTATTCTATTAGTATGTCTTCTTTAAAAGATGTTATAAATTTACAAAAAAGACAACTAGATAGGTATAATGAATTGAAAAAAGACGTACTCAAAAAAATAACTAATAAAATATCTCATTTAGCAAAACATAATGAACTAAGATGTATATATACAGTTCCTAGATATATTTTTGGATTTTCAACTTACAAAGTTGAGGACATTACGTCTTTCTTATTTTTACATCTTAAGAAAGAGGGATTTTGTGTTGTATTATTGAGCAATGACAAAATATTCATTTCTTGGGATATAAAAGATATGACTACTAATAACAAAAGAAAAAGCAAGATAAAATACGATTTAAGTAATATAAAACCGTTACTAAATATTACTAAATATTAAATAGATTACTTGTAATATTTCTTCAAATATTTATCATATTCGGGTGGTAAATTTAAATTATCTTTTATTTCAATTTTTAAAAAATTATCATTAGATCTGTTGTAGAGATCGCTATAATTTTTAATTTTTTCTTTAATTTTTTCTAAATCTGTAATTTCAGGCAAATTAAATTCAGAATGAGCAAAATTTTTAATTTTATTAGAAATAAAATGCTCATCCCCGAAGTAGGACAAATGCCACCCAGCCGATAAAATAGATGTGTAATTTCCAAGTCTAATCGCTGTAAAATTTTTAGTTATTTCTGTATATTTTTTATAGGTAATTATTTTACCCGAATTCCATTTTTGTGTATTAATCGTATTTAAATTATAATAATAAAGATCCATTTCAAGAGAGTTTATGTCAACAGCTATATCACCTTCTTTAATTTTTAATAAAATTCTAGGATCACATATTTCATCTAAATCTGATGAAATAATTATATCCAACGCAGATAAATTTTTCACGGTGTTTCCAATGAAACCTCTTTCTCCAGTTGCTCCAGTTGCTCCCGTAGATCTATCGAGCAGACATTGTGAAATATCATTTCTTTGAAAATTTTCGTTAACCCATATTTCATCGTAGGTAATATTCGTGTTTTCGGATTTATTAGGTAAATCTACGATGTGATGTATTATTTTTTCGCTAAATTTTTCATATAAGTGTTTATTTTCTTCAAAAAATAATATTTTATCTTTACCCGCATGTGTTTGTCTAGCTTCTACAATTACAAAATAATCTACATAATCGTTTAGTAAATTTAGTCTATAAGTTAATAAATCTAGTTCATTATAGAACGGAAAGCAATCTATTATTTTCATTGTTATTAATGTAATGTAATATTCTTTTATATCAAATAATATAAAACAGTAATATTATATATATTATAATATATATAATATATATAATATTATGGGGTGTCTTTTAGGATGCTTTGAAAAAATTACACCAACCGAACCTAAAATATCAAATAAAAATTATAAATGTGTATATTCAGACTTTTATATAGATCATTATTTAGGTACAAGATTCGATTTATGGGATTAGATTCGATTTATGGGATTAGATTCGATTTATGGGATTAGATTCGATTTATGGGATTAAAATAGCACTTAAAAACATTTTAAATAGTTAAAGCAATGTTGTTATTATCTTTTGATATCGGAATTAAAAATTTGGCATATTGTTTAATAGATACGTTAGATAATTCTATACTAGATTGGAATGTTTTAGATTGTAGCGGACCAAACGAAACGTTAAGAGTCATAGAGGAAATAGACTCACTTAGTTATCTAACCTCGGCTGATATTGTATTATTAGAAAAACAACCATCTTTTAATCCAAAGATGAGAAATATATCCACGGCCCTTTACGTTTATTTTATAATAAGAATACAACACGAACAGAATAAATCATGTAAGATTATGTTTTATTCTCCAAAATATAAGTTAAAATGTTCAGATATTGAAATTGTACATAAAAGTAAATCTAAGTATCGACAAAACAAAAATTTAGGTATAGTTCATACTAGAGCTTTACTTAAAACTCACAATAATTTTTTTGAAAATCACAAGAAAAAAGATGATTTGGCAGATTGTTTTTTACAGGGATTGTCTTATAATTTATTTTTTAACAAATCTCAATTCCATTCTCAAATTTAATTTTAATTTAAATAAAAATATTTTTAATATAATAAATGGATTATAATACTTTGATAAGAAAGGCGCGTGCGCGTAATATTCGCATCACGAAAAAAACCAGGAGTGGAAGAAGATATCTTACTGCATCGGAGCTTAGAAGAAGATTGAAGAGACGCAAAACAGGATCTAAGAAATTAACAATTAAGAAAACTGGATTTTTAGGTGGTTTATTGGGAGGATTGTTTGGAAGATCTATGCGCAAAACTAAGCTACGCAGAAAATTGCGTAGAAAGCTACGAAAAGGTAGAAAAGGAAAATCCAGAAAGCTTTGTATATGTAACCGCAGAAAATGTAAATGCAGACGAAAGAGAAATCGTAAAGTATACAGATCTGGAAGAGGTGGTGTAAGAGCCGGTGCTCTTTTCGCTCTTAAGACAATCGCTACAGGTGCCGCCATTCAGCTCGGTTCGGAGGCTGCTAAAAGAGTTCTTGTATAGTAAAATGTAATGTAATGTAATGTAATGTAATGTAATGTAAGGTAAACAATAAAGTATATTATTAATTAATTTTGTATAGTTTATTGGCTTAATAAAAATAATATTTTCCAAATTTAGATTTTAGATTTACACTACCCGAAATATTTCTAGGGAATCTTCCAGTTCTATTGTAAACCCCTAGGCGGCGTCTGTAATCTCCTAAACTCGATTTGAGACTTGGTTTATTCCAAAGAATAAACATACTCAGATACCCGGGCTTTGTCGGATCATTGGTAGTTAAATCTTTTTTGTGTCTAGATATATATCTTTCTCTTCTATTTTTGTCTTTATGAATTGTATAATCGGACATACCGGAAGCTCCAAATTTTCGCGTAATTTTTTTACCATTTTTATTAAATATAATTTCATATTTTTTATTACCTCCACGTAATTTTCTAAAAGAAACTATTTTAATCATTTGTATTATTAAAATATTTTTTTTTAAAATGAATAAATCTAAATAAATTATTTAATTATTTAATTATTTCAAATTGTAATTCTAAATCAGGGTTAAGTTTAGTTAAAATATCCCCAATTTTTAGCAAACTTGAATGACTAATATACTTACTTGTGTAATTTACAGGAACATGGGCTATTATTTCGAATGTATAATATATTTCATTAAATTCGTTTTTAATTATAGATATTGTGAACGCGTGACATCTTATGTTAAAAGAAGTTATATTTCGAATACCTGGAATGTTTGAATTTAAGTTCGGAGTTATCATTAAATCGTAAGATCCATTTGTACACAAGATTAAATTTTCATTTTCATTTTCATTTTCATTTTCATTTTCATTTTCATTTTCAGTGTGTATGTCATTATTTTCCCATAACACACAAGACTCTAAAAATGTTTTAATCTCCTCGTATTTTTCTTTTTGAAAGATATGCGGTTCAAATCCAAAATGTTTAGAATATTTACCGAGAATAAATCTAAATTTAACTCTTGGTAAGTGCCTATTTTTATCTATAAAATTTTCTACATGAGTTATAATTTTTTCATTTATTTCCATATTATATTTATGATACGATATGATTATAGTTTTAAATAAGCTATATCTTTTAATAGTTTTTATTTAGATTTATTTAGAATTATTTAGATTTATTTAGTTTTTAAAATGTATAATATGCCACGATACGCACCGTAAATGTATATAAAGAAATATTTTATTTTATTTTAATAAATGGACGCCCTTAGCCGCGATGATAAACTTGAGCTAGTTATCAAGGATCTTGAAACTCTTATGGATGCGTCAAAAAGTCTAAGCGCTAGAATGAAAGTATTCCACAGGGAAGCTCTTAAATCGACGAAGAAGAAGTCCCGTAAGTCTGATGAAGTTGTAGATCCAGATGCTCCAAAGGTAATTGCGTCCATTAACAAGCCAGTAGTAATTTCTAACGAACTTTGCGAATTTCTTGGTTTTCCAAAAGACACGGAGCACTCTCGAAATGAAGTGACTACAACCATCAACAAATATGTAAAGGAGCACGATCTTCAGGATCCTCTAAATAAGAGATACATTCGGCTAGAAGGTTCTCCAAGTGCTGAAAAGTTGAAGGTTCTCTTGCGTAATCCAGATCAACCACTTACCTTTTTTAACATTCAGAGATATCTAAAGCCGCATTATCCAATGTCTGCTAAGGATAAGAAAGCTCTTTCGGAAACAACTGAAGTTCCTAAACATCCGGAACCACCCCCACTTCAGAGAAGCGTAGCGGTTGTACCAGATTCGGACGCTGTCGAAGAAACATCGCAAGACCTGGGAAAGTCGACGCCAAGAAAGAAGCCTGTTCGAAAAATTTAAATGGCCTTAAAAAAATTTGTAAGAAACATTATGGTAATAAATACAATTATATTATATTCATGTATTATATTTATAATATAAAAAGTTTAGGAGAAAATAAAATAATTACATATTGTAATAAATTTATTAATAATCGTATATTTGGGTGTAAATATTCAAATCAGGAAGAAGTTAATAAATTAGCACCAAATGTAGAAGATATAATTCCTCAATATTTTCTAGATTTATTAAATAGTGAAATATTATAAATATAAACAGAATTAAGATGTAAAACAACAAAGAGCCCTCATGGCGCAATTGGATAGCGCGCAGGACTTCTAATCCTGAGGTTCGGGGTTCGATCCCCCGTGAGGGCTCTTTGTTGTTACTTAAGATAAGATATTTAGACTTGCGGTCAATGGATTTTCTAGACACGCTAGACAGGCTAGATATGGTAGAATCAGGCGCTAAACTTCAATAATTGCTTAAAAAAATAATATCTAAATTTTTTAATCTATAACAACGATAAATGTCTACTAACATTTATGTTCTTCGCCTTGAAGGTGGCAGATTTTATGTTGGTAAAAGTGATAATGTGATGAACAGATATCAACAACATATTAAGGGTAGTGGTTCAGCTTGGACTAGAAAGTATAAACCTGTTTCTTTAGAAAAGATTATTAAAAATGTATCATCATTTGAAGAGGATAAGGTTACAAAGCAGTACATGTCTAAATATGGTATTGATAAGGTTCGTGGTGGTTCTTATGTTCAAGTAGAACTTAGCGAATTCCACACTGATGCTCTAAAAATGGAGATTTGGGCGGCAAAAGACCTTTGCACTCAATGTGGGAGACCAGGGCACTTTGTAAAAGACTGTTATGCTAAAACAGACGCATCAGGTACTAAGATAGAATATGAAAAGGAGGATGAATGGGGATGTGAGTATTGTGATAGGACTTTTACAACTGAGTTTGGCCGTGGCATTCATGAAAAATCCTGTAAGGAAAAGAATAGGGCAATTCGTCCTGTAAAGCAGACCGTTGGTAAAAATGGAGGAACTTGTTATAGGTGTGGTCGCTCAGGTCACTATTCTCCTGATTGCTATGCTAGAACACATCATACCGGTTATACATTAGATTCTGATTGTGAATCTGACGAAGACTCTTACTAAAACGTTTATTTAGACCGGTTGGCATTTTAAAAGGGCACTTAGTCTTCGATATGATGCTTCCCCCATTCTCTCTTACTTTTAGTGCCGGTTTGAAATGCCCGCCGGTCTAAATCAGTCTATTATTACCTTTTGCTATTTTTATAATCATCAAATACGTCTCTTTTATAATTTCGCTGATTATGTTTAAATTATATATTCTAGATTCACTGTTCATACTATACAGGTACTTAATAACTATAAATACAAAAGGGGAAAGTAAAAAAATTTTTAAATAGTCTTTGGAGGTATCAATTATGTAATATTTGTAATAATCATACGGCTTTTCAAAATTATTGGGTTTACGTTTATTAAAATTCGTAACTATAAGATAAGAAATTAATAAAGATGGTAAGTATAATAAAAATATTTCAGATTTAATCAGGGCTTCTAAATTCATTTATATTATACTATTAATTTTTTTTTATTTATAAATGATATATCCTATAAAATAGATAAATAAAATAATAAGAAATACACTGTTAATAAAATTATTTATAATTGTAACAATGTAATCGGTCGTTTTGTAAGTCGAATTTACTACATCCCAAGTGTTCCACTTGTCAGTTGTAAAATAATAATACATTTTCCATATTAAAATAATTACCAAAATTAGCTGCTGTACATCACTATTTAATAAAAATCTAAGTGGGTATGAGTAAAAAGGTTTAGAACTATATCTACTTTTAGAAAAAACATCCATTTATTAATGTATTAATTTATTAAATTATACAATATATTAATAAATTGATTTTATTAATTTACAATCATTTACATTTATTTACATTTATTTACATTTACGAGGCTGCTACCCCATTTGTAATATACCACTTATTGATTCCGCTAAATTCACATAAAAGATGTATTAACACTCCGGTTAAAATAAGAATTATCTCAGTTGCATATGTCGTATTAAGTCCATACATTCTTATAACTTCAGCGACTACTTTTGCTGTAACTTTACCAACTACTAGGGTCATTATACCAACGGCTAAAGCCTCTACTAAAAGCTTGCTTAAATTTTTATTTTTAAGACATAAATTATACATTGATGTAATCGCAAATACTGACATCGCGACATATAAAAAGGTTTGGATATTTGTATTTGCACTCGCATCAGAACCCGAATTGGTCATGTTGAAAAACAAAATCTGAGAAATAGCACCAATAACTGCAGCGGTTATTAAATCGTTCATTTTTAATATTATATATATAAATTATTTTAATTTTTTAAAATAATCAATTTTAGAATTTAACGTGTATTTTGTACTTCCAATATAACGTGTAATAGTATTACATATAAATCCAAGTGGAGACTTTACATTTTCATAAACATTTTCAACAAAATTAATGTGATCGCTCATCTTTTTAGTATTTCGTGATATATCTTTCTTTAAAATATTTAAAATTTCATCAATTTTTACATTAAGTTGTTCGATTTTTACATTAAGTTGTTCGATTTTTACATTAAGTTGTTCAATTTTGAGATTCGTATTTAAATCAGAATCTAGGTCTAAATCGGACTCTAAATCTGAATAATAATCTTTATCAGACATTTAATAATACTATATAAATTTATTGAGAAATAATAGCGTAATTTGTACAATTAACCCGGATATACCGTCGTGATACATACCATTTATGTGTCCTAAATTTTTGTAATACGTCGCATCTAAATCTGGAAAAAGTTTGCTAAATTTCATTACAAAGCCGAATAAAGCGCTTATTATAAAACTTATTATCAAAAAACACAAAGAATTACTAAAGTTCTTTGGTAATTTTACTAATTTTAATATTATGTATTGTGTTACTGCTCCAACAAATCCAGCTATTAATGCCGCATCAAGTAAATTTAATTTTTCGAAATACGGTATTAAGTACTCGATAAAAATAAATTTATTTTTAATATAATCCGGTAAGATATAATAATTTTCACTAAGTTTGCGTAAAATCACGTCCCATATTGCTGTAATTATAAAAGTATTGACAATTACATTACAATTATACATTTTATATAATAAGTATTTATTTTAAAAAAAATAAATTGATATTTATAAATGTCAAAAGATCTAACTGGATTATTGTTAGCTCAAAAATTAAATGAAAAATATAGAGGTAATAAAACTCAAATTTCTAAATTTTTAATAGATTGTATAAGATTTCATGGCTACATAAAAGAAGATTCAGAAATAATAGATAAAAAATCAGAACATTCTAGTACATTATGTAAACTGTGTAAATCTAGTAATTTTGTAATTAATAATTTTGAAAAATCGTGTCAAGAATGTGGAGCAGTAGAGCCGACAACCGGTATTAACCCATTTAAAACTTTTAATGTAGATTTAAATTTTAATCGTGGCATAATTATACCACCCGGGGAAGTTTTTGTTAAAATTATGAAAGACGGAAAACAATATAATGTAGATCTTTCAAAAATTAACACTTGGTTAAATTCTGATCCCGAAGAACGTAAATTTTTTGAAAATTTAAATTTAATAAATAAATACCTAGATTCGCTCGAATCTGGGTATAACGCGCCTGAATTAACTAAAGCATTTGAAGACGCAAGAAAAATAATATTAACAATGTGGTACAATGTAATTAATAACAAATCAGATATGCATGGTATGGAAAAAAAATCCGTGATGGTCTGGTGTATTTTTTACATATTTTCCTATTATAAATTAAACATAAATATTCCAATCCTGGCGAAACTGTTCGACTTAACAACGGGTACTATATATTCTTTTAAATATATCCTCGATGAAATTTTCAAAAATAGCGCCTTTTTAAAATACATACCAAATCAAAAATTAGGAAATAATATGGTATTACCTAAAATAATAGAAGATAAATTAAAGCTTGTTTTACGAGATTTAAAATCAAAATTAAGTAACCCACCATCTGATAAGGAAATTTGTGGAATTATAGATTTTTTATCTAAAGAATTAAAAGATAAAACTATTACATTACAATATCTATCTGAAAAATCCGGTGCTAGCACTATATCTATAATTAAAATTTCACAGGGTGTAAAACGATTTTACAATGAAAATCCTCTACTAAAAAGAAACATCGGCTAAACATACATCTTTTTTAAAAGATTAGATCCAATTTTATGTAAGTAAATATCTTCTGGGTATAAATTATAAATTTCAAAATAAGTAGATTTAAATATATCCAACTGTTCGTTAGTTAGGACATCGTTTGTAAATTTTACATTCTCAGAGTCTTTAAAAATAGATAATATAATAAATGAAGACAATGAAAATATAGCATAAAATTCAGGTTCTTTCGAAATCACCTGTTTAAAACTAGAAATGATACTCAATCGTGTATCGTGTTCTATTTCCTTGATTGTATATTCGTCAAATAGAGCATATGAGTCGGTTTTCTCGTCGACATTTGTATTTGTATTTATGTCGTAGTCATTTTCAAGAATAGACATTTACTATAATATAATTGTATTCTTAATATTCTTAATATGTTTTATTTTTAACAATATTAAGAATACAATTATAATACAATTATATTATAGTAAAATGATTAATAATTTATCGGAATGTTTAATTTGTTTAGAACAATGTAAAGACGTTGTAACATTCGATTGCTGCGGAGAATATGTGATTCACAACAAATGCTACAATAAATGGAAGGAAACTAATAAAACATGTTTAATTTGTAGAAATCCAATTACAGAAAATACTAATTTCGTATTATATTATGTAAATCTAGCTAGAATCAAAATATTTTTATCATGTTATTGTTTAATAATGTGTTTTAGTATTTTATACATTATAATTATATGCGATTTTAATTTTAAAAAGGATTATTGCGATCTATTATAATTTAGTATAATAATAAACTGTATTTTTACCGTTAACATCTAAAATTTCTACTGAAAATTCTTTATTAATTTTATAAATTTTATTTTTTTTGGCCAAGTACGATTTATCAGTTTCTTTTATAAAAAAATTGAAATTTTCTTTCAAATAAACATATCCAGCTGCGTGATTTATAATTTTATCTCCTTTAACAAAATATTCGTTGTATTTTACCTGAATAAAATCTTGATTATTCAAAATTTTATCAGGTGTAAATTTAGTTTTAAAATTTGTTTTTGAACTTTTAAATGCGTGGTAAAACTCGATCAGGATTATTATAAGAGTAATTATAGCAATTATGCTATACATAGTTTCAAGTTCAGTTATAACTATTAAATAAATTTCGTTTTTTAAACTAACTTAAAGATTTGAGTGATTATATATTATAAGTATACAGAATGTCATTCACGCAGATCCTCCCCGGCGAATTTGAGAACTCTCGCATCAATTTTCTTCCACCGAAGCCAAACAAACTCGGAGGACAAAGTGTACTAATTAATTATCAACCGGGGGACGCTGAACGAAACGGACCTTTTGTACTCCAAACTGCTCGCATGCGGGTTCCTTTTGGTGTAGATCAATCTAAGCCGGTCAACGGTGAGCCAGTCAAGTACCACGTTTCACTTTCTATGGGCGAAGAAGCTTCTCAAAATGTTCCTTTGATCGCATTCAGGAATAGTGTTCGGGCTATTGACGAGTGTGCTAAGAATACTGCGATGAATACTGATAAGTGGTTTGGAAAAAAGTTGAGCGCAGAGCTTGTTAACGAATTTTATAAGTCATCCGAGAAATTCCCAAAGGACAAGAAGTGGGATCCAACTCTCAAGGTGAAGCTTCCATTGGACATTAGGACTGGAAAGCCGCAATTCGTTGTTTACGATGAAAACAAGACCGAAATAAAGATCGTAGACGAAGAAGGCAATGTAGATCTAAGTGCAATTCCGCGTGGCAGCGAAATGGTGTGTCTTATCCAACCTACTGGAGTTTGGTTTGTAGGCAAAACCCAATTCGGAGTGGGCTATAAGCTTCTTCAGGCCAAGGTGTTCAAAACTAACAAACTATCTGGATATTCTATCGTAGATTCGGATGTTGAAGAAGAAGTAGAACATACTGAGTGAATTTGAGATATACAAAATAGATTAAATACATAATACATAATACATAACACAATAAAACTTAAAAAAATAAATAAACACTAAACACAATTGAAATTAAATTAAAATATTTATTTTACCATAAATGTACTTAAGTTTTGGTAAAATAAATATTAGCATCAAAAATGCTATTTTTATCGTTTTCGCAATAATTTTATCTATTTTTTTAGCATATTACTTAAATTCGGACGACGATGAAAATAAATTAGAAAATTTTGGCGATTATTTTAGTTATGTATACGGAAAATTTTATTTTATTTATATAGTCATTTTTATGACATTAGTATTTTATAATTTATTCAATTTTTTATCTAATAATAGAGAATCGATAATGTCTAGGGGGCAGTCTCTAGTAAACAAAACTTTTGGACCAAATTTCATAAACAGATCCATAAGAGGCGGAGTAGATGCTAGTAATAAAATTTACGATTATAGCGGTAGAACCTACAATTATTTAAGACCTAAAAGAGCACAAATTAATCCAGCTTTCACCGTAGAACCTTTATATGCTCCAACTGAATATCCAAAAACATGGATGCCGTCTAATGTACAAAAAAGCTATAATCCATTCGATTAAATTTATTTTATTTATTTTATTTATTAATTAATAATGAGTAACCTGTTTTATCCACTAATAATACCAGCAATAGCTGTTATAATCTATTATTACGCTTTCTTTTCGACAGAAAAAATTAAGAATTATAGCAACACGCTGTACTTTATTTTCATTTCTCATTTAATTATACTCTATATGTGGCTTTTTATAGAAATTAGTGAAATGTCTATAGGTTCGCCTTTCAATACTTCAACGTCATTAGTTACTAATATAATTTATTACATGTTGTCTATATTACAATTAACATAAATTTACATTTACAAAAAAAAAATAAAATATAATATAATGTATTTATTAAAATGAATCCGTTGTTATCTTTAATCGCATTTGTTATTAGTTCCGTAAT
>Ga0208960_1000270_pt1 | contig 29549 bp, 26 predicted proteins | sample GreLakmeON33MSRF_FD_187703 | JGI IMG/M metagenome (GOLD analysis project Ga0208960, IMG submission 187703) | Freshwater lentic microbial communities from great Laurentian Lakes, MI, USA - Great Lakes metaG ON33MSRF (SPAdes) | ecosystem: Environmental > Aquatic > Freshwater > Lake | place: Great... | reverse complement strand
TTCAATGCCGGACTGCGCCGGATGGAGCTGGACAGCAACATGGGTTTCGTAGCAGGTGTCAGTATTCCATTAAATCGCGGCAATCAGAATCAGGGTCGCATTGACGAAGTCCGCGCGAAACTGGAAGAGACCGCAGCGTTACATGAGGCAGCAGGCATTCGGCTGCAAACCAGCCTGTTTGTTTTATATCAGGAACTGCAACACAGCCTGCACCGCGTTACCACCTTGCGCGATGACATCATCCCGCGCTATCAGGAGGCGCTGACGGAAACCCGGCGTGCCTACGAAATAGGCCGTTCCAGTTTTCTGGAATGGATGCAGGTACAGGAGCTGTTGCTGGCTGCCAATGGTGAACTGGTAGAGGCCGAAGCCCAGGCCCTTCAGTACAGCATTGAAATTGAACGCCTTACCGGAATGCGCATGCCGCAAGCGGAGTTATCCCTATGACGAATACTATGAGTGCAAAAATTGTTATGTATTTAACTCTCCAGCTCGGCTTGATACTTGGCGGGTGTCAGGAGTCCGCAGAGGAGAACCCGGCAATCCCCACGTTGGCAACGGCGCTGTCAGAAGAGCGCGGTCCGAACAACGGGCGCCTTTTGTACGACGGCGATTTCGCGCTGGAACTTGCCATTTTTGAAACTGGCGTGCCTCCCGAGTATCGCGCCTGGGCAAGTCTGTCCGGAAATCCGCTGGCGCCGACCGAAGTAGAGTTGCGCGCGAATCTTACCCGTCTGGGCGCTGTCATCGACAATATTGGTTTTACACCCCAAGGGGATTTTCTGCGTGGTGACATGGTGATCTATGAACCCCACTCCTTCGTCGTGGACATTGTTGCCACCCATGCCGGGACCATTCACCGCTGGAGTTATGAAAGTTTTGAAGGACGCACCCGAATCGATCCGGCAGTGAGCGAAGCGCTGGGTATTGTCACGGCAGTGGCCGGACCCGCTGTCATTGAAGAAAACATTACCGCCTATGGCCGCATTACCATCAATACGGAAAAGATCAGTCACGTCAGCGCCCGCTTCGATGGCAATCTGGAGGAGGTGTATCGCTCCATCGGCGACCAGGTGGAGATCGGTGATCGACTGGCGCTGGTGGAAAGCAACCAGAGTTTGACACCTTACACAATTACTGCGCCACTCAGCGGCATGATCACTGAACGGCATGCCCAGCCGGGTGAACAGACCGAGGGCCGCCAGCTGTTCACCATCACAGACACCTCCACTGTCTGGGCCGACCTGTCGTTGTTCCCCGCCGATCGCTCACGCGTCGATATTGGTTCAACAGTCAGCATCAGCAGCGCTCTGACTGACGCGCCCTTGACCGGCACCATCGATATGTTTCCACCGGTTTCCCAGACCAATCAGGCGGTCACTGCACGCGTAGTACTCGACAACGCTGATGGTCGACTGATCGGCGGTTCCTGGATCAGTGCCAAGGTCAAGGTGGCCGCGACCGAAGTGCCGCTGGCAGTGCGCCGCGAAGCGCTGCAGAACTTCCGCGATTTCACTGTGGTGTTTGCCAAAGTCGGCGATGACTACGAAGTCCGCATGCTCGATCTGGGCCGACAGTCCGATGCATGGGTTGAGGTGTTGGGGGGCCTGGAGCCCGGTACCACCTATGTCACGCAGAACAGTTACATCCTCAAAGCCGATGTAGAAAAGTCCGGCGCCTCTCACGACCACTAGGGAATTCTCATGCTGGAATCAATTATCGACTTTTCGCTGGCTCGTCGGGGACAGATTATTCTGCTGGTGGTCCTGCTGTCCGGACTGGGCGTGTGGAACTTCAGCCGTCTGCCCATCGATGCGGTACCGGACATCACCAATGTCCAGGTGGCGATCAATACCTCGGCGCCGGGATACACACCGCTGGAAGCCGAGCAACGCATCACCTTCCCGCTGGAAACCGCGATGAGCGGTATGCCTGGCCTGAGCTATACACGATCCCTGTCGCGCTACGGCCTGTCCCAGGTGACGGCGGTGTTTGCAGACGGAACTGACATTTATTTCGCGCGCCAGCAGGTCAGCGAACGCCTGACTGGTGTGCGCGAAAACCTGCCCGCGAATGTCAGCCCCAGTCTGGGCCCGATTGCCACCGGTCTTGGTGAAATTTTCATGTTCACGGTGGATGCTGCGCCCGGGGCACTGAATGCGGATGGCAGCCCGGTCACACCGATTGATCTGCGCAGCATTCATGACTGGATTATCCGCCCACAACTGCTGCGTGTGCCCGGTGTCGTGGAAGTGAATCCGGTCGGCGGTTACAAGAAAGAAATCGTCGTGGCGCCAGATCCGGAGCGACTGCTTGCCTATGGCGTCAGCAGCCAGGATTTGTTTGCGGCATTGCAACGGGACAACCTTAACCGTGGCGCCGGATTTATCGAGGGCCAGGGATCACAGCTATTGATGCGCATGCCGGGACAGGCCGAATCGTTGGACGATCTGCGCAATATCGTCGTTCTGCAAAGAGACAGCGTGCCGGTGCAAGTGCGCGATGTGGCGACAGTGGAGGTTGGTCGCGAACTGCGTTCCGGCGCCGCCACCCAGGATGGCCACGAAGTGGTCATGAGTACGGTGTTCATGCTGATCGGCGCCAACAGTCGCACGGTTGCCAGTGCCACCGCAGCCCGGCTGGAAGAGCTCAAAACCAGTCTGCCGCCGGGCATTACTGTCGCGACGGTCTACGATCGCACCAACCTGGTGAACCAGACCTTGCGCACGGTGGAGAAAAATCTGCTGGAGGGCGCACTGCTGGTGATTGCCGTTCTGTTCCTGCTGTTGGGCAACATCCGCGCGGCCTTGCTCACGGCGGCAGTGATTCCGGTTGCCATGCTGATGACCATTACCGGCATGGTGCAGAGCCAGGTCAGTGCCAGCCTGATGAGTCTCGGGGCGCTGGATTTCGGACTGATCATTGATGGCGGCGTGATCATCGTCGAGAACTGTCTGCGGCGGCTCAGCGAAGCCGGCAACAAAGGCAGGCTGGCATTGAATGAGCGCCTGGCCGTGGTGTCGGCGGCAACCCGGGAAGTAATCAGGCCGGCCCTGTTCGGTGTTTTTATCATCACCGCGGTTTACCTCCCGATCTTCGCACTGGAAGGTGTGGAAGGAAAAATGTTTCATCCGATGGCGATTACCGTGGTCATTGCGCTGCTCAGCGGCATGCTGCTTTCCATAACGTTTGTTCCTGCCTGTGTTGCGCTGCTGTTCCGCGAACCGGTCGTGGAGCGCAGGAACCCGGTGATGCTGGCCGCCCATGCGCTGTATCAGCCGCTATTGAAAGTAGCGCTGCGCTTGCGCTGGCTGGTGTTGATGCTGGCGCTTGCTCTGGTCGCGTTCTGCATTGCGCTGGCCGGACAACTGGGTCGCGAATTCATTCCCAATCTGGATGAGGGCGATATCGCCATGCATGCGCTGCGCATCCCTGGCACATCGCTCGGACAGGCAGTCAGTCTGCAGCTGCAACTGGAAGAGGAGATAAAAAAGCAGCCGGAAGTAGCGCTGGTGTTTTCCAAGATCGGCAGTTCCGAGGTTGCCACCGATCCGATGCCGCCGAGTGTCGCCGACACCTTTATCATTCTGAAGGAGCGTGCATTGTGGCCTGATCCGACCCGGGAAAAGTCCCGGGTGGTGGCTGACATTGAGGCGCTGGTTACGCCCATACCGGGCAATCGCTATGAATTTCTGCAGCCGATCCAGATGCGCTTCAATGAATTGATTGCCGGCGTACGCAGTGAACTGGCAGTGAAGGTGTTCGGTGATGACTTCGATCAGTTGATTGCTGTTGGCGAGCAGATTGAAGCAGTGCTGTCCGGCGTTGCGGGCGCGGCCGACGTAGCGGCGGAACAGGCCACCGGACTGCCGTTCATTACCATCCATCCGCGACGTGAAGTTCTGGCCCGACTGGGCCTCAGTATCAGTCATTTGCAGGATACGGTTGCGCTGGCGCTGGGTGGCGCCGTGGCCGGGCAATATTACGAAGGCGATCAACGATCCGACATCGTGGTCAGACTGCCGGAGAACTTGCGACAAAATCCGGACAGCTATCGCTACCTGCCGGTCTTTCTGGATGACGGCAGTTATGTTCCCCTGGGAGAAATCGCCGACCTTGATACCGGCACCGGTTATAACCAGGTGTACCGGGAAAACGGCAAGCGTCGCGTGGTGGTTACCGCCAACGTACGCGGGCGCGATCTGGGCTCATTCGTCAGTGATGTTCAAGCAGCCGTGACAGCGGGTGTCGTCCTGCCGCCCGGTTACTGGATAGAGTACGGGGGCACCTTTGAACAACTGGAGTCGGCCATAGATCGGCTGCTAGTCGTGGTGCCCGTGACACTGCTGCTGATCGCGATACTGCTGGTTATTGCACTCGGTTCTGTGCGCGATGCTGCCATTATATTCTCCGGCATTCCGCTGGCTCTGACCGGTGGCGTACTGGCACTCACGGCGCGCGGGATTCCGTTTTCCATATCGGCCGGTGTCGGCTTCATCGCTCTGTCCGGCATCGCGGTGCTGAATGGTCTGGTGATGCTGTCGTTCATCCGCGACCTGCGCAGGCAGGGCCTGGCGCTGGATGATGCGATCGTTGCAGGTGCGCTTGGGCGGCTGCGTCCGGTACTGATGACTGCGCTGGTTGCTTCACTGGGATTCATTCCCATGGCTTTGAACAGTGGTATCGGCTCAGAGGTGCAGCGACCGTTGGCGACGGTCGTGATCGGCGGCATAATTTCCTCGACGTTGCTGACTCTGGTCGTACTGCCGGCCCTGGTTCGGTTAGTCGGTGGCCGGTCTATCGCGGCGCCTCGGCACTAGGGCCGGGGGATCAAGGGGTCATGGAGTTCGGGTCACCAGGCGATGGCTTTCCCATTCCAGTCCAGGAAGTCTAACGCAGGCTCCGCCGACAAATTATCGATGATGGTGAAAAGCCGGTCCGCAACAAATTCCGGTTCAAATAACTGCTGCGGCGGCACCCCTTTTTGGAAGGGCTGCGACAGGTTGGTATTCGCGGTGCCGGGATGGAAGGCGAGGAATTTGATGGCAGGAGCAATGCGCCGGTATTCAATGGCGGCAGTCTTGAGCAGCATATTGAGAGCGGCCTTGGAAGCCCGATAGGAATACCAACCACCAAGCCGGTTGTCTTCAATACTGCCGATACGCGCGCTCAATACCGTCACCACGCAGGGCTGTTTAGCCGGCAACACAGGTTTGAGGTGCTTGAGCCACAGCATTGGCACTATTGCATTGACGTGCAGCACCGCTTGCATGGACTCCGGGGTAAAGTCTTCCAGGCGCTTTTCCGGGAACACGTCTGCGTCGTGCAATATGCCGTTACAGATGAATACGTTGTCGAAATGGATTCCATCCTGGGCAAGCCGGGAAATGATTGCGGCAATAGAGTCCTCGCTATAATTCGATTGCTGCCACTGCAGTCTGCCTTGCCAAGCAGTAACCGCCGGGTTAGCCATGGCACGACTGACAGCCAACACCTGGTTGCTGGTGTTCAAGTTCAAAAACTTCTGTATCAGTGCGCGCGCAATACCTCCGCTGGCACCAATCACCAACGCACGTCGTGAATCATTGCCACTCACAGCGGTACCCGACTGTTGCCGCAATCGTTGGTTGCGGTCGCTAAGACGCAGCGCTCACAGCGCCGCGTGCCAGTAAGCAGATAGGAAAATGTATAGCGATTGCGGGCAAACACCAGGTAGGCAAAATCAGCAAACCAGCGAATCACCGGCCAGCGCAGGATTGCGATCCAGCGCTTTCTCGCCACGGCGGCCCAGGCTCGATGAGTGACATCAAGCCCGAATAACAGCTGTCCATCGGCATACTGGGCATGCAGGATGCGGTCGGCTGCGATCGGACCGATATGGGGAAATCGAGCTGCGAAATCCACTGCATAAATATCCTCGAAGCGCAGCTTGCTGTTCACATCAAGTGTCTGCAGCTGCTTCATCTCGCCCACGCACAATGGGCAACGGCTATCGTAAAACAAGGTTAATGGATAGACGGGTTTGGTCATAGGCTGATTCCGATGGCTAACTTGAAGAACAGAAACATTAATCTTGTATCTGCAAACAGTACGCCGAAACCATTGAAATAGATTAGCGCGCCTGGCCTGGGGCACGCCTTGCGGCATATATCAGGCTATTCCCATAGTGATCACCTGCCGCCTGCCGCCGTCATGTGCCGGCCTCGTACTACCCGCGCGGAACCGCAAATGCGCTTATTTTTGCTCTGACTAATCTAAATGCAGGAATCAAGCGTAACTACATACAAGATAAAAATGACCCAATCAAAATGATAAGCCTTGGCATCCAAAAACTGAGCAGACCGCGGCAAGCAAGTGTGCTTGTGGGCGTCGCCCTGTTGATACTCGCAACGATACTTTTCGGCAGTGTGCTACTCGGCCTGTCAGACCTGGAATCATTTGCCGTGATGGGTAATACCGGATTGCGAACACTTGCGGGGATTGCTGTCGCAGGTTGCTTGCTAGCCGCCATTGGTTACTACAACGAATAACTGGAGACAGAGCATGTTTAAACGATCGGACTTTTTTATTCTTTTGGCGGTGGCAATTTCATTTGCCGTCTCCGGATTACTCTGGTTCACAGGCCAGCAGCAAGAGGGACTATTCACAGCAGTGTGGGTACCTTCGATCCTGTGTTTCGGAATTTATTTCAAGCTGATGGCGCTGGGAGGTACCAGATCATGACAGCTATGACATTGTTCTATATTGCCATGGTGGTATTTGTGCTTATGATCACAGGCCTGTATCTATCCGTGCGCGAATTCCTGCAAGTCAGTGCAGCCCCTTCCGAAATCAAGGGTGCAGATCCAGTTCACGCCAATATGCGGCGCTAGCGATTTACAACATGGCGATTATCGGTAATTGCATGCAGCCGCGATTGCCGACCGCCAGATTATTGCCGGGTAGCACGCCAGTACGAAGATCATGACAGGGCTCTATAGCCGCCTGGCCATGCACCAGTTGAGTGCGCCATGTGCCTTGTTGCATCAAAGCAGCGCTACTCCGCTGAGCAAGGTCTCCGCAAAGCCCCGTTTTCCGTTTATCAAAAGTTGGCACAGCTTGTGCAATAACTGAATTAACCGCGATGCGGACTGTTTGAGTGCAAAGAAGGATTCTCTCCCCCATCTTTGCAGTATTACGGGCAGTTCTCATTGGGTGTATGGGTAATAATAGGCCTGCGCAGTGTTTTTTTTGCGCAGGCTTTTTTTTGGCAAAGATATTTCGAGTACTAAATAAATCTGATGCCTTTTTCTCTCTATGACTCTGAGGCGGAACCGGTCTCGACCTGATGGTTCAGATGGGCCACCAGTTCAGGTGGCAGTTTGAGCTTGAAGGAAAGCGCCTCCAGATAACTGCGTTCTGCCGGATGATCCGGATCGATGGCGAACCGGGAAACCAGATACAGTTCCGAGGCCTGTTCGATACCGTTGGCGCTGGCGGCAATCGCATTGATATCTACCGGCCGGGCCAAAGCATCGAAAACAAAGGCCTTGCTTTCCGCATCCAGCCCCATGTTTTCGATTTTTTCAAACAGACTCTTCTGTTCCACGGCATCGATATGGCCGTCGGCTTTGGCCGCTGCGATCATGGCTGTGACGAGGGCCAGTTGAAAGGGTTTGCCGTCGGCTGCAGGAGCATTGCCGGGCAGAAAGTTCTGCTCAACATTGCTGACGTCAGCGGCCTGCGGGAGCGGTGCCGTTGCCACTGCCTGACCCTGCTGCCAGTTGCGATATGCCTGATAGGCCAGCGCTCCGGCACCGGCGGCAGCACCATAGCCCATCAGTCCACCGGTCATTTTGCGCATCTTTTTGCTACCCAGCATCAAGCCCAGCACTCCGCCCGCCAGCGCACCGCCGATGAAGCCCGGACCACCCACACCATCCAGTTGGCGCCGCGCGGAACCACCGGCCTGACGCACGTCCTGCATAACTCCGCCGCCCAAAAACTGTTCTAAAAAATTTCCCGGATTCATCAAATCCTCTCCTGCCAGGGTGAAATAAACGAAGCGCGCAGCCTACTAAAGCAATAGAACGGGGTACAGGGATAAGGGTACAGGGATAACACCCACCACACTGTCATCGTCCAGTTGGACAAGTCTTCACTGCGGCGATACCCTGCATCCTCCCTATACTCCGGAGCTTGGTGATGAATAGAGTTTCTCGAGTCAAAGCAGCGATTGCTGTTGCAGTACTGCTACTGGGCAATGGACTTTTTGCCGCCGATGAACCCTTGAGTGTGGTCAAGCCATTGCCGGCTCTGCTGGAGAAGCAGGAGATGCGCATTGTTGAGGTGCGGCTGACTCCGTGGCAGAACTCCATGCCGCATCGGCACAACGCGCATGTATATGGCTACGTTCTCGAAGGTGAGATCGAATTCCAGGTGCGTGGCGGTGCCTTGATGCGCCTGAAACCCGGGGACAGTTTTTATGAATCACCGGACGACATTCATGAAGTGTCACGCAATCCCAGCGACTCGGTACCGGCACGTTTTCTGGTACACATGCTCAAACCTGCTGGTGAACCGGCCACTGTTCCGGTGAACTGAAGCCAATCCCTCTCAAACAAAAAAAACACACCATGCCGAAAATAAATGGGTTGATCCATTTTGGTTCCAGCAGAGCAACGCCTGCCACTCACGTCTAAAGGTAAGGTGTGGACTGGTGTCCATGCCACTACTGAACCGGCCCCGGTATGGCGTTTTTAAGTTAGACTGGGCAAGTCCAGAAGTTCGCAAGCAATAACTACAAATCTCCAAACAACGGAGTTAGGTCATGCATCTCACGTTCGATTCCACCGCCCTACGCAAACTCCGCAGCTTTTTCACATTACTTATCCTGACTCTTGCCAGCCCGCTGCATCTGTTCGCACAAAGTCCCCTGGCCGACCTCAGCGCCCAAGAGCTCAGCGCCGGCCAATCCCAATTCGAAATTCATTGCGCGCGCTGCCACGGCATGCTCGGCGAGGGTGGTGAAGGGCCCAGCTTGAAACGGGCGCAACTCACGCACGCCGCCGATGACGCGACCTTGCTCACTGTCATTAGCGGCGGCATTGCGGGCACGGGCATGCCGGGTATCCGGTTGAGTGCGAAGGATGCGCGGTCCGTTGCCGGTTATGTGCGCAGTCTGGGTGCGCTGCCGGCCGAGCCGATGCCGGGTGATCCGGTGGCGGGGGCGCTGGTTTATCGCAGCACGGGCAATTGCGCCAGCTGCCATATTCTCCATGGTGATGGCGTCGGACTGGGGCCGGAACTGAGCAGCGTGGGACTCAAGCGTAACGCCGAGTATCTGCGCCGGGCGGTGACCAATCCTGAAGTCGAGCAACCGCGCGTGGTGGATCGTTTTCGCGGCACTCTCAATGCCTTCCTGACGGTGCGCATCGTGTCGGAGTATGGCCGCTATGAGGGTATGCGCATCAACGAGGATGAATTCACGGTACAGATGCGGGACCTTGAGGGCAATATTCACTCCTTCGAAAAAGCCAAACTCATCAGTTATGAAAAAGCACTCGGGCATTCCTTTATGCCGGGATATAGCGCGCTGCTGGATGAGAAGCAGATCGTCGATGTGGTATCGTTTCTCATGAGTCAACGTGGCGAACCAGGAGCAACAAACTGATGCGTAATTACTCCACATACTTGTTGTCAGGCTTGTCTGCTACCTCTTATGGATTTGTTTCCGCCTCTGCGATTACTTTTGCTCTGGTTTGCACTTGCTTAAGCACTGCCACTTTCGCGGACACCAGCTATCAGGACTTGCTTGCCGATGAGGCGAACGGCGATGACTGGCTGTCTTATTCCGGCGGCTACAAGTCTGAGCGCTTCTCGCCGCTGACCCAGGTTACGCCGGACAATGTGGATCAGCTCAAGGTGCTGTGGGCATACCAGATGCAGCCTACCAACATAAACGGCGCGGCCCTGCAGGAAACTACACCGCTGGTGGCCGCTGGCATCATGTATCTCACCGAAGCGCCGAGCAGCGTAACGGCACTTGATGCCCGCACCGGCAGGTTGCTGTGGCACTACGCGCCGACCATATCCAACGAAGTCTTGAACATCGGTTTTCCGCGCATCAATCGCGGCGTCGCCCTGCTCGATGACAAGGTTTATGTGGCAACTCTGGATGCGCGGCTGATTGCGCTTGATGCCGGCACCGGCGCGGTGCGCTGGGAAACTACGGTGGCGGACAACGCCGTGGGTTTCTCTCTCACCCTCGCGCCGCTGGCACTGGCGGACAAGATCATCGTTGGCGTCAGTGGTGCCGAAGCCGGAGTGCGTGGCTATATCGATGCCTATGACGCCTCAAATGGCGAGCGCCTGTGGCGCACCTTTACCGTACCCGCTCCAGGCGAGCCCGGTAGCGAAACCTGGCAAGGGGATGCGTGGCAGACTGGTGGCGGTTCCACCTGGTTAACCGGCTCCTTCGATCCGGAACTCAATCTGCTGTACTGGACCACGGGCAACCCGGCGCCGGACTGGAACGGCGACCTGCGCCCCGGCGATAACCTGTTCACCTGCGCAGTACTGGCGCTGAACCCGGACACCGGCGCCATGGAATGGTATTTCCAGTACACGCCCCATGACACCCACGACTGGGATGCGAACCAGATTCCGGTGCTGATCGATGGCCAATTCAATGGCCAGCCACGCAAGCTGTTGGCTCTGGCCAATCGCAATGCGTTCTACTATTTGCTGGATCGCGTGACCGGAGAATTTCTGTTAGGCGAAGCGTATTCCTACCAGACCTGGGCGGAAGGCATCGACGCCACCGGCCGCCCGATCGTGCTGCCCAATACCGAACCGAGTCGCGAGGGCACGCTGGTGTGGCCCAGCCTGCAAGGTGCCACCAACTGGTTCTCGCCGTCCTATAACCCGCGCATGCAGCAATTTTTCGTTCCGAATCGGCGCATGGGTTCGCGCTACTTCAAAGCTGATGCGGATTACATCCCGGGCCAGCCTTTTCTGGGTGGTGGTGAGCAGGCACTGGACGGGGATGAGGCCTCCGGCGCCATCGTGGCACTGGATGGGATGAGTGGGCGTTTTCTGTGGGAGTTTGAATTGCAGACCCCACTCTGGTCTGGAGTGATGGCCACCGGTGGTGGGCTGGTGTTTGGGTCCAGTAATGAGGGCAACTTTTTTGCGCTGGATGCGCGCACTGGTGCTGCGCTGTGGAGTTTTAATACCGGCGCGCATGTGCGCACTAACCCCATGGGGTTTGCGATAGAGGGTGAGCAAAGAGTCGCCATTGTGGGCGGGCGCACCTTGTTTGTGTTCGGCTTGTGAAAACCATGCAACGTGGACTGACCGCCTTGTAACGTAATCGATAGATCAATAGAAATTGGACAGAATTAAATGTGGTCTGTCCCCGTTTTTTCCATAGAGGAATGCATATGTTCAACAAAGCGCGCTACTGGTTTGTTCTCAGCCTAACTCTCACCCTGTGGCTGGACGCCGCAGCACAGGCTCCTACCCGGGAATCGCTGGCTGATCCGGGCCCCTATCAGGTTGCATTTTATTCCAATCTGCCGGACGTGCCGGAATACGGTGATGCGACCCTGTATTTCCCGGCTAACAAGGGCGAAACCTTTGGCGGCGTCGCTATTGCGCCGGGGTTTACCGAGCTGCAGGAAAACATCAGCTGGTGGGGACCGCATCTGGCCTCCCATGGTTTTGCCGTGCTGACTCTGGACACCAATTCACCCAGGGACAATCCGGCACTGAGGGCGGAGGCGCTAATGGCGGCCGTCGAAATCATTCACGGCGAGAACAGCCGTGATGGTAGCCCGCTACGCGGCAAGATCGACGTAGCGCGCATGGCGATCATGGGTCATTCCATGGGTGGAGGCGGCACCTTGTTGGCGGCGAATGCCCACAGCGACCAATTGAAGGCCGCGATTCCTTTTACATCCTGGCTGCCCGATGCTGATTTCAGCGCCGTGGCCGTGCCCACTCTGGTCATTGCCGGCGAGATCGACACCATCGCCGCCGCAGCGGATCACGCCTGGCCCCATTTTCAAACCTTGCCGGACAACATTCCAAAGATGTACCTTGAGATCAAGGGCGGCAATCATTTCATTGCCAACTCGGTTACCGACAATGCCCGCCTGGCCCCCAATATCGATGTACATGATCTGGTGGGCAGCATGAGCGTGGCGTGGTTGAAGTTGTTTGTGAATGAAGAAGAATCTTATCGAGAGCTGGTGTTTGGCGAGATGCCCGCAGCAGACAGCGAGCGCTTGTCAAAATTGGAAATGAAGTCTGAGTAAAGATACCCCATCCATTCGAGTGCAGGATAAAACCAAGAGGATAAAAACATGTCGAAAAAAGAAAGCCGAACGGTTCCACGCGAAGCAATTGAAATCTACAACAAATACATTCATGGCGAAATCAGTCGCCGTGCATTTCTGAATGGCGCGAAAAAATTTGCGATCGTCGGGCTCACCGCCAGTGCCATCGTAGAGGCGCTGATGCCTAACTACGCCATGGGCCAACAAATCTCCGGTGACGACGAACGTATCAGAACCAGCTATGAAACCCTGCCATCGCCAGATGGCAATGGTTATATACGGGGCTACCTGGTACGCCCCTTCAGCGCCGACAGCCGCACCGAAACCTCGGCCAAGCTGCCGGGCATTATCGTAGTGCACGAGAATCGCGGGCTGAACCCGCATACCGAAGACGTCGCTCGCCGCTTTGCGTTGGCCAACTTCATGGCGTTTGCGCCGGACGTGCTGACCTCAGTGGGCGGCTATCCAGGTGACGACTATAAGGGTGGACAATTGTTTAGCGGCATCGACAACGCCAAAAAATTTGAAGACATTGTCGCCAGCGCGCTGTGGTTGAAGAATCGCGAAGACTGCACCGGCAAAATTGGCGTGACCGGTTTCTGCTACGGCGGCGGCGTCTCCAATCAGCTTGCCGTGCGACTCGGAGCTGATCTCGCCGCGGCCGTACCGTTTTACGGTGGCGCGGCTCCGGCAACAGATGCAGCCAAAATCAAGGCAGCGATTCTGGTGCAGCACGGCGCACTCGACACGCGTCTGGTTGAAGCCTGGCCTGAATATGACGCCGCGCTGACTGCAGCCAATGTCATCCACGAGGGTCATATTTATCCCAACGCGGTGCATGGTTTCTTCAACGACGCCACGCCGGAACGCTATGATGAAGCCGCCGCGACCGAAGCCTGGAATCGCACGATCGCCTGGTTTAACAAGTACGTGCGCGCGTAAGTGTGGTTTACAAGAGCAGGAACAGCGAGGGCCTGGTCATGCATAAGTTGATCATGCCGGCGTGTACTACAGCTCCGGCGACAGGGTGATTACCTCGGTTGCGGGTGAGGCGCGCGAGGTGCATACGCCGGCGTGGAATATTTCGTTTCAGCTCGCCGGGGTGACACACACGGAGTCCGGCATTAGCGCTGAGCCACTGCGTGCTGTGTTTGTGCAGATCAAACGGCCGCTGGCCGGGGCCAGCGAACTTGCTTCGTCAGTGCCCCGGTTCCCGACCGATGCCGCGCTGGATCGCCTCTCCAACGAAAGGGTCAAAGTGTGGGAATACTCCGGCACTGCAAACCTGAACAGCCCAGAGCATTATCATAACTATGATGCTGTAGTGGTCTGGTTTGATGCTGACACGCAACCCAATGTGCATTTTATTGCGCAAGGCACGCTTCACAGTTCCGACATCCTCACTACGGCTGTCAGGGTGTTTGTATTCGAGCTTTTGTAACAAGCAATGAAGTATCAGCCAGAATAGCTTGCTTGTTTTTGTCTATGCCCCTATCAGTCTTTCTCAGTCTTTGGCAGGCAGTGGCATGCCGCGCTCCTGCAACACCTCCGCGAAAATTCGCGAGCCATTAACGCCGGAAGGGAAACCGGAATAGAGCGTCACCTGGGCGATCAACTCGGCGATTTCCTGTGTAGTCAGGCCATTGTCCAAGCCCCGGTTCAGGTGTGCTCGCAATTGATCAGACTGATAATTGGCCAGTGTCACGGCAATGGTGGCCAGGCTGCGATCACGGGCTGACAATTGTTCGCGGGTCCAGGTTTCGCCATAGACCAGGCCATCAATTAATTCTTCGAGATAGGGAGCAGCGGGGTAACGCCCCGCGCCCATCGGCAAGCCTCTGGCCGCAAACACCTCGGCAGTTACTTGCGCTGCATTCACGGCGGTGGGAAAGCCCGAGTAAAAGCTGACGTGCAAGATTATTTCTCCAATCTCCGCCTGAGTGACTCCGTTATCCAGCGCTCGACCCACGTGATAGCGGACTTCGCTGGAGGCGTACAACGCGGTACCCACGGCCACCGTAATCATACTGCGATCGCGGGGCGACAGTTCTGCACGTTTCCAGGTTTCGGCATAGACTACTTGGTTAAGTAAATCGCGCAGGTACGGGGTTTGCGGGAATCCACCGGGAAACTCCAGCTCTGGATTCACCGGTGGTTGGCGTGGAGATGCGCCTGGAGGAGTGACGGGCAGGCCCCGCTCAGCGAAAACTTCTGCTGCTACGCGGGCGGCATTGACGCCGGTTGGGAAGCCCGAGTACCACAGGACATGCGCAAGGATCTCCGATATTTCGGTCTGGGTAACGCCGTTATCCAGGGCCCGACCCATGTGTAAACGCAGCTCGTTGGTGGCATAGAGTGCCTGAGTCACCGCGACCGTAATCATACTGCGGTCCCGCGCCGACAAGCCGGGGCGTTCCCAGATGTCGCCGTAGACATAGGTATCGCGCACCTGTCCCAAATAGGGAGCGCCATCATAGAAGCCTACCGGTGGCGGTGGTTGCTGTGCATAGGCGGCGGAGCAAAGCAAAAGCAGCGCCAGCACGCGCAGCGACCGCACGCGAAAAAGTTGGTTAAATTTGCATGTCAGACCTGTCATAGCCCATTCTCCTTATCATTCTCATTATTTTGAATTCGTTGGTGGGTAACGCCCGCAGCGCCACTGCCAAAAATCTCAAGCAAGGCTACTCCATGCCCTGATTTTTGCCAACTGGACAAATCCTGCCTGCAAGGATACTTTCAATGCTCCCGACTCATCCATGCGAGAAACAATATGATGCGCGCATTGAAAATTGGCTTAGTGACTGTCGCAGCGCTACTGGTCGTTTCTGTTCTGACCCTGCGCGTGACTGGTTTGGAACCCCGCTACATCGATCCTGCCAGCGCGGCGTTTGCCGAGGCGGGCCGCACGGCATGGCCAGGTTTGTGGCTGAAAGGGGAAGTGGTACGCGCACCAGTTACGGAATGGGACTGGACCAACCAGGTCAACGACCCGATTCGCGGCAACTCGATAATGCTCGAGACTCGCACCTGGTACGGCCTCCCCCACTCGGTCACGATCAATCTCGTACCGCTCGGAGACACTCTCTATATAAGTGGCAGCCAACAGGATTCCAGACTGATGCAGACGTTTCCCGACGCAAAATCCTGGTGGGCCAACATTGAACGGGATCCAAGGATCCGCATGAAGATCGACGGCAAGCTTTATGAGATGACGGCGGTGTTGCTCGCCGATCGAGCCGAAATTATCGAATTATTCGGACGCGACCCGGTCACGCGAGTAGTTGATTCTGACGGCAATGAACAGATTACGAGCGTTAGGCATTATTGGCGGGTTTACCAGCGCAATATTCCGGAATATTAAATCAGCAAGCCCGAGGTCACTATCCCCGGGCTTGCAGCGATCATCAGTTTAGCGCGTAGTGCTGCCTATTGTGGCAGCGCCGGCATTGGATACTTCTTCATCTTGCGCGGCTTGAACTCCACTGGTGGCAATGGCGCCAATCAGCTCGCCGTTTTGAAACACCGGTACTCCGCCGGCAAAGGTGACGCCACCTTCGATTGCTACTCTGGTGCCTGCGGTAACTTCAGCTCCGTATACACCGGAAGTGAGACCGGTTGCATTCACTACCAATGCCTTGGCTGTTGCAAAGCCGAAGGTGCGCGCCCCGGCTCCGTCCAGACGGCGTAACATCACTGGATTGTTATTCTGGTCGGTGATCAGAATAGTCACATTCCAACCCTTCTCGCGGGCAAAGGCTTCGGCTGCAACCATCGCCGTGGTGGCCAGGTCATAAGTCATGCGGCTGGGCTCTTCGGCTGCGCCCTGGGCGAATGTTGTGGTTGATGACAACAAAAAAAGAATTGCCATGGCATATTTGTGTATTCGACTGCTCATCGTGTAGTGCCTCATTTCAGGTTTTGGGGTTGATTCACAGGATAAACGAAATAGCAGGGACAGACCAAGTTTTCAGGATAAGTTGCCAGAAAAGGGTACGGAGGGATTAAAAAATAATCCCTCCGTACCCTTTAATTCCCTTTAATTAATTGATTTACAGTGAATTGGCGCAAAGTTCGTGGCAGTGTTGTCTAAAGGCACTGATAAAACTTCGCTGGCTCTATGGATCTGGCTCTGCTGAATTAAACACGCAATGAACAAGCTGCAACACCCTGCTCCCGCCCTGCCCGCGCTCGCGCTGTTACTGCTGCTGGTCGGCGGCGCGCTGACTTTGCCTGCTGCCGCGCAGGAGCAACTGGCGGCCCTCGCTGGTGATGGCAGCATAATGCTGCGCTCGCCAACTGGCGAAACCCTGGTGAGCATCAACCCTGAGCGCGCGCTGATTCCGGCTTCGCTGCTCAAGATTCCGCTGGCACAGGTAGCCTTGACCAGCCTCGGCGCAGACTTTCGATTCGAGACGCATTTTTATCGCAATGACAGTGGTGACTTGCTGATCCGGGGTCTGGGCGATCCGCTGCTGGTGTCGGAAGAGATTGCGCGGATTGCTGACATGCTGGCTGCGCGTGGCTTGCAACAGGTGCGACGTCTGCTGCTGGACGACTCTGCTTTCGAGTCCAATCCCGAGCTGCCCCTGGAAGAAAACAGCAGTCAGCCCTACGCGGCGCGCAACAGCGCCCTGGCGGTGAATTTCAATACGGTAAATCTGGCATGGACAGCGACCGGAGCACTGATCTCGGGTGAGTCCCAGACACCCCTGACCGCCTTCGCCCGCGAGCTCGGCGTGCAGCATGCACCAGTTGCGCTTGCTGCCGGAGAGCCGCAGCGCCTGCGCATCAATCTGGGTGCTGATCCTGTTGCCGGCCTGCGTCAGGCGCAGCAATTGTTTCTGCTGTTGCTGGAGGAGTCGGGTATCACCGTAACCGATGCCGAGTTTCAGCAAGCAGCGGTGACGGCTGAGTGGACCCTGTTTTATCAACATTTCAGTTCCCGCTCGTTGCGCGACATTTTGACTGACATGTTGCGCTACTCCAATAATTTCATAGCCAATCAACTATTTCTCACGCTCGGCGCCCACAGCAGTGGCTACCCTGCCACGGTGGCGAACGCCAGGGCGCACCTGCAGCAGCAACTCGCCGTTATTTATGGTGGTCAGTTCGGCAGCGATCCACAGTTGCTGCTTATGCTGGAAGGCTCCGGCCTGTCCCCCGCCCAGCGCAGCAGTGGCGCCGCTATGCTGCATATACTCGAAGTCTTCAAACCCTACGCCGAGCTGCTGCCGGAGGTGGACGGGGTGCTGCGCAAGAGCGGCACTCTCACCGGCGTCTACAATTTTGCCGGCTACATGCGCGGACCGGATGGCTTGTATCCATTTGTGATTCTGACCAACCAGGCGGTCAACCGGCGCGCGGAAATTTTGGCGGCAATCAGCCGGGAGCTCAACCGCTAGACCCGCAACTGCTTGTTACCGCAACACCGAAGTCGGTTCCCTTATTTCCACGCAGAAGGCGCTACCCAGCCAACTCCATTCAAAGCGTTGCACGCTACCGCGGTCACTTTGCACAAACTGCGCGCATTTGCCCTGCTTCCCCCGGCCCTCGCGGCCTTGCTGCTTGCAGCTGGTGGTGCTGCCGGAGCAGGCAATCAGTCTGCTACCACTGACGCCGCGCCGGCAGTGCAGACCGCCGCCAGCATGGAAGCGGGTGAACTAATGGAGACCCGACTCTGGATTGGACAATTCCCACCTTAAGCATTAGCCTACAATGCCCAGCATTAACCGGGTTTGTGGGGAAATTAAATCTGTCCCTAATTGGAGTGTCTCAGATGATAACAACAAGAAAACTTATTGCGTCGCTCATGCTGAGCATTGGTGTCCTTGGTTTTTCTGCCGCAGCGTGGAGCCAGACTGGCACCAGTGTCTACGACGGGGATTGGACTTCATGGGCTGGCAATACCTTTGCTCAGCGCTATTCACCGCTCGAGCAGATTAATGCAGATAACGTGGACGAACTGCAGATAGCCTGGCGCTTCTCCACGGCCAATTTCGGACCTACACCTGATTTCGTCAACCCATCGACACCGCTGGAAATAAACGGTGTCTTGTATGCAAACATTGCTACCGAACGTGATGTGGTGGCACTGGATGCAACTACCGGACAGGTGCTGTGGTTATACCGCTACCAGGAAGGCGCTCGCTTCGATGAAGCCCCGCGCAAGGGTGCTGGCCGCGGTGTCGCCTACTATAGTAACGGCGAGAAGAATCGCGTAATTGATATCTCCCCTGGCTATCAAATGGTTTCACTGGATGCCCAGACTGGTATTCCGGATCCAAGCTTTGGCGATAACGGCAAGGTGGATTTGTACGTAGGCCTCAGAAATGCCGATGACCCCAGATATCCCTTCCCGGATATTGGCATTTCGGCGCCGCCATTCATTATGAATGACGTCATTGTAGTAGGGGCAGCACACCGCACCGGTGGTCGGCCACGGTCCAAGTTCAATGCCAAAGGCGACATACGCGGTTTCGACGTGCATACCGGCGCCCTGCTGTGGACCTTTCATACCATACCCGCGGCCGGTGAATACGGTTATGAGTCCTGGATTACTGGCAACGACATCACCGGCAATTCCGGCGTCTGGGCTGCCATCTCAGGCGATCCCGAACTGGGTCATGTCTATCTGCCTGTAGAAGATCCAACTGGCGACTACTACGGTGGCGACCGCCATGGCGATAACCTGTTTTCCAGCGGCATCGTCGCGGTGGATATCAAAACCGGTGAACGCCAATGGCACTATCAATATATTCACCATGACATCTGGGACTGGGACGTGCCGTCCCCGGCGATAATCGCCGACTTACCCAACGGCCGTAAGGTTGTCATGTCCGTGACCAAACAATCCTGGGTCTATACCTTCGACCGACTGACTGGCGAACCGATCTGGCCAATTGTTGAGCAAGCAGTGCCCGTGGGCGACGTACCTGGCGAATGGTATTCGCCTACCCAACCCTTCCCGACCCGTCCCGCTGCCTTCGATCGACAGGGATTTTCCGAAGCGGATTTGATCGACTGGACCCCGGAAATTCGCGCGCTGGCGCTGGAATCCATCGCCGGTTTCCGCCTCAGCGAATCTATTTTTACCCCACCTTCTCTGGCGGAAGATCCTGACGGCACCACCGGCCTGCTGTCCTTGCCCTCTTCTACTGGTGGTTCCAACTGGGAGAGTGCGGCGCTGGATCCCGAGACAGGGATTCTATACGTGCCATCGCGCACCCAACTGCAAGTGTTGTCGTTGTCAAAAAATGAAGAGTCGGACATTGATCTCAGTCAGGGTTTCGGCACACGCGTACCGCGGGTGGAGGGACTCGAGATCGTCAAACCACCTTATGGCCGCGTTACCGCGATCGACATGAACACTGGCGACCATCTCTGGTGGATAGCGAATGCCGACACACCGGAACGCATTGCCAATCATCCACTGCTGGCGGGCATCGATCTGCCACGCACCGGCATACCAACACGTTCAACGATCTTGCTGACCAAGACACTGCTGTTTGTCGCCGAGGGTACCGGAGCCGCCGATGCCAAGCCGATTCTGCGGGCCGTCAACAAGCAAACCGGTGACCTCATTGCCGAAATAGCATTGCCAGTGAATCAAACCGGGCATCCGTTTACCTACGAGCACAATGGCAAGCAGTATCTGGCCTTGTTCGTCGGTAGTTCAGGTAATCCAGCTGAGCTGGTGGCTTATGCGCTGCCGTAGTTAGAAAAAAAGTCTAGATAAAAGCTGTCTAGAAAAAAGCTGTCGAAAAAAAGGGGTCAGATTTATTTTAAATCTGACCCCTTTTCCTTTTGATACTTTTTCCCTTTTTCCCGATCAGTATTCCCTGTAATCAGCTTTGCTAATCCAGATCATACACTTCGGCAATCCGGGTGGGTTCGTTGCCTTTATTGCAGATGCGCACGTAGCGCCACGGATTGTTGTAGTAAGGCACGTCCCAATCGCTGAAAATTTTGTCATCCTGAAAACAAGTGAGCCAGTTGAGCTTGTCATTGCTGACTTCAACGGTGACCGGTTGCTCTGAATTGGCACGCACGATGCGCAGGTCTGAGCGGAAGCCATGGTCTTCGATACGGCGTACGCCGAAATCTATAATGATGCCACCTTCAGGATATACGATAGCCCACTCTGCCTCGGGTTTTGCGTTAGTCTGACTGATGTCGGACAGCGCCCCTTCGGGATTGGTGACATTACCGATGCTGGTGACAGTAATACCGCCTGCCGTGAGTCGCTCAGGCGCATTGGCTTCTGCCGACCAGATTTGCATAACCGAACTCAATAGGGAACGTGTTAGCAAGAAGATCAACAATAGCAGCAGTATCAAGGTCAACAACGCCAGCAAGAGTCCCAGCTTGTCTGCGTACAACGCGAGGTCGAGCGTTGCTGAAAACAGAGCCAACACTACATCAACAATCATGTAGATGATGACGACTGCGCAGAGCGCCGCCACGCACCAGCAGATTTTCTCCGGCAGATCGTGTCCCGCCAGTTTCAGAATCAGGTAGGTATAGATCACCAGCAGATTGCCCGCGCCAATTAAATACCAGAGGCTAGGCCCTTCCGAACCTGCGGAGGGTCCGATTAATCGAAATACGACTGATACCATAAACAGCACTGTGATGAACCAGATGATCGGTTCCGAGTTCCACAGGATCTGGGAATTGGGACGCTTGGTGCCGACCAGTCCATTGAAGTAGGCCAACAAGCAGACATAGAGTCCGCCAGTGCAGAAAAGCGCGAGGTAAAAGAGTTCAGCAGGATTCATTATGGCATTTGTCATGAAGGCTTTATTGCGCTCGCAACTCCTCCATTCTCTCCCCGCGTAAAATATTTTCCATGCCGTAATTGCCTTCATGACAGCCATATTCATACAGCTGACCTGCTACTTTGGTCATAGGCACTATGGCGGTGATCTTGTCGGTGAAAGTGGATGGGTCTTCCAGCGTCCACTCGTAGTCAATGGTGACGGCACTCACGCGCGTGAAGCGTTCGATGAGGCTCTTGTTTGCAGCGTTGCCAAATTGGCTGAAACTGGGCACCAGATCAGTAAAATTTCTGGTCTCGACTACCAGCGTTTCGCCTTCCCAGTAGCCGCGGGAATCGCCGGTCCATAAACGTATATCGGCATCGAGGGCGGGCTTGTCACCGAGTGGAACGATGCGCGCGTCATGCACCATCTCGGTCATGATTACCGCGTTGTCCTTGTTCTGGAAGATCTGCACATTGGCATTGTAGCCGCCACCGGTAAATGGCGGCCCGGCGTTAAAGCCGATCAGGCAGCGCTCCGACAGACCGCGATCCTCTGGTCCGTTCTTGCCGATGCCGCCGAATACGGCGAGTACCGGTCGCTCCCCGGGAACATCGGGTCCCAGGTTGGCAGTGTGTACTGCGGCGCCTTCCACCCGGCCAGGCAAACGACCATCGGTTGGATAGACAATCAGTGAGGTGCGCACGTTGGCACCGATGCTGGCAGATTCGTACCAGAAATTGTTATAGCCGCCGGTGCTGTCGCCTGCTTCCGGGGCCTGCGGGTCCACCACCAGTGCGGCCTCGGCGGCATCAGCCTCCACGCGCCGCTCTGCCTGACTGATGCGATCCTGTTCAAATTCCTCGGGAGTCAGAAATTCCTGGAGGCCGAAGCGCTGCGGTCGCTGCAATGGTGTGCTGGAATTGAAATTCCACACTCCCTGCAAGTCGGGCTGGCCCCACTCGGTGCGTGGCGCGACATAATCAGTGGTGGTTTGAGCAATGAACGGGTTCAATGCACCAAGCAGCGGGCCGACCAGTGTGGTAACAAGCAGCAATAATTTGGTTTTCAAGGCGATTCCCCTTAAATTGTAATGACTTGATGCTATGTCATCTGAGTAACTACAAACAACTCTATTTGACGACTATTCAATTTATCCCGACGGCAGCCGCGGCGCACATGGACTCTATCAAAGACCTCATCCCCGACGTGCGCGACGGCCTCACCCGCAAAGAGCGGGTCATCCTCTATTGCCTGCAGCGGGCGCAAAAGGAGTTTCCGGGACGTAATGTGCCCACCATACTGCTGTATGGCCGGGTGCTTGAACATATGGATATGGACGAACACGAGTTTCAGTCCATTCTCTCGCGCATGGCAGGGCTGACCCGGGATACCTGAGTCCGACTGATTTTACTTGCTGCTTTCTACATATACCCACAGCGCGTAGGCTCAGCCTTTGTTCCCCGCTTGAACTCTGGCTATACTCAGCGGGCCAACTGAAATGGCCAACTAAACATCCAATTACCCTCAGCACTGCACTGCAACGAGAATACTCATGCGATTAATCACCCTGTCCTGTCTGCTTCTGTTACTCATCTCACCCCTGGCTTCCGCCCAGCGACCGATACGGCCGTTGCTGCCACTGCGTGCTTACACACTGATGGACTACCAACCGGTGGAGTTTACCGAGGCGTTTGCGTTGCCGGCGTCGATGGAGACTGCTTCCTATGCCGGGGTCGCCATGAATGCGGCGGACAATCTGGTAATTCTGAGTCGTGGCACACCCACGTTTCTGGAGTTTGACAAGCGTGGCCAATTCGTTCGCTCCTTTGGCGCCGATGGCTTGTTCACACGCAGCCATGGCCTGCACATCGACAAGGACAACAACATCTGGGCCACTGATGTCGCCGACCATGTGGTGATGAAGCTGGATGCCGATGGCAATGTGCTGATGACCATCGGCACCAAAGGCACTGCTGGGGAATGGGACGAGGCGGCCGGCAATCACCTGTTGTCCGAACCCAACGATGTCGCGCTGGACTCGATGGGAAATATTTACATCGCTCAGGGCCACGGCGGCAATCTGCCGCGCGTGTTGAAGTTTAATCCCCGTGGTGAGTTCATCACCCAGTGGGGCAGTCGTGGCTATGACCCTGGCCAGTTTGTGGCGGCGCACGCGATCGAGATTGATGGCAACGACGTGCTGCTGGTAGCAGACCGCGAGAACATGCGCATCCAGCGCTTCGACACCAGCGGCAATTTGTTGCGCGAGTGGAAATTTGACGCCGTAGTCTGCGCCCTGTTTCTGCATAGCGATGGTTATATGTACATCACCACCGGCTTCGATGGCGAACTGGCGAAGGTGGACATGGACGGCAATGTGCTCGGCGCCATCGGCAGCCCTGGCACCGGCAATGGCCAGTTCGGCGAAGCCCATGCGCTGACCCTCGACAGTGAACATAACGTTTACATCGGGGACGTGATTTTGCGCCGCATCCAGAAATTCGAGAAGCAGTAGATAGTCAGAAAAGGGGACGGATCATGCAAACTATTATTCAATCATTGGCCACGTTAACATGCCTCACTGCTCTGTTGGTCGCATGCAGCCCTGAATCGCAGCAAGGCGCGCCTGATCCTGCAGTGACCACTACTGCCCTGGTCGCCACCATGCCGGTGACCGAACGCACCGAGGCGGAATTGCATCAACACATTCGTGTGCTGGCCTCGGACGAATTCGGTGGCCGCGCACCGGCTACTCCAGGCGAGACACTCACCACGGATTATCTGCAGGCGCAGTTGCGCGCACTTGGTTTGCAACCGGGTAATGGCGACAGTTATTTGCAGGAAGTGCCGGTGACCGAGATCACCGCCGACAGCAACGTGGTACTCGCCCTGCGCGGCAGCGACTATTTTGCCGACCTGCGCTACGCTGAGGACATGGTGGTAAGCACTTATCGGGAAGTGAAGAACATCGGTATCGACAACAGTGAGCTGGTGTTTGTGGGCTATGGCATCGTCGCGCCGGAACGTAACTGGAACGACTATGCGAATGTTGATGTGCAGGGCAAGACCGTGGTGATTCTGGTAAATGATCCCGGCTACGCTACCGGCGATCCTGAATTGTTCAACGGCAATACCATGACGTGGTATGGCCGCTGGCCTTATAAATACGAGGAAGCGGCACGCCAGGGAGCAGCCGGCGCCATCATCATTCATGAAACTGGTGCCGCCGCTTACGGTTGGGATGTAGTGCGCAATAGCTGGACCGGTCCGCAAATTGTGTTGACCTCACCCGATGGCGGCGCGAATCAGTCGCCGGTGATTGGCTGGTTAACGCAGGAGTCGGCACGGGACTTGTTTGACGGCGCAGGACTCGATTTCGATGCACTCGTCACCGCGGCGGCGCAACCTGGATTCCAGGCAGTGCCGATTGGAGATATCCGCGCATCCGCCAGCCTGACCAATACCATTCGGCGCTCGGTCTCCAATAACGTGATCGCCGTGCTGCCAGGCAGTGAGCGCCCGCAGGAGACGATAATCTACACGGCGCATTGGGATCATCTGGGTATTAATCCAGAACTGCCCGACGACCAAATCTATAATGGTGCCAACGATAATGCGACCGGCACCGCCGCGCTGTTCTCGCTCGCCAGAATGTTTACTGAAAGTCCGCAACCGCCGCAGCGCTCTGTGGTGTTCCTGGCAGTTACTGCCGAAGAGTCCGGCTTGCTGGGGTCACAGTGGTATGCCGAGAATCCCTTGTATCCCGTGGCCACCACGGTAGCCAATATCAACATGGATGCACTAGGCTCCAATGACCCCATGCGGGATGTTGTGGTTGTGGGCGCAGGCAACAGCGAGCTGGAAGATTATTTACGCGACGCGGTGGCCGCCCAGGACGGTCGCTACATTGCTGCGGAGCCGCATCCGGAACGAGGCTACTATTACCGCTCCGATCACCTGAATTTCGCACGCAAGGGCATTCCTGCATTGTATGCAAAGAGTGGCGAGGACAGCATTATTGGTGGCCGTGAACGCGGTGCTCAGCAGGCGCAGGAATATACCGACATTCGCTATCACGCGCCCTCTGACGAGTATGATCCTGCCTGGGATCTGAGCGGAGTAGTGCTGGACATCGACCTCTACTTCACCATAGGACAGCGGTTAAGCATGGAAAGCAGTTGGCCGAACTGGTATGAGGGCAATGAGTTCAAGGCAACTCGGGATGCGACCGCCGCCGAGCGCGAGTAGTTACGACAATAAAAGGTTCTAAAAAAGGTGTCTGGTTTATTTTCCTGATACGGAAAAATACCTGACACCTTTTTTTGTTCAGGGCAGCTTGAATACAAACAGGATATTGCCACCCGCGCGCTGCTGCACTTCCGGGGTATGCCTGCGGTAGTTTACGCCACCGCCAGCCGCGATCGCTACGTACTGCACGCCATCCACGCTGTAGGACACGGGAAAGCCGCCAGCAGACGAATTCAGAATCTGTTCCCATAACACAGCACCGGTGTCGGCATCGAACGCGCGAAAGCGGCGCGCATCATCAGAGACGAACACGAGACCACCGCCGGTTGTCAGCACCGAGCCGCCGATACCTTCTCGCTGTCGATAGGTCCACTTCGCCGCACCAGTCGCCACATCCACAGCGGTGAACTGCCCCACCTGCCCTTCGAATCCAGGTCTCTCCACCGGCACCGACGTCGCTGAACTGTGGTGCAGCCCTACGGTCGGCTCTACCGGCCGCAGGTAAAAATCCATACAGGTGTTATTGGTGGGCGCGTACAGCAGGTTGGTTTGTGGACTATAGCCAACCGAATTCCAGTTGATGCCGCCCTGTGTAGTTGGGCACACGAGTTTGTTCTGGCGAATTTCGGTAATTGCGATCTCCGGATTGGTGATGCCTTTGCGGTTCGCGATGTCCACGCCGATGATCACGTTCTGGAAATTGGTCTCGGTGGCCCACAGGAATTCGCCAGTGGCAGCATCGAGTGTCCACACGATGCCCGGCTTTCCGGGCACGCCTGTGATGACCTTGCGGTGCGCACTCGAGGCAATATCCGGATTGATCCAGGACACGGCATCCGCGTCCGGTGTCACCTCCGATTCCACGATGATGCGCTCAAAAGGATGATCCTGATCCCAGTTATCGCCAGGTATGTGCTGGAAGTACCACACGATCTCGCCGGTGTCGGCATTCAGCGCCAGCGTGGAATTGGTATACAACACGTCGCCACCCTTGGTGTCGCGCTGAATCTCGCCCCAGGGAATGGGCACCGCAACGCCCATGAAAATCAGATTCAATTCCGGATCGTAACTGGCCGGCATCCAGGCCGAGCCGCCGCGGCGCAATTCATCGGGCACGGTTCCCCAACTTTCGCCGCCGGGTTCGCCAATCTTCGGCACGGTATTCGTGCGCCACAGTTCCTCGCCGGTGTCGGCATCGTGGGCTGTAATCCAGCAACCGGTGTTGATGTAATAGCAGCCCGACATGCCGGCGATGATCTTGCCATCGAACACTTGTGGTCCACCGGAATAATGTTGGCCCACAGTCCAGTCACCCACCTGATGTTCCCAGGTCACTGCACCGGTTCTGGCATTAAGCGACACCAGATAGGCATCACGCGTGGCGAGAATCAGCTGGTCTTTATACAAGGTGCCATTGCGATTGGCGCAGGACAGCGGTGCGGCATGATCTACCGGCGGGCGTCGGTATTCCCAGAGCGGCGTACCGTCGGTAGCATCCACCGCCTCGATGAAATCGCAGGCTTGTGGCAAAAACATCACACCATCATGCACCAGCGGCGTGGTTTCCTGCATGCCGGGCTCCATGGTCCAGGCCCAGGCCAGCCGCAAACTGCCGACGTTGGTCTTGTTAATCTGATCCAGCGGGCTGTAGCCCCAGTGATTCGCCGTGCGTCGCCACATCAGCCAGTCGTCTGCAGGTGGAGCGGCCAGTTCTTCCAGTGTGACCGGCGTATAGTTATCCAGTAATGCTTGTGGGGATGAAGGCGGCTGGGCGGTACTGCTTGCAACGTACGCAAGAAAAATCAGGGGAGTGTATCCAAGGGAGTTCATGACACGCTGAACGTGGCCAGACTTGCTTGACTGCATGCTGCGTTCCTTTTTTTATTGTAATTTCTTTAGTGAAACCTAATTATTCGAATATATCAAAGCCTTGAGGTCATGCACGTGGCACGCGTGCGCCGGCCAGAATGGTTTCGGATGGAAACAGGCGTTGAGTGCCAACGCGCACATTTTCATAATTATCCAGAAAATCAAAAGTACCTTCCCGTAGTTCCAGGATCGCCAGATCGGCTGGAGCTCCAACATGCAAGGTCCCCTTGTCACGCAGAAACGGAAATACGCGCGCCGGATGGGATGTGGCACAGGCCACCGCGTCACTCAGACTCATGCCACCGAAATTTACCAACTTGGAGATGACGTTAGGGAAATCCACCACGCCAGGCACGCCGCGACTGGTAGCGAAGCCATCGGTGGAGGTCGTATCAGGCCAAAAGCCTGTCGCCATGATGGCGTCAAAGGTATCCCAGCGCAGATGATCGATGCGGCCATTGGCCACGTCGAACCAGATGCCGCGACGGCGGGCTTCCAGAATTTCCGGCAGCATACGACCATTGGCATCTATGATCGCATTCGGTGGTGGCGCGAACATGTGCGTGACAATGTCACCAGGCTTCAGCAATTTAATCAGCGTGCTCATGGGCGTGACCGACGGGCCCATGTGAATCATTACTGGAAGGTTGAAGGAGGATGCGACTTCCTGGGCACGTCGTAATACTTCGACATCATCTGCAGTCACTCCGGCAGTGAGACGCGCCTTGACGCCGACCACATACTCACTGTTACGAGCAATCGCTGCCTTCGCGGCTGCGACATCGGCTAACGCCAGATCTGCCGTGTCGCCTTCACCCCGCACACCCAAGCGGCCTATGTTGATCAGAATGCGCGCGGGCTGCGGTGCGTCGCGCGCGATCGCGACCACAGCGTCGATCCCGTCCGCACCCGCCGAGCCGGCATCCACCCATCCGGTTATACCATCGGACAGACAAATGTGTGGACCCTGGGCATCCTGTGCGTAGTGACCGTGTATATCGAGCAAACCCGGTACTACCAGTTTGCCGGCGGCATTGATTTCCTGTGCTGCAGTGGCAGTGATACCAGCGGCGACCGCTGCGATGCGACCATTACTGATTGCAACATCAGCGCTGGTGTCTATATGCAATGAGGGATCGATAACGCGGCCGCCCCTGACAATCAGGTCGTAGGACTGCGCGAACACAAATGGCGCGCGACCAAGGAGGGCGGCGCAAATGGCGGAACGCAGGAAGCGACGGCGATGCATGCGATGAACTACCCTTGTGCTAGCGTGATGCTTCTGTTGGCTGCCCGTCCTCAAAGCGCTGTCCGCGCAACAGATTCTTCATGCCATAGTTGCCCTCGTGACAGGCGTATTCGTACAACTGTCCAGCTACTTTCGTTAACGGCACGATGGCGACGAGTTTGTCGGTAAATGTACCGGGATCGTCGATAGTGAATTCATAGTCCACCGTGTCGAAGCCGGTACGCGTGAATTTTTCGGTGAGCACGGCTTTTTCATTCGAGCCGACAAAACTGTAATTCAGTGACTGGCGCAGGCCATTGAAGTTTTTCGTCTCGACCACCAAGGTATCGCCTTCATACCAGCCGCGGGAATCGCCCGACCATAACTTGATCTCTGCGGGCAACTCAGGCTTGTCGCCGAGGGACACGATGCGGGCATCGTGTATCATCTCGGTATAAATCACCGCAGTGTCCCGGCCCTGGATTATCTGTACATTGTTGTTGTACAGGCTCGGGGTGAACGGTGGGCCCGAGTTGAAACCGACAATACAACGCTCGGACAGGCCGCGATCTTCCGGTCCGGCTTTCGCGATGCCGCCAACCAGTGTTCGCACCGGGCGGGTGCCAGGAGTATCGGGCCCAAGCGTATCAAATTGGCGTGCAACACCCTCGACTGTCGCCGGGTATTTGCCATTGGTGGGATAGACGATTAGTGACGTTCTGACCGTGTCACCAATGCCGGCGCTCTCGAACCAGAAGTCGTTATAGCCGCCGGGATCAGCTGCCACTTCCGGCGCATTGGGGTCAACCACCCGCTCGGCGGCGGCAGCATCGGCGGCGGCGGCAGCTGCTGCTTGCTTGGCTAATTCTTCCTGGATTTGTTCTGGCGTCAAAAATTCCTGATCACCAAAGCGATCCGGGCGCTGCATAGGAATGGACGTGGCAAAATTCCACACCCCATGCAGATCAGGGTGGCCATATTCGGTACGTGGCACTTGATAGTCACCGGCTGATTGGGCGGCAACCGCGCCGGCGATAGTACTGCATATAATCGCGGCTACGGCTGAAACAAGGCTGCTTGTTGCTTTCATGAAAACCTCGCAGATATGGGCTGGCGTTGGGC
>Ga0208960_1000266_pt1 | contig 30015 bp, 25 predicted proteins | sample GreLakmeON33MSRF_FD_187703 | JGI IMG/M metagenome (GOLD analysis project Ga0208960, IMG submission 187703) | Freshwater lentic microbial communities from great Laurentian Lakes, MI, USA - Great Lakes metaG ON33MSRF (SPAdes) | ecosystem: Environmental > Aquatic > Freshwater > Lake | place: Great... | reverse complement strand
AGCCTCGCGCAATGCTTTGGCGGTTCCCCCGGTCGACAGGATCTCGGCGCCGAGCGCCTCAAGCCCTTTAGCCATCTCCACCACACCGGTCTTATTTGACACGCTGATTAATGCCCGCTTGATGCCGGCCATAAGTCACTCCTTAGAAGACAATCGATTGATCGCACGTGAGTCCGAAGGTGCGGCGAACAATACCAAATAGGATCTCTCCTTACAAGAGGAATAGATGGCCAGGCACCGAACCGCAACATACTTCATTGGCTCCGGTCCGACAGCTAGCCCACTGTGCGCAAGCCGAAAATCTTTTCTGGCGTGATTTTACTCAGCATGATAGAGTCTCAACGCTATGAATTATTTTCACGCAAGGCGTCTCTGATGATGCGTGCAGCGATTCTTGCAGCGGGAGGTGTGGCACTCGGTCTCCTTGCCGTCCTCTGCTTCCCGCGCCATCTTCCATCACAAGCTACATCGCCCTCCCTAGCCCAAGCAATATTTCATGCACGGTTTGAGCAGGGCATTCTGACCCTCCGTGGCTCACTCCCCACTGAGTCCGAGAAAGCCGCCATTCTGCGCCAGGCCCAACAACTGTACGGCTCTACCGCAGGCAACCTGATCGACCACCTGACGGTGGATCCTGACCTGAAACCGGCAGCCTGGGTCAAGCAGATTCCTGCGATCCTCCCCGTCTTAGGCCAGATGACCGAACGAGGCTCCATCATCATCGACGGGCGCTCGATCGTGCTGAGCGGCCGAGTCGACAGCGATCAGGTCAAAGCCTCTGTCCTGCGCGACATTGATCCGCTTGTGCACGCGGGACTCAATCTGGAAGATTACATTCTGACATCTCCGCACCAGGCCGCAGCCGTCCCGCTCCAAACCCAGGCCGCAGCCGTCCCGCTCCAAAAGAAATTGACGGACCTGCTCTCGCACGCCTCCATCGAGTTTGACTCGAACACCGCCACGCTCACGCCGCGAGGCCGCGCCACACTCGACCAGTTGACCGCACTGCTAGAGAAGGCCCCCCAGACGGCCATCGAGATCAGCGGCCATACGGACAAATACGGCGCCCCAGGCTACAACCTTGAACTCAGCCGCCACCGGGCCGAAACGGTGCGGCGCTACTTCCTCAATCACAACCTGACCCATCACTTCACCACCGTCGGCTATGGTGCGTCACGGCCCTTATCGTCCGCACAAACGAAAGCCGGCTTTCAACATAACCGCCGCATCGAATTACGAGTGAAAGGACCAAGCTCTCTATGACCATGCTTATCGGACAGATGTTGGGCTGCCTGCTCGTCGCAGCGGGAATCGGTGGAGCAATTGGATGGCTCCTGCGGCATTTCGCCTTCGGCTCACGCCAGGCACAAGGGACCGGCGACCGCTCCTCCCTGCCCCTCACCAGTCAGGCATTGGAGAAGCTCCAGCAGGAACTGAACCTCAAGGTCTCTGAGACACAAGCCCTCGAAGAGAAGATGGTCGCATCGAACGCACTGCGCCAATCGACCGAGCAGCAGCTCGCCGTCCAGCAGGAGCACGTCAGAGCGCTGAGAGAAGAATTGGCTGCGACAAAGCAGCAGGTCCTGGAACACGAAACCGCGCGCGATGCCTGGAGCAATACCTACGCCCAGGCCGTCCAGCGCGCGACAGACGAAGCGGCCAGATCGCAGGACCTACGCACCGAGGTCGATGAACTCCAAGACAGGTTAACCATCCAGGAGCAGGAACTGAGCGAGAAAAACCAGCAGCTTGCGGAGCAACCCACGAAGCTCGGCGAAAAAGAGGCAGCGATCGATCGCCTCCGGAAGCAACGGATCGAAGTCGAAGCCGCGCTCAGGACTCGAGCAGAGGGCGGCAATCAGCTCAGCCTACAAATCGGCCTGCCCCATCCCTCAACAACGCCGCCGACAGAGGGCTTCACGAAATGACGTGCGCTGCGATCCGCAGAGGATATAGAGCTCGCTAACACTCCGGATCGCTTCAAGCAAGTCATGCCAGAAAATGCGGCAATACTTTGCCCCACACGACCACTAGCGAGAACTGACCTCGATTGACTTCACTTCTCGTCGCTGACTAGAATCTTCAAAAGGACTTTCTCCCTTGGCATCGCAATTCGTTCACCTCCATCTCCATACCCAGTTCAGTCTTCTGGACGGCGCGAATCAAATCGAGCCGCTCGTTCAGCAGATCAAATCGTTCAACCAGCCGGCCGTGGCTATGACCGACCATGGCAACATGTTCGGGGCCATCGAGTTCTACCGCAAAGCCAAAGAGGCCGGCATCAAACCCATCATCGGCTGCGAAGCCTATATGGCGCCCGGCAGCCGCTTGGCGGCCAAAGACAGCGGCCTCGCCCACAACGACTACTACCACCTCATTCTTCTGGCTCGAAACTTGACCGGTTATCAGAACCTGATCAAGCTCGTTAGTAAGGCATATTTTGAAGGATTCTACTATAAGCCACGGATGGATAAGGAAATTCTTAAAGAGCACCATGAGGGTCTCATTGCCCTCTCAGGCTGCTTGAGCGGCGAGATCCCCTACCTCATCGGCCAGAAAGATATGGATGGCGCTATGGCTGTCGCTGGCGAGTTTCAGGAAATCTTCGGGAAGGAACATTTCTACTTGGAGGTGCAGGCAAACGGGTTGGACCATCAACGAGTCGCCAATAGCGGCCTACTTGAGATGTCCAAGAAGATGGGCATCCCCCTGGTCGGCACCAACGATTGCCATTACCTCAAGAAGGAAGACTTCCGCCCGCACGAGCTGATGCTCTGCTTGCAGACAGGCAAGACCATCAGCGACCCGAATCGGATGAAGTTCGATACGGATCAGCTCTATGTGAAATCGACCGACGAAGTGACGGCCGCTTTCACTGAGTTCCCCGAGGCCGTCAACAATACCTGCCGGATTGCGGACAACTGCGACCTCCAACTGACCCTGAACAAAACCTATCTCCCGCAATATAAAGTCCCCGAGCCCTTCACGAGAGAAACCTATCTGGAAAGTTTGGCGCTGGCGGGGCTGGCGGCCCGACTCAAAGAACGGCCCAGCCAGATCCTGCCAGCCGCCTATGAGCTGCGCCTGCGCGAAGAGCTGACGATCATCTGCTCGATGGGCTTCGCCGGCTATTTTCTCATCGTGTGGGACATCATCAAGTTTGCCCGCTCGCGCAACATTCCAGTCGGGCCCGGCCGAGGCTCCGCCGCCGGCAGTCTTGTCGCCTACGCGCTACGGATCACGGATCTCGATCCCCTCGTCTACACGCTTTTGTTCGAACGATTCTTGAATCCGGAACGTGTGTCCCTTCCTGATATCGACATGGACTTCTGCATGGATCGCCGCGGCGAGGTCATCAACTATGTGGTCGAGAAGTACGGCAAGGACCATGTGGCCCAGATCATTACGTTCGGGACGCTCGGAGCAAAGGCGGCGATTCGCGACGTGGGCCGCGTGCTGGAAATTCCCTATGCCGAAGTCGACCGCGTCGCCAAACTTGTTCCGAACCAGCTCAACATCACGCTCCAGCAGGCGCTCGACCAGGAACCCAAACTGCAAGAGCTCGTCGATACCGATGCGCGAGTCAAAGAGCTGATGGGCATTGCCCGCTCCCTCGAAGGCCTGGCCCGCCATGCCTCGACCCACGCGGCCGGTGTCGTGATTTCTGAAGGGCCGCTCACGGATCATGTCCCCCTCTACAAAGGCTCCAACGACGAAGTCATCACTCAATATTCGATGGGCGACGTTGAGAAAATCGGGCTCGTCAAATTCGACTTCCTGGGTCTCAAAACCCTCACGATGATCAAACGGGCCGAGGACCTGATCAATACAAGGCGCCCCAACGATCGCCCGCTCGTCATGGAGCAGGTATCCTTCGACGACCCCAAGACCTTTGCCCTGCTCGCGTCAGGCAAGACGATCGGCCTCTTCCAGCTGGAAAGCTCCGGGATGCGTGACCTCCTGACAGGCCTGAAGCCTGACCGGTTCGAGGACATCATCGCCATCATCGCCCTCTACCGCCCTGGCCCGATGGATCTGATCCCCGACTTCATTAAACGAAAACAAGGCAAGATCGCCATCACCTATGAAACGCCTGAACTCGAACTGATCCTGAAAGACACCTACGGGGTCATCGTTTATCAGGAGCAGGTGATGGCAATCGCCAACAAGGTGGCGGGCTTTTCGCTCGGCCAAGCCGACATTCTCCGGCGCGCGATGGGCAAAAAAAAGCCGGAGGAGATGGAGAAGTTGCGCGCGCAGTTCCTGACCGGTGCCAAGGCGAACAAGATTCCCGACAAGAAGGCGGAAAAGCTGTACGAACTGATCCAGAAGTTCGCCGGCTACGGGTTCAACAAGTCGCATGCGGCGGCCTATGCCGCCGTCTGCTACCAGACCGGCTATTTGAAAGCCCATTATCCGACCGAGTTCATGGCCGCCCTGATGACTACCGACATGGGCAATGCCGATAAGATCGTCGGCTACTTCTCGGACTGCCGCGACCTCAACATCAAGGTCTTGCCTCCGGACGTCAACGAAAGCCACAAGAACTTTACCGTGGTGGACAACGCTATTCGGTTTGGTCTGGCTGCCATCAAGAATGTCGGCGAAGGCGCGGTCGAATCGATCATCGAGATCCGGAACAACACCGGCCCCTTCAAATCCTTCTTTGAATTTTGCCGTCGCGTCGACCTCCACAAGGTCAACAAGCGCATGCTCGAAGGGCTGATCAAGACCGGCGCCTTCGACTCGACCGGCGCGAAACGATCGCAACTGACTGCGGTCTTGGAGCAGGCCGTCGAAGAGGGGGCCGCCGCCCAACGTGAACGGGATATGGGCCAGACCAATATGTTCGGCGACGAGCTGGGAGGACCAGAGACCGCTGAACAGTTTGCCGCGCCGGCCTTGCCCAACATTCCAGAATGGGATCAAAATGAGCGGCTGAAACATGAACGGGAACTGACCGGATTTTATATCTCCTCCCATCCGCTCGCCCCCTATGAAGCCACGATAAAAGCCCTCTCCACTGCCACGACCATCAGCCTGCCTGAATCGTCGGACGGGCGGGAGGTCAAACTCTGCGGCATCATTACGACTGTCAAAAGCATGCTGACCAAGAAGGGCGATAAGATGGCCTACATCACCCTGGAAGACCTCCTGGGTGTGGTGGAGATCGTCGTCTTTCCGGATCTCTACAAAAGCGCCGCCGACCTCGTTGTGCCGGAGTGCCTCGTGCGCGTGACTGGCACGGTGGACCGGGGCGATAAAGGCACAAAAATTCGAGGAAGCAAGATCGAGCCGCTCGCCGAGGTGCAAGCGCGGATGATCAAACGCGTCCACATTCGGTTGCCGGGGCATCTCGACATTACGGAACAGTTATCGCGCCTCCGCGAGGTCTTTCGGCGGCACCCGGGCCGCACGACCATTTCCCTCATGTTGAGCATGGATGCATCGCAGGAAGCCGTGACGGCTCCTCTCCCGAATCTCACGGTCACCCCTAGTCAATGTTTCGTGGCAGACGTTGAAGAAATACTAGGCAAAGGAGCCATTTTGCTGCTATCGTAGGGCCTCATCCTAGGGATGGGGCCGAGCCCCTTCCTCACCAATCCCTATAGCTTCACCAGCCCTATGCGCGATTACCTCGAGTTTGAAAAGCCGATCCGCGAGATCGAAGAAAAAATCGAAAAGCTCTCGGACGCCCGTACTGGCAAATCCAAGCCTCAGGATGAAATCCGCAAGCTACGGACCAAGCTCGCCCAGGTCGAGCAGGAGCTCTACAGCAACCTGACGCCCTGGCAGCGTACGCAGCTCGCCCGCCATCCCCAACGGCCCAGTACCCTCGATTACATCAGCGCCCTCTTTAAAGACTTTCTTGAGCTCCATGGAGACCGCTCGTTCGGCGACGATCGTGCCATCGTCGGAGGCTTTGCCCGATTCAACGACCAGTCGATCATGGTCATCGGCCATCAAAAAGGAAAAACCCTCAAAGAGCGGATGCAACGGAATTTCGGGATGCCGAATCCGGAAGGCTACAGAAAAGCCCTGCGTCTCATGCGGATGGCGGAGAAGTTCGGACGCCCAGTCGTGACCTTTATCGACACGCCCGGCGCCTACCCAGGCATCGGCGCGGAAGAACGAGGCCAGGCCGAAGCCATCGCCCGCAATCTCTTTGTGATGTCCCGGCTAGCCGTGCCGATCGTGTCCATCATCATCGGCGAAGGCGGCAGCGGCGGGGCCCTCGCCTTGGGCGTGTCCGACCGGGTCCTGATGCTGGAGCACGGTGTCTATTCGGTGATTTCTCCGGAAGGCTGCGCCGCCATCCTGTGGGATGACCCGGCCAAAGTGCCCGATGCCGCCGCCGCGCTGAAGATGACGGCCAAAGATCTGGTCGATCTCCGTATCGCCGATGAAGTGATTCCGGAACCCCTCGGCGGCGCCCATCGTGATGCCCAAGCCATCACCGAGCGCGTCGCCAAATCCCTCACCAGCCAACTCGCCCAACTCACCAACCTCTCTGTCCCTGAGCTACTGACGCAGCGGGACCAGAAATATCGCTCGATCGGATCCGTCAGCGGTCTGGTTGAGACGCCTCAATAAACCAAACGAGACAGACACAGTCTGAAGGTCGAAGTTTGAAAGCCTTCAGTCTTCTGTCTTCAGTCTGAGACCGCCTCGCTCGTCCCCTTCTTATGAAGCCAGGCAGCAGCCCAGGCGCCAGCCGCCTTCCCTGTGGCAAAACAGGCGGTCAAAAGATAGCCTCCCGTCGGCGCTTCCCAATCCAACATTTCTCCGGCGCAAAACAAACCGGGCAACGAACGGATCATCAGCCGTTTATCTAACGCATCGAATGGCACGCCGCCGGCCGTGCTGATGGCTTCCGCCAGCGGACGGGCGGCAGCAAGCCGCAGCGGTAAGGATTTAATTGCAGCCGCCAAGCGAGCTGGATCCGCAAAATCCTCTTTCGAGACCACTTCACGCAACAGCCCCGCCTTCACCCCTTCGATATGGGCCTGCCGCTGCAGATGCGTAGCCATCGTACGTTTGCCGCGCGGTCGCGCTAAGTCATGAGCTAAACGCGGCACATCGCGGTCAGGCGCCAGGTCGAGGCGCAATGTGCCCACGCCCTTCGCCAGAATCTCGTCGCGCAGCGAGGCAGAGACCGCGTAAATCACGCCGCCCTCCACCCCGGTCTCTGTGATCACGAACTCGCCGGGATACCAGAATTCAGCGCCGGCCTCATTCCGCATAATAACCGCCACCGACTTGACCGGATGGCCGGCGAACTTCGTCCTGAAATGTTCGCTCCAGCCCACATCGAAACCGCAGTTCGCTGGCTGTAACGGCACAATGCGAAGCCCGCGCCCCGCTAGCAGGGGCACCCATGACGCATCGGACCCCAGCTTCGGCCAGCTCCCACCACCGAGCGCGAGCACCGTCGCATCGGTCTGAACAGAGCGGCGTCCCTCTGCGGTGGCAAAACAGAGAGCCCCCTGCTCATCCCAGCCTGACCAACGGTGACGCACATGAAACTGCACACCGGCCTGGCGCAACCGGCGGATCCACGCTCGCAACAAGGGCGCAGCCTTGAGGTCCTTGGGGAACACGCGTCCGGAAGAACCTTCAAATGTTTTGATACCAAGTCCAGCGGCCCAGGCCCGGAGGTCTGCTGGCCCGAACAACGCGAGCAACGGCTCAACTTGGGCACGGCGAGCGCCATAGCGCGCCAGAAATTTCTCTGACGGTTCCGCATGCGTCAGGTTCAGACCGCCCTTCCCAGCCAGGAGAAACTTGCGCCCGACTGACGCCATCGCATCATAGAGGTCGACCTCGGCGCCTGCGGCGCATGCCGCCTCTGCGGCCATCAGTCCAGCCGGACCCCCACCGATAATTGCAATCTTCATCGAGGTTCCAGTGATTGTGTCTCGTGAGACGGGTAAATCTACAGAGCCTGACGACCCTACACGCAGCACAGAAGCGGGTCAATCAAGCTCCTCACGCATAAAATGCTTCTGTGTGATCGCCCTAGACAGGGTATACTGGACCCATGCAGGAACACGAGCCCCCACAGGTCGTCGAGCTTCGAGTCAGCTCTCGCTATATCACTGCGCATCCGTGGGTGGTGCAGGCCATCGGGGGATTCCTCTCAGCCTACTTCATGGAACATCCAGGGTTTCGCATACAGCGGCACATCGATGAGGTGGAGTCCGGCTTCCACCTCTGGATCTGCGAGGTCCCTCCCAGCCTGAAGGTGCTCAGACTCCTGAAACGGCTCAAGGAAGATATTCCACCCTGCCAAGCACAGCAGATGGCTACCAATTTACCGACCCCACCCCGCTATCTCATCGATTGCCCTGAGTAAGTCGAGCCCTCCCATAGCCCTCCCAGGGCTGAAGTGTTACACTTAGACTCACAACTCACGATGGTATACATGCTCATGCATTGGAAACTGGCTCTCGGAACAGTGGCCCTCTCGGTGGGAATAAGCCTATGCGCCATTCCCCCTGCGACCGCACTAGGCGGGGGCCCGCCACATCTCTCCAGGCCAGACCATATCGTGGTAGTAATTGAGGAGAATCATTCCTATAGCCAGATTATCGATTCGCCCGATGCACCCTACATCAATAGCCTGGCAGCCCAGGGCGCGCTCTTCACGCAGTCTTTTGGTGTCACCCACCCTAGCAAGCCAAACTATCTCGCATTCTTTTCAGGATCGACGCAAGGCATCACTGACAATTCCTGCCCGCATACCATGACGACGCCTAATCTGGGACATGCACTGCTGGAAACAGGGCTGACATTCGCCGGTTATTCGGAAGACCTCCCCTCGGTCGGCTCCCTCATCTGCATCGCTGGGGACTACGCGCGCAAGCATAATCCCTGGGTGAATTGGCAGGACAGCCAGGTCCATGGGCTCCCGGGAACTACTAACCAGCCCATGACATCTTTCCCAACTGATTTCAGTAGGCTCCCGACCGTGAGCATGATCGTGCCGAACCAGGTCAACGACATGCACCAGGGAAAGGATCCTGAGACAATTCAACGAGGCGATCGATGGCTCAAGGACAATCTCGAGGCCTATGTCCAATGGGCGCAGCAACACAACAGCCTGCTCATCGTGACCTGGGACGAGGATAACAAGAAAGAGAATAACCGAATTGCCACGCTCTTCATCGGCCCCATGGTCCAGGCTGGCCGCTATGACCAGCGGATTAATCACTACAACGTTTTGCGGACAATCGAAGACCTCTACGGCCTGCCTCATTCCGGCGCAAGCGCCGAAGCCTCTCCCATTAACAATATCTGGAAGACCCTGCCCCGTCCGTAACCGTTCGACCGGCTCCCCGGCCATCGTCCACTCGCCGTTTAGCCCTGGATAGAATGCACGATCCCGAGATACTCCCGCTCAGTACGGTAGGTTTCGACTGAACTGGTTGGATCATCGCCCGATCGCAGCCGCCAACGTGTACCCAAACCAGACCGCGCCAAGCCCCAGCAATACTTGCGCGCCGACATTCAGTAAGGCGAGAGCCGCCTCCCCTTCTCGGATCAGATTCATCGTTTCATTGCCGAAGGCCGAGAAGGTCGTAAACCCGCCGAGAATGCCGACAACCAAAAAAGCTTGAGTATCGGCGCTGATGAGTGCGCTGCTTGTGCAAAGCCTGGACAGGAATCCAATACAGAGACAGCCCAGCATATTCACCGCCAGCGTTCCATAGGGGAACACGGTGCTCTGGCTGAGCGATTGCGCAAAGCCGCTCACAAGATAGCGAAGGATAGAGCCCAGGAAGCCACCGGCCCCGATTAACACCAGTTTGAGCATCGCGTACGACTCCAGCCACGTTTTCGCGCCCGAGTATACATCAAGCCCCGTCAGCACTGCACCTGGATTCACCTCTCAACGTACGAAACCGGCCATCACGACCCGCGCTTCCTGTCTGCGTGGTTCCGTTCTTCCTGTTTACAGTTTGCCCGGTATCGCAACCGCCTCGCCCTTGAATCCATGCACCTAGATCGCCTCCAACACACTCACTAAATAACCACCCTCAAGAAAGTCTTGATCCTTGGTCTGGGCATAGACATCCAGGATGACTGCCGACGGATAATATTGCGACGAACGCAGCTTGAAAAACTTCTGTGGCCTCAGGTGCGCCTGCTTCGTATTCAGCGACCCCTCTTCGAATAGCGTAGACAGCAGGTCGAACCGGCGCAACTCATGCCGTTCGGCCTGGCTATAATCGACGCGCACGCACAGGCCGCCCTTCCGCAAGAGCCTGCGCAGATTCCGCGACACCATTCGGCTCATCAGCAATTGATCGAAGAGCTCATCGGCCTTCTTTCCTTTTTCCTCTTTCCTAGCTAACAGCCGCGCGAGATCCCGATCTTTCGGGAAGCGCTTCTCAGCCTGGCGCCGCTCGCTAGGCCCCGACACGATATTGGGAAAGGCAAAGACAATGACATCTGCCTGCGTGGCGAACGCAGAGAAGTCCGGCAATTTCGCACAACGAAACTCAATAGCGGCTGGGCGTTTTTTTCGCTTAGCGCCGACCCAGGTCTCCGCCACACTCAGCATCACCTTCGACCCATCGATGCCGAGAAAGGTCCAGGTGGGAAGCGCCTTGACCAGCTGCTTCATGATCAGACCTGTGCCACATGCGTAATCGACAAGCAGTCCGCTCTTCTTCGGCGCGCACCGCACCACATGGCTCGCAATGTTCTTATAGGCGGCCCCATGGGCTTTATTTCTTGTCTGGCCCACCCACCATTGTCCCACTTTCCGGTTATAGGCCCCGAGGCCATCGGCGAGGGTCTTATCGAAATCAATCGGTGACATAGTTCTCCCACTGCATAATCGCTCAATTTCCTCGTTCATATCAATAATCGGTGAGAGAAATGAGGGCTGATTGATCTTTCACTGCGCGCGTCGAACGAAGGCTGGTTCGCCTGGTCTATCGCGTCTGTCTGGTTTCTCTGGTTGGTCAGACTGGAAATTTATCCAGAAGAACCAGCCAGACCACAAAAACAAGCGCCTGCGGGTTCCGCGAGCAAGAAGGAAAACTGATTGCTCGCTATCTATAGTTTTCTGCCAGCGCAGGTGTTAAAACATAGCCGCACTAGTGCCTTGCAGAAAAAGGACACGAGAAGGATCTTTTATGTCTTTGCCGATCGAAAAATCGTCGTCGTCCGATGAATTAGCGCGAGAAGTCGCGCGGCGGCGCACCTTTGCCATTATTTCGCACCCGGACGCAGGAAAAACGACCCTGACTGAGAAGCTTCTCTTGTATGCTGGCGCGGTTCACCTGGCGGGGGCCGTGCATGCCAGATCGAATCAGCGCGCCTCGAAATCGGACTGGATGGAGCTCGAGCAGGCACGCGGCATCTCCATCACCTCCACCGCGCTTCAATTCGACTACGAGGGAGTGCGGGTCAACCTGCTCGATACGCCTGGGCACCAGGATTTCAGCGAAGACACCTACCGGACCCTCATGGCCGTGGATAGCGCCGTCATGGTGCTGGACAGTGCCAAGGGCATCGAACCGCAGACCAAGAAACTTTTTGCCGTCTGCCGCAAACGCAACATCCCGATCATGACCTTCATCAATAAGATGGACCAGCCGGGGCGCCATCCCTTTGAACTGCTCGAAGAAATCGAGCAAACCCTGGGCATGACGGCAGTCCCTTTTAATTGGCCCATCGGAGAAGGCGTTGGCTTTCTGGGGCTTTATGATCTGCAGGACCCCCAAGTCCTCTTCTTCCAGCGGACGGCCCATAACCAGAAACGGGCCCCAATGAGGGTCGAGACCTTCCCCCACCCGAGCCTGGCCGCGACCCTGGGGGAAGCGTATGGCCCGCTCCAAGAAGAAATCGCCCTGCTGACCGGCGCAGGCGCCAAGTTCGACCGAGACCGTTTCCTCGCAGGCCAACTCACACCGGTCTTCTTCGGAAGCGCCCTCACCAATTTCGGTGTTGAGCCCTTCCTCAACGGCTTCCTTCGGCTCGCGCCACCGCCAGGCCCTCGCATGAGTTCCAAGGGGCTGGCCCAGCCGACCGATGAACAGTTCTCCGGATTCGTATTCAAAATTCAGGCGAACATGGACCCGCAACATCGCGATCGAATGGCGTTTCTGCGCATCGTGTCCGGTCGTTTTGAGAAAGACATGATGGTGCATCATGCGCGGCTGGACCGGAAGATTCGCATGACCAGACCGCACCGCCTCTTCGGCCGTGATAGAGAAACCATCGATGAAGCCTATCCAGGCGACGTCGTGGGGCTCGTGAATCCAGGGCTCTTTGCCATCGGAGATACTCTTTGCTCTGGCAGCCCCCACGCCTTCGATGCGATTCCGCTTTTCCCGCCGGAATGTTTCGGCGTACTGCGAAGCCAGGACCTCACGAAGCAGAAACAGTTTCAGAAGGGACTCCAGCAGCTGGAAGAGGAAGGGGTCATGCAGGTATTTTATTCACCGGATCATGTGCGACGGGAACCGGTCTTGGCCGCAGTCGGCGAACTCCAATTCGATGTGGTCGCCTCGCGGCTCGACAGCGAATATGGGGTCAAGGCCACGGTCGAACGGATGCCCTTCGCCCTGGCGCGCTGGGTCGCGGGAGCGCCGGACGCGATTGCCCGCATTTACTGGCCGCAAGACACCAGACGGCTGGTGGACAAGGATGGCCGGATGGTGATGCTCTTCGGCTCGGAACGGCTCCTCGCTTACTGTATCAAGGAATATCCGGCTCTTACATTTCAGTTGCGAGAAGAGATCGGAAAAGTAGACGGCTAAGAAGCTAACGGAGGACACATGCCACGGTCCGCTCTTGCTACGCCCGTCCCCCTCGTGGCTGCTCCGTAAACAAGCGCACCGCCACCTTCTGCCCCTTGATCCTGGTGCGGCTGAGGGTCTCGATGATCTCGCGTGCCAACACTTCCGGCACTTCCACCAGCGAAAAATGGTCCATCACTTCGACGACGCCGATCACATTCGAGTTGAGTCCCGCCTCGTTGGCAATCGCCCCGACGAGGTCGCCGGCACGGATGCCTGCCTCACGGCCCGCGCCGATATAGAGCTTGGCTGTGCCAGCTGTTCGTCCGCCACGAACGGGAGGGCTGAAGGATCGCCTCTGACCCCCCTGTCCCTCGCGCGGCATCATGGCGCCGGCCCGCCCGCGCGGATCCATTCGAGAATCGCTTATGGGGCGCCGCGCCATCGAGGGGCGCTCCATCGGCCTACCCGCTGCAGACGGAATATCATATTCCTTCCGCTCTCCACCTTGGATGCGGAACAGAAGCTTCAGGGCTGCCGCGGCCACCTCCAGCGGGTCTCCCTGGTCGGCGAGCGATGTAACCACGGCTCGGAACTGAGCCAGATCACCGGCCGTCAACACATCCTTAATCGCGCTTTTGGTTCGCGCCAGCCGCTTCGTCAGCAGATCGGCGAGGGTCGGCACCTGCATGACAATAATTTTTGCTTTCGTCAGCTGCTCGATATTCCAAAGCAGACGCTGCTCGCGCGGATCAAGGACGGTAATGGCCGACCCTTCACGCCCAGCGCGCCCGGTCCGTCCGATCCGATGGACATACACTTCCGACGACGTGGGCAGATCGTAGTTCACCACATGTGACACGGATGGGATATCTAAGCCCCGCGCGGCCACATCGGTGGCCACCAGGAGTTCGGTTTGTCCGGACCGGAAGGAATTCATCACGCGATCCCGCTGGGGCTGATTCATGCCGCCATGGATCGCTTCGGCCTTGTGTCCGCGCCCGGTCAACATCGCCGTGAGTTCATCGACTTCAATACGAGTCCGGCAGAAAACGAGCGCCGATTTTGGCGCCTCCATATCCAGAATACGAGCCAAGGCCGCGACCTTGTGTGGTCGAGCGACGACATAGGCGGTTTGGTGGACACGCGGCGCGGCACCAGCCTTGAGCGCCTCTTTGGCAATCTTGATCTCGACTGGCTCTCGCAAATGGCGCTTGGCAATGGACGCGATTCGTGGCGGCATAGTGGCGGAGAACAGGGCGGTCTGCCGCTCTTTGGGAACCTGCTCCAGAATAGCGTCCAGATCGTCGGCAAAGCCCATGTCAAGCATCTCGTCTGCTTCGTCCAGCACCACCATCTGAATCGTCTTGAGCTGCAGCGTTTTTCTGCGGATATGGTCTAACGCCCGACCGGGCGTCGCCACGATGACATCCACCCCGCGCTTGAGCGCATGGAGCTGCGGACCGATCGCCTGGCCTCCATAGACTGGAAGCACGGTGATCTTTAATTCTTTGCCATACCGCGTCACGGCTTCGCCGACCTGCATGGCCAACTCTCGAGTCGGCACCAGGATGAGAGCAGAGGGGCAACGCCGGGCCGAATGGGCGAGCCGCTGGAGCATCGGCAGCGTAAAGGCTGCCGTCTTGCCGGTCCCGGTTGCCGCCTGACCCAAGAGATCGCGACCTGCTAAAAATGGTGGAATCGCTTCCCGTTGAATCGGCGTAGGCTCTTCATAGCCCAGCGTGTCGAGCGTAGTGAGCAAGGCTGCTTCCAGGCCGAGCGCCGCAAAACCTGGCGAAAATCCCTTGGCCGGCGTTTCCGCCGGTGGGTTACTGGTCTCATGTTTCATAGGGTGCCTCATGGCCTTTCTGAGCTGTGCGCTGGTTACGTGCTAGAGAGTCGACCTGGTGCTGACTCAGCATACTACTGTGATTGCAGTCAGAAGTGATAGCGGCTGGCGAAAATAACTCCCGCCACGCCGATTCTGAAGAGATTTCGTGCAGCCAGCAAGCGAGCCGCTATTCAGTCGTGCTGGTGGTGTGAGTAGCCGCGCCAGCCCTATGCGTCCTGGTCTTCCGGCAGTTGGATCGGCCCGGCCCATTCCCCCTTGGCCAGTCCCACTTCCTGATACCCCCCGTCTGGCCATTGAAACTGGCCGACCTCATCCACTTGCACGATAAAGGGGTCTGCTTCGTGCGCTAGCCCACGATACCAATACCAACCAGCGACCGCGGGCTTTTTCTTCGTCCATTGATTAGGGACCATGTACCACTTCCTTTTCGTCCCTATCACGACTCTGTTACAGTCTCTTTTTGTCGCGGGTGAATGTACCATGTTTAGACTCCCAATAGAATACGTTCTGCCAACCCTTCGTCGCACGTTGGCGGCGGAACGGAACGTACTCCTGACTGCAGCGCCTGGCGCAGGGAAAACAACGGGAGTCCCTCTCGCCTTGCTCGATGCCCCCTGGCTCGCGGGGAAAAATTTGCTTATGCTGGAGCCACGTCGGCTTGCAACACGAGCCGCGGCCCATCGCATGGCTGCCACGCTGGGGGAACCAGTTGGCCAGACGGTTGGCTACCGCATGAGGCTCGACACAAAGATCGGCCCCACAACTCGCATCGAAATTGTCACGGAAGGCATCCTCGCTCGACTGCTCCAGAACGATCCCGCCCTCAGCGCCTACGCGATCGTCCTCTTCGATGAGTTCCATGAACGGAGCCTACAGGCCGATACGGGCCTGGCCCTCTGCCTGGAATCTCAGAAGGTTTTTCGTCCGGACCTCCGCCTGCTCGTCATGTCTGCGACCCTGGACTGCGGACCGGTCTCGGAACTGTTGGGGCAAGCGTCGGTGATTGCGTGCGACGGTCAAATGTTTCCGGTCGAAACCCGCTATCTTGAGCAGCCCCTCTCGGGCCATCTCGATGTGGCAGTTGTCCACTCGATCAAACGTGCGCTGGCGCAAGACCCTGGCAGTCTCCTAGTCTTTCTGCCAGGCATGGCAGAAATCCGCCGCGTCGAGCGGAAACTGCTGGACCTCAACCTTGGCTCACACATTTTCATTGCCCCACTCCATGGAGACCTGCCGCAAGAGGCGCAGGACCGCGCGATTGCGGCAACTCAACCAGGCACAAGAAAAATCGTGCTCGCCACTTCGATTGCCGAGACCAGTTTAACGATCGACGGGGTCCGCATCGTCATTGATGCAGGCTTGTTGCGCGTGCCTCGCTTCGATCCACGATCAGGACTCACAAGACTGGACACGATTCGCGTTACCCAGGACTCGGCCGAGCAACGGCGGGGCCGAGCGGGCCGTCTGGAACCGGGCGTCTGTGTCCGGCTCTGGACCTCTGCGGAGCAACAATCGCTGTCCCCTCGACGCCCGCCGGAAATGCTCGACGCAGACCTGGCTCCGCTATTACTCGAATTGGCCCTCTGGGGCACGGCCAATCCACTCGAGCTCTCCTGGCTCACGCCCCCGCCAGCCGGAGCTGTGGCTCAGGCGAGGGACCTACTCGTCGGCCTTGGCGCACTCAATGCGGAAGGGCGCATCACGCCTCATGGCACCGAGATGGCCGAGCTCCCGCTTCATCCTCGTCTCGCGCATATGCTGCTTAAGTCTGTACCGCTGCAGCTCGGTCATCTCGCCTGTGAACTGGCGGCTCTCTTAAGTGAGCGAGATATTCTTCGGGGCCACTCCGGCTGGCGCAATGCGGACTTGCGGCTCCGATTAGATGCCTTACATGGACAACACGATCACACGGCCGGTGCGACCGTAGACCGAGCCGCTTGTCTACGAGTGGCCCGCACCGCCGACCTCTGGGAACGGCAACTGCTGCGCTCCGCCCGTTCCAGCCGGCACGAGGGCCTCGATGAAACCGGTCTCTTGCTCGCCCTGGCCTATCCGGACCGCATCGCCCAGCGCCAAAGTGGAAGCACCGCGCGTTATCTCATGGCCACTGGCCGAGGAGCGCTCTTTCAAAACCCCGACCCACTCGGATCGGAAGACTATTTGGTCATTGCCGATTTGGACGGAGGCCAGCAATCGGCCAGAATCGATCTGGCAGCCCCGGTCAGCCTTCGCGATCTTGAAACCCTCTATGGCGATCAGATTCGAACCGTCGATGAAGTCGTGTGGGATGAAATAAAGCAGATAGTGCGGGCGACGAGACGACGACGATTGGGGTCGCTCATTCTGTCCGAACAGGGCCTCTCAAACCCGGACCCCTCGATGATCTCGGCTGCCTTGCTCCAGGGCATCAGTCGGGCAGGACTCAGCAGGCTGGCCTGGACTCCGGAGCTTCGGCAGTGGCGGATGCGAGTAACCTTTCTACGCAGGATCGAGGGGCAAGAATCTCACTGGCCCGATCTGTCCGATGAGGCGCTCCTCAAAACGCTCGACGAATGGCTGGGGCCCTATCTTTCCGGGCTAACGACACTCGACCGGGTCACCCGACTCAATCTCACTGAACCTTTGCACGCACTCCTCAACTGGGAACAGGCACGCCAGCTCGACCAATGGGCGCCGACACATCTGACGGTGCCGAGTGGATCACTCGTGCGAGTGGAGTATGAAACGCAGGATCTGCCGATCCTGGCGGTGCGGTTGCAAGAAATGTTCGGCTGTAAGGACACGCCTCGTCTCGTCGAGGGGAAGATTCCGGTCACACTCCACCTGCTGTCACCGGCTCGCAAGCCTGTTCAAATTACAAAAGACCTCGCCAGCTTTTGGAAATCGGCCTATCTAGAAGTAAAAAAAGATCTCCGCGGGCGCTACCCTAAACATTCCTGGCCTGACGATCCCCTGACGGCGCAACCGACGGCGAAAGCCAAGCGCCGACCCCGCTAATCTGACTCCGCAGCATCGTCCCGCGAGTGCTCGAAAAGTTTGGCAACGAAGCCGCAGGCCTGGAACAGGGCCCCGGCGTACCCTCATGGGTACGTTGCGGACCTGTTCAAGTGAGAACGACGCTGACGAATTTTTTCAACAGTCGACTAGATTGGGATGTCGCGAGTTCCATCATACGAGGTCATCCCCTGGTGGGAGAACTTCAGGATATCGCCATCCTTGACGACCGTATCCTCCGAACTCACTTTTTTATTCACCGCAATCATCACTTCCCGGTTTACGAGAAACTGCAGCAGCGGGCCCATCCGATCGTAATTCGATTCGATAAGTTTCCTGACCGTGGTCGATTCCGCGGCCTCAATCTCGAATTCTGTTTCGCCAACGGCATCGCGAAGCGTCAATCCAAACACTAGCACTGTGACCATGCAACCCTCGTCTCTCGTTATTGGCCGCTCACGTACCAAACTCTATCGCTTCACGCACCCCTTGCATGGCAACGGAAGCAATCCTGCCGTCTGGGATGTCTCTCAGGAAGAGGCGTACTGCCAGCGGGCACATGACAGTGCAGACAGTCTTTTTCCACCGCGATCGGCTGATGCACCGCATCAGCGGGGATCCTGGGGTTTCGGTCTTTCGGAGTCGGCAGCAGCGACACGCCGACGATGACGGCCAAGGCAAACAGAACAAAGAGGCCATCGACCTTGCGCAACGTCATGCGATGCCTCCATCCCTCTGTCGGTCCGCTGCTTCGTAGGCTTCCTGAAGCATCTGCGCCACGTGTTTCACCTGCGCTGCCCCCTGCAATCCGGTCTGCAATTGAATCATACAGGCGGGACAACTGGTGGCCACCACCTCTGCTCCGCTCTGTTCAACGGCCTGCCGCTTTCGCTCGACAATGCGCTGGGAAGTCTCAAAATCCTTCACCAGATACGTCCCGGCTCCGCCGGCGCAGCGGTCGGCGTCCTGCATCTCAACATACTCGACGCCAGGCAGGCCTGCCAGGATCGCACGTGGCTCCTTGGTCACACCCGCCGCGCGCAGATGGCAGGAGGAATGGTAGGCCACCTTACAGGGCTTGGGCTGAGAACTGGCCATGGCCGGCTTCACCGAAGATTGTGCCACAAACTCCGAAATATGGGTGACCCGTTTGGCCAAAGCCTGAGCCGCTGCCTGCTCCGGCTCACCGGCGAACAGAGTCGGGTAATCCTTCAACATGAGGGTGCAGGAGGCGCAGCCTGTTACGACCTTCTCGTACCCCGCCATGGAGACGAGGTTGACCCTGGCCCCCTCTTTGGCCAGCGCACGATGCCCATAGGTTTCAATCGGCGTTCCGGAGCAACGTTGCGAGGGCAGATCCGGCTCGACATCGTGCTTGCGCAGCACGGCAATCACCGCATCCCCCACCCCGTCGTCGAAGTAATTGGCCGCGCAGCCATGAAAGTAGGCCACCGGGGAGGACGCCTCTTGTCCTGCCTGTCGAATCAGTTCCGGATACCGGTCACGGAGCTGCCGCTTGGCCAGTCGAGGCAAGGCCAGTTGAGGTGATAATCGGGCCGTCGCAGCCAGACCCTGCATGATAGGCCTCGTTAGACGATCGAGCCACCGCCGCATCAGAGGCCGATCCCAGAAACATTGACCGTGCGCGAGCAGTTTCAAGAGTGGCTCAAAGAGCCATGCTCGCGCGTGGAGGCGAAAAATTAGACCAGCCATCTTGTTGGGATGCTCGGCTCGCCGGTCCAGGATGAGTTGCGATACGTCGACGCCGGCGGGACAGGCAGTCCGGCAGGACTTACAATTGAGGCAGGCCTCCACAACGCGCTTCGAATTGAGATAGCTGTAGTTCTTGTCCGTAACGATCTCGAACCAGCCTCGCGAACTCATATCTTCGGACTGAAAGACATCGTAGATCGGGCAGACGGAATTACACTTAGCGCAAGTCGCGCAAGGCTTCGACAATCGCTCATAATCGATATGGTCGGTGAAGGGCCGGTCGCTGATCTTGATGCCGGGGTTGAGTACGCCCGCAGGATCGAAGCTCTGCTTTACTTTGACGAACAGGTCGTACAGTTCCTGGCCAAACATTGTCTTCACATATTCGGCCCGCACCCGGCCATCCCCGTGCTCCCCGCAGATCGAGCCGCCGAAGCGACCTAACACTGTCTGGTGAATTTCGTGATAGGCCTGCACCATCTTCTCGAAGTCGCCTGCGTCGTTCACATCGAGCAAGGGAAGGATATGGGCGTTCCCGTTTCCGATATGACCGAAGATCGCGACCGGCACATGCTGCCCGACAAAAAATTCCTCAAGATAGCGGATCAGTTCGCTGATCCGCGCGGCCGGCACCACCACATCATCCACAAAATTGATGGGCTTCTTCCTGGGATCAAACCGGTAGAGCGTGGGATAGAGGGCCTTGCGAGCCTTCCATAACTGGTCACGCTGCTCGGGATCAAACGCGATGACCGGATCGGAGGTGAGGCGATAGGTGCGGCAGATCCTCGTCATCCGCTCTGCCTGCTCGCGGAGGTCGGCTCCCACTCTGTCAGCATCTAACTCGATCAATAGCGTGGCTGCCGCATCAGCCGGAATGCCATGCGTCGCCCTGCCGATCAGATTGAGCGTGTTGGCATCCATCACTTCGAGCGCGCTCGGATTCAACTCGAGCAGCTTCGGCACGGCCTCGCCGACTTCTTCCAACCGGAGAAAATGGATGAGCGCCGTGAGGACCGCGGTGGGTTTCTCGACCAGTGTAATCGTGGCTTCGCTAAAAAGACCGAGCGTCCCCTCGCTGCCGACGAAGAGCTTGGGAAGATCGAACCGGCCGTGCGTAAGCCCGTCGGCAAGACCAAACAGATTGTAGCCGCAGCTATTCTTGCTGACGGTCGGGCGTTTCTGCTCGATCAATGTTGCGTGATCTTGCAAGAGCGAACGCAAATCTCGAAGGGGCCGGTTTGCGGTCAGCAAATCAACACAAGCAGGATCGTTGAGCCCGTAGGATTTGGCCTCTAGCCATTCGCCAGACTGCAGACAGACGCGGAGCGCCGCGACATTATCCTTCACGGCACCGTACCGCAACGTATGGGGGCCGGATGAATTGTTCGCCAACATTCCGCCGAGCTTGCACATGTCGCCGCTGGAGGGATCAGGTCCGAACATGAGTCCCTGCCGCCCCAGCTGCTTATTCAACTCGGCCAGCACGATCCCAGGCTGCACCCGCGCCCAGCGCTCGTCGCGGTTCAGCTCTAGCACCCGATTTAAGCGCGAGACGTCCAGGATGATCCCGGATCCGATCGCCGAGCCAGTCAAATTTGTCCCGGCCGCGCGCGGCGTGAGCGGAATGCCTCGCTGGACAGCGTATCGAACCGTGGTGGCGATATCCTCCTCGGACTCGACTAGCACGACCGCCTGAGGCGCCAGCCGATAGATGCTCGCATCCACCGCATACGCGGTGAGCGTCGAATAGTCGTCTTTAACCTTGTCTCTACCGAGCGAAGCCCGGAGGTCAGAGGCGATAGCGTGGGAGCGTTCTGGTAGTATGAGGGTTGGTGCAGTCATAATTGAAGGGTGGGGTATTCTAGACGGACTCGTAAGAACAGCACAAGCCTGGTTGTTGCGCAACGCGCAAGCGACTAAAATGGCACCCCACGTTAGGAGCAGGAACCGCTGATGCGTCCCACTCTGTATATTTCACGACTACTCCCCAACCCCGTCATGGCCATCGTGCGGGAGCGATTTCAGCTGGTACAGGAACCGCTCGATACCCTGCCCTCTCCCTCGGCGCTGCGAGCCGGCCTCTGCCAAGCTGACGCCGCAATCGTGACCCTGGCCGATCGTATCGATGCGGCAACCATTCATGCGGCCGTCAGGCTAAAAATCCTCGCGAACTATGCAGTCGGATACAACAACCTCGATCTCGCTGCCGCACAAGCGCGTGGCCTGATCGTCACCAATACCCCGGACGTCTTGACCGATTCCACGGCAGATCTGACCTGGGCCCTGCTCCTGGGGACGGCGCGCCGCATCGTGGAAGGCGATGCCCTCGTCCGATCCGGTGCATGGACCGGCTGGAGCCCCACGCAACTCTTGGGAACCGATGTTTCAGGCAAGACATTGGGCATCATCGGTATGGGACGGATCGGACAAGCCGTGGCCCAACGGGCTGCGGGGTTTCGCATGACGGTGCTCTATCACCAGCGTCAACCCCTTGCCGCAGCAATGGGCCCTCAAAAATGGGAATACCGGTCACTGCACGGGCTCCTTGAAGAATCCGATATCGTGACGATCCATGTGCCCCTCACACCGGACACCCGTCACCTAGTCGGCGCGCGCGAGTTGCGCCGGATGAAACCCACGGCCCTCCTGATCAACACGGCGCGTGGCCCGATCGTCGATGAAGGGGCCTTGGCCGAGGCGCTCACGCAGGGCACGATTGCCGGAGCCGGCCTCGACGTGTATGAAGACGAACCGGTCCTGCACCACACCCTGGCTCGCTTGCACCAAGTCTTGCTGCTCCCCCACATCGGCTCCGCCACCCTGCAGGCCAGGGTGAGCATGGGGCTGATCTGTTTGGACAATATCCTGGCGGTCTTGGACGGACGGCCTGCCCCGAATCAGATTCACGCGCATGGTGGAGGCGACGCGTAGACCAGGCTGGACGAGATCGAAGCGGAGGAACACAACGGAGCCGCGGAGGGAGCCGGAGGAGCTGGGCCAGCCGCTACCGCGCCCGGCAGGAGGGTCGTCAGCTCTTCACTGTCAGCGTACTAGTCAGCAAGGTGGCATCCCGGCCTCGGGATGGACCAACCAGAGTGGAACAGGCCTGCATCGAAAATCTCGAGGCTGAAACCCTTAGGAGCCGGCGACAGCGGCCTTCAACACGTTCGACGCCTGCGGCCCCTTGGCGCCTTGCACCACATCAAACTCCACGCTCTCGCCCTCTTTCAACGTCTTAAATCCTTCTCCCTGCAAGGCGGAATAATGCACGAACACATCATCCCCGTTCTCAAGATGAATAAATCCGAACCCCTTGCGGTCGTTAAACCACTTCACTGTTCCTTTTCCCTTCACAGAAAGACTCCTCTCCTCAACGGCTACAGAGCGTTACGCGGGCAGCTGCGAAGTAGTTGGCAACACGCACCATGACAAAAAATAAAAAGAAGCGCGGGCGGGACTCACTGGTTCATGAAAAAGACAAAATCGATTACGCGACTCATCGTGGTTGTGATCCGCGCAGCATGTACCATGGCATTTCAAACCTTGTCAACCTAGGGCTCTCGCCAGGAGCAAGCCGGCCCAGCCGCGCGCGAGGTGGACAAGCCTCGGCCACTCGCCTATAGTGGCGCACGGCACGAGGAGTAGGATTCTTCGAATGTTTTTACGAACGCTGCTAGACCGCTACATCTTCTCCGAACTCCTGTCCCCTTTTAGTTTAAGCCTCGGAGCCCTCTGCTTCGTGATGCTCACGCGGGAACTCCTGCGTCTGGTGGAACTGCTGGTCACCAAAGGCGTCGGGATCGTGGCGGTGCTGCAAGTGTTCGTGCATTTGATGCCCTCGTTTCTCGTATTGACCCTCCCCATCGCTGGGCTCATCGCCTCCATTACTGCCTTCGGGCGGCTGTCCTTCGATAAAGAACTGGTGGCAATGCAAGCGGCTGGAATGAGCCTCCTGCGGCTGACTCGCCCGGTGCTGCTCTTTGCCCTGCTCGTATTCGGGCTGACCCTGGGCTTGGCTCAATGGGGGCAACCTTGGAGCTCCACAAACCTCAAAAAGGTCGCGCTGAACCTCCTGAAGAATCAGTTGGTGCTGGCGCTGGAGCGGGGCACGTTTAACGAGCCCGTCCCCAACCTGACGATCTACGTCCCGGACCGCCAGCCGGGGCAGGCCACAACCGGCATCTTCATCTCCGATGCGCGCAATGCTGCCAATCCTCGCATCATCGTGGCGCAACAATATGAAGTCCTGGTGGACGACGCCAGCAATCAAGTCGCGCTCCATCTGCAGCAGGGATTTATTCACAGCCGGCCGAATCAGCGCGATGAATACGAACAGACCGTCTTTACGAGCTACGACCTAAAGCTCTCGCTGACCCAAAGCGGCTACGCGACTACGGAGGAACGGCCCTCCTACCACACGATTATCACACAACTCACCCAGTCCCAATGGCGCGACCCCTCCGCGCTCAGACGATTGATGGAATATTATAAAGATCTGGCCTTCCCCATCGCCTCGCTGGTGTTTTGCCTGCTGGGGGTGCCGGTCGGCATCGTCTCTAAACGATCTGGACGCATGGGCGGATTTGCGGTCGGCGTCGTGATCGTGGTCATCTACTATATGCTGAATGTCGCCTGCGAATTCCTCGTCACGACAGCGGCGCTACCGCCCTTTGCCGGAGCCTGGCTGCCGAACGGCATCTTCGCCCTCGCGACCCTCGTGTCGCTATACGTCATGAATCGCCAGTAACCCTATGCCTATTCTCTTTTCCTATCTCCTTCGCGAATACAGCAAAATCTTCATGATGTGTTTTAGCAGCCTGATGACGATTTACCTCGTCATCGACTTTTTCGAGAAGGTGCGCCGGTTCTTGCGTCACGGCGTTAGCTGGCTCGACGTCCTGGCCTATTTTCTGCTCAAGACACCGGCGATCTTCTTCCAGATTGCGCCCCTCGCCATTCTCATGGCCACCCTCCTCACATTTGGGCTGCTCATACGCGGCCACGAAATCACTGCTATGCGCAGTTGCGGGATCAGCCTCGCCTGGATGACCGCCCCCTTGATTGCCTTCGCCGTAGGCCTGTCCCTCGTCCTCCTGCTCTTCAGCTCCACCGTCATTCCTTTAGCCGCCGGCAAGTCCGAAGAAATCAGGACCACACGTATCGACAAGAAACCGCCTGCCGCAGCTTTAGTCCTTGAGCAGCCCTGGATCCGAATCAGTCCTGAGCGCCTCATGCAGGTCACCAGCGTCTCCGTCGACGGAAAACGCTTGGGCCAAATCCATCTCTTTCGGTTCAACCAGGACTTCCAACTCGTCGATATCGCCGAAGCCCAGGAAGCCCGCTACGATGGATCCGCCTGGACACTCTATCAAGGCCAGCACCGACGGTTCGCTCAAGACGGAGCCAGCCTCATCACCGGATTCGACCGTGAAGCCTTCGCGCTGCCCCTGATCCCAGAGGACTTCACCGTGTGGCTCACGGGCGATTCCGAGTTGATGACGTTCCACGATATCCGCGCCTATACCAGGCGGCGGCACCAGGAGGGCGCCCAAACCTCGCGCTTCCAAACGGACTATTACAGCCGCATCGCCTTTCCCTTCGTCACCGTGATCATGGTCCTGGTCGGCATTGCACTGAGCCTGCGCCGGAGCGGCGCCCGAGGAGGCAACATGGCCGTAGGTATCGGCCAGGCGCTCGCCGTCGGTTTCTGTTACTGGACGACCCATTCGATCGCCATCGCGCTCGGCCGCGGCGGAGTCTTAACGCCTCTGTTGGCAGGCTGGATGGCCAATCTCCTCTTCCTAAGCTTTGGGCTCTATCTGATCCTCAAAGTGCGGTACTGAATCCGGATGCGCAAAAAGTCCGCCCGCGTCGTTCTCGCATCGCTCAGAGGCTGAACGGCTTTCGTGAGCATCCTGCATCGTATGATCGTGCTATTCGCAATAGGCCAAGCGATGACGTGTTCCTCGCCCGCAACATTACTCAACCGCCTGCACCCTACCCTTGGCGGCGGTTGACTGCTCCTGATGATTCCGGTAAGTAAAGACCGGATCGGGACGAAAAGGATTTCACGAAAATGCGGGCACGGGTCGTCGTCACAGGGCTGGGCGTGGTCTCATCGATCGGCATCGGGATTAGTGAATTCTGGAAAGCCGCGCTCGCGGGCCAATCCGGCATCTCAGCCATTACCTCGTTCGCGCCCTTTGCCATGGATGGCTACCGCTCCAAGGTGGCGGGCCAAGTACGCGATTTTTCGATCGAACGATTTCTCGACAGTGCCCACGGCGCACGAGTCGATCGTTACGCCCAGTTCGCTTTGGTCTCGACGAAAGAAGCGCTGGCCGACTCAGGCCTCCAGATGACGAAGGAAGACCCCCACCGGGTCGGGGTCATCGTGGGAGCCGGCATGGGTGGCATGGTCATGGGCGAGCGCGAAGTCACCCAGCTCTATGAGCAGCAGAAGCCCCATCGCGTCCATCCGAATTTCATTCCCACGATCACGCTCAACTCCGCCTCCGGCATCATCGCGATGGCCTATGGGGCCAAGGGGCCCAATCTGACCATCTCGACCGCCTGCTCCTCCAGCGCCCATGCGCTTGGGCAAGCGCTCCACTGTATTCGCGAAGGCCGCGCCGATGTCGTGATCGTCGTGGGCGCCGATGCGAGCATCACCCCCCTGGTCTTCGCAGGATTTTGTTCCCTCCGCGCCCTCTCCTCCAAGTTCAATGATCAGCCGAAAAAGGCCTCGCGTCCGTTCGAGCAGTCGCGCGACGGCTTCGTCATGGGCGAAGGGGCCGGCACCCTCATCTTGGAATCGGCTTCCCATGCCAAGAAACGCAAGGCCCGAATCTATGCCGAAGTGGCCGGCTACGCCGCCACCAGCGAGGCCTACCATATGGTCATCCCGCGCGAGGATGGACTGGAAGTCGCGCACACGATGAAGCTCGCGCTTGAGGATGCAGGTCTGAGCCCGGCACACGTGGATTACATCAATGCTCATGCCACCTCGACAACGATCGGCGATGCGGTCGAAGCCAAGGCGATCAGACTGCTCTTTAAGTCGCGCGCCAATAAAATCTTTATCAGCGCGACCAAGTCACTGATTGGCCATACCCTGGGGGCAGCCGGCGCCATCGGAGGCATCGCGTCAGTGCTATCGCTCCAGACTGGCCAGATCCATCCGACGGCCAATTACGAGGATCCGGATCCCGCCTGCGCCCTGGCAGGACTCTCCCGCTCAGCCCAGGAGCGCCGTGTGAAAGTCGCCCTGCTCAACGCCTTTGGATTTGGCAGCAACAACGCCGCTGTGGTATTTAAACACGCAACCACGTAACGAACTAACGAGAGAATCCATCGATGGCAACAGATCCCACCATATCTCTGAAGATCCGCACGTCCTTGGGTGACTACCTCCAGCAAGATCCCGCAACGATACGCGTCACCCAGCATCTGCGCGACGACTTAGGGCTCGACTCGATGGCGGTCATCGAATTGCTCTATCGTATCGAGGAAGCCTTCGATCTCCAAATCCCGGACCAGGACCTGGTGGGACTCACGACGGTCGGCCATGTCGTGCGCTATGTGGAAAAACGGTTAGGGAAAACGGCCTCCGCAGCCCCGGCGAAGAAACCCGTAACGCTCAAAAACCCAAAGAGCAAAAAGAAACCGTAACCCCATGGCCACTCGTCCACACCGCCCCATCACTCTGGCACAGATCCACTCCGTCGTCGGCGGCGAACTGGTCGGCTCGCCACAAACCCGCCTCACCAGTCTCGCTAGCTTTGACAAAGCAGGCCCGAACGATCTGACCTTCATCACAGAGGATCGGATGCTCAAAACGAGCGGATCCATCCACGCCGGAGCACTCCTCGCCCACCGGCGCCTGGTGGAAATCGCCAATCCCCATATCGTCGTCGCCAATCCCACACTGGCCTTTGCACACGCCGCCAAAACGTTCTTTTGCCCGGTCGCCCCTCCCCGCGGCATCGATGCGGCGGTGGTTCGGGGACAGGGCACACAAATTGGCCAGGATGTTTCGATCTGGCCTGGAGTCACCCTGGGAGACCGGGTGAGGATCGGGGCGCGCGTGACGCTCTACCCAGGCGTGTTCATCGGCAATGATACGGCCATCGGGGACGATACCCTGCTCTATCCCAACGTCGTCGTCCGAGAAGACTGCACGATCGGCGCGCGGGTGATTATTCACAGCGGGACGGTCATCGGAAGCGATGGATTCGGCTATGTGCAGCACCAGGGACGGCATCACAAGATTCCCCAGCTCGGCGGGGTCACGATCGAAGACGATGTTGAGCTCGGCGCGAATGTGACGGTTGATCGAGCCACACTGGGCCAGACGGTCATCCAGCAAGGGACCAAGATCGACAACTTGGTTCAAATCGCCCACAACGTGACGATTGGGGCCCATTCCATCATCGTCTCGCAGGTCGGGATCGCGGGCAGCACGCGCATAGGCCATCATGTGATGATCGGGGGACAGGCAGGACTGGCGGATCACCTCGTCATCGGCGAGCACGTCATGATCGCCGCGCGCGCCGGCGTGAACCGCAATCTCAAACCGAACCAAATCGTCTCTGGGGCTCCCGTCATGCCCCATGAAGTCTGGATCAAGGCGCAAGCCGTGATTCCACGGCTCCCTGAGCTCCGACAGGCCGTGCGGGCATTGGAAGAAAAGATGAAGCAGTGGGAAGCCGGCCCCAAAGCGCCTCGCGCCTCGAAGACGAAACCGAAGAAACGAACCAAATAGCAGAGTGATCGACCGACCCTACCCGACAATCCCACGCCAGCCGAACAGCTTAGCCCAGTAAAACCCAGCCCAAGGCATCAAGATCGCAGGGACAGGGTCAAGATCGCCCTGCAGCATGGCACAAGCCCCTGCGCCAAAAATCAACGATGCTCCGACAAGCGTCAGCAGTGGAACGAGGCGCCGCCCCGCATGCGCGATTGTCGGGACCTCCGGTTCAAGCTTGGCTTTCTTGCTATGCCGGGTGACCGCGCTTCGCATGCGAGCGGCATAGACCTCGGGAAAATTCGCCAGCAGATAACGGTGATAGCGGGTCTGCCCCCACCCGCAGACCGCGCCCGCCAGCAACAAGCCTGAGCTAGCCACAAATGTCACCCAGGTATAGGTATGGTTCGCCAACAACTGATACCCGAGCGATCCCACTCCACCGACCATGCAGACCAGCCCAACCACGCCGGCCGGCATGAGGATATAGGACCGGACATAGAACCGAGCCTGTTCCTCAATTTTTTCTGGTCGTAACAGTGTCACAAGTTTTGGCATCGACGTTCTTACACCCCATCAGGTTCCGGCGTCATCCTTCGCACTGAAGGACAGTAGCAACCCGCGGCATCATACCATCCTTCGCTCGCTTGTCACCTGGACAGGACGAGGCAACCAAGCCTCGTGCTGCCTCACCCGATCGAAGCGACCACGCCATCCAGCCGCGCCTCCAATGGCGCGACTCACCGTCGAATGACCCGCACGGGCCTTCGCCATGCGATCACCCCGCCTGTTTCTTCACGTCACGTTCCCAGAGGAACTCCGGCTCCCCCTGGGTCTTGGCAGCCCAACGGGCCAAGACAAACAGGGCATCGCTCAGACGATTCACGAACTTGATATGCATTGGATCGACCAGCTCTTCCCGCGAGAGGTGGACACAGACCCGCTCGGCCCTGCGGCAGACCGTTCGCGCCTGATGCAAAAAGCCAGATACCTTTCCTCCTCCCGGCAGGATGAATTCCTTCAGCGGGGCCAAGTCTTTCTGGCAACGATCAATCAACTTTTCTAGCGTCGTCACATCTTTGCCGGTCACCTGGGGCATGTTCGTGAACGATTGCCCAGGCGCTGTCGCTAAAATTCCGCCGATATCAAACAGTTTATTCTGGATCCAGCGGAGATCCTGTTCCAGCCGCTTCGCCTGGACATGACTCCCGACCATCTCATCATTCATCACCCGCACCAGTCCGACCACCGCATTCAGCTCGTCGAGGCTGCCGTAGGCCTCAACCCGAAGATTATCCTTCCACACTTGCTGGCCGCCGGCCAGTCGTGTTTTTCCCGCGTCCCCGGTTCGTGTGTAGACTTTCGTGATGCGCATCGCTCGTCCTCCTGCCGCTTGGTGTTTTCTTTCCCCACGACGCATAGTGAATGCGATCCTTGATCGGAATGCTACCCGCCCGCCGGCCACTTCCAGGTCAGGCTCTGTCGCAACGTCAGCCACGTAGCCACGACAAAGACAGGCCAGCCCTTGGCTAGCGTGGGGATACCCCACACCTGCGTCAAGGCCCCATAGCAGGATACTGACCCACCCCGATGCCTTCCGCTCGCGCCGCCAGCCAGAGGTTCTGACTGGCACCGCACATACGAGGCAAATCCGTATCGCGCACCGTGGAACGGCCCCGCACATCCTGCAGGGGGTGGGCCGGCCTCGGCGAGCCGGCCCCCGGCCTTCAAGCCCGACAGAGTTATGCGTCTACGCGCTAGTGAATTCGTCTAGACTGACCCTCGCCGAGGCGGGATCCTGCACGCACTCGCAGACCGCAGGCCCCGGCCTGTGGAGCGAACTTCGTGTCCCACTCACGAGCGTGAGTTTCCCAAGTGTCGCCGTCACGCCTACGGAGCAAGCGGACGCGCTCGCCATACGCGACTCGCACACGGTCTTTCGATCCCGACTC
>Ga0208960_1000261_pt1 | contig 30168 bp, 21 predicted proteins | sample GreLakmeON33MSRF_FD_187703 | JGI IMG/M metagenome (GOLD analysis project Ga0208960, IMG submission 187703) | Freshwater lentic microbial communities from great Laurentian Lakes, MI, USA - Great Lakes metaG ON33MSRF (SPAdes) | ecosystem: Environmental > Aquatic > Freshwater > Lake | place: Great... | reverse complement strand
CAACAAAAGAAAAACAACATGCTTTCCATCTTCATCACTGCTGGTTATCCTCAGTTGAATGATACTGCTGCTATTGTTAAATCATTAGAAGCATCGGGTGCTGATTTTATTGAGTTAGGCATTCCTTTTTCAGATCCTTTAGCCGACGGACCAATTATTCAAGACAGTAGCACAGTTGCATTACAAAATGGAATGACATTAAAGTTGCTGCTGACTCAATTAAAGGAGATTCGCAAAGAAGTGACTTTACCTATTTTGTTAATGGGTTATATCAATCCAGCTATGCAATACGGTATTGAAAAATTCGCGAAAGATGCTGTCGAGGCTGGAGCCGATGGTATTATCATTCCCGATTTACCTATGCAGCAATATTTAGATGATTATAAAGCTATATTCGCTCAATACAATTTGAAGAACATCTTTTTGGTAACGCCTCAAACATCTGAAGAAAGAATTCGCTACATCGATGAACATTCAAACAGCTTCATTTATTTGGTTTCTTCAGCTAGCACAACAGGAAAGAAAATAGGAATAGATGGTGCTGAAGAATATTTATCGCGCATTAGTAAAATGAATTTAAAATCACCAACAGTGGTTGGGTTCAATATTTCTAACAAAGATAGTTTTCAAAAAGCATGCAAGTATGCCAATGGAGCTATTATAGGAAGTGCTTTTGTAAAATCCTTAGCTGGATCGAAAGATGTTTCTTTAGCCACTTCAACTTTTGTAAAATCAATTTTGGAGTAGTCAACTTTTCCTTTTAATTAGCGTTTTTTATTCATGAGAGGTTTCCTGTTTTACATACTTCCCATCGCTTTAGCGCTAACATTATTTGTGAATTTGTTTATTGGCGAGCCAACTTTTAATTCACCCGAAGAAGAGGAGTTACATTATCAAATTACTCAAGATTACGAAGGGCAGGAAGACTTTTACCACCGTGAGATTTTCAAAGATACTTTCAATATTTACTTCCACTTTAATTTTATTAGTGCACACTTTAGCCGCGAGAGAGAAGTAAGTAAATTGTTGGGCGCGAAAATTGGTAGGTCAGATGATTCCATTTTGGTTTTCTATGAGAAGTTTACTTATCACCCTTTGGTTCAGGCACAAGATATAGGTCATTTCGGTAAAGGTTTTTGTTATTATAAATCGGCTAATTTCAATGATGCTTACAAGGAATTTAAAGAGATAAAAAATCAAAATTTACCTTATTTGCATTTCATGTATGGCAATTTGTTTCAAGCCAGCGATTCTATTCAATCTAAAGAAGAATACGAAAAAGAAATTGCCAATGAGGCTTATATAGAAGGAGCGTATAAAGGTTTGGCTGATTTGTATAACGACAATATCGATTCTTTATATTCTTTATGCGAGAATCCGCAAAGTGAAATTTTTATGAATGCTTGGGTGAAGCGACAAGTGTTTTTCGAAAAAAAAGATTACACATCTTATGCAGCTGTTGTTTTTGGTAAGTTTTCTGAGTCTTTTAACGTGTATGGTTTTGGAGCGGCTTTACTTATATTATTGATATGGGTTTTTTATCTCGTTAAACTCGATTTTTACCAGCGCGAAAATTTCACTCCCGTTTTACTAATCTTGTTTTTAGGAATGCTTTTCTCCTTTTTTGTTTCTTACTTTTCTGATACGTTTAAATATACATTTGAATTTATGCTGAATGGCGAATTTCTTAACGATTTGGTGTATTGCGTGGTGGGTATTGGTTTGGTAGAAGAGTTGATGAAAATAGTGCCTTTTTTACTAATACTGCGATTTACAAATATCATTAAAGAACCCATTGATTATATTATTTATGCTTCGGTATCGGCCTTGGGTTTTGCTTTCGTTGAAAACATTTTTTACTTCGGTTATAGCGGATTTCATAAGATATTGGGTAGAGCCCTTTCTGCGGTTATTTTTCACATGTTTTTGAGTTCTGTATTGGCGTATAGCTTGGTGCTGGGAAAAAATATAGCAAAGTACAATGTAGTAAAAACGTTCTTGGTTGCTTTGGTATTGGTTTCGATTTTTCATGGCTTGTATGATTTTTTGCTCATTAATGAAAAACTGAAGTTTTTGTCTTTTCTTACTTTTTTTCAATTGCTTATCAGTATGTTTTTGTGGTCGTCTATCATTAATAATTGTTTGAATAATTCAAGTAAATTCGAGAAATCTGAGCATTACAATTCAAAGGAGTTGAACGATTATTTGTTGTATGCACTATCTTTTGTGTTCATGTTTGAGTACATGGTAATGGCCATTCGGTATGGTGCGTCGAATGCCAACAAAACTTTGATAGGCGATTTGTTGCAAGGTTCATTCTTATTGGTTTTTTTAACTGTTAGTTTAAGTAGGTTCGATGTGATTAGAAACTATTGGGCGCCTTTGTCTTTTTGGGATTGGAGTACTTTTTTGAATATGCACCGACTAAAACCGCAGTATTTTAATTTACAAGAAATTATCAATAGAAAAGTGACCCTCACAGCTTTTAGAGATACCAGTGTGTTGCACGGGATATTGCCTTTACAAGGAGTAATAGTTCGGCGTGAGTTGATTTCTTGGGAAAAAGATTGGTATTTAATTGAACTTGATAAATCTATTGAAATAAATAGTTGGAGCACTAATTTGGTGTTGGTAAAAATGAAAGACACTTCTTCTGTGATATTAGCAGAACCTTGGCAAATAGTGAATTTAAGGCTGGTTGTTAATGCTAATTTGCTTAAAGAAAAGAAGAAAAATAAACGCGATTTCCCTTTCGCGGATTATGCTGTGTTGAGCGCTATTGAATAGCACTTTTAAAAAATTATTAACAGCCTTTTTTTTCGTTGTTGAAAAATACTATTTTCGTCCAAAATTTAGCAAATCATATAATTATTAATAAACCATGGGCAAGATTAAGTTAGAGTACATTTGGTTGGATGGTTACAAACCAACTCAAAGTCTTCGTAGCAAGACTAAAATTGTTGACAGTTCAAAATTTTCAGGAAAACTTAAAGAATGTGATGTTTGGTCATTCGACGGTAGTTCAACAGAACAAGCTGCGGGTGGTTCATCAGATTTATTGTTGAGACCAGTTTTTATTTGCAAAGATCCTGCAAGAAAATCTGCTTACCTAGTAATGTGTGATGTGTTGAATTCAAATGGTACTCCTCACCCTTCAAACGGCAGAGCCACTATTCAAGATGACGACAACGATTTCTGGTTTGGTTTTGAGCAAGAGTATTTCCTATGGGATAACGAAATCAACAAACCTCTCGGTTTTCCAGCAAATGGATATCCATCTCCACAAGGTCCTTACTACTGTTCAGTAGGAGCGAAAAATGCTTACGGTAGAGATATCGTTGAAGAACATTTAGATTTGTGTATTGAGGCTGGATTGAACATTGAGGGTATTAATGCTGAAGTAGCAGCCGGACAATGGGAATTCCAAATTTTCGCAAAAGGTGCTAAAGAAGCTGGTGACCAAATATGGGTTGCTAGATATTTATTAGATAGAGCTGGTGAGAAATATGGTGTTTCTATTAACTACCATTGCAAACCCTTAGGTGCAACAGATTGGAATGGATCTGGCATGCATGCTAACTTCTCTAACACAGCTTTAAGAACTTCAGGTAAAAAAGAAGTTTACGATGCAATTTGTCAAGCATTTGCTCCAGTTGTTAAAGAACACATCGCAGTTTACGGTGCCGATAATCACTTAAGATTAACAGGTTTACACGAAACTCAATCTATCGATAAATTCTCTTACGGTATTTCTGATAGAGGTGCTTCTATTCGTATTCCAATCGCAACAGTTGAAAACAATTGGAAAGGTTGGTTGGAAGACAGAAGACCAAATTCTGCTGCAGATCCTTATAAAGTTGCTGCTAGAATTATCAAAACTGTTAAAACAGCAAAATTACCAGCTGCTAAAGTTGTTGCTAAAAAGAAAAAGTAATTCTTTTATTACAATACAAAGAAATCCTCCGTTAACAAACGGAGGATTTTTTTTTGAATATACTTTTCTAAATGTGTATTTTCATACCATGCGTAATTTGCTACTGGTTTTATTTTTTACTTTTTCATTATCGCTTGTTGCTCAACAAAATATTTCGTTGTTGGCCAAACTGCCATACGGTTATAAATTAAGTAATGTGTGGGGCTATACCGATGAAACCAATGTAGAGTATGCTCTGGTAGGAGTGGAAGATGGCTTGTCGGTGGTAAGTTTAGCGAATCCCAGTAATCCTGTTGAAATAGCTAAAATACCTGGCACAATAAATAAATGGAGGGAGATCAAAACATTTGGAGACTATGCTTATGTGAGCAGCGAATCAGGAGATGGATTGCTTATTATGGACTTATCTCCTTTACCATTTTCTACAACATTCAATTATGTATATAAAACTTTTGCAAATAGTACAGGCATATGTGAGCGTGCCCACTCATTGGCTATCGATGCTAAAGGTTTTTGCTATTTGTTTGGTACAGATAGAAACCAAGAAACCATTATTTTAGACATTCATACCAATCCAATGAATCCTGTGGAAGTTGGTAGCACTGGTTTGTATTACACGCACGATGGAATTGTGGCAGGTGACACTATGTTTTTAGCACACATCATGACCGGTTTTATTGGCGTTTACAATATAAGCGATAGAGCCAACCCGCAATTCATTACTTCGTTTGAAACACCACTTAAATTTCCGCACAACATTGCCCTTTCACAAGATGGAAAGTACTTGTTTGCAACAGATGAAAAAACAGGTTCTTTTGTTGCTGCTTATGATGTTTCTGATTTCAATAACATTGTTGAATTAGATCGATTTCAAAGACAGGAGCGGCATTTCCCTATGGTACACAATACGCACATGTTGAATGGTTATTTAGTGAATTCGTATTATTTAGAAGGACTCAACATTGTTGATGCTCACGATCCTAAAAACTTGGTAGAAGTGGGGTTTTATGATACCACGCCCAATGATTCGGGCTATATTTACAAGGGTGTTTGGGGGGTGTATCCTTATTTTGCTTCGGGTATTATTTTGGCTTCAGATATAGAGCAGGGATTGTATGTTTTCTCTGCAAATTACCAGAGAGCGTCTTATGTGTCGGGAACGGTAAAAAATGCAGTTTCTAATACTCCTATATATGATGTTTTGGTGAGTGTGGATGGTGAGGATGTAAAGGATTATACAGATATTTTGGGAGTCTACCATTCAGGCTTAGGTAGGTGGGGAAATACTACTTTTCATTTTTCAAAAAAAGGATATTACGATACTACAGGAACGGTTAGTTTACTGTCTTCCACTAATCAAATATTAGATGTGTTTATGCGTCCAAAACCTACTTTTCCTATTGTAATTAAAGTGGTAGATAAAAATAATCAGCCAATGTCGCTAGCTAAAATATTGATAGAAAGTGAAGACGGTTCGTGGTTGTTAAATACCAATAATAGTGGGGTGGTGAGTGCCGATATTACTGGTGTTAACTTCAAAATAAATGCGGGCAAATGGCAGTACCTTACTATGTGTGACGAAAGGACAAAAGGCGATTTTTTAGATACTACGATTTATGTTTTGTTGGCAGGAGTGTATGATGATTTCACTTTTGATTATTTATGGACAGCTACTGGACATGTAGATAAGGGATTGTGGGTAAGAGATATGCCGTTTGGCACCAATTACGATGAAATTCTTGTTAATCCTCCATCAGATGTAAGTGGCGATTGCAGCGGGTATGCCTTGGTAACTGGTAATTCAAAAAATCCCGATCCATCATTTAATAAGGTTGAGTACATTAAAAGTGAATTGCGTTCTCCTGTATTGGATATTGGTTCATACTCTCACCCTTTTGTGAGTTTTTATTTATGGTTTCAAGATGTAGATAAATGGGGTTTTGGCAATGATTCGGCATTTATTTCTTTGAGGAATAACAGTGAATTGATTTATCTTGATACTATTGTAGGGTCGGTTTATTCTCATAAAGCCGAGTGGTATTTTAAGTATTATGATTTAAGTGCGTATCATTTATCGAATAATAATTACCAGCTTCAAATTTCAGCAATAGACACTTGGGCAGCTAATGCGTTAGAGTTAGGATTAGATGTCTTTAGACTCACCGAAAGTTCTCCCCTTAAAGTTGACACATTGAATTTTACATCAATAGTTGTTTTCCCTAATCCAGCCAATCAAAAATTTTATTTAGAAAGTAAAGAACCTTTGCGTCAATATAATTTAAGTAATATGGAGGGTAAAATCATTTTGAATCAAAAAATTGATGGTCAAAAACTTACCGAAATCTGCGTAGAATATTTGTCTGCCGGTATTTATTTTCTCGAAGTTGTCGACAGCGAAAACGTGCATTTTACCAAGAAGGTTTTGGTGATACATCCCTAAATTGTTCATTTCTCAGCAGCACCCTTTTTATTTAATCGCTATTTTATGATAACTAAAACAACCTTTTCATGCAAACATGCAACAGCATGATTGTTCGCTCAACAATTGAGCAAACTAAAAAAAGAAAAAAATCTATTTTGGTTTTGCAACGCTGCTTGAGAATGGAGTACAAAACTTTCATTAGCTCAGCATTGTTGGAAAGGAGAATGCATTTACATGTAGAAACTGCTTAGGGGTAAGTATTTTCTATGTTTAAAAATTAAGCCCATCGTGAAAGCGAAGGGTTTTTTTTATAATTTAGGCACCATGCAACCCAAAGTCATTATCAATAGCAAGGCCTTCAAATTAACTTTGAAAAGATTGTGTTATCAGTTAATTGAGCAGCATGATGATTTTTCAGATACGGTTTTAATAGGCGTTCAGCCCCGTGGTTCTATATTGGGAGAGCGCATTCAACAAGAATTAAAAAATATTGCCAAGATAGATGTGCCTTTAGGAAAATTAGATATTACTTTCTTTAGAGATGATTTTCGTCGCACAGAAAAACCTTTAACAGCGAGAGCTACAGAGATAAATTTTCAAATTGAAAACAAGAAAGTGGTTTTGGTAGATGATGTGTTGTATACAGGCAGAACAATTCGCGCGGCAATGGATGCTATGTTGGTTTATGGTCGACCATCTTCTGTAGAATTACTTGTTTTTGTCGACAGAAGATTCACCCGCAATTTACCCATTGAGGCAACTTATGTGGGTAGAAGTGTTGATTCAATAGATTCACAAAGAGTTTCTGTAGAGTGGGCAAAAACAGAAGGAGAAGATAAGGTATTAATGTTTTCAACAGATAAAGAAAAGTGATGGATCAACTAAGTGTAAACCACCTTTTAGGCATTAAAGAATTAAAAAAAGAGGATATTGAATTGATATTTTCTACTGCCGATAATTTCAAAGATGTTATCAATCGCCCTATCAAAAAGGTTCCTTCGTTAAGAGATATTACTGTTGCCAATCTTTTCTTCGAAAATTCAACCCGTACCAAATTGTCTTTCGAATTGGCCGAAAAACGACTGTCGGCAGATACTGTGAATTTTTCGGCAAGCGGTTCTTCGGTTAAAAAAGGAGAAACATTAATAGATACGGTAAACAATATTTTAGCGATGAAGGTGGATATGGTGGTGATGCGTCATGCCAGTGCCGGAGCAGCTAAATTCTTATCTGAAAATGTAAATTCAGTTATCGTAAATGCTGGAGACGGAGCGCACGAGCACCCCACACAGGCTTTGTTAGACGCTTATTCAATAAGAGAGAAATTGGGTTCTGTAAAAGGAAAGAAAGTAGTTATAGTGGGTGATATTTTGCACTCAAGAGTGGCACTTTCAAATATATTTTGCTTGAAAAAATTAGGGGCTGAGGTGATGTTGTGCGGACCAACCACTTTGATGCCGAAGTATATAGCTGAGTTGGGGGTGATTATTGAACACGATTTACTAAAGGCTTTACAATGGTGCGATGTAGCCAATATGTTGCGTATTCAGTTTGAAAGAATGGATACCAAGTTTTTTCCTTCTACACGAGAATATGTTATGCAATACGGACTCACCAAAGAGAAATTGCAACGTGCGAAAAAAGATATTGTGGTGATGCATCCTGGTCCCATCAATCGAGGTGTAGAGTTATCTTCTGATGTGGCCGATTCTGACAATTCTATTATTTTAGATCAGGTGGAAAACGGTGTTGCGGTGAGAATGGCAGTGCTTTATCTTTTAGCTAGTAAAATCAAGCGCTAACACGGAAACGAAAATTACTTTTTTCTAATAAATTATTTTCCTTATATTTGTTTAAGGCCTACAAATAAACCATGTATCATGAACTTTACAATTGATAAACAAGAAAAATTTACAGCTATTAAACTACACGTTGAGAAATTAGATACCACTGTGGCTCCTTCATTGAAGTCGGAGTTGGTAATGCTAAACGCTAACGGTACAAAAAATATTATCATCGATTTATCAGAAACAAGATATTGTGATTCATCTGGTTTAAGCTCAATTTTGGTGGCTAACCGTTTGTGTAAAAATGTAGATGGTACTTTTGTTTTAACGGGATTGAAAGATTCGGTTAAAAAATTGGTTTCTATTTCTCAATTAGATACTATTTTAAACATTACGCCTACAATGCCAGAGGCTGTAGATTTTTTGTTTATGAATGAAGTAGAAAAAGGACTTTAGTAACATCATTTAAAGCCCTACCTTATGAAAAAAATATTTTACTTATTCTTTTTAGGTATATTGATTTCAAATGCAGTTGTTGCGCAATGCACTCCTAACAGCAGTTTAACAGCTACAGGGTTTTATCCTTCAACATTGCCTGATGCGGTTGCTGGAGTTCCTTATTCACAAGTAGTTCAGTTTAAAATCCCTTCGGATACATCATTATTTACTATTACAGCGGAGGTTACAAGTGCTAAATTAAATGCTTTAACAGGTTTGCCTTCTGGCTTTACATCTGTTTGTAATATTGTTAATTGTACTTATAATGGCGGTGCAGTAGGTTGTGTCACAATTTCTGGAACAGCACAAAATAATCAAGTAGCTGCTTATAATGTAACAGCGTCATTAACTATTACTGGTAATATTCCAGGTGGTCCGCCTTACGGAGGTACTCATGAATTACCTTCTAGTGCTCCTCTTGCATTTAATGTTGTTGCAAGCAACAGTATTTTAGTTAATCAAGTTTCTGCTTTTTCTTATACCAAAAAAGAAAATGAAATTTTGTTCAACAACTTATCTAACGGGAAGTTGAGTGTTAGAATTTACGATGTTTTGGGAAGTGAAGTAAAAAATGCTAGTTACCAAATTCTAAAAGGCGAAAGCACATCTATTAGCACAGCTAATCTTGAATCAGGAATTTACATCGTTACACTTCAATTGAATGGTAAACAAGAAACTTTTAAAATTTCAAAAGGCTTTTTTAATTGATTTCCATTCTTATTTTGGGTTCGGGTTCGGCTACTCCTTGCTTAAGTAGAAATCCGGCAGGTATACTTGTAAAAGCAGAGAATGCTTCTTACTTAGTAGATTGCGGTGAAGGAACACAATTGCAGATTAGGAAGTTTAAAGAATCTATTCAAAGAATCAATCAGATTTTTATTTCACACCTACACGCCGATCATTTTTTGGGCTTATTTGGTTTGATTTCTACTCAGGGCTTATTGGGCAGAGAGAGACCTTTAGAGGTTTATGCACCAAAAGGAATGAAAGAGATTATTGATGTGCAGCTAAAGGCCTCGGGCACTTATTTGTGCTACGATTTAAAAGTGATTGAAGTAGATACTAAAATTTCTACCCTGATCTATGAAACCAAAGAAATAGAAGTGCATACTGTTCCCTTAAATCATAGAATTAATTGCGCTGGCTACGTTTTTAAAGAGAAAAAGAAGGATAGAAAGTTGATTCCTTCTAAAATCCCTTTGTACAACATTCCTATTTACATGCGTAACAAAATAAAGCAAGGAGAAGATTTTGTTACTGAAAAAGGTAAAGTAATTAAGAACGCAGAACTTACCGAAGATCCGCCCAAAACATATTCCTTCGCTTATTTATCTGATACTAAAGTATTGAAGGAAGTGCCGGAGATTGTTAAAGAAGTGGACTTATTGTACCACGAAGCAACTTTTTTACATGAACTTCTAGATAGAGCAAACAAGACTTATCATTCTACAGCTTTGCAAGCAGCTGAATTTGCAGCGAAGGCGAAAGTTGGTAAACTAATCCTCGGCCATTTTTCGGCACGCTATATCGACCTACAGCCTTTTATTGAGGAAGCTTCTCCTGTTTTTGCTAATGTGAAATTTGCTGCGGATGGCAAAGAGTTTACAGCAGAAATCCCTTCAATTTCTTGAAAGGACTTTCTTAGTTGATGAGCCTTATGTCTCCAGTGCTTCGCCTAAACTTTTTTTTGTGACACTCGGCTCGTTTAATGCTTTTTTTCTATTATTAAGATGCGAAAGAACGAAAAGGTTGCCTGATTGTAGGAAGAAAATAATTAAGGAATTGTTAAATGTTGGGGTATTACTTTATCAACGATATCCCAAAAATCACCACCGCTGTTCCAATCAAATGAAAAACGGTAACACTTTCACCTAAAACAAACATCGATAGAAAAATCACCGAAACCGGTCCGAAAGATGAAAGTATAGAGGTAGTAGAAGCGCCCAATCTTTTTATGGCTTCACCCACCATGTAAGTAGGTAAAACGGTGCAGAAGATGGCGAGTGTGAGTCCGAGAGCATACACCTGCCATTCATAATCAAAAAACTTAACTGGTATTTGTGCAAAGAAGTGAATCAATACCACAATGCACGAAACTATCATTATATAAGTGGTGAACCTGGCTGCACCATATTTAGGAATCAACTTATCACTTCCAATTAAATAAAAGGAGTAGGTAAGCGCGCTCATAAAAACCAAGAAAACACCCAGCCACATATCTTTAGAGTCATCGGCACTGCTGTGTTTGTAAAAAGAAATAAAGATACCAGCATAACAAACTGCGATGGCCAGCCATTTGCGCGATGTGATTTTCTGTTTTAAAATTAGGGCTGCTAAAATGGTAGTAAGTGTGGGGTAAATAAAGAGCAAAAGTCTTTCGAGGTTGGCAGTGATGTATTGTAAACCCAAAAAATCGAGGTAGCTCGAAAGATAATAACCAATAATCCCCATGGCTATCATGATGAGCCAATCTTTTTTAGATATATCAAGTTTATCTTCTGCCTTGCTTCTATATAAATTAATGAAGATGTAAATGGGCAGAGCAAAACCCATTCGCAAAACCAAAATAGAAAGCGTGTCGGCATTGTAGCTGTAAGCCAATTTAACAAAAACAGCTTTCGATGAAAAGATAATGGCTGCCGAAATGGCGAGAATATAGCCAATCGATTTATTGTCTTTTACCGACAAAATGAAAGATTAAAGTAAATTCTTTCTTTGCAAAATAGCCTCTAAAAACTTAATGTCGTTCTCGGTTCTAAATATGTAGAAAGGCAAATAAAAGAATTGCGCTTTAGAGAAAGAGAAGATGTAAGCATTTTTGGTTTTTACTACTTTTTTAAGCATTTTCCAATCTAGAGGCATACCGCGTTGTGCATCAAATTTCATTAAAATTTGTTTGCCATCAATCTCATAGAAAACATTGTAAAACATCATTTTGCCCATTTCGTGTTGGGTTAATCCAGCAAACTGAATCATCCAAAACAACAAATAAACTATAGCTACTAGGAGTCCGATGATTAAGAAAGTCCAGAAGTAATTGGTGATAAACGCTAATGATATAATGGCCAGCGGACCGAACCCGTACCACCATTCTTTTCTCAACAACATACCCATTGCCACACTTATATATTTACCTTGTTTTAATTGATATTTCTTAGTTTTGATTACCATGACGCAAAAATTTAAGTGGCGAATTTAAGTAATAGTTTTTGTGTATTGGTAAAAATTTTAGTTGAATTGCGCAGTGGCGTCCGTCAGCTGACGGATTAGCCATGGTCGGAAGAAATTCACATCACCTCCTTCAAAAACGGCGCAGTATGTCCTTTTCCTTTCTTCACCATCTCCTCAGGCGTTCCTTCAAAAACAATGGTTCCACCTTCTTTACCGCCTTCCGGACCAACATCAATAATCCAGTCGGCGCATTTGATGACTTCCATGTTGTGCTCGATGAGCCACAATGAATTTCCACTTTCTATCAATTGGTTGAATGCTATCAATAGGTTTTGAATATCGTGTAAATGCAAACCTGTTGTAGGTTCATCAAAGATGAAAAGGGTAGAGGTGGCCTCGGCTCCTTTGGCTAAAAATGACGATAGTTTTATTCTTTGTGCTTCGCCACCACTTAGGGTACTTGATGATTGTCCGAGCTTGATATAACCTAATCCCGTTTCTTTCAATGGCAAAATTTTATTTACAATTCTTTGTTCTAACGATGATCTTCCTTTGCCATAAGTAGGTGCAGCCATAAAGAAATCAATAGCATCTTCTACCGTTAAATTTAAAATATCACTGATGTCTTTTTCGCGGTACTTTACTTCTAAAACCTCGTCTTTAAATCTTTTTCCGTTGCACTCATCGCACAGCAAATGTACGTCGGCCATGAATTGCATAGATACCGTTACCGTTCCTTCTCCTTCACATTTTTCGCATCTTCCGCCATCAACGTTGAAAGAAAAATGCGATGGTTTGTAGCTGCGCAATTTGCACAATGGTTGCTCGCTCATCAAAGTTCTAATGTCGTCGTAAGCTTTTAAATAGGTAACAGGGTTAGATCTCGATGATTTACCAATCGGATTTTGATCGATAAATTCTACATTTTTAATGAGGTGTAAATCGCCGCCAATTTTTCCATTTTTACCAGCAGGCAATTTATTAACGTGATTCGATATTTCTTTGTAAACGATATCTTGAATTAATGTTGATTTGCCCGAACCACTCACTCCCGTGATGATGGTTAAAACTTCTAACGGAAGCGATGCGCTAACGTTTTTAAGGTTGTTCATCTTGGCATCGCTCACTGTAACTTTATGCTTCCATTTTCTTCGTGAACTAGGTTTTGCAATAGAAAGTTTTCCTGTAAGATATTGAGTGGTTAAACTCTTTTTTGCCGACATTAATTCTTTGTGCGTACCAGCGAAAACAACTTCACCACCGTGGGTGCCGGCTAACGGACCAATATCAATCAGGTAATCAGATTCCCTCATGATTTCGGGGTCGTGTTCAACTACAATCACCGTGTTGCCCAAATCACGCAACGATTTCAATACTTTAATCAATCGCAAAGTATCGCGCGAATGCAAACCAATACTTGGCTCATCTAAAACATACATAGAACCTACCAAAGAAGAACCCAAGGAAGTCGCCAAGTGAATACGTTGCGATTCTCCGCCCGATAAAGTGTGCGACGGACGGTTTAAATTCAGGTAGCCCAAACCTACATCCATCAAATAATTGATTCGATTTTTTATTTCGAAAAGAAGTCGAGATGCAATATGCGCTTCTTGTTTGTTCAATTTAATAGTATTGAAAAATTCGTGTACTTCATCAATAGGCGCTTCCATCAATTCGAAGATGTTTTTACCATCTACTTTAATGTAAAAAGCTTCTTTGCGAATCTTGCTTCCTTTGCAGTCGGTACAATCTGTTCTTCCGCGGTAGCGCGCCAACATCACACGATATTGTATTTTGTACAACTTACTTTCTACATGTTTAAAAAAGTCGTTGATGCCATCAATTTCTTTGTTTCCTTTCCACAACAAATCACGATCTTTTTCGCTCAATTCGTTGTAAGGTTTATGCACCGGAAAATCGTATTTATACGCTTTATTGATAAAATCTTTTTTCCATTCACTCATCGTCTCGCCCTTCCAACAAGCAACGGTGTCTTCGTAAACAGATAGATTGCTATTGGGAATTACCAAATGTTCTGCGATGCCTAAAATTTGGCCGAAACCCTCGCAAGTTCTGCAAGCGCCCAACGGACTATTAGGATTAAAAATATGAGGAGCGGGTTCTTGGAAAGTCATGCCGTCGGCTTCAAAAACAATAGAGAACTTCTCGCTAATTATTTTCTTGTCGTGAATCTCCGCTTCACAATGACCGTTGCCAATTTGAAATGCAGTTTGAATAGAATCTTCAGTTTGCGAAAGAAAATCATCGTCGCTGGAAACGCTAAAACGATCAATCACCACAAATAAATCATCGCTGCTTTTAAATTTCTTAAGATCCTCAAGTAGTTCTTCTGTGCGAATAACTTCACCTTTGTATTTAATTCTTTCGAAGCCTTCTTTAATTAATTCTTGCAAAAACTCTTTCGGCGGCGTGTCTTCCATCTTCACGGGAGCGAGAAGGAGGCCGCGTTTGTCAATATGCGACTTAATAAAATCAATCACATCTTGCACCTTATGCTTCTTCACTTCTTTGCCAGAAACGGGAGAGTAAGTTCTACCAATTCGCGCAAAAAGAATACGAAGATATTCTCCAATTTCTGTGGCCGAACCAACAGAAGAGCGAGAGTTTTTGGTAGTTACTTTTTGCTCAATAGCGATGCTAGGCGAGAGTCCTTTTATATAATCAACATCGGGTTTATCAATCTTGCCGAGGAACTGTCGGGCATAAGACGATAAACTTTCAACATAGCGTCTTTGTCCCTCAGCATAAATGGTATCAAAGGCCAACGATGATTTTCCCGAACCCGATAAACCAGTTATTACCACAAGCTTATCGCGCGGAATCACCACATCGATATTCTTTAAGTTGTGCACGCGGGCACCTTTAATAATGATGAATTTCTTAGGATCGAGGTTTAAAGACATGGGGTAAAAATAAATCTTTTTATTCTTACTTTATAGATGATTTTATCACCATTAAAAATGGATGATTACTCTATCCTCCACCCAATAATTTTTTTGTCGTCTCCGCCGCTTACAAAGAAATCTTCACCTTCTGGCCAGTGCAGGCAATTAACAGAGTGGGTGTGCCCTTTGTGGGTTCTGTAATCGATGCGCTCAATTAATTCCAACGTTTGAGCATTCCATATTTTCATGGTTTTGTCGCGAGAAGAAGTGATCATGTATTTTCCATTCGGACTAAATAAAATGCCATACAATGCCCAGTTGTGGGCTGGTATGGTCAATACATGTTGGTAATTTACATCGGTGTTCCAAACCTTAAGCATGGCGTCTTTGCCACCAGTAAGCAAAACATTTTTAGTGGGGTGAAAGCGAGCGATATTTACTTTGTCGTGGGCTAAAAATTCATGAACTATTTCAAGTGTAAATAAATTCATGATACGCACAAAACCATCGCCACAAGCCAAAACTGCAATTCCTTTATTTTGCTGAATTTCCATGCTGCGAATCTTGTCTTTGGCTACTGCAATAGATTTAATAAGTTTGAAGTCGTTGCTCCAAACCGAAACTGTTCCATCACCACTCAACAAAAAGAATCTGTCGTGAACTTCATCGTAATTGATGTGAAACAAAGCTTCCTTGTGGTAAGGAATAAACTTGATTTCTTTTTTATTTAAAGTATCTATCACATGCAGGTTTCCGTTGAAGAGTCCGATTAACAAATAGTTGTATTTCTCCACATATTTAATGGCCAAAACAGCCGCTTTGTTTTGAATGGTAAAAGGAATGTTTTGCTGTTTTTCTAAATCCCAAGCAGTAGAGATTTTATCTCCGCTGCCCGAAAAAATAGTGTTTTTGCCAATGCCTTTTTCAATGCAGTAGATGGCGGCATGGTGCCCAGTAAGTTCAAAAATTTTTTCCACGTTCATCTTTCAATATTACTTATTTTTGCGCTTATGATAAATAATTATAGCGAAAAGCAAAAAGCATTGGTGTATGTGTTGGGTTGGTTTCTGCTCAATTTTATTGTTTCTGTATTTACGCCCTTGGCCGATGATGAAGCCTATTATTGGGTATATGCTAAATTTATTGATTGGGGATATTTCGATCATCCACCCATGATTGCATTAATGATAAAAGCCGGAGGATGGATTTTTCAAAACGAAATATCTATTCGATTTTTTACCGTTGTTGCCTCTTCTCTTACATTGTGGATATTGTTTCAGCTTACCGAATTTAAAAGAACAGGGCAGCTTTTCTTTTTATTTTTAACGGTACCAGCTTTTCATGCATTGGGCTTTATTTCGGCGCCCGATGCGCCTATGTTATTGTTTGGTACTTGGTACTTGTATCGATTTAAAAAGTATTTAGAAGAAGATTCTGTAAAAAATATTGTAGTACTTTCATTAGTGATTGCGGCATTAATGTTTAGTAAATATCACGGTTTATTGTTGGTGATTTTTACATTGATTCCTAATTATAAATTGTTAAGCAGAAAATCGTTTTATCTGGTTTTCTTTTTGTCGCTACTGCTTTTCTTCCCCCATATTTGGTGGCAAATACAAAACGATTTTGTGTCGGTACGTTTTCATTTGTTTGATAGAGTTAGGGGGCACTACGAATTTAGATACACAACAGATTATGTGTTGGGGCAGTTGGTCTTTTGCGGTCCGGTTTTAATGCTTTTGTTTTTCGCTAAAATTCGCTCCATTCAATTTCCTTTTGCTACAACTTTAAAGTGGGCGGCGCTAGGCTTTTTTCTTTTCTTTTTTCTCAATTCTTTTAGAGTTTTCATTGAAGCCAATTGGGTGGCTATGGGTTATGTTGCGGCTTTGTTGTTGGTGCACGCATCCTTAGTAGATAAGCTAAATGCAGTGGTGAAATATTCATCTATAGTGGTGGTTTCTCTTCTTTTTCTTTTTAGAATTTTCTTGATATCACCCATCGATAAAAAGATATTTTTGGTAACCGAACAGTTTGGAAGAGGAAGAGAATATTATGAAGAAATTCATAAAAGAGCAGGAGATAGAAATTTAGTGTTTTGTAATAATTATCAAAAGGCATCGAAGTATTATTTTTATTTCGATACGCCCTCTATCACTTTAAATTCTTATTGGTACAGAAGAAATCAATACGACAAGTGGTCTATTCAAAAAGACATGCAGGGCAAGGCAGCTATAACGGTAGGCTTATCGCGTTTTGATGGATGCACAGCCGAATATTTTAACAACGATAGTGTTTTTTACGAATTGGTGCCTTCACTAAAAACTTACGGTTATCTTACTTTCGAGCTGGAGGAAAAAGACTTGAATTTCAAAAAAGGAGAAGAATTTAAAGGAAAGCTGAAGGTTAATAATCCATTTGATAAAGAGTTGAAGTACGATTCAATACCTTGTGATATTTACGCTGTTTTTGTGAATGAAAAAGGAGATCATGAAAATCCGATTTGGGTTAAAAAATGTTTAGAAAGCGATTTTGCAACAGGTAATACCATTCCTTTTGTAATGCCTGTAAAACTTAATAAAGGAGAATATAAAATACAATTTGGGGTGGACAGTAAATACTCGAGTGTACTTCTGAATAGCTCGTATTATAAGGCTTTTGTTAGATAATTGTAACCTTTTTAGCCCAAGGCTTTGGTGCTTAGAATAATTTTACTATCTTGCGGCTCCCTCAAGTGAAACTTACACGGGGATAATGAAAATTTTATTTTTAAATATAACTTTTATATTGGGATTACTATTGTTTTCCTCGAACTCATCGGGAGCTGAAAATTCGGCAAATGAAAGTAGTTCGGAAGACGCCTTTATAAGCTATATTCAAAACACCTCTTTGTCTCGCGAGCGCTTGGTAAGTATCATCGATTCTTTATTAGAAACCGATTCTGTATCTACAAGAGTGTTGGATGCTTTGAACAAAAAAATAATGGCAACGCAGGCTTTTTATCAATTGCCAATAGATACTACTCCTTATCCGGCACATGAACTATATACTTTTTGGGATACAGAACATCCTAATTGTTATTCACCAAGTTTATCTGCGCACGATACCACCTTCAATTTTTCCCTCACAGATTCTATGAACTTTTGCGGTTTTGTGATGCCAGCTGATGGAATTATTACTTCACTGTTTGGTGCACGTGATGGCAGAATGCACAACGGTATCGATATCGATTTAGAAACAGGAGACACTGTAAAGGCAGCTTTTGTGGGTATGGTGCGTGTAGCTAAATTTTACAGCAGTTTTGGTAATGTAATTGTTATTCGGCATTACAACGGATTTGAAACTGTTTATGCTCATTTATCGCATATTGATGTTAAACCTGGTGATATTGTGGACCCTGGCCAATTAATTGGTTTAGGCGGTAATACAGGTCGCTCACGCGGAAGTCATTTGCATTTCGAAATGCGTTTCAAAGGAATTCCGGTAAACCCCAGATATGTAATCGATTTGAAAAAAAGAGAATTGGTAAGTGAAGCAGTGGTGATTAAAAAAACAAAAACAGGGTTCACTGTTCGTCCGCAAGGATTGGTTTACCACACCGTAAAAAAAGGTGATTATCCCTATAAAATAGCAGCTCAATACGGCATCACCGTAGCTCAACTAAACAAACTAAACGGCTTGGGAAATAAAAGCGTACTGGTTAAAGGAAAACAGCTGATAGTGAGTTTGTAGAAGCCAATTATAAAAATCATCCCATCTTCTTTACTTTATTTCTTCAAAATCAATGTGGAAATAATCATCGTGTAAACCTTTGATTAATGGTGTTCATGCCTTCACCACGTAAATTCCATTTGCTTTTAATTTTTTGCCGTTGGGCGTGGCAAAGAGTTCGTCTTTCAATTCTGTTTTTATAATTACCTTTTTAATTTTTAATCCGTTTTTTCTAGATTGTTCTTCTAAAATTAGTATTCGTTCAGCTATTAGGTCGAATTCGATTTTCACTTCTTTGTTGTTGCAAGTAAAATAGTATGTGAAAATCTAAACCTATTTAACAATGAAAATGCGAGGCTAAAGCATAAATGGTTATTTTAGTGCAATAGCTCATGAGCGAAGAAATAGAAAATACAATTCCAAAGAAAAAAAAGAAGCGGTGGAAACGTCTTCTTTTGGGTTTTACCATTTTTCTTGTTTTGCTAATTGCTGTGGCTTACAGCGTTTTTAAAAGTGCCACTTTTCAAACTTATTTGGTTCAAAAAATTGCCAACTACATCAATAAAGACCACCGTTCTAAAATAAGTTTGGAAGGCGTTGATATTAAATTTTTAGATAGGGCTTTGGCTTTAGATGGCGTTTTAGTGAAAGATTACAGAGGCGACACCTTGCTTTTCGTTAACGAACTGGTTTTTGATATAGATAGCTTTGGCATCGACAAGCATTTTGTTGATTCACGTTTCCTAAAGTTGAATGAAGGTTTGATGGATATTAAGGTGTATAAGGGAGATACTGTTAATACTTTTTCTTTTTTCTTAAGTGAATGGGTAGATAAAAAAGATACAACGCCCACACCGCAATGGCGCATTAACTCAAAACAATTGTCGCTTAAAAAATTCGATTTTCGTTTTAACAATGAGAACATTGCAAATACTTCACTGGGCATGGATTTTAGCCATCTTAATGTTAAAAACATCAATGGAGATATTGATGATCTTCGTTTTGCAGGCGATAGTTTAATGGCTAAAATAAGTAAGCTGAGTTTGCGGGAGCGGAGCGGTTTCTCTTTGTATCAGCTTAATGCCCTAGTTAAAAATTCATCTAAAGATTTGTCGCTGCAAAATTTAGATATTTCTTTCAATCGTACTTTTTTTAAAGGAAATGTTAATTTTAAATACAACGATTATTCTGCCTATGCCGATTTCATTAATAAAGTGAAAATGAAAATTTTGGCCATCAAATCAGATATTTTGATGAGCGACATTGGTTTTTTTGTGCCTTCTCTTACTGGGTGGAATGAACATGTTAAATTGCAAGGAACTGTTGCAGGTAGAATAAGCTCTTTGCGATTGAACGATATTTTTTTGCGTATTGGCAACAATACCTTACTTAACGGAACAGTGGAAATGGAGGGCTTGCCTCAAATAGAAAACACTTTTATTTATGCCGATTTACATCAGTTTACTTCTGATTATTACGATTTAAGTAAACTCACTTTTCCTATGGGTAGCCATTTTGAAAGTATAGAAATTCCAACGATGGTGAATACTTTAGGGACTATTAATTTTAGTGGTGAGTTTACGGGGTTTATTAATGAATTTGTAGCCAACGGCAAGTTGAAAACCAGGTTGGGTGAGGTGTTTAGTGATGTGCAGTTAACAGTGAATAAAAAAACAGGGCACCAATTGAACGGATACATTAATGTTCCTTCTTTTGAGTTGGGCCGCCTCCTTTCCAATAATTTATTAGGTAAAGTGAGCGTAAATGGTACTACCAAAATCAACTTTGGAAATTCTCCTAACGCTACCTTTGATGGAAATATTCATTCTTTCGATTTCAATGGATACAACTACAAAAACATAAAAGTAGATGCTTCTGCTCACGATAAGTATTTTGCTGGCGAACTCTCCGTGAAAGATAAAAATCTCGATTTCGATTTTAAGGGAGAAGTAAATGGCAAGAAAGACAGTGTGGTTTACAATTTTAATGCGCAAATAAATAAAGCGAATTTAACCCTACTCAAACTACTTGATAGAGATACCAGTTTAATGGTTTCTGCCCTTGCATCGGTGCACTTATCGGGTAACTCTATCGATGAAATTAGAGGTAATGCCTTTTTAGATAGTGTGCGTTGGAAAGAAGGCATGTTTGATGAGAATTTTGGTAAGGTTCAGTTTCTAACTACGCAAAATAAAAACGGACGTCGTTTAGATTTAAGCAGCACGGTAGCCGATGTTTCGGTGTGGGGAGATTTTAGTATCGAAAAATTACCTGATTTGGTGATTAACTATTTTCACCAGTTTGCCAACGAAGTTCTGCCTCAAAAAGTGTTGGTAGAAAAAAATAAAAACGTAAACATCAGTTTTAAAATCGATAATTTTAAACAGATACAACGTTTGTTTCTACCCGATATTTATTTGGAAAAAAACACTGAAGCTTTATTTGGATATTCTGATAAAAGCGGATTGATGTTCGATTTGCACACAGATAGTTCTTCTTTTCCTGGCTTGAATGTGAAGCAGGTTTCTCTTTCTTCGCGCCCTAACTTAAACGGTGAGTACGTTCTTCATTTAAAAGCAGAGAAAATTTATCCAGGCAGTAAAATTCCACTTAATCATTTTGATTTTATAACTACGATAGCTAAAAATACTGCCGACTTCACCTGCGATTGGAACAACGATGCCGATTCTCTTAAAAACGATGCGCACATTGGCGCGCGTGCAGTGTTTAAAGCAATAGATAGTGTGTCTCTAAATTTTAACGACACTTATTTTTATTTGCAAAACAGATTGTGGAAACTTAATAAAGAAAATAGTGTGGTGTGGAATGCTACCGAGGGCGAAATAAATAATCTACAACTCAGCATGAACGACAAAACATTGTTTGTTCAAGGTAAACTGGGCTCAAAAGACAATGATGTTTTACGTCTCGATTTCAATGGCGTTTCTCTTGAGTTTTTAAAATTGGTATTGCCTTCTGTTAAAGTTACGGGCAGCGTTACCGGTAATGTCGATGTGGCGTCGGCCCTCAGCAACCCCAAAGTAAATTCATCGCTAATTCTTAAAGATTTAGTCATGAACAATCAGCCATTTGGAGAAACTGTTATCAATACTTCTTATTCTTTTGAAGAACAAAAAATTGGTGTAGATCTTAAAGTAAAACGAATCACTGCAGGCAGCGATGTGGATGGTTATTTGTTGAAATTAACGGGCGATTATTTCCCGTTTAAAGAGAAAGATCAACTCAAATGTGAAGTCGATTTTAAAAACTTTAGAATCTCTTTATTACAGCCTTATTTCGATGGCGTTTTATCGGGAATCAGCAAAGCCAAAGTTTACGGAAAACTAAACATTACGGGAGAGTTGGAGAGTCCGGTTGTTTTAGGTGAACTTCAGTTTAAAGATTTTGCACCCACCATAGATTACTTAAACGTAGCTTACGATTTAAACGATAAAGTGTATTTTAAAGAAGATGGAATTTACTTTGAAAACTTTACGGTGAAGGCTTTTGCTCCGTATTACAATACGGTGAAAAATGAAGGGGTCGGACACATCAATGGCGTTATCACCCACAATAGATTTCACGATTTTTATTTCAACCTAAGTATCGATGCTAAAAAATTAATGGCGCTCAATACCGATTTGTCGCACAACAAAAATTACTACGGTAAAGCTTTCGTTAGCGGAGATATTATGATCGGGGGTTCTCCATCTAACATTATTATGTACGCCAATTTAAGCACCGAAAAGTACGAACGATCTTTCAATACCGTAGATTATACCGTATTGGTTTTACCGCTCGATCAGCAAGAAGATGTGCCAATGTTCGATTTTGTTGAGTTTGTAAATCCTAAAGACACGCTTAAAAAAGATAGTAAATCAAGAAATATGGTAGATATACCTTGGTTAGATATGGCTTTAGATATTCATGTTACGCCAGATGCTAGAGTAGAACTTATTTTCGATTCACGCGTGGGCGATGAAATAATAGCACAAGGTAATGCCGATATGCAATTTCAAATTAATACCAACGGTAAGTTTACCATGAATGGAATTTACGAAGTGGAAAAAGGAGAATACTTTTTTACCGTAAAAAACTTCTTGGGTAAAAAGTTTAAGGTGAGCAGAGGCGGCACTGTGGCATGGCATGGCGACCCTATGGAAGCCGATGTTGATTTAAAAGCCGTTTACACCGTGCGCACAAGAGTGAGTACCATCATGGATCCTGGCGACTATACGTTTGATCAAATAGAAGAAATGAATACCAATGTTCCGGTAGATGTGGTGATGTATATGAAAGGCAATTTATGGAAACCTACCACCTCTTTAGATTTAGAATTAAACAATGCCAATGCGCATGCGCAAGAAATAGTAGCCGACAATATTGATGATGAAAGTGAAAAGGCTAAACAAGCGGTTTCGCTATTGATGCAAGGTTCGTTTATTATTCCCGATCACTCTGCATCGGAGACGTCGGTACTTAGTGCTGGGTTGTCGAATGCCGGACAATTCCTTACCGGACAAGTGAACAACTACCTTTCTCAAATTACTGGAGAGTCCATCAATGTTGGTTTCGATTACAATGGCGCATCAGATAGTTTATCCACCTTGAGTATGAACGTAAGTAAAAATTTATACAACGATAAAGTGGTGGTGTCGGGAACTTTCGATTTGGGCAAAGATGCCTCAGATATGGAAGTGCAATACAAAATAACAAGTGATGTTACAGTTAAGGCTTTTCGTAAATCACAACAAAATCAAAAAGACCAAGAGGGCTCTGTGCCAACTCAAGGTGCCAGTATTTTCATTCGCAAAGAATTCGATACATTAAAAGAATTGTTTACGCGAAAGAAAAAAGAGAAATAAAAAAGACATGTCACTTTTTAGTTTTTCTGCGTTATGCTAAAAAGTAGCGTATGGAAAAGAGATCTGAAAACAAATTCGAAATCATTTTTTTATTGGGTATTGGTGCAGCTATCGTAGTGCTGTCATTTTTGTGCCGCTATTGAAAAAACTCTATTTATACTTACCTTTAGCGCATGCAAAAGGTATTGTTTATTGGGGCTGTGTGGCCCGAACCCAAATCATCGGCTGGCGGCATTCGCATGATGCAGTTGCTGCACATGTTCTTGCGTAATCATTGGCAAATTACTTTTGCTTCATCGGCTGCCGATAGCCAGTTTGCTGAGGATATTACCGCGCATGGAATTGATAAGGTAAGCATCGAATTGAACAGTTCTTCTTTTGATGAATTCGTAAAAAAACTGAATCCAAATGTAGTTGTTTTTGATCGTTTCATGAGCGAAGAACAATATGGTTGGCGAGTGGCCGAAAGTGTGCCCAATGCTTTACGAATTGTAGAAACCATCGATTTGCATTGCCTAAGAACTTCCCGACAAGAAATGCTGAAATCAGGAGAGAATTTAACTACCACACTTTTAAAAAACGATACCGCAAAAAGAGAATTGGCCTGTTATTTCAGAAGTGATTTGAATTTGATTATCTCCGATGAAGAGATTCCAGTTTTACAAGATATATTTGATTTTCCTGGAGAGCAACTATATTATTTACCTTATAAAATACCTTCGTTAAGTGTTGAAGAGAAAAGCAGTCTTCCTTCATTTGAAGAGCGTGAACATTTTGTAACCATTGGTAATTTTAAGCACGAACCCAACTGGGATTCTGTGCGCTATTTAAAAGAAACCATTTGGCCTTTGATTCGTGTTAAAATGCCTCAAGCACAATTGCATGTGTATGGTTCTTATGCTGGCGCAAAGGTTTTACAACTGCATAAACCCAGTGAAGGTTTTCATGTTTTAGGTAGGGCAGAAGATGCTTTGGCGGTGATGAAAAAAGCGCGTGTTTGTTTGGCTCCTTTGCGTTTTGGCGCAGGCATTAAAGGTAAATTGGCAGAGGCCATGTTGTGCGGAACTCCAAGCGCAACAACGGCTGTAGGAGCAGAGGGTTTACGAGGAGACATGCCTTGGAATGGAAAAGTAACAGAAGAGGTGGATGCCTTTGTTGAGGCGGCAGTAGAGCTCTATCAAGATAAAAATAAATTTAGTGAAGCGCAGCAAAACGGATTTTCCATCATAGAAAAACGATTTGAAACTTTTCATAAAGAACAAGATTTCATTACGCACATCAATCACTTGCTGCAAAATCTACAAGAACACCGCAGCAAGCATTTCGTAGGTTCGATGTTGATGCATCATACTTTACAAAGTACAAAGTATTTGTCGAAGTGGATAGAGGAGAAGAATCGCAGAGACGAATTGCATTCGTCTTAATTACAGTGCATTCACCTTCTTCCAAACAGCGAAACTTATCAATTTAAATATTCTTCTGTTTTCGGGGCGGTTGCGTTGATCGAAAAATTTATCGTAATTTTTGTGAAGGTTTTTTACGGCGATGAATTCATTGAGGTCGTTGTTGAAATACGAACGCAAATCATCTTTCATTTCGTAAATCCATTTATTGTTGGGTGTTGTGTAGCCCAGCTTGTCTTTACGTAATCTAACTTCTTCGGGAATGTAGCCTTTGATGTTTTCTTTTAAAAAATATTTTAATGTGTTTTGATGAATTTTATAGGCGCCAGGAATAGAGAAAAGCAAATCCATTAATTCACTGTCATCGGCAAAAGGAACCCTAGATTCAACCGAAAACCACATAGAGCAACGGTCTTCACATTTGAGGTACGACTTTAAACTGCTGTTGTAAAATTCGCTCGATAGCCTGTCGTTTAAGCCCTGTTGTCGGTCTTTTTTAAAATCGATAAATGCTTGCTCACTATAGTTGTGATACAAGTCGGCACTTATCATTTTAAAATCTTGAAATTTATTGCGGTACAACTTCTTAAGCACTTTGGTAGGTACTAATTTTAAACCATCGCGCTTCATCCATTCTTTGCTTAGTTCGGCTTTGTGTTCGTCTTTTTTGGCAAAATAGCGGTGGTGTTCGTAGCCCGCAAAAAGCTCATCGCCCCCTTGTCCGTCTAAAACAACCTTAATTCCACTTTCTTTTACTTGCTTCATCACGCGCCATTGGGCGTAGGTGCTGGTGGAGAAAAGGGGTATATCCTGACAGTAAGTAAGCTCTTCTAAATCTTTCAACAATTCGGCACTGGTAGGTTGCACCGTGTGCCATGTTCCCTCGCAATAATCTACTACTGCTTTGGCCCATTTGCTTTCGTCAATGTCTTTTTCTTTGCTGGTAGATGTGTACAAATGCAATTTTTGTTGCGGCAGTAAATGATGCATTAAACCAACAATAGATGAGCTGTCTAAGCCGCCACTTAAGCAAGAGCCCACTTCAACATCGGCACGCAATCGGAGATTTACAGCATTAACGATTTTTTCTAAAACCTCTTCGTTGTATTTTTTTAATTGATTTTGGTTAACTGTTGCCGCTTCTCTGTTGACTTGCAGCGTGTAATATTGTTGAATAGAAATTTCTTGCGTGCGAATATTGATAATAAGATGATGAGCAGGAGGGAGCTCTACAATTCCTTCTATCATTCCTTGCGGATGATGTTCTGTTTCATTAAAACTTAGGTAATCGAAAGCGGCCTGTTTGTTTATTTTTTTAGCTATCAATTGAGAATGTAAAATGGCTTTTTGCTCTGAGGCGAATAGAAATTTGTTATCGTCTTTGTAGTAGTAAAAAGGTTTTACACCAACGCGGTCTCTGCTGCAAAATAGAATTTCTTTGGCGCTATCGTAAATAACGAAAGCCCACATACCATTAAAGTGTATAGAACAATCTGTTCCCCATTCGCGATACGCAGCAAGAATTACTTCGGTATCTGAGTTGGATAAAAATTGATGTCCTTTGGCTTGTAAAATATCTCTTAATTCAATGTAATTGTATATTTCCCCATTGAAGGTAATCCATAGTTGTTGGTCGGCGCTGCACATAGGCTGATGACCAGACGGACTAAGATCGAGAATAGACAAGCGGCGATGCGCCAGAGCCATTTCAAAATTATTTTCAGCGGATAGAATACTCTTGTGAGGTGAAAAAGCAAAACTACTTTCGCGCACATTTGCAGGTGTTACTTCACTAAAAAAACATTGTGGTGTTGTGTGGTTGAATAGGGTGAAGCCCTCGTCATCGGGTCCGCGATGCGCCATCAATTCGTTCATTTTCCGCACCGCCATGGCGGTATTGAAAGTGTTTTTAAATTGCACTATGCCCGAAATGCCACACATTATTTCATCCAGTGATTTAAGTTTCTATCAATCAGTTTTTCTGTTGATTTAATATCCTCAACGTAAAACTGACTGAGTTTATTCCTTAGTTCTGCCGACATCGTTTTTTTTACCGACTTTTGAATGTTGGCTTGGTATATTTTATTTAAAATGCGTTCACGTATTTTCTTTGAAGGGAGGAGGAGTCGAATTAAATTTTTCTCCCAATTTTTAGCCGATTTGAATTTTTGATGCAAGCCTAGTGATGCAAAATCTTTGGCTTCGTTTTGCGTTTCAGAATTTATGTTTTCCAATTCAGAAACATCTAAAAATGAAAGCGTTTTGTTGGTAACTTCAAGCGCATTCGATTTTAAATCGTCGAGTAAAACCAAAAGTACATTCTCTTTGCCAAAAACCTGCTGCCAGCGCTCTATATGTTTGCTAAACAATCCGTTTTCTTTATACAATAAACATTGTGCAAAGGTAGCCGAAGAAGGAATGTTTAAGCCCGCTTTTCTGCCGTGTTCTAAAGTTAAAGCTTTCTCAAAATCGACTTCGGTTTCGTAGCCATTGTAAATGGTTTCTCCGTGCAAAGAGTAAATCATATCTACCGGATTGCGCAAACAAATAATGATTTTAGTATCGCCCACCAAAGCTTTAATTTCGTGAGGCGCCGTTTGCGAATACAAATACCAAACAGAGGCTTCTCCCTTTGCTTTTTGCGCAGCGCCAGAGAAGTAGCTTTTGTATTTTTCTATATCGTTAAAATGATTTTTGATATTTAAATCCTCACCAAAAAAGTGCAATTCCTTAGGCGCAAAAAAAACATCGTGATGCTGTTCTAAATAATATTGCAGGGAGGTAGTGCCGCATTTTGGTGCGCCTATGATGAAGAAGTTGGGGAAAAGTGTTTTGTTCACTAAAATGATTATTGATAAACGTATTGAGTGAAATTACTCAATATAATGAGTAAAATTATTTGTTGGGTAAAAAAATGAGGGCGAAAGATATTTATTAATGATACCTGCATTGAAGTATTATTAGGTTTTGGTCGGCTGCCTGATAAACCAATCTATTGGTATCGTAAATTCTTCGTGACCAGCAGCCGTTAAATTCAAATTGCAGAGGTTCAGGTTTTCCAATTCCTTCAGGGGGTGTCGGTTGATGTACTTTATCAATTCATGTTTTCTCTTTGGTACCTTCTTACTGTAACATCAAACTTACTCAACATGCGGTTTGTGCTTCGGTTGACAGATTACAGTTTTAATTTCAAGTATTTCCCTTTATATTCACTTCAAAGAACCTGCATGATGCCCAATTTGCAAACGTTATGCGTAAGCTTAAAAAACGACAGTGTAAACTTGAAATTGACTGCAAAAAAACAACTTTGACAAATAAATAAATAACGATAAAATGAATAAATTTATGATTGACATCCTTTTACAAGGACTAGACAATGAAACAAGAATGAAATTACTACCAAGAGAACAAGAAATAATAAAGGAATGGGAAGACAATGGGACACTTTTGGCTTCGTACATAAAGGGCGAAACCGCTGGAATTTACTTGGTATTAATGGCCAATGATAAATCGGACGTTGATAAAAAACTTTCAACACTGCCTTATTATCCATATATGAAAATTGAAGTCATTACACTGAGGTAATAAAACAAAATACAAATTATGATACCAGATTAGCAATCATTAATACAAAGAGGAGTTAAAATATCTTCAAAATATTTCGGCTAATCTGTAAAGGCTGAGAAAAGAAAGAAAACTAACACAGGTAGATTGTGGTTTGGATGAGCTCATTACTAGCCGAATTGAAAACTAGAATTTCAATCCCAACTTTCTTACTTTACTTCAAATTCCGAAGGATATGCATGTGTCTGTTGAATAATTCTTAAAAGTATTAAATTAGTTCACAAAGAAACGCACCATTAATTCGGCAATGCAATTGCTGGAGTAGGAAGGCACACTGCTGAGTGGTGAGCCATGAAGACCATGCAGATTTTCGCAAAGAGAAAGCGATTAATTCCTCAGAATAAATTAAATTTACCCCGCAACCAAAAAACACATTTATGTCGGAATTTATCTACCAAAAGCCATTTCCTTTAAAAAAGGATGAAACTCAATATAAATTAATCAGCAAAGAACATGTGGCTATTATTCAGGTAGATGGAAGAGAAATCTTGAAAGTTTCGCCTGAAGCTTTAGAGTTAATTGCTCAAGAAGCTATGGTAGATATCTCTTTCTTGCTAAGGACGGCGCATTTGGAAAAAGTAGCTAAAATTTTGGATGATCCTGAGGCGACAGATAACGATAGATTCGTGGCTTACACTCTTTTACAAAACGCTAAAATCGCTGCCGAAGGTCAGTTGCCTTCTTGCCAAGATACAGGCACTGCTATCGTTATGGGTAAAAAAGGGGAAAATGTTTTTACAGGGGTGAACGATGAAGAATTTTTATCGAAAGGTATTTACAACACATTTAAACAACGCAATCTTCGCTTTTCTCAGTTGGTGCCTTTGAACATGTTTGAAGAAAAAAATACAGGAACCAACCTTCCTGCTCAAATAGATTTGTATGCCGAACAAGGCAATGAATACAAGTTTTTGTTTTTAGCAAAAGGGGGAGGTTCTGCCAATAAAACCTATTTGTATCAGCAAACGAAAGCTTTGTTGAATGAGAAAAGTTTAACGGAATTCATCACCGCAAAAATTAAAGATTTAGGTACTTCAGCTTGTCCGCCTTACCACTTAGCAGTGGTGATTGGGGGTACATCTGCCGAAGCGAATTTGAAGGCTGTGAAAATGGCGAGTGCAGGTTATTACGATGAGTTACCAACAGAAGGAAATATGGGCGGACAAGCCATGAGATCTGTGGAGTGGGAGGAGAAAATTCATAAAATTTGTCAGGATAGTTTAATTGGTGCTCAATTCGGCGGTAAATATTTCACACACGATGTTAAGGTAATTCGTTTGCCAAGACACGCTGCTTCTTGTCCGGTAGGTATTGGTGTAAGCTGTTCTGCCGATAGAAATATCAAAGGAAAAATTACCAAAGACGGTATTTTCTTAGAGCAATTGGAATTGAATCCAGGAAGATTTGTTCCTGCAAAAGCACCTCATTTAGAGAAAGCGGTAGAGATTGATTTGAATATGCCAATGGCCGATATTTTGAAAATATTGTCGCAATACCCAATTAAAACAAGATTGAATTTGCGCGGGACTTTAATAGTAGCGAGAGATGTGGCGCACGCTAAAATTAAAGAGTTGGTGGATGCAGGTAAACCAATACCCGAGTATTTTAAAAATCACCCGGTATATTATGCCGGACCGGCAAAAACTCCAGAGGGAATGCCATCGGGAAGTTTCGGTCCGACTACCGCAGGTAGAATGGATTCATACGTTGAACAGTTCCAATCTTTAGGCGGTTCAATGATTATGTTGGCGAAAGGAAATCGTTCTGTAGCGGTGACCAATGCTTGTAAAAATCACGGTGGATTCTATTTGGGTTCTATTGGCGGACCAGCAGCTATTCTCGCGAAGCAA
>Ga0208960_1000260_pt1 | contig 30216 bp, 26 predicted proteins | sample GreLakmeON33MSRF_FD_187703 | JGI IMG/M metagenome (GOLD analysis project Ga0208960, IMG submission 187703) | Freshwater lentic microbial communities from great Laurentian Lakes, MI, USA - Great Lakes metaG ON33MSRF (SPAdes) | ecosystem: Environmental > Aquatic > Freshwater > Lake | place: Great... | reverse complement strand
CAATATCGGCTGAAGTAACTGTTGGTTGGGTGATTCCCGGTGCTTCTTTGGCTAGTTGACGACAGAAGTTCGTTGCTGTTCGCGCAGGTTGACTACATGCACTAGCAACCAGTGCGAGACACAGAACCGAAGCAAAAGTTTTCGCAGCCATCAATGAGTATCTGCGTACACATTTATTGAATAAATCGGTGCTCATGGTTTTGTGAAGAATCATTGCGCTTAAGTATCTCAGGTGTGCCAGACAAAGTGGCGTCAAGAGAAAACAAGAATGTTAAACGGGGGTTAGGCGAGTGTTTGCATCTGTCAGGTCGGCAACTTTGCTTGGTGTGCGTGGGTTGCGAGTTGATGTTGAAGTTCACTCAGGTATCGGGCTTCCTGGGTTCACCGTGGTTGGTCAGCCCGACGAAGTGTGTCGCGAAAGTCGTGATCGAGTGCGCGCAGCATTTTTATCTTGCGGCTTGGCGTGGCCAACGCGAAGAATCACAGTCAATCTTGCACCAACTGGTGACCGAAAATCAGGGGCGTGTTTAGATCTAGCAATTGCAGTTGGTTTATTGGCTACACAAGAACTAGTACCGATTGAAATATTGTCGCAGTTTGCGTTTGTTGCCGAATTAGGTCTTGATGGTTCATTACGACCAGTTCGCGGGGCGACACCGCTTGTCTTGGCAACTACAGATCGACGCACTGTTGTCGCTGTCGAAAATCTGAGTGAGGCAAGTGCGGCGTCAACCGCAAATGTCTTTGCTGCAAAAACTCTTCTTGATGTCGTTGAATGTCTGTGTGGTCGTGCTGTTTGGCAAGTTTCACAACCAACAAACGATCAAAATGCAAATACACAAATTGTGCGCGACCTTGCCGATGTGCAGGGCCAGCCGGCTGCCCGCCAAGCACTAGAAATTTCGGCTGCGGGCTCACACCATTTGCTGCTCGTTGGTCCACCGGGTGCAGGCAAAACAATGCTCGCTGAACGCCTTGTTGGTCTATTGCCACCACTCAATGATCAACAAGCCATCTCGGCAACGATGATTCACTCGTCGGTGCAAACAGAGTTTCTCAATAACGGCTTGATTCGTTCTGCGCCATATCGCGCGCCACATCATTCATCATCAATGGTCGCAATGGTTGGCGGTGGCACCGCATTGATGCGACCTGGTGAAATATCTCTTGCAAGTCATGGTGTTTTATTTCTTGATGAACTCGGAGAATTCGCACCGTCAGTTTTGGACGCTTTGCGTCAACCCCTCGAACAAGGAGTCGTTCGTTTGGCACGAGCGCGAACAAGTGTTGTGATCCCAGCAGAGTTCTTACTTGTTGCCGCATCTAATCCATGTCCATGTGGCGAGGGCACCCCAGGCGCCTGTACTTGCGACGATGCAGCGCGCGCGCGATATTTGCGAAGATTCTCTGGACCATTGCTTGATCGGTTCGATTTGCGTGTTGCTGTCTGTCGACCCAACACAAATGAATTAATTTCTCCGATCTCAGGCGAGTCAACGAGCGTTGTTGCTAAACGAGTAGCAACAGCGCGCAATTTGGCGTTCTCCAGATTCGGTTGCACTAATTCGGCACTGACACGTCAGCAACTAGATGTTGTTGCACCACTATCAAAAAAAGCCGAACAACTTTTGCGCAAAGAACTTGAATCTGGTCGACTAACTGGTCGTGGATACCACCGAGTGCGTCGAGTTGCGCGCACAATTGCAGATTTAGCGGGGGCTCCAGATGTGATCGATGAACCGCATTTGCATTTGGCATTGATGTTGCGAGTTGATTTGGCTTCTGGTTTGCGCACACGAGAGTTGATTTTCTGATCATGGTTTCACAAATACGACAATTTGTTTTATCAAAAGATCAAATAGCTGCTGCATCACTTGCGGCATTGCCAAAAATTGGTCCAAAAAGATTGATGACACTTTTAAAACATCACGACCCACAAACTGCGTGGGCGGTCGTGCAGGGTCGGGCCAAGCCAAGCGAATCAGTAGCCGCAATGTTGCGAACCGAGGGGTTGATTACTTTGTTGCGTCATCGGGCAACACAAGAGTTACAAGATCAGATCGCAAGGCGATGCAAAAGTGCGGGCATGAAGATAGCAATTTTCGGTGACGCTGATTATCCACGTGCTTTGACTGGCGATCTCGCTCCACCGGCGGTGTTGTTTTATCTCGGAGATTTATCTGCGCTTGATAACCGTCGAGTCGCAATGATTGGCACTCGCAATGCGACGGCCTCAGGCAGATATCTGGCGTCTCATATTGCTTACGATTTAGCCACAAATAATGTTTGTATTATTTCTGGATTGGCACGTGGTATTGATGCGTGGTCGCATCGTGGCGCAATGCGCGCTCTCGAACTAGAAAGCAATGCAGACCAACTTAATAAAATTGCCAGACCAGTGGGCGTAGTTGCGTCAGGGCTTGACGTAATTTATCCGCGTGAGCATGCTCAACTTTGGCAAGATATTGCCCAACACGGTGCGCTACTAAGTGAATCTGCGCCAGGCTCACCACCCGAGGCGTTTCGGTTTCCGTTGCGCAACAGAATCTTGGCAGCACTAAGTGAAGTGCTAGTTGTTGTCGAGTCACGCACTACTGGTGGATCAATGATCACAGTTGATGAAGCACAAAAACGCGATGTGACTATTTTGGCGGTGCCTGGCTCACCACGCAATGTTGCCTCAAACGGAACAAATCTGCTGATTCAACAAGGTTGCTTGCCAATTATTGGTGCTCAAGATGTGCTCGTTGCACTCGGACTAGATCATCGACGCGCATCAGAAAATATTTATGATCCACGCCCGCGATTAAGTGCCGGCGACCAAGATTTAGTTTCGACAATGGCTGGGTCGCCGTTCACACTTGATGAATTTGTGGTTCGGACAAATCTTGCGACGATCGAAGCAGCAGTTTCACTTGGACGATTAGAGGCAATGGGTTGGGTTATCGGCAACTCTGGTTGGTGGGAAGTTATTGAAGTCAGGCAGCCCCGCGGCTAAACAGATACCGTTGTTATTGCTATGGCGGCGGGGTGGAAGATTGATGAGTTCATTGGGTCGATGACGGCTGCCTCAACTCATACAACGAGTGCTTATGCCAGTGATGTAAAACAATTTGAAGAATGGATCTCCCGATTAAAAATAAACTCACCACAGTTGGTAACACGCGACATGGTGCGTCAGTACATCAGTTTTTTGACAACTAATCGACAAGCCAAACGCAGTGTGACCAGAAAACTTGCGGCGATTCGTCGATACTTTGCATGGCATGTTCGTAACGGAACATTAAAAACCGACCCAACTGCCGGCGTTCGCACGCCGTCGGGCACGGGTCGGTTGCCAAAAGTACTAACCAAAGAGCAGTTAAACGCATTGTTGTCGTGCAAAGACCCAGACGTGCCAGAGTGGAAGTCATCACGCGATACATCAGTTATCGAACTGCTCTACGGCAGCGGACTTCGCGTCAGCGAACTTTGTTCGCTAGATGTCGACAGCATAAATGCTCGTAACAACACTCTGATCGTGATGGGTAAAGGATCGAAAGAGAGACGGATACCTGTCAGTGAGCCAAGTCTGTTAGCAGTCAAACACTGGCTCAAATTTCGTCACGAAGTAGTAGATGAGAAAGTTTCTAAAAGCCAAGAACTCTCGGCATTGTTTTTAAATACGCGTGGTCGCCGTTTAGCCCCACGTGATGTGCGACGAATAATCGACGAGCGCGCACTCACGCCAACACATCCACATGCGTTACGTCATACTTTTGCTACGCACTTGCTCGACAACGGTGCTGATTTGCGCGCAGTGCAAGAACTGCTCGGTCATTCTGATGTTGCGACCACACAGCGTTACACCCAAGTAAGCAAGGAGCGCCTCAAATCTGCATACGGCGCATCACATCCACGCGCATGAACGCTCTTCCAGTACGACTGACGATTGATCAAGCATGGAAGAAGTGGCATGAGAACAAAGATCCATTGGCTCGTGAATGGCTCGTGGTGCATTATGCCTCACTCGTAAAGTTTGTCGCTGGCCGACTCGCTGCAGGTTTGCCAAAACGAGTTGAAATCGGTGACTTAGTTAGTTCAGGTGTGTTCGGGTTAATGAACGCGATTGATCGCTTTGATCCATCACTTGGTTTTAAATTTGAAACATATGCAGTACCGCGAATTCGTGGTGCGATCTTAGATAGTTTGCGATCTTTAGATTGGGTGCCACGCAGCGTGCGGTCTAAAGCCAGAACAGTCGAAAATGCAATCTCTGATCTAGAACATGCACTTAAGCGTTCGCCAACTGATGACGAACTAGCTGCGAAATTAAAAATCAACAGTTCTGAACTTGAAAAATGGTTGACAGAAATCGCATCTAGTGCCGTTGGTCCGCTCGATCATGTCATTGCCGATAACACACCAGCATCCACACATTCTGGTGCGTCGTATGTTCCGAGTCCAGACTCGGTTGTCGAAGCCCAAGAATTGCGCAAAATTATGCGCCAAGAAATTAAACGTTTACCAGAACGCGAACGCACAGTTTTGGTGTTGTACTACGAGGAGAACTTAACTTTGGGTGAAATCGGTGATGTGCTTGGCGTAACTGAAAGTCGTGTGTCGCAAATTCACACCAAGGCCGTGTTGCAACTTCGTTCGCGACTAACTGCTGCTGACGTCGCTTAATAATTTCAGTCAACAACTAAGCCAGAAATAAAATAATCTTGATTTCTAGTTTTGCGTCTGCTGTTTTGGTTTTATCGACTTTTGCGCCAGCAAAATTTGTTTCGTGTGTGCTTGTCTCGCCGATTGCGACACCACACGTTGCGTCAATCATTGATCCATTTCGACAACCGAGTTGTGAGCGATGTGCTGGCAATCGGGGTATTGAGTACAGCACAAAAATTGGCACTCCGATAGTTGCAAGTGCGAATGGCACAATAAGTTTTTATGGCATGGTCGGAGGCAAGCGCTATCTGGTGATCCGTACAAATGCTGGTCGACGTTTAACTTATGGGTCGATTGTTAACAGCACGCTGCGAACCGGTGATGATGTTTTAGCCGGTCAAATAATTGGCACGACTGGTTCGGTGCTTTATTTTGGGGTGCGTGAAAAGAGTATCCAGGGCTATATCTATGTTGACATCTATGTTGACCCTGCAAAATATCTATCCCAAAATACGCGGACTTCGCACCGGGCAGTTTTGGTGAACGGGCTAGCTAGTCAAGATTCAAGTTGTTGAGCAGTGCTCGTTAAACGATTATTAGACGGTTTTGTACTGGTTTTTGTATCTAGTTTTGTGCTGGTTTTGATGCGGTTTGATTCTCTTCACCGCTAGGCTTTCACAGTCAGAAGTAGCTAAAAGAAGTAATCAGAATTACGAATTTAAGTTTTATCCCATTATTAAATTGCACGGTTTCCATCCTGTGGTCGCTTCGGCGCGGGAGATCATGCACTCAACCACAGAAAGAGGAACCGTTATGGCAATTATCAGCATGCGTCAGATGCTTGAGGCTGGAGTTCACTTCGGCCATCGCACCGCCCGTTGGGACCCACGAATGAAGCGATTCATTTACGGCGAGCGCAACGGCATTTACATCATTGATCTCGAACAGACACTTGTTCGCATCGAAGATGCATACCGCTTTGTTCGCGACCTTGTTGCGAACGGTGGAAACATTTTATTTGTAGGCACAAAAAAGCAAGCGCAAGATCCAGTGCGACTTTTCGCCGAGCACTGTGGCATGCCATATGTCAACGAGCGTTGGTTGGGTGGAATGTTGACAAACTTTGACACGATTTCTAAGCGCGTGAGCAAAATGCAAGAGTACGAGCGTCTTCGAGACACAGGCGAGTTTGAACTAATGCCGAAAAAAGAAGCTTTGTTAATCACTCGCGAACTTGAGAAGTTGCAGCGTAACTTGTCGGGCATTCGCTCGATGGGACGACGACCAAACGCAATCTTCGTTGTTGACACGCTCAAAGAGCACATCGCAGTTACTGAAGCTCGCAAACTTGGCATCCCAGTAATTGGAGTAGTCGATACAAATGTCAACCCAGACATTATTGATTATCCGATTCCAGGCAACGACGATGCAATTCGTGCCAACGAGTTGATGGCACGAGTTATTGCTGAAGCAGTAATTGAAGGCCGTTACATCGCCGAAAAAATGACACCGCGTGTTGCGCCAGCGACAACTGGTAGTGCAACAACACTTTTGCCACCACCAGCACCAGCACCTCGAACTGCCGCAGAGCAAACGGCGTTTGATGCGCAACAAGAAGCAGCAAAGCTTCAAGCAGCCGCCGACATGACAAAGCGTGATGCTCGCGTAGCACCAAGCACAGAGACGAAATAGGTAGAACAGATCACGATGGCATTTACAGCTAAAGAAGTACAAGTTCTTCGTCAGTCAACTGGCGCAGGAATGATGGATTGCAAAAAAGCACTTGAAGAAGCCAACGGAGATTTCGAAGCCGCTAAACAGTGGCTTCGAGAAAAAGGTCTCTCGGCTAGCGCCAAACGTGATGATCGAGACAATGCACAAGGTCTCGTCTCTCTTTTGATCAAAGGCAATGTTGGTTCGATGGTTAAGTTGAAGTGCGAAACAGATTTTGTTGCAAGTAGTGACGGCTTCAAAGCCGAGGCCGAAGCGCTTGTTGCTTTGGTTGGCGAAAAAGGTGAGGCCGCAGTTTCACAACGATCCACTCAACTTGAAGATCTTAAGATTTTGCTCAAAGAGAAAATTGATCTTGGAGATGTGGTGCGCTTCGAAGCAACCGCCGGAAACATTGTCGGTTCTTACTCACACCTTCAAGGTGGTCGTGGTATCAACGGCGTACTTGTCGAGATGTCTGGAGCCACTGAAGAACTTGCACATGATGTTGCTGTGCACATTGCATTTGCTCGACCAAAATATCTTGCAAAGGCTGATGTTCCAGATGCTGTGGTCGCTGCCGAGCGAGCAACTCTCGAAGTCGTTACTCGTAATGAAGGCAAACCAGAACAAGCAATTGGCAAAATCGTGGATGGTCGAATTACTGGTTTTTACAAAGACATCTGTCTGCTTGAGCAGCCATACGCCAAAGATGACAAGCAATCGGTGGCGCAAATAATTGGTTCTGCCAAAATTATTCGCTTTGCGCAGGTTGAAATAGGCTAGATACTTATGGCTGGTGCGGCGTCTTTAACTCCTCGCTGGAAGCGAGTTGTTTTAAAATTATCGGGCGAAGCACTTGCCGAGCCAAGTGGTTTTGGTCTTGACACTGATGTCTTGCACCAGATCGCAACAGAGTTGCACGAGGCTCGTCGTGATCTTGAAGTCGACATTGCAGTAGTGGTCGGTGGCGGAAACTTCTGGCGCGGACTGAAAGGTGCTGGTCAAGGAATGGATCAAGCCCAAGCCGACTACATGGGGATGATCGCCACAGTGATGAACGCACTCGCATTGCAAGATGCATTCGAGCGAGTCGGTCAGTTTTCGCGAGTGATGACTGCTGTTGAGATGCCAAAAGTTGCTGAGCCATATATTCGTCGCCGTGCTGAACGTCATTTGCAAAAGGGTCGAATCGTAATTTTGGCCGGCGGTACTGGTAATCCATTTTTCACTACTGATACGGCTGCAGCGCTACGAGCCGCAGAAATTTCTGCACAAGCAATTTTGAAAGGCACGCACTCTGGTGTCGACGGCGTATATACGGCTGATCCTAAGTTGGATAAAAATGCAACACGCTTCGATCGAATCAGTTATTTAGATGTCATAAGCAAAGGGCTCAAAGTTATGGACTCGACTGCGATCACTTTTTGTATGGACAACAAAATACCGATTGTGGTTTTCAACTTGCTCGAAAAAGGAAACGTTCGTAAAATTCTTGAAGGGCAGCAGATAGGGACGCTCGTCGGGTGATCGAAGAAACTCTTCTCGATGCGATGGAGAAAATGGGCAAAGCCGTTGAACACGTTCAAGCACAATTTCTTGGAGTGCGAACAGGTCGTGCTAATGCTTCGCTAGTTGACAAACTTCAAGTTGAATATTTTGGTGCATTCGTGCCGTTGCAACAACTTGCCTCGTTTCAGGTTCCTGAAGCACGAATGTTGGTTGTCAAGCCGCACGACCGCGGTTCGATTGCGGCAATTGAAAGAGCAATTCAATCCAGCGACCTTGGTTTGTCGCCAAGCAACGATGGTGTTGTAATTCGCCTTAGCTTTCCTGCATTGACAGAAGAGCGGCGTAAAGATTTTGTTAAGGTCGTGAAAAATATGGCAGAAGAGGGTCGCGTGACTGTGCGAAATGTGCGTCGCGACGCAAGAAAAGTTTTTGAGACGGCAAAGAAAGATGGCGATATTTCTCAAGACGAACTCGATCGTGCTGAAAAAGAGTTAGAACAACTAACACAGACCACCGTAGACGCAATTGATAAGGCTTTCTCGCGCAAGGAGCACGAACTGCTTGAGGTCTAGTCTTATTAGGGTACGAAGATCTACTTGGAGGAATCAAGAATTATGAGCGATGACACTAATGACATATTTGCAAATAACGATGACTCAACCCAAGGCGACAAGCCGAGTGATCCGTCTTTAGATTTTGGAGATGAATTTGGTTTAGTAAAATTTGCTGACGATGAGAGTGCTCCAGCAATATCGTTTCCTGATAATCCTGCTGATCAACTTCCTCATTGGACGCAAGCGCCTACTGGCGAGATTCCAAAGTTCATAGAAGTTGCAGAAGACACAATTTCTCCAACCCCGTCGTATGGCAGTTCGCGGTCAAACGTCAACGTGACGGGTTCATCTAGACGCATAGAACCTAATAATCCGCCTGCTCCGGTATCTCGTGACCAGCGCGAAAGTCGAATTTCTATCGGCACTGATCCAACTGATGAACGGAATCGACCAAATTCGTTAGTTGCATCTCAGTCAGATGCTTCTGGAAATAATCCAAAACCCACTCGACCTGCGCAAGTTACGCGCACCCGACCGAGCGGTCGAAGCGATTCGGGCACTGGTCCTCGTTCACCTCAGCGATCACGCACGCCGATAAGTGCAAGGCAAGACTCGGCGTCTGCTCGTGATTTGCCAACCGCAACTGCCGTTGGCGCGTTATTGGGTGCGGTTTATATCGCCGCAACTATTTTCGGACCAGTCGCCGTGATGGTTTTGTTGATCTTGGCTTTGGGTCTCGCATCATTTGAGTTTTTTACTCAAACTTCGTCGACTGGTTATCAGCCAGCAATGATCGTGGGTATCGCTGGCTGTGTGGCTGCGCCACTCGCCGCGTATTGGATTGGTGATGCCGCATTGCCGCTCGTATTTGTGTTCTCGTTTATTGCGGGTGCAGTAAGTTTCATCGGCACAAGATCAGTTGAGAGCGGTCCAGTTCCGAATTTGGGATTAACCATGCTCGGAATCGTTTGGGTCGGACTGTTTGGTTCGTACGGTGCACTCATTTTACGACTGTCAAATTCTGGGCCAGGTTTTGAAAATATTGGCACCGACACATTGTTTCTTGTCGTAGTTGGCGTGATTGCTAACGATGTAGCGGCATTTTTTGTCGGAGCAGCAACTGGTCGAACGCCACTTCGCGCGTGGATCAGCCCGTCCAAGACGATGGAAGGTTTCGTTGGTGGGGCCATCGGTACATTCGTAGTCGTAATCATGGTGGGTCTACAAAGTGACACATGGACAAAATTAAGTCAGTGGCTGATTATCGCATTTGTGATTTCAATCATTGGACCACTTGGTGATCTGACAGAATCGATGTTTAAACGCAATATGGATATCAAAGATTTCGGCACGCTTCTTCGTGGACACGGTGGAGCGCTTGATCGTTTTGACAGCATGTTGTTCGTTTTGCCAGTTGTCTACTACGTGACGTTGGTGCTTACCCCCTGGGCTAGTTGAACTGTGACACGCGTTGCGATTGCAGGTTCTACGGGGTCAATCGGCAAACAAACGCTAGAAGTAATCGCCGCATCTGAATCAGGCAAGTATCAACTCGTTGCACTGAGTGCGAATTCATCTGCCGACGAAATAATTAAGCAGGCTAAAACATTCAAACCGAATCTCGTTGTCGTTAATGATGAGTCGGCACGCAAAATAGTAGCGCGCGAGTTAGCTGCAACTAATCCTAAAATTGAAGTGATAGCTGATGTTGCTGCGATGGCGGGCATCGCCGATGTCGTTGTCAATGGAGTCGTTGGCTTTGCCGGGTTGTCCGTGACGATTGCAACGCTTGCCGCCGGTAAACGCCTAGCGCTTGCCAACAAAGAAAGTTTGATCGCTGCTGGCCCAGTCGTTGCGCCGTTACGAAAAATATCAGGTGCCGAAATTATCCCTGTTGATAGCGAACATTGTGCAATTCATCAGTGCTTACGCAGTTCGCAAAATAATTTACGTGACGTAGCAAAACTTTTGCTCACTGCAAGTGGAGGACCGTTTAGAGGTCAAACTAAAAAATCTCTTGAAGAAGTCACAATCAAAGATGCATTAAAGCATCCAACTTGGTCAATGGGTCCAAAAATTACGGTCGATTCATCAACCTTGATGAATAAAGGTCTTGAAGTTATTGAAGCGCATGAATTATTTGGTTTAGATTATGACTCGATAGATGTTGTCGTGCACCCACAATCAATTGTGCACTCAATGGTTGAGTTTCGTGACGGGGCAACGATTGCGCAACTGTCATTGCCCGATATGCGCTTGCCGATTGCGTACGCACTTGATTATCCAAATCGATCAACTGTTGGTTTTGGTGCAATTGATTGGACGAAACTTTCTCGACTCGATTTTGAGCAACCTGACCGTGACACATTTCGCTGCTTGAATCTGGCTTATGCCGCAGGTCGTATTGGCGGTACGGCGCCTGCTTGGTTGAGCGCCGCCAACGAAGTTGCCGTCGAAGCATTTTTGGCTGGAGTAGTGCAATGGTCGCAAATTGCGAGCATCATTGAATCAACCATGCAACACCATGACGGTCTAATTGCCACTGAAGTTGAAGATATTTTAGAAGCAGATGCAGTAGCGCGACAGTGGGCGCGAAAGGAAGTTTCTCGTTGAGCTCAATGTATTCAAAATTTCGTAACGAGATCGCAACAGGTGGCGCTGTTGGTGATCCAAACGCAATTAAAAATAATTCTGCGACGACATTGACAACTGTGTTTGTGGTTGTTGGGTTGCTTGCTTGGCTCGGCGTCAAAAATCCGTGGTCACTTGTGTTCGTTGCTGGGTTGATCGTCTCTGTATTTCTGCACGAACTCGGACATTTCGTAACAGCACGCCGAACCGGAATGAAAGTCACGCAGTTCTACATGGGCTTTGGCCCTCGAGTCTGGAGCACCAGACGTGGTGAAGTCGAATTTGGTGTGCGGGCGTTGCCAATCGGTGCCTTCGTTCGCATCGTGGGCATGAACAATTTAGATGACTGTGATCCGGCCGACGAACCTCGCGCTTATCGCCAGCAGTCTTATCCAAAACGAATTCTTGTGATTACTGCTGGCTCGATTATGCACATGATCATCGCCGCGGTTTTATTCATTGGTGTCTATGCAACGGCCGGACGCTTCGGAGACACGAAAGAATTGCTCGTATATGGAGCGCCCGCCGCTGGTTCACCAGCCGAACAAATCGGTTTGCAAGCCGGCGATCAAATTTTGGCGATTAACTCAACCGAAATTACTTCTCGCCCCGAGTTGATTGAAGCAATCATTTCCAATAAACCAGGCGACTCAGTGACGGTTGTATTCAAACGTGGTGACCAAACATTCTCAGAGCGAACAAATTTGATCAGCAATCCAGTGAATTCAAAAGTTGCATTCTTGGGTGTGTCAACAGATTCATATCAATATGTTCGGCAAAGCATTTTTGGTGCAGCACGTTATGGCTTATACGATGTCGTAACTTCGGTTCGTGCATCAGTCGGTGGAGTCTTTGTAGTCGTCAACCCAGTAAATATTTTTTCGAATGTTACTGCCGACGATCCAGACCCGATGACACGACCAACGACAGTTGTGGGTGCTAGTCAAATTGGTGGCGAGATCGGTCGCAGCGAAGGGCTCAAAGGTGTATTGATTTTGCTGGCTGGGGTCAATGTTTTTGTTGGGGTGTTTAACATGCTGCCCCTACTGCCATTTGATGGCGGTCATGCGGCGATTGCAACCTATGAGCGCTTTCGTTCTCGTCGTGGTCGTGTGTATCGCGCAGACGTTGGCAAAATGGTGCCTGTAGCGACGACTGTTGTGGCTCTGCTCGTAATGTTGTTATTTGCTGGTCTATACCTCGACATCACGAGTCCGATCGGTTGAGATTGGTTTATCTACATGACTGAAAATCGGTACGAGCGCAAAAAGACGCGCCAAATTAAAGTTGGCAAAGTTTTAGTTGGCGGTGATGCGCCGATCAGTGTGCAGTCGATGACAATTACAAAAACTGCTGATGTTGAAGGCACGTTGCAACAGATTTATGCATTGGCTGCTGCTGGCTGCGACATAGTTCGTTGCACCTGCAACGATGCCCAAGCAGCAGAAGGTTTAGCGCAAATTGTGCCGCGGTCACCGGTGCCGATTATCGCCGACATCCACCACCAATATCGCATGGCACTTGCTGCTCTCGAGGCTGGTGTGCATGGTTTGCGGCTTAATCCGGGCAATATTCGCAAACCCGAACACATCAAAGCTGTTGCATCAGAAGCGCGCGATCGTGGAGTGTCAATTCGCATCGGTGTAAATGGCGGCTCATTAGATTCATCTCTTTATGAAAAGCATGGTGGGCTGACTGCCGAGGCAATGGTCGAGTCGGCGCAACAAGAACTAAAATATTTTGAAGAAGTTGGTTTTGACCTTGTCAAAATATCTGTCAAGGCATCAAATGTGCCGCTGATGGTTGATGCTTATCGAATGCTCAGTGAGATTACTGATTTTCCGTTGCATCTCGGCGTTACCGAGGCTGGTCCGTTGCCAGGCGGCTATATCAAGGCCACAGCTGGCATTTCAACTTTGTTATTAGAGGGCATTGGCGACACAATTCGATACAGCCTGACAGCCGACCCAGTTGAAGAAGCGCGCGCAGGTCGACAGTTATTAGAAGCCCTCGGTTTGCGTGAGCGCAAGAATGTCGATTTGATTGCTTGCCCAAGTTGTGGTCGTGCCGAAGTTGACGTCATAGATATTGCGCAACGAGCTCAGGCAGCGTTCGCAGATAAGAAATTGCCACTGCAAATTGCCGTGATGGGTTGCGTTGTCAATGGGCCAGGTGAAGCACGCGAAGCAGACTTAGGTATTGCCGCAGGCAATAAACGTGGTCATCTATTTGTTAAAGGTCGCAATGTTGCCGTGGTGCCAGAATCAGAGATGGTCGAAGCGCTTGTTGAGTGGGCAACTTTTATTCATGAGCATGGCACCGACGCGGCGATCAAGCGTGTTGACACAACAATTGCCGAGCGTGAAGCCGCCAAAGATCGTAATTCTGCACTTGCCGAAAAAGGTGAAGACGCAAATCACGATCACGAACGAATCGTTGAGATTCGTCGCACAGTCTCCGAAAAATAATTAGCTTGCTGCGAAGAGTTCGCTGTGGCTATGTTGCAATGTTGTTGGCAACCGCAGCAACTGTCGTTTAGTAATAGTCGGTAGGCGACGTCGCACCGCTAAAGATTGTGGCAGTTGGGCAATCAGCCCGAAAGTAGCGCAACGCTGTATCGCTCGTTCTAATGATCCAGAACCGTTGCGAAAAGCCAGACCAAGTGCCGAAGCTGTGTCGTTAAGGTTCAGACAATATCCATTTGGAAAGACTTCAAGTTCGCGGGCTAGAAACCGCATCACCCAAGTTGCACTTGGGCCAATTATGCCAAGCCAAAAAGTTTCGACATATTCACCGCAAGTATCAAAACCCGCGATGTTGACAACTGGATCAACCCATTCAGAAACAAATATTTCGGCGTTAGAAAAATCACAGAGATTTGAGTTCATGGCTGGGTGTGTGCGCCTGCGGTCGATATTGGTGCGGATTTGTCAAAAGTTGAGGCGAGAATAGATAAATGGTCAATTCGCAAAGTTCAGCCACGAACCCCGCGGGGCTAGAGCAAGCTCGCAAACTAGTGGCAGATTCACAGCGGATAACTGTGTTGACTGGCGCGGGCATTTCAACAGATTCGGGTATTCCCGACTTTCGTGGCCCGAAAGGTTTATGGACTCTGAATCCTGATGCTGAGCGAGCGGCGACTCTTCGGCATTATCTAGATGATCATGAACTTAGAAAGAAGTCATGGCAAAATCGAGTGCGATGGATTGATGGTGACCCACAACCAAATGTTGGGCACAAAGCTTTGTTTGCACTTGAAGCGCGAAATGCTTTAGTCGCACTAATCACACAAAATGTTGACGAGTTACACCAGCTTGCTGGTCACAGCCCGAGCAAAGTTTTAGAAGTGCACGGCACACTTCATCGCACATGTTGTTGGAGTTGCAAAGATCGTCGACCGATGAAGCAAGCTTTGGCAAGAGTTGTCGCTGGCGATGCTGACCCAAAGTGCGAACTATGCGACGGAATCTTGAAGAGTGACACTATTTTATTTGGGCAACCGTTGGATCAAGATGTGATGGATCGTGCGTTAGAAGCCAGTAGTAACTGTGATCTATTTATTGCTGTTGGCACATCACTGTCTGTGTTTCCGGCGGCCAATACTTTGCCGCGCGCAAAAAATGCTGGCGCCAAGGTAATTATTGTTAACGGCGAACCCACAGAAATGGATCACTATGCCGAGGTCGTCGTGAATGGCGGAATTTCAGAAATATTGCCTCAGATCTGCGGCATAGTTTAAATCCGACCATAACGGTAGGGTATTGGTATGGCAAGTTTTCGCGAATTGCTCGCTGACGCAAAATCAAAGATCCAAGAAATTGACACACAAACGGCTGCCTCAAAAATCGAGTCGAGTCAAGTTGTTGTTTTGGACGTTCGTGAGCCAGACGAATATGAGCAAGGGTCACTACCTAATGTTGTGCACATTGCCCGTGGACATCTCGAAGCGCAAGTTGAAACGAAAATTGTTGACAAGTCAGTGCCCATAATTGTTTATTGTGCCGGTGGGGTGCGAAGTGCGTTTGCTGCGAAAACTTTGCAAGAACTTGGTTACACCAATGTTGTGTCAATGGCCGGCGGTTACGGCAAATGGAAGGACGAAGGTCGGGCTTGGACAACTCCTGCACAGTTGACGACCGAACAACGCAATCGTTATCAGCGACATTTGTCGTTGCCAGAAGTTGGAGTCGAAGGTCAAGCAAAACTTTTGGCTAGCAAAGTTTTATTGCTGGGCGCTGGCGGATTGGGCTCACCTGCAGCGATGTATTTAGCAGCAGCCGGGATCGGCACAATCGGCATCGTTGACATGGACGTAGTAGATGCTTCGAATTTGCAGAGACAAATTTTGCACAATATCGATCGTGTTGGCGACAGAAAGGTTGACTCTGCGAAGAAAACTTTGACGATGTTGAATCCTGATGTCAATGTCGTCACTTACGACACTCGTTTATGCGCCGAAAATGTTATTGAAATTCTTTCTGGCTACGACGTGATTATTGATGGCGCAGATAACTTTCCGAGTAGATATTTGTTGAACGATGCCAGCGTAAAACTGGGTATTCCAGTTGTGCACGGATCAATTTTCAGATTCGAAGGTATGGTCAGCGTGTTTCATCCTGTGCTTGGCCCGACTTATCGCGACATGGTGCCAGAGCCACCACCTGCAGAACTTGCTCCGAGTTGTGCTGAGGCAGGTGTGCTGGGTGTATTGCCAGGAATAGTCGGTTCGATTCAGGCGCTTGAGGCGTTAAAGATGCTTCTTAATCTTGGTGAATCGTTGATTGGTAAAATTCTTGCAATTGATACAACAGAGATGACATTTCGTACTTTTAAATTGCAGCGCGATCCGAATAATGCTGTGACGTATGAGAATCGTGAGCGAATTCAAGTCCGCGATCTCGAAGGCGCCTGCGCGCCCTGGTTAATGCACTAGTTAATGCACTAGTTAACGAACTAGCTAGTTCACTAGTCATGTCTAGCCGAGGTCGTATGATTATCTAGTGCGATTTGCCGTAGTTGGAGCAGGTTTTTCGGGCGCAGTTGTGGCTCGCGAACTAGCCAATGCGGGTCATAGTTCAACCGTGTTTGATAGTCGCGATCATGTGGCTGGCAATTGCCACACCGCTCGCCATGAAACCGGCGTAATGGTGCATACATATGGACCGCATATCTTTCACACGCAACACCAAGACGTATGGGAGTACATCAATCGTTTCGGCGAGATGATGCCATACCGTCACAAAGTCAAAGCAATCTCGAAAGGCACGATGTATTCGTTGCCAGTTAATTTGACAACGATTAATCAGTTTTTCGGCACAAATTTCACGTCTGAACAAGCCGAAGCATTTATTGCCACCAAGGGTGACGCCACGATCACATCACCTGTGTCATTTGAAGATCAAGGGTTACGGTTTGTGGGTCGTGAACTTTACGACGCATTTTTCTCTGGTTACACAGCAAAACAATGGGGGGTTGATCCAAAAGATTTACCCGCAAGCATTTTGGCACGACTGCCAGTGCGATTCACAGATGATGATTCATATTTCAACCATCCTTATCAGGCGATTCCGAAAAATGGCTACACGCCGATTGTCGAAGCAATTTTGGATCATCCAAATATCTCGCTTCAGTTAAGTACACGGTTTTTAAAAAATAACTCGGCAGAATTCGGTGAGTTTGATCACGTTATTTGGACGGGCCCAATCGACGCTTACTTCGATTATGAATTTGGCCGACTTGGATATCGCACTCTCGACTTTGTTGCAGACACGAGCGTGGGCGACTATCAGCACTATCCGGTAGTCAACTATTGCGATGCTGATGTGCCCCATACACGAATTACAGAACACAAACATTTCGCGCCATGGGAGTCGCATGACAGCACAGTCGTGTACCACGAATATTCGCGATTGTGTGGCGAAAACGACACACCTTATTATCCGATTCGTCGAGTTAAAGAAAAAGAACAGTTGCTGAATTATGTGCAACGTGCGCGCACTGCAACTGGGGTCACGTTTATGGGCAGACTCGGCACCTACCGTTATCTAGACATGGATGTAACTATTCACGAAGCACTTGCCGCATCAATTGTGATGCTTGAATGTCTTGCAAACAATAAATCGTTGCCATCATTTTCGATAGATCCGATGGCTTGAGGTGACTAGTTTTTTATTGCAGCGGCTGACATTGCCACGCGCCGAAACAACCGAACCGTTGTTGTACACGCGCACAGAAGGCGATGTAACTTTTGCAAATGACGCAGCACAATTGCGCACGGGCGCCGAACTAAGTTTTGATACTTCGTTTGGTGTTTTTGCTGTGGGGCGTTGGAAGCGACTCAGCATTATTGACTCGCTACAAGTCACCGTTAATGCAGTTGGCTCTGGACGCATCGAGTTGGTCGGCGTTACGTCTCGAGTGGCGGGTCTTTTGATGCATGAAGAAATAGTCGTTAGCGCCGGAATCTCGCCAAGTGGCAAGACGACGCTTGATGTGCCTGACTTTGCAAAGTCGCCAATTGGGTCTTACTTCGTGCGGATAAGTGCCGAACAATCTGACGTAGTTGTTTCTGGTGGGCAGTGGACAACGAAAACTCAGGCACCGCGTGAAGTTCGGCTGAGCCTTTCAATCACAACATTTAATCGACAAGATTATGTCAAGCCGACTGTGGCAAAAGTTTTGCATCTTGTCGAAAGTCTGGATTCTTTGCGCAACAATATGCGAATTTTGGTCGTAGACAATGCACGAAATATCAAATTCGATACTGCACCAAATGCTCCGATCACAGTTGTGCCAAACCCGAACTTGGGCGGTGCCGGTGGGTTCGCTCGCGGAATTATTTATTTGCGTGATGAGGGTTGGTCAACTCACGTGTTATTAATGGATGACGACATCACCCTTGAGCCCGAAGCCTTGGTTCGTACATTTGCGTTATTTACTTTTGCGCGCGATGCAAAACTTTGTATTCATGGTGCGATGCTGAGCGAAGAGCAGGCCTGGATGCAGTTTGAGGCTGGCTCTAAATACCGCTGGAGGTCTCTCTACCCATTGCGCGCGATTGGTCGTGAAGACGATCTTCGTGAGCGTAAGTTGGCATTGCGCGACGTTCGTGAAAAGAAATTTGCGTACACAGCGTGGTGGTACACGGCGTTTCCAATATCGATTACTCGAGATAACCCACTGCCAGTTTTTGTTCGCGGAGATGATGTCGCGTTTGGTTTGATGCATACCGGCGAACACAGCGTGACGATGAACGGCGTAATTGTATGGCACGCCGATTTCGGATTAAAGAATAATCCTTCTTCGTTATATTATGAAAAACGCAATTTTGCAATAATTGACACACTTGTATTCGATAATCACCATTGGTGGCATCTCGCACGAAGATTCATTGCATTGTGCTTTCGTAATTTGTTTTCGATGCGATATGCCAGTGTCGAGTACATGATTCGCGGTGTGCGCGCATACTTGGCTGGCCCGCAAGCTTTGATGGCCACAGATCACTCTGCGTTGCATGATGAACTACGCAAAGTCACAGAAGAAAAACCAGGACCGTTGTCGCCAGAGTTGGCAGCAGTCTCGATCACCACACCGAGGCCCAAGTTGATTCGACTTATTGGATTTGCTTTGGCGTTACCGCTTGTCGGTGGCTATGTATTACCTAAAGTTTTGCGACGTGACACACTCAGAACGGCGCCGATCGACTCACGAGCCGTTGGTTTGGCAACTCGTTACAACCGCATTTTGTATCGTCACGATCGCTTGCCTGAAGGGTTTTTGGTTGAGCGCGATGCGAAAAGATTTTTTAGTTTGTTGCGTGAAGTTGCAGTGGTCACCAAAGATATTGCGTTTAACTACAAGCGACTCAAGGGCGAATATAAAGCGGCTTACCCAACACTTGTAAGCGACGAGTCTTGGCACGCCCGCTTTGCAACGACTAACTGAGATTGCTTATTTAACTACTGAAACACTGGCAGCCAATAGCGAAAGCCATGTGGTGCGGTCGATTACTCCAGTTTGTTTTAGCCCAACGCTCTTTTGAAAACGTTTAAGTTGCTTTGCAGTTCCCGAGCCAAAGATGCCATCGGCTTTAATTTTGATTTTCAGCACACGACTTAGTGCAGTTTGTGCGGTCGCAATAGAAGTATGTCTCGCATTTTGTTGGAGCGAAAATGTTGTCGTATCAATACCTAAAATAGTCAGCACCGTCGCATCGGCAACACCGTCAATCGGCAAGCCATTAAGTTCTTCAATTTTTGAAACAGCAGCGGCTGTGCCTTTGCCGTAGTTGCCGTCAGATGCCAACTTTTGTTTCTTTTTCAAATCCAATGCAATGTTAAGCGCCTTCTGCAATGCCGAAACCGGCTCACCTCTATTGCCAATAATGAGTGGCACGGCAAGCGGTAAAATATTTGCGGCGTTGGCAGTGATTAAGCCTTGCGCCCGCAGTGCGTCAAGTTGATTTCGCAAAAATAATGCAAACTCTGCGCGGCCAGTGGTAGTGAGATGAACATCATCTCTAAACCAGCGCGATTGAGATGCTGCACCGCTGGCTGTGTTCCAATCCAACACAGAAACATTGGGATTAGTTAGAGCCGCTGAAGTGAACGCAGCATTCGACAGTGCATAATTTTGTGATGTTCTTCGTGTTGAAAGATTTATGAACACTATGCGTTGCACATTTCGTGCGTTAAGTGCATTAATAACTTGAGTTACATCACTGGACATGGTTGCTGGGTCATCGTTATACCCAAGTTGAACCAGGGCAATCGTCGGAAACTGTTCGGCAGTTAGTGCGTTGAGAACTCCGAGTGCATCAGGTTGTCCTTTGTCAGGGGTGATACAGGCTGGTCCAACCATGCACCGATTTGGGATCGCCTGAAAGTTGACTGATGGATAAGCAGACGAGATGATCGCACCGAATTCTGAGACGATGCTTTCTCCGACCGAGTCACCAATAAATAACATTGAGCCAACTGCGCCAGCATCAAGCGGCGCGCCGAACACTGGAGTGACTCCATACCACGGCGATGGAAGATCAAGCGCACTACGAAAACTCCAACCAGACATTTTTACTTCACCAGTCGTGCCGGTGATTGTCACTTCAACTGCGTAGCCACCCCAGTCTCCGCCGAGGCCATCGTTTGTCGTCGTAACTGCTGTAAGGATTCCGATCTGCGGATACTTGGCTGTGAGCATTGCGGCAGAAAATGCCCGAGACCAAACCATAAGCGAACTGTCTGCAGCAAGATCTCCTTGGTCAACTTGTGCCGGAAATATTCCACCTGCGGTGCGGCCACCGTTTGAAGATGAGAACTCAGTTCGCACCACGCCACCTTGTGGGTTGCGAATAATTACACCAGTAGTTTCGGCAACTGCGCGATCGGTGTTCGTACTTTCGAGAACTGTTGGCGTTGCGTTTACTGACGTGCGCAGAGCCGCACCGCCATAAACCTGACAATCCTGTGTATCGCAAGTTTTTGCAAGACCCGCGTAACGGTTTTCGGTTACCGAATATGAGCGAGCGGCCACTGCTTGTGCGCGAAGAGCATTCATCCCAGCGCCACCGGCTGCATCGCCCCAACTTGCAGGTGATTCACGGGGCACGACACCGCGAATGTAATCATCAAGACGGGCAATGTTGATTGTTCGGTTTTCGTTTTTTGAATTGTTCAACGCGCGCACGATGCCGCGATAGTAACGAACTTGATTTGCAGTAGTTGACTTCGGCTCGCATAATCCAACCGTGTCAAGCGATGTAGCTGCTGGGTCTTGGCTGGCGTTAGTTACAAAAGATGCAGTCTCATTAAATTCACCGATCAATGCAAACCCGGCAGCCTCTGGCGAGTCAGCTTCGTTAAGACACTTGCGATCTTTTGATCCCCAAACTTGATATACGCGCTGTGCGCCAGATTTTTCGCGCGCAACCATTGATGTAAACCGTCTGGCCTGGTCAGGATCTTCTAAAAGCCGCATCGTGCCCGAGTCAGAAACAACGCCTGTTTGTTTTGTATTCATCAAGCTCAGCCAAACGCTCATGTCTTGATTGGGTGCTTCGAGAGGTGAGCGCGTGTTGCCAGTAGCGCCACCGTAATAGAAGTCAAGAATTTGTTCCCACGACCAACCAGAAACAGTTGCCCAACCGTAAGAACCGTATTGACTTAAGCCACGACCATGGCCAAATCCACGACCATAAATAATTATTCCACCAGGCAATTGACCTTCGGCAGCTTTAACCAACGACAGCGGCGTGACCCCAGCAACCAATGTCGCAAGGCAGACAATGACGCCGATGCGTCGGAGAAATGTGTTGGGGGACATGCGCATATAGAACTACTTCTTCCTCACCCGCCCCCGAAGTCTAACTTAATTGTGCAGTGATTTGGGACTTTGTGATTTAGGCAACAACTTCAGTTGCCACAACTGTGTCTCGTTGTTGAACGACAACGCCAGCAAGAACAAAAGTAATTCCGATTAGGTCTGTGATGCTTGGCACCTGATCAAGAAAAATTAAACCAAAAATTGTTGCAGTTACCGGAAGCAAAGCCAGCAATACAGAAAATCGTCGCACAGGAATTCTTCGCAATGTATATTGATCGATTCCATATCCAATTGCATTCGACAAAATTCCAACAAGAAAGCAAGTTGCCAAAATCCACGGAGCGCCAAACGCAGGGCCGCTTGTTGGGGCGCCGAACGGGGTGATAAACAGTGCGCCAATCATTAATCCAACACCGAGTCCAGAAACCCCGCGGTCAAAGCGAGCGACTTTGGCCCCGATAACGATGTAAAGCGCCCACATAATTGAAGCAAGAAATATAAAAATTAAACCGACGGGCTCATTGCCCATCTCAATCCCAGAAAGAATCAGCACGCCAATCACAGCGCTGATTAGCGCAACTGCATTACGGCTAGTTCGAGTACGAAATGCAGCAACTGTGATTGGCCCAATAAATTCGATGGCTACACCTTTGCCGAGATCGAGATGCTGAATGGCTAAATAAAAAAATAGGTTCATAAACGCTGTTGAGATTCCAAAAAGACTTACTGCCAAAATTTCATTTCGTGACCATCGACCACCACGACGCAATGTAGGAATAGATAACACAATTAGTACTAGCGCGGCGCCTATTACGCGAAACCAAGCCACACTTGCGGGCGCCAAGTCATCAAATAAACGAACGGCAATGACCGCGCCGCAGTATTGACCAATCGCAGAGACGACGAACAGCGCTTCGGGTGGCGCATTATTTGCTAAACGATTTAATCCGCGCGAAGCGGTGTTAGAACTCAATCGAAAAGATCTGGATCAGTTCGGCAAATTTCTTGCCACAGCGGTTGAAACTGCAACCAACCAGCAGCAGGAAACCCAGTCAGGTCTCGTGTGTAACTTGCCATCTCATGTGGAATCAATTTTGGAGTTCCAACTGCTTCGGCCATTAGTTGTGCCTGGCAGGTTCGTTCCATGGTGATAAACCAAAATGCCGCGGCGTCAACTGTTTCGCTAACAGTAAATAATCCATGATTTTGGTGAATTGCGGCTTTGCCTTTCGGAAACTTTGCAGCAATTTCTCTTCCTGCAGCGATTTCAACTACAACCGCACCACCTTGTTCGGTGATCACCGTATGGTCTTCGTAGAAGTAACAAGAGTCTTGTGTGATTGGATCAAGCTTGCGTCCAAGCGATGACCAAGACTTGCCGTAGGGCGAATGTGCGTGCGCCGCAGCAATAACATCTGGTCGAGCTTGATGTATCGCCGCATGAATACAAAATGCCGCACGATTTACCGGCTGAGAACCATAGACAACATCACCGTCATGATTGACGAGCAACAAATCACTAACAGACATATATCTAAAACTTTTCGCAAATGGGTTGACCCAGAAATGATCGGTGAACTCTGGATCGCGAACAGTGATATGTCCGGCAACGCCTTCGCCAAAACCAAGACGACCAAAAATTCGCATCGCTCCTGCAAGTTTTTCTTTGCGGTGCTGACGCTCTTGTTCGAATGTTTCAAATATCGGTTGACTTAATGGCGTCACAACTTTTGGTGTGAGTTCGATGCCATCAATTACTTTTTTTGTAGCCGAGGATTGTTCGATGATTGCCATAACTTCAGGTTACGTCAATGCCAGCAACGCAGCGTTGACGAGTTGTTCTGGCAACAGGTCAAAAATGCCATATAACTCGGCAATTGTGCCAGATTGACCAAATTCGTCTACACCCACCGGCACGGTTCGAGCCCCGTAAACCGACCCGAGCCAAGCAAGAGAATGACTCGCAGCATCCTGCACGGTCAGAATTGGCAGACGGCGCTCAGACTCATTTAGAAGTTTGCCCCAATGTCCGACATCGCGAGTGGTTACACCATTGCGAGTTGCCTCTTGCTGAGCGTTGCGCCACCCACGATAAATACGATCAGGTGAGCAGATGTCGATCACGACTGCGTTGATGCCTTCTGCTTCAAGAAGTTTTGCTGCAGCCAGTGCTTCGGGTACCACGCTTCCGGTTGCTGCAATAATCAAATCAGTCGACCGTGTTGTATCTGTTGATTCATAAAGTCGATATCCGCCTGCCAAAACATCAGCACGCAACCCATCAGCGCCGCGCGCTGCCAAAACATTTTCAAATGGTGTTTGATCTATCGGCCGTGTAGATAAACGCAAATACATACTGTCGCCATCTGGTGTGCCGAGTCGTTCAAGTCCGTTGCACAACAACCAGTCAAGTGAGCGGGCATAACAAGGTTCGGCATATGTCATATTCGGCAGTTCCATGCCGAGCGAAGTTGTGACAGTGCTTTGGTGCGCTCCGCCTTCTGGCGCAAGTGTGATGCCAGAAGGTGTGCCGATCAAAATAAATCTTGCACCGTTGTACAGCGCATAGATCAATGCATCTAGTCCACGACAAACGAATGGATCGTAGACGGTGCCGATCGGTAGTAAATGCTCGCCGTGCAATTCGTGACCAAGGCCAAAGGCGTGCAGAGCAAGAAATAAATTCATTTCGCTCAGTCCGAGTTCAACGTGACGACCCTGGGGTCCTTCGTTCCATCGCAACAACCGATCATCACCCAAATAATTTGGTTGTTCATCCGAACTGAACACGCCAAACTTGTTTATCCACCCACCCAAGTTTGTGCTGATACTCACATCTGGAGAAGTTGTAACCATTCGCTCGGCAATTTGGGGTATCGCCCCAAGACCGGTTAATAGCCGCCCGAAAACTTCTTGAGTTGATAAAGGTTTTTTGCCAATGGCGATGCTGACTTCGTGTGGAATTTTTAATTGCGGACGTGCAGTGAGTTTTTTGTTGTTTATATCTCCACCAACTGCGCGGCAAACGCGATCTTCTTCGCTGTCTTTGACAAACTGATCCCACTCAGTTTCAAGAGTTAGACCGTTTCGCTTGCGTAGCGCATTAATTTGAGATTCTGAGAGTAGGGCAGCGTGGTTGAGTGGATCGCCAGCAATCGGTAAACCCCAACCTTTAACGGTGTAAGCAAAAACAACACTCGGCTTGTCTGTTACTAAATCGCATTCACGATAAGCATCCAGCAACATCTCAATGTCGTGACCACCAAGATTTTGAACGAGCGGGGCAAGGTCTTCATCCGAAATGTCATTAATGAATGCAATTACTTCGCCAGGCGCACCCGCTAAAAACTTTTCGCGCAACGCTGCGCCGAAGACAGCGAACAAACTCTGATAGCGCTCGTTCGACATTTCGTCGATGTAAGTGCGCAACGCTTCGCCACCCGGTAGGGCGAATGCTGCCTGCAAACGGTTGCCGTACTTTGCTTCGATTACGTGCCAACCAGCATCTGCGAAAAAACCAGCAAGTTTTTTGATCTTCATGCCAGGTACAACGCGATCAAGACTTTGTCTGTTGGCATCAACAACCCACATCACGTTGCCAAGACCCTGCAGCGACGGATCTGCGATTGCCTCCCAGATATTTCCTTCGTCAAGTTCTGCATCTCCAACTAGTGCAATGAATCTTGCTGATGGGCGAGGACCGAAGTGTGCGTCAATATAACGACGAACCATTGATGCAAACAACGGAGCAACTGCACCGAGGCCAACAGAGCCAGTTGAGAAGTCGGCAACGTCTGGATCTTTGGTTCGACTCGGATAACTCTGCAACCCGCCGAGTGTCCGTAGACGTTTCAAATATGAACGATCTAGTTCTCCGGTTAAATATTTAATCGCATGAAAAATTGGTGAGGCATGTGGCTTGACTGCAACTTTGTCATCTCCGTTCAAATGACCAAACCAAAGTGAAGTCATGATGCTGACAACCGACGCACTGCTGGCCATGTGCCCGCCAACTTTTACGTTGAATTCAGAATCTCGTCCACCTGGTGCAGGTGCAATTTCTCGTTCGCGATTGGCATAATCAACCATTCGTACTGCAAGCCACAACACGCGTTGTTCGATTCTTTCGAGCACATCAATGTCTGCGAGATTCTCGTGCCCGACTGCCTTATTGCTCATCCGACAATTATGGCTTATTGTGAATGGTCTTGAACAAACCCCGAGAACTTTCACCGCCAGAAATGGCTGCGCCGGCGGCGGCATTTGCGCATGGCGTACATGTTCCGGCTGGACTCGAACTTGTTGTTACTTCTGGCGTGGTGCCGACAAAACGTGACGGGAGCGTGCCCGCAACGATCAGTGAGCAGGCGAGTGTTATTTGGCAAAATATTTCGTTGATTTTGGCTGGAGGTCAAATGACGATCACTGATTTAGTTTCAGTGACGACATATGTAGTGAATACAGAAGATCTCGCAGAAAACTTAAAAGCCGTTATGGCAGCACGAGATTCTGCAATGTCGGGACATCACGCGGCGAGCACGCTTGTAACTGTGCCCGCGCTTGCACGACCTGAATGGCTAATGGAGATCTCTGTGGTCGCAGCAAGGCAACCAAACTCGTAGTCTTGTTATAGAAACTATGAATAAACCGACTACTAATAAATCGACTGATTCTGGGATTGAAGTCGGAGCACTCTATACAAAAGAATCTCTTGCTGATTTCGACGAACAATCTCAACTTGGTGCGCCCGGCGAAGCGCCGTACACACGAGGTATTTATCCAACGATGCACCGTGATCGACTTTGGACGATGCGCCAATACGCGGGCTTTGGCACCGCGGCCGATACAAATCAGCGTTTTAAATTTTTGCTAGATGCTGGTCAAACAGGTTTGTCGTGTGCTTTCGATTTGCCGACGCAGATGGGTTACGACAGCGATCATCCTCGTGCTGCCGGAGAAGTTGGCAAAGTTGGCGTAGCGATCGACTCGATTGAAGACATGCGAATTTTGCTTGCCGATCTGCCGCTAGACAAAGTGACTACATCAATGACGATTAATTCGACGGCGTCAGTGTTGTTGCTACTTTATGAACTAGTCGCCGAAGAACGCGGTGTTGCATCTAATGAGATCTCTGGCACAATTCAAAATGATTTATTAAAAGAATATATTGCACGCGGAACTTATATTTATCCGCCTCGACCCTCAATGCGTGTAATCACGGATATTTTTGCTTATTGTGCAAAGAATATTCCGAAATGGAACACGATTTCGATTTCTGGGTATCACATTCGTGAAGCCGGCAGCACTGCAGTGCAAGAACTTGCGTTTACTTTGTCAAATGCGATTGCCTATGTGCAGGCAGCAATCGATTCTGGCCTCGATGTTGATGATTTTGGGCCGAGATTAAGTTTTTTTTGGAACGGTCACAACAATTTTTTCGAAGAAGTTGCAAAGTTTCGTGCGAGTCGTCGAATGTGGCACACGATTATGACTAAGAGGTTCGGTGCAAAGAACCCTGCGAGTGCGCTGATGCGATTTCACACTCAAACCGGTGGATCGACTTTGACCGCTCAACAGCCTCAGAACAACATTGTGCGGGTTGCCGTTCAAAGTATGGCAGCGGTTTTGGGTGGGACACAAAGTTTGCATACCAACGGTTTTGATGAGGCGTTGAGTTTGCCAACCGAAGATGCGGCTCGCATTGCTTTGCGAACGCAACAAATAATTGGCTACGAGAGTGGAGTCACCGACACACCCGATCCACTTGCCGGCTCTTATTATGTTGAATCTTTGACAAACGAAGTAGAACGACTTGCTTGGGAGTACATCGAACGAATCGAAGCGATGGGTGGTGCTGTGCAGGCAATCGAATCTGGATTTCAGATGGGCGAGATTGAAGAAGCCGCTTATTCGTATACGAAATCTATTGACAACGGCTCTCGAGTTTTGGTGGGTGTCAATAAGTTTGAGATTGAGAACGATGTACGACCGGTGCGAACCAAGGTTGATCCAGAACTTGAACGAAGCCAGATTGCTCGGGTGGCAAAATTGCGTGCGACACGAAACCAAAACGATGTGACAGCCGCGCTAGCAAAACTAAAGAGTGCGGCTAAAGCCACCGACAATGTTTTGTATCCAATGAAAGATGCATTGCGGGCCAACGCAACTCTCGGCGAAGTTAGCGATGTATTGCGCGAAGTCTTCGGCGTTTACCAGCCGAGTTAATTATCTCGCTAATCAGCCAGCAATTGTTTTAATTTTTACTGGCGGGCGCTCAATCGCTGGCGCTTGGCGTTGTGGGTGGCCAAGATAGATCATTGCTGTGACGTGTGTACCTTGCGGAAACTCACAAAAGTTTGCAACATCATCATTGGCGCCACGCGGGCAACTTGACCAAAAACTTGCGAGACCAAGTGTCGTTGCGCCAAGCAAAATATTTTGAATGCCCGCTGAAACTGCGTCGCGATTTTCTTCGGTGCGCAACTGGGTGTCACCTTGTTCTGAGCCGACTATCAAGATCACTGGTGCGCGCTGAAACTTGGTGCGTGCTTTGGCGACGCGTTCGGGCTTGTCGCCTTCGCGGGCCATCGCATCGGCTACACAGTTGCTGAGCCGTTCGCGGGCGTCGCTTGTCACGGCCGCAAACATCCAAGGAAACGTGAGTTTGTGATTTGGCGCCCACATTGCGAGTTCACAGAGTTTTTCGACAGCTCCAGCATCGAGTGCGCGATCTTTGTCAACCATCATGTCGGTGCGTCTTGACCGAATTAATTCACGCAACTCTTCAAACTTCATAGTTATGGCTCGTTAGTTTTTGTGGAGGGCTGAGTTGAGGCCGCCCCATGAGCCTGTGCGTTGTGATGCTTCGACCGCACCAGATTGGCTGTTGCGACGGAACAATAAGTTATTTGCGCCCGAGAGTTCGCGAGCCTTAACGATTGTCGCGTCGGGAAGTTTTACGAGCGTGCCACCAGTTACATAAAGACCAGCTTCAATAATGCAGTCATCGCCGAGGCTGATGCCCAGCCCGCTGTTTGCGCCAAGCAGACAACGCTTGCCAACGCGAATCACTTCTTTGCCACCACCAGAAAGTGTGCCCATGATCGAAGCGCCGCCACCGATATCAGAGCCGTCATCTACGACAACCCCGGCAGAGATGCGACCCTCAACCATTGATGTGCCAAGTGTGCCGGCATTGAAGTTGCAAAAACCTTCATGCATCACTGTTGTGCCAGATGCAAGGTGAGCACCGAGTCGAACGCGAGATGCATCGGCAATCCGAACACCGCTAGGCACGACATAGTCAGTCATTCTTGGAAACTTATCGACACCGTGAATTGTTAGATGTTCGCCATTACGTCGCATATTAAATGTGACTTCGTCGATTACGTCAACAGGCACTGCGCCGATTGATGTCCACGCAACATTAGTTAGCAAACCGAAAATTCCATCTAGGTTCATCGAGTTAGGCAATGCAAAGCGATGCGACATCAAATGCAATCTCAAATATGCATCCGTCGCATCGAGCGGTGCTGTAGCCGTATCGATTGCCATATTTACTGGCACAAGTCCAACGCCACGACGTGGATCAGTATGTGCTTGTGGCAAAGACGCAAGGTGTTCTTCTGGTGCTTTATCGCCCCAACCAAGTCGTCTGAAGTAAACATCAAGAACCGAGTCGTTTGGCGCAACCGTGGCGACACCTACACCCCAAGCGCGCCGCGACTCACTCATGATTCAAAAACCTCTGGTCGCAACGTTGGAAACAAGATCACATCTTTGATGCTGCTTGCGCCACTGAGAAGCATCACGAGTCGATCGATACCAATGCCAAGACCGCCAGTTGGTGGAAGCCCATATTCGAGCGCTCGCAAATAATCTTCGTCGATTGTTCCGGCTTCAAGATTGCCAGCAGCCTTTGATTTTGCTTCTTGTGCAAATCGTTCACGCTGTTCAATTGGGTCATTAAGTTCAGTGAAGCCATTGGCAAGTTCGTGTGTGCCAACGAACAACTCAAATCTTTCAGTCAAGAACGGATCTTCGCGATCGACACGCGCCAATGGTGAAATTTCAACTGGATGACCAGTGACGAAAGTCGGTTTAATCAATGTTGCTTCAGATTTCTCGGCAAATATTTCTTCGATGATCCGCCCAGAGCCCCAACGAGTCTCGGTGTGAATGCCATGCTTCTTGGCTATTGCACGCATTGCATCAACCGGCATTGAGGGATGTACTTTTTCGCCGACAGCCTCACTAGCGAGATCAATCATCCGCACGCGACGCCATGGTAAAGCAAGATCAAATTCGGTGCCACGAATATCTACAAAAGTTGTACCAAGTGCATCGCGAGCTGCATTGCGAATTAAAACTTCGGTTAAATCCATGACGTCAGTGTGATCGGCGAAAGCTTGGTACGACTCCATCATTGTGAACTCAGGATTATGTCGTGTTGAGATTCCTTCGTTGCGAAAAACTCGCCCGATCTCAAAAACACGCTCCATACCACCAACAATTAAACGTTTGAGGTGCAACTCAAGGGCGATACGCAAGAACAGTTGCATGTCAAGAGTGTTGTGATGAGTTACGAATGGGCGAGCATGAGCCCCACCAGCCTCCATGTGCAGAACCGGGGTTTCGACTTCGATGTATTCGCGCTCACTTAGGGTGCGACGGAAACTTGAAATGGTTGCATGACGCACTTCAAATACTCGGCGTGCTTCGTCGTTGACAATCAAGTCGGCGTAGCGCTGGCGATAACGGGTATCAATGTCGGTTAGACCATGAAATTTGTCAGGTAGTGGTCGAAGTGCTTTTGAAAGCAAATCAACTGACGAAACCT
>Ga0208960_1000259_pt1 | contig 30226 bp, 22 predicted proteins | sample GreLakmeON33MSRF_FD_187703 | JGI IMG/M metagenome (GOLD analysis project Ga0208960, IMG submission 187703) | Freshwater lentic microbial communities from great Laurentian Lakes, MI, USA - Great Lakes metaG ON33MSRF (SPAdes) | ecosystem: Environmental > Aquatic > Freshwater > Lake | place: Great... | reverse complement strand
GTGCAGAGCGGGCAATGATCGTCATACAGGACAAGATGCGTGGCGTTGGACGCGGCGGTCATGCGTGCAATATGAACCGTCCACGCCGCGCCGACAATGGTCAATTCCGGCCGGCCGGCCGCAAATTTTCCTCGCCGCCGCTGGCACCTTGCCCGCTAATTCCCCACGGCAATGACATCGAAATCATCCGGCATCGGGACCCATCAGAAGGCGCTTGAGATCAATCTCGACCAGAGCAAATACGGCACCTTCGCCGAGATCGGCGCGGGACAGGAGGTCGCCCGCTGGTTCTTCCGTGTCGGTGGCGCTTCCGGCACCATCGCCAAAACCATGTCCGCCTACGACATGGTCATCAGTGACGCGATCTACGGCCAGTGCGAGCGCTACGTCGGACGCCGCCGGCTTCAAACCATGCTTGATCACGAGTTTGGCCTGCTCGGCGAGCGGCTGCGGGAAAAGCGCGGCGCGACCACCAATTTTTTGTCTTCGCGGACACGGTGCCCGCGCAGAGCTACATTCATCGCGACTACTGCCATGGCTGGATGGGCGTCCGCTTCCAGCCGTGTCCCGGCGACGTGCCGTCCGAGATCATCATCCATGTCCGCATGTTGGATCACGAAAATCTCCAGCAACAGGAGGCGCTCGGCATCATGGGCGTGAACCTGATCTACGGGGCGATCAACCTGCACCACAATCCCGACGGCTTCATCAAGTCGCTCATGGACGATCTCACGCCCGACCGCGTGGAGGTGGACATGATCAAGTTTTCCGGGCCGGCCTTTCAAATGATGGACAACCGCCCGGCCAGTCTGCAGCTCGTCCAGCAGGGGCTGACCAACGCCGCGATGTTCACCGCCAACGGCGAGGCCTTGCAGGACTCGGAAGTTCTCTACAAAAAATCGATCCTCGTCGAGCGGGGCAGCTTCCGTCCCGTCACCAAGGTCACGCTCGACATGCTCAACTGCTGCCAGGCCCAGTTCGTCCAGGAACCGGGCGTGCAGGGCGAGGAGGTGGTGGTGCTGATGGAGATGACGTTGAAAAACCTCATCGATGAGGGCGCCATCGACTATCTGGACTTCCTCGAACGGGTGGACATCCTCGGCAAGCCCGTGCTCATCTCCAACTATGGCGAGTATCACCGCTTGCCTCCTACCTGTTCCGGCAAACCAAGAAAAAAATCGGCATCGCGATGGGCGTGCCGAGCCTGCGCGAAATTTTCGACGAGAAATATTACGCCGACCTGGAGGGCGGCATCCTCGAATCGTTCGGACGCCTCTTCAAAAACGATCTCAAGCTCTACGTCTATCCGCTCCAGGACGCCGCCACTGGTGCAATCATCACGGCCGGCAACCTGCGGGTCGCGCCCAACCTGCGCCATCTCTACGCCGACCTCCATGAGAACCATTTCTTCCAGGGCCTGCGCGATTACAGCGCCGAGCTCCTGCCCATCTTCTCCCGGCAAACCCTGACCAAAATCCGGAGCGGCGATCCGGACTGGGAAAATAATGTTCCGCCCCAGGTCGTCGCCATCATCAAGGAGCGCCGCCTGCTCGGTTACAAAAGCTGACCCGCTGTTTTTTGGGAAGACTCAGCCCGGTGCAATCTGCTTCAACTCCGCCGCGAGCTGCTCACCGAGCTGCACGGCTTCCGGCACGACACGCCTGGCTTCACTCCGCTTCGGCTGGCCGCCGAGAAAGGACACGGCCCGCAACCGCAGTTCGTGGCCGAGCAGCTCCGCATAGGCCGCGACCGCCAACTGGCAGCCGCCGCCCATCCCGCTCAGAAACGCCCGTTCGGCCGTGACCGCCTGGCGCGTCGGAAAATGATCCAGCGCCGCGCAAATTTTTTCCAGCCGCTCATCGGCCGCGCGAATTTCAATGCCGATCGCCGCCTGGCCGACGCACGGCAGCATCTCCTCCACCTCGATCGGCGCGGCCAGCAATCCTGCCGGCACGTCCTGTCCTTTCAGGCGGCCATCGGGAAAAATCACAAAGCCCAGACGGGCCAGTCCGGCGGCCGCCAAAATGGTGGCGTCGAGTTCGCCCTGGTCCGCTATTTTCTTCAGCCGCGTGCCGACGTTGCCGCGGATTGGCACGAGATTCACATCCGGCCGCCGCTCGCGCACCTGCGCCGCGCGCCGCGTGCTGCTCGTGGCCACGGTCGCGCCGGGCGGGAGCTTGGCGATGGTCAGGCCGCGCTTGAAGCCGCGCGGTTCGTGCGCTGCTTTCTGGCCGGGCGACCAGTCGGGCGTGGGGCGTGGGGCGTGGGGCGTGAAAGCAGCGTCGCGATAAATCAGCACGTCGCGGACATCGGCGCGCTTGCCGACGGCGCCGAGCTTCAGACCGGCGGGCAGTTCGGTCGGCAGATCTTTCAAACTGTGGACCGCGAGATCAGCCTCGCCCGCGAGCAGCGCCTCCTCGATTTCCTTGGTAAAAAGTCCCTTGGGCAGCTCGGCCCCGGCGAGCGAGGCGGCCTGCATTTTGTCGCCGGTGGTCTTGATGATTTTCAGCTCGAACTTCTGGGAAGGAAACGCCGCGCGGCATTGGGCGAGCACGGCATTGGCTTGGGCGAGCGCCAGCGGGCTGCCACGGGTGGCGATGGAGAGGGGGAGGGACATGGTGCGTGGTGACTTACTCGTGGCCGAAAGCGGGTTTCGTTTTCGGCGTGATCCCCGGCCGGCCCGGGTGATCGAGCAACCCCTTCGCCTTCGCCCGAATGATCGCTTCACAGCGGGCGATTTCCTCGTGGCGCTGTTTCAGATAATCGTCAGCGATGGCTTGCAGGTCGTCGATGTTGTAGAGGTAAACATTCTCCAGAAAATTCACTTCCGGTTCGATGTCGCGCGGCACGGCGATGTCGATGAGCAGCAGCGGGCGGTTCTGGCGCAGCTTCATGAGCGGCTCCAGTTTCTTGCGGTCGAGGACGTAGTGGGGCGCGGCGGTGCTGCTGATCACGATGTCGATCTGGTGGAACTCGCCCGCCCAGTCGTCGAAATGGACGGCGCGTCCGTTCAGCTCCGCGGCCAGCGCGACGGCGCGTTCGTGCGAGCGGTTCGAGACGATGATGCTGTGCGCGCCGCGCGAGAGCAGGGAACGCGCGGTCTTCTCGCTCGTGTCGCCGGCCCCGATGACCATCACCTGCCGGTCCTTGAGCGAGTTGAAAATTTTCTCCGCCAGCTCCACCGCGACCGAGCCGACCGAGGTGCTGCCGCGCTGGATGTTCGTCTCGGTGCGGACGTGCTTGGCGATGTGGAAGGCTTTTTGAAATGCCTTGTTGAGCCGCGCGCCGGTGTGCCGGTGCTGGAGCGCGAGGTCGTAGGCTTTTTTTAACTGACCGAGAATTTCCGTTTCCCCCAGCACCATCGAGTCGAGGCCGCAGGCGACTTTGAAAAGATGCTCCAGGCTGTGCGGCTCGGTCAGCGTGTAGATCTCATCGGTCAGCGGATCGCGGTAGTCGGCGCAGTTGAGCAGGAACTGGCGGAGCTCGTCGCAGGCCCGGCGCGGTTCGAGCGGCGTGCCGGCGTAAAGCTCGACGCGGTTGCAGGTGGAGAGAATCACGGCCTCGTCGGCCAGGCCGGTGTCGCGGAGCCGTTGCAGCGTCGCGGGAATCTGCGCCTCGGCGATGGCGAACCGCTCGCGCACGTTGATGTGCGAGGTGCGATGGCTCAGGCCGATGACGAGGAGAGGCATGTCAGGAAGTGCGGAACGTGGAGTGCGGAGTGCGGAACAAGAAAGCCGCGCCGAACGACGATTGCCCCGGAGCGCCGATCTCCCGATTGGCGGGCGACGCGGCGTGGCTGGAGACAGGCCGGTTTGGAGATCGGCGCTCCAAGGCCGGTGGCCGTTTGATCTTCGCGTTCATCATTCGTTATGGATGCCGGAGAGCAGATACACGCCCCAGAACGTGAGCATGACGAACGCGAACATGCCGATTGCGCCCCACGCGAAGCGGCGTCCGCGCTGCGCGAACCGCCAGTGCGCCACCAGCAGCGCGAGGTAGAGCAGCCAGACGAACACGGAGTAGATCATCTCGGCGTCGTTGGTGAAATAAACCCCGCGCACCTGCTTGAGATAAATCACGCTTACCACCAGGCCGAAGCTCAACAGGACAAAGCCGGCCAGGAGCAGCCGGCCGGTCACCAGTTCCAGCCGCTGAATGGGCGGCAGCCGCGAGAGCACCGCGCGCAGCTTGTGAAATTTCAAGTCATGCTCCTGCGTGAGATACATCAGCCCGGCCACGGAGCTGAGGCCGAACGCGCCGTAGGCCAGCAAAATCAGGGCCTTGTGCAGGCTCGACCAGCCGCCGGTGAAGGTGGGCCGGGCCGCGTGAACATCCAGCGACGGCATGAGCGCGAAGACCCCGATGGCAAAAATTAACGGCGAGGCAAACGCGCCAAGGAACCGCAGCCGCGCCCACGCGCCGGTCAGCAGGTAGCTGGCGACGATGGTCCACACAATGAAGATGGTGGCCTCGTAAAGGTTGTTGATCGGGCAGCGTTCCAGCGAGAAGCCGCGCTTGAACATGGCCGTGGTGTGAAAGACGAAGCCCGCGAAGAGCAGCAGGTAATTGATCCGGTTGTCTTCGCGGAAACCTTTGCGGAGGACAAAAATCGAGTACGTGGCGCTGAGGCCGTAGGCAATCACGGCGATGAGGAAACTATGTCTGTCGGTAAACCAAGCCACGTTGGCAGGTTAATGGAGGGCGACGACCGCGCAAGGCTCAAATCGGAACTGCTCCCGGCGCGCGGGCGGTCCCTCGCCCGCAGCCCGCCCGTCAGCGAGAAGGCGTCCAGATTTTCCAAGGTCCTTCGCGTCCTCCACCCGCTGTGACCGGGGACCGGTCGCGCTCAGCCCGTTCCGCCCCGCCCTGCTTCGGAGTTCGGGTTCAATGAACAACTGGACAAGCCCGACGGGACAACTGCAGGATGGGGAGACGGACGAAAAGTGATGCGCAAAAAAATTCGATTAACCAACATGAAAGCAATCTTGTGCAGCAGCCCAAGACGGCCCTCTTTGCCATGAACGACACGGTGCAGAAGGCGGTCTCGATCAGCCATCATTTGAACGTCGCTCTCCTGGGACTCATCGCGCTGTTCTTCTTCCTGTTGCCCGACGCCACTGTTTGCTAAAGCGTCGCCCCAAAGCGATGGGTGCGATCTGCAAAAACACCTGTTTTTATGGGGTTAAATGACTGGACACTTGTGATCACTGTTCACACCGGAAATCAGGCCGGAACAGGCGCGCGAATGGTACGAGCTTTACACGCTTTTCTTCTGGCAGGAAACCTGGACCGGCGCCGGCTTCCGCGAGTTTCCACATGATCTGCCGAGCCACGAATGGAATTCCGACGTGGATGCCGGACCGGTCATCAAGGGCTTCGGTTTCGCCGCCTGCGCCTTCGGAGCGGGAGCCGCACGGGATGAACGGCCACCTGGAGCACGCCTACCCGCTCACCGCCGAAATGCTGGTCACATTCTGGCCGCTGCCCAACGGCACGCGCCTTCTGCCCCGGCTGCTCTCCGATGCCCCGGACGGCCCCAACCTCGGCGAAGCGGCCATCATTTTCAACCTGAGCCGCTCGCCGGCGGAAGGCGTGGTCATCACGCCCGGCGGCTCCCTGCCCGGTTTCGTCCTGATCTTCCTGGCGGTGCAAATTAGAACTGGCCTGGGTTTGCTGGCGATGTCGATCCGGTCAGTCCGACGTTGGCGAATACACTCGGGGGTGGTTGCTGTTCCGGTGCCGCAGCTCCAATTGGGAGCTTGGCTTTTTCTGTTGCTGGCTGTCGGCGTCTGTTTGTTCCCCGGCAAATTTCTCGGCGCAATGCTGCTCCTCTCTCTACTCTTCTCGAAACACAGAAAAGTGAAAAGTTAAGGAACCCCTCACGGCGCTTTTATCGCGAGCGTTTTGCGGATGGCGGCTTCGATTTCCGCCACGGGCTTGCGGGTGCTGGCAGCGATCCCGGCGGCGCGGCCGCTCACTAGCGCGGCCGAGGTCGAGGTGCCGGTGACGGAGTAGAAACGTCCGTCGAACTGGACGACAATCGTGCCGGGTGCGGCCACGTCCACGGTGGGACTGATGTTCGCGTAGCTCGCGACGCCGCCCTTCCCATCCGAGGCGGTCACGGCAATGACGTTGGCATTGGCCGCTGGTTCCATCGGCGTGGCGATGTGCTCGTTGCCCGCCGCCGCCACGAAGATCACGCCCTTGGCATGGGCCTCGTTGATGATCTTGTCCACGAACGCGCTCTGGCCTTCGCCGGCCAGGCTGAGGTTGACGATGGTGGCGTGGCCGTCATTGATAACTTTGTAAATTCCGTAGCCCACGTCGAACATGCTGGTGGTGGTGTTGCCGCCATAGACATCCACGCTGGCGATGCGCACCAGGCCGTCGTTGGCGCTTTTCAAAATTCCCTCCGCCATCGAGGTGCCATGCCACGGGCTGCTGCCGTTCGCCGTCGGTTCGCTGGCGGCGACGGAAAATGAGCTGGAAATGAAATCCGCGATGCCCCCCTGCCTCCCCTGCACGGCGGTGTCCACCAGTCCAACGGTGGTGTATTTCCCGTCCAGCGCAACGGTCGGTGACAGGGTGAACGGCGTGCCGCCAGCCGTCGCCAGCCGGGGGGTCTCGGGAATCGAGATGGAATAATTCGCGTCCACCGCCTCGACGCCGCTTTCGTTCGCCAGTGCCGCGCGGGCGCTGTCGGCGTCGTCGGCATCGCCGAACTTCAGGCGGTAGGCGTTGAGCGCGTCGGCGCGGCTGGTCACTTTCGCCCGATTTCGCCGGGCGAGGCCGTCGATTTTCTGACCGGGCTTGAGGGTGACGATGAGTTCGTTGTCGATGAGGTTGGCCGGTTTTTTGGGCGGGGCGACGGGCAGCGTGGCGTCGCCCGGCGCGGAGCGGAAGACGAGCAGCTTGGAGGGGCCGTTGGTCTGGGGGATGAGCGCGTAATTCAAATCGCCGAGCAGACGTTCGAGCGCGTCGCCGGCCGGTTTGTTTTTGAACTTGGTGGAGACGACTTCCTTGATGCCGGGTTCCACGAGAACCTTCCAGCCGGTGGCGGCGGTGATTTGCTGGAGCACCTTGGGCACGGGCCAGGTTTGAATCTCGGCATCGACGCGGTCATTTTTCTTGTCCCAATTCAGCCGGTCCACACTCCTCGCCGTCGGGCTGGAAAGCAGCAACAGCCCGCCCAGCGCCAGCCAGGCGGCGAGCGGACAGGGCGGAGCGAATTTCATGCGCGGCAATATACCCAAGGTGAACGCGGCGGCGACAAAAAGGTTTCGGAGAAAGCCCGAAGTGCCATCTACCGTGGCAGCCGGTGTGCGGCGGCCTTGATCAAAAATTTTCCGACACCAACGGGTGAAAGAGACCAGAGCGTCCGCCCGCCGGCCGCTACGGCGAGAGACGGACGCGGTAAAACTGCTGCAGGGAATTCGACTGCGGTTCGGGCCAGTAATAAAGGCCGCCGTTGGTCGGCGTCAGGGTGGCGCGGAGGAGCAGCGGGTTGGTGACCACGGTCGCGCTCATCACGTCGTACCGCCGCCCGGCGACCGCCGGCCAGCCGAGGGTGAGGGGCGGGCGGGAAATCTGGACGGGGAACGGCGCTTCCGGCCCGACGAGGCGGATGTATTTGGTGGCGGTGCGAAACTGCTTGCCGCCGTTGTCCGTGACGACCGCGTAAAACGGATGCAGGCCGAGGCCGAGGTTGGTGCCGCCCACGGAGAATGTGGCGCTGGACTGGTTCGTGATGGCGGCCAGCGAACCGCCGGTGCTGAAGAGTTCAATCCGGGAGATCGCGTTGGTGTTCGCAGTGACGGCGAATTGCAGCGTCGCCTCGAGGGCCGTGTTGCTGCCGCCGACAAGGCAGACGAAGGTCGCGGCCAGCGGAGTGTTGGTGATGACGACGTTTTGCGTGACGCGCTTTTGCGTGTGGACGTGGCTGCCCTCGTAGAAGACGGCGCCCAGTTCGTGGCTGCCATTGGCGAGCGTCGTCGTGTCGAGCGGAAAGGTGAACGACAAATTGGTCGCGCCGGCGGTGAGGTAAAGATGATTGCGCGGCTGCAAATCGCCGAGGTTTTCGGTCAACCGCTGGGTGCCGGGGGGCGTAGAGATGATGCCGGGGGAAGCGGTGAGATTCACCTGGATTTGCGCGGTGGGCAGGCCGGGGCTGACTGCTTGAAAGACCATTTGCACCACGCTGCCGTCGATGAATACATCCACGGTGAACAGGCCGTCGGGGCCTTGCAGCGCGGGCGAAAGGTTGACGGCGTTGTAGAGCGGTTGCACGAGATTGGCGTAGAGAGTGCCGGAAACGGAGTTGTTGGTGACGCCGAGCGTGGCGGTGCTGCCGTTGGTTTTGGTCACGGTCAGCTGTAGATAACTGCCGAGGCTGACTATGCCGGAGAGGGTGAAACTCCGGTAACCCGCCGCTGTAGAATCGAGAAAATTCGTCCGGCTGGCGTTGATGAAAGTGGTGAGCACGCCCGCCCCGCCGAGGGCGCTGCCGACACTCACGGAATTTTGCGAACCAAGCAAGGCGGAGTTGGTGGCGGCGAGTTCGAGGCGGTCGCCGTGGACGGAGGCGGAAACCTTGGTCTGGGCGGCCAGGGCGTTGATCCTGGCGGCTAGGCCAGTGGCGACGGATTGGAGGGTGGCGCTGGCGGGCACGGTGTAATTCGTGGGGTGGCCGTTCAGGGTGACGTTGAGCATGTTGTTGGACGCGGGCGGGAAGTTGGTGAGCGTTTGCAGCCGGACGCCATCAAGGAACAAATCCACCTGCTGCAACGGCAGGTTCGCGGCGGCGGCGGCGCCCAGCAGGGAAAGGTTGGTCACGCCGCTGAGACGCGCGCCCGCCGGCAGGCCATTCCAGGAGGCGCCCGCCGGTTTCGCAAAGGGCGCGGCGAGCGGTTCGCCGACGAGCAGACCTTCGTACGGATTGGCCAGGCTCTGGTAGTAACATTCCGCAAGGCTGAAACCGCGCGCCTGGTAAAAATAATTTTGCGGGTCGGGAAATTTTTCCGGGTAATTGCACGGCTCGACGATGGTGCCGTAGCTGCCGGCGGCCCCGGCGCGGATGAAGGCGAGCAGATTGGTCTGGCCGGTGTACTCAAACAAATAGCCGCCGAAAGAGGTGAGGTTGTCGGCCATCGCGCCGGGGACGAAGACGCCGGGCGTGACGGCAAATCCTTCGAGGCCGGTCTGGAAACCGAGCAGGTTGGTTTGGCCCGCGACGGGGACGGTGTTGGTGCGGAGCAGCGAGTAGTTGCCGCGCAGCCGGGTGTTGAAAATGGCGTTGTCGAAAGCGAGGTAACGGATATTGCGGTTCACGTCGTAGGTCTTGGCCAGCATGACGGACTGGGTGGGAAAGGAGTGGTCGCTGTTCACGCCCTGGTCCACGAGGAATCGGGCCTGGGCCAGCGTGTCGGCGGTGAGCATGAAGGCCAGGAAATTGGTCGGCCCCGTGCCGGGCGCGGTCTGGCGGAAAATTCCCTCACTCGCGAAGTAGCCGCTCGATGAATTTGTGGCCAGCGGACAGGTGAACGGATCGCGCGGGTCGGGTTTGAAACCGTAGAAGAGCGCGGCGGTGGTGCTGTTGACTCCTTCGGCCGTGCTCGTCACGCGGTAGGGAATGTCCATGGAGAGCGCCACGAAATCGATCTGATTGGTCAGGCCGCGCGCGGCGAGCATGGCCTGAAGCGGCGTGGCCATGGTGTTTTGGAACTGCGCGAGCGTCCACGAGATGCTGCCGCCGGTCCAGTGGATGCGGAGCAGATTTTGCGGCGGCACCTGGCGGCGTTCGCAGTAGTAATTGCCCAGCTCCACCGAATTGCTGCTGCTCTGGTTCACCACCACGACCACGTTCCACCCGCTCCCGCCCGCGAACACCGGTCCGCACGCTAGCAGCCCCAGGCCCAGGGCCAGAACCGCGCGCCGCCCGCTGCCACTGATGTTTCTCATGTCGAAATTCATATACGACACCCCGGCGGAATTGTCATACCGCCGGCCGCAGGCTGGAATTGGCTTGCGACCCGCCGTATTCCTTTGCTAGGTATGGATGAACTTTATGGCAGCTATTGGTCGATTTCAAAAAGGTGACGAGATTTTTTACGCCAAGGTGGTGGATGGCGAGCTTTTTCGTCTGCATGGAGATGTTTTTGGATCGCCGTCTTTCGACAAGAAGCCGACGTCCTTCAAAGGCCTCCGCACCCTCACGCCGGTCAACCCGAGCAAGATCATTGCTGTCGGCCTGAACTACGCCGATCACGCGCGCGAATCCGGCAAGCCCCTGCCCAAGGAACCCCTCTTCTGGTTCAAGGCCACCACCTCGCTCATTCCCGACGGCGCGAAGATTGAGGTGCCCTTCGCCAACCACCGCACCGACTACGAGGCCGAGTTGGCCATCGTCATCGGTCGTCGGGTGCGCAACGTCACGCCCGCCGCCGCCGCCCGCTACATTTACGGCTACACCGCCGCCCAGGACATCAGTGACCGCACCATTCAGAAGGCCGAGAGCCAGTGGGCGCGCGCCAAATCCTTTGACACCTTCACGCCGCTCGGGCCGTATGTGGAGACGAAGATCGACCCGCATGATCTGACCATCCAGCTTTTCCAGAACGGCCAACTTCGCCAGAACTCGAACACCAGCCAGCTCATCTTCAACTGCTACCAGCTCGTGAGTTTCATCTCCACCAACATGACGCTGCTCCCCGGCGACGTGATCGTCACCGGCACGCCCAGCGGGGTCGGGCCGATTGAAAGTGGTGACCGCCTCGAAGTCCGCATCCAGGGGTTGACGCCGCTCGTCAACACGGTGAAGTAATTGGCGGGTTCGGATTTCGAGCCGCACACCCGCGCTCCGAGCCACCGCCGGTCAAATTCAAACTCAAAATTCAACACTCATAATTCCCCATGCGCTGGACCAACGCCCTGATTCCGACCCTCAAAGAGACCCCCGCCGACGCGGAGATCATCTCCCACAAACTGCTGCTCCGCGCCGGCCTCATCCGCAAGCTCACCGGCGGCCTCTACATCTTCCTGCCGCTTGGCCTGCGTTCGCTCCGCAAGATCGAGCAGATCATCCGTGAGGAAATGGACCGCGCCGGCGCGCTCGAACTCCTCATGCCCGCCCTCCAGCCGCCCGAAATCTGGCAGCAGAGCGGACGCTACGAAACCGCGCGCGACGTGCTCTTCAAAGTCCGCGACCGCTCGAAAAAGGAATGGGTGCTCGGCCCGACGCACGAGGAAGTCATCACCACCCTGGCCGCCGGCGAGATCAACAGCTACCGCCAGATGCCGAAAAATTTTTACCAGATTCAAACGAAGTTTCGCGACGAGATCCGCCCGCGCTTCGGCCTGATGCGCGCGAAGGAATTCATCATGAAGGACGCCTACAGCTTCGATGCGACCGATGACGGTGCGATGGTCAGCTACCAGAAAATGTATGACGCCTACACGCGCATCTTCGCGCGCTGCGGGCTGAAGGCGTTCCCCGTCGAGGCCGACACCGGCGTCATCGGCGGCAGTCATTCGCACGAATTCATGGTGCCCGCCGAGACCGGCGAGAACGAGGTCGCGTTCTGCGAGGCCTGCGGTTACGCGGCGAACATCGAGAAGGCGACCAGCGGCCTCCCGAAAACCGCCGCGCGCGAGATCGGTGCGGCCGTGGAAAAATTTGTCACGCCCGGCGTCGTGACCATCGAGGCGTTGAGCAAGGCGCCCTACAGCGTGCCGGCCAACCGCCAGATCAAGACGCTCGTATATATCGCGGACAGCAAAACGGTTCTCGTCCTGATCCGCGGTGACGACCAGTTGAACGAGACGAAATTCATGGCCAAGACCGGCGCAGTGGAAGTGCGTCCGGCCACGCCGGAAGAATGTTTCGGCACGCTCGGCGCGAAACCAGGTTCGCTCGGCGCGGTGGCGAATGTGCCGGCCGACGTGGAAGTTTTCGCCGACGAGCGGCTGCGCGGCGCGAACGACATGACGACCGGCGCGAACGAGGACGGCTTCCATTTGAAAAGCGTCTCCATCGAACGCGACCTTAAGGTCACGCAATGGTTTGATCTGCGGACGGTGCGCGCCGGGGAGCCTTGCGCCAAGTGCGCCAAGCCCTTGAAAATCCGCCGCGCCATCGAGGTCGGCCATGTCTTCAAGCTCGGCACCAAATACAGCGAGAAGCTCAACGCCGTGTTCCTCGACGAAACCGGCAAGTCGAATCCCTCCGTCATGGGCTGCTACGGCATCGGCGTCACGCGCACTTTGCAGGCGGTCATCGAACAGTCGAACGACAAGGACGGCATCATCTGGCCGCTGGCCGTCGCGCCGTATCAGGTCATCATCACCCCGCTTGGGGTTGTCGCCGGCAGCCCGATCATGACGCTCGCGGAAAAACTTTACGCCGACCTCACCGCGCAAGGCGTGGAAGTCCTCCTCGACGACCGCGACGACCGGCCCGGCGTGAAATTCAAAGACGCCGACCTCATCGGCATTCCGATCCGGATCGGCCTTGGAGAAAAATCGCTGGCCAACGGGCAGGTCGAAATCAAGCGGCGCGGCGGGGAGATGCTGCTGGTGAACACGGACGAAGCGCTGGCCAAAGTCCTGGAACTCGTGCGCGGCGGCGGCTGAGACCGGCTATTTCAACAACGACTCCGCGTGCTTCAGCGCCGCCGCGCTCTGGCCGCCGAGCATCCGCGCCAGTTCCTCGATGCGGTGCGTTTTGTGAATCTGCCCGATCTGCGAAACCGTCCGCCCCGCCTTGATCTCCTTGCTCACGACAAAATGCGCGGTGGCCTGGGCCGCGACCGGCGCGAGATGCGTGATGCAGAGCACCTGATGCTGCGCGGCGATCTGCCGCATTTTTTCCCCCACGGCGACGGCCGTTTCGCCGCCCACGTTCGCGTCCACCTCGTCGAAGACCAGCACCGGCACCTCGTCCTCGGCGGCCAGCACGGTCTTCAGCGCCAACATCACCCGGGCCATTTCTCCTGAACTGGCGATCGCCCGCAACGGTCGCGCCGGTTCACCGGGATTCGGCGCGAACTGAAACTCAATCGCGTCCGCGCCGGACGCCGTGATCTGCGGCGTGGCCGTCAGCGCCACGTCGAACTGGCTTTGCTGGAAGCCGAGCGCGTTCAACTCGCGGCCCACGGCCTTGCTGAGTCTGGGAATCAGCTTGCGGCGTGCGGCGGAAAGCTCCCGGCCAGCGCGAGCCAGTTCCGCGTCGAGTTTTTGCAGCGCGCCGTTGAGCCGCGCCAGTTCCTCGTCGCGCGCTTCGAGGGTCTGGAGTTTTTCCTTCGCGTCCGCGCCGAACGCCATCACGTCGGCGAGCGTCGCGCCGTATTTGCGGCGGAGCGAGTGCAGCAGATTCAGGCGCTCCTCCAGCTCCTGCAAACGGCCCGGATCAAGATCGACGCGGTCGGCGTAGTGGACGAGCGCGCCGCTCAACTCCCGCAGCGTGGCCGAGGCCTGCTCGTGCAGTTCCACCAGCGGCGCGGCCCCGGCGTCGATGCGCTGCAAGTCGTGCAGCACCCGGCCCAGCGCGCCGGTTTGTGTGAGCAATGACTGCTCGTTCTCGCTCAACAGGCCGAGCGCGCCCTGGCTGAGTTCGAGCAGCTTCGCCGCGTTGCTGGCGCGGGTGTGCTCCTGTTCGACTTCTTCAGCTTCGTCCGGGCGGGGATTTGCCCCGGTGATTTCTTGAACTTGAAAGCGCAGCAGATCGAGTTGTTGCGCGTAGGTTTTTTCATCGACGATGAGCGCGGATTTTTCCGTCTCCAGTGCGGCGCGGCGGCGGACCAGTGCGGCCAACGACTCGCGTGGCGGATGGAGATTGCCAAAGGCGTCGAGGATGGCGAGCTGCTTCGCGGGATGCAGCAGCGACTGGTGGTCGTGCGGGCCGTGCATGTCCACCAGCCACTCGCCGAGCGTGGCCAGCGTGGCCAGCGTGGTGGGCGAGCCGTTGATGAACTGGCGGTTCGCGCCGGCGGCGGTGAAGACGCGCCTGAGGACGAGCTGCGCGTCCTCGCACGGCTCGACGCCGTTCTCGTCCAAAAAAGTTTTCAATGGCGCGCGCAGTTTCGCCACGTCGAAGACGGCCTCGACGGAGCAGGCATCTTCGCCGCTGCGGATGAGCGTGCGGTCGGCGCGCTGGCCGAGGACGAGGTTGAGCGCGCCGATGATGATGGACTTGCCCGCGCCGGTTTCGCCGGTGATGGCGTTGTAGCCGGGCGCAAGTTCGAGCGTCAGGTCGGCGACCAGGGCGAGATTTTTGATGCGCAGCGTGGTGAGCATGGCGGTTCGGCTGGCGGTGAATTTGGCGGCTGGCGCGCGGCGAGGCAAAAGAAATTTCTCGTGGTCTGCTCAACCATGCAGTTGAAATATCTTGCGAACGGGCGATTCGCGCGTAGGACAGGCGTCGCGCCTGTCTCCATTTTCAGAAACTTTGCACCCCATTAGGACGGTTTGAAGCCGAGGCCAATAGTTCAACAAACTGTATCATTTGAAGTTAGAGACAGGCGCGACGCCTGTCCTACGGATCACCGCCGCAGACGGCTCAGCCGTTTCCCCAGCAGCGCGGTGAACTCGTGGGCGTAGGAAATCTTCAGCCAGTGCGCGACCCCAAAATAGACGAGCGTGGCCAGCGTCATCGGGGCGAAGACTTCGCCGATCTTCATCGGCAGCGTGTCGTGGCCGAGCCGCGTCTCCCAAAACCAGAGCGCGCCCCACGCGGTCCCGCCGGCCAGCGCGCCGGCGATGAGCAGTGAACGCAGGCTGGCGCGCAGACTGGCCAGTTCCAGCCGCGCGAGTTTTTTGCGGAGCGCGAAGAGGAGCAGCGCCACGTTGCAGACCGCGCTCAGGGTGTTGGCCGCACCGAGGCCGCCCTGCTTGAACCGCCAGATCAGCGCCGCCGCAAAAAGCACGTTGATCATCAGACAAAAAACACTGATGAGCATCGGTGTTTTCGTGTCGCCCAGCGCGTAGAAGGCGCGCGCCAGAATGTTCACCATCGAAAACGCAACCAGCCCCGGCGCCAGACAGGCCAGCGCCGCACTGGCCCGCAGGGTGGCGGAGGCGTCGAACTTGCCGCGCTCGAAGAGCAGCCGCACGATTGGCTCGGCCTCGACCAGGAGCAGCACCGACGCGAGCAGGTTGATGAAGACCAGATAGCCCAGCCCCTGCGCGAGCGTGGCGCGAAACTCTGGAAATTTTTTCTCCGCCGCCAGCCCGGAGAGCGTCGGCAGCAGATACGTCGCCAGGGAAATGCCAAAGACGCCCTGCGGCAGCTCCATCAGGCGCACGGCGGTGTTGAACGAGGAGACGATGCCTTTCTCGAACCAGAAGGCCATGCTCTGGGTGACGAGCACGTTGATTTGAAACGCCGCCACGCCCAGCAGGGCCGGCACCATCTGGATGGCCACGCGCCGCACGGTCGGATCGCTCCAGGGCGTGACCCATTGGTAGCGGAAACCCTCGCGATGGAGCAGCGGCATTTGAAACGCCGCCTGCGCGAGGCCCGCCACCACCACGCCGATGGCCAGGGCGAAGACCTGCTGCTCCAGATTTGCGCCAAACTGCGGGGCCAGCCACCAGACCGACGCGATCATCACGAGGTTCAGCATCGTCGAGCCCATGGCCGGCACGAAGAAATGACCGCGCGCGTTCAACATGCCCATGCAGATCGCCGCCAGGCAGACGAGCAGCAGATACGGGAGCATCACGCGCAGCAATTGCAGCATGAGCAGCGTCTCGCCGGTGAAGCTGGTCGCGCCGTTCAGCTCCTGCCGCCCGTAGGCGATGGCCACCGACACCCCGGCCAGGCCGAGCAGGATGAGCAGCGCGGAGCCGGCGAGCAGGCCGGACACGACGGCGTTGGACGCGCGCCACATTTCCTTTTCGCCCGCCAGTTTTTCCTTCTCCTTGAAAATGGGGATGAACGCCGCCGTGAGCGCGCCTTCCCCGAGCAGCCGGCGGAAAAGATTCGGCACCATGAACGCCATGAAGAAAGCGTCCGCCACCCAGCCGACGCCCATGAAGCCGGCATAAGCCATTTCGCGCACCATGCCGAGCACCCGGCTGGTGAGGGTGGCCGCGCCCATTGCGCCCGAGGATTTCAACATTTGGGACATCGCGCGGCGCAGTGTTCAAAGTTTAAGGTTCAAAGTTCAAGGTTAAAGCCGGAAGCTGATTTTGAACCGCTGATCTGCGCTGATCTGCGCTGATAAAAAACTGGTGGCGCACCGGGCGGAAAATATTTTCCCGGCGTTTTAATTCCCAGTCCTTCGGATTAGCGTCGATGAACGAAGATGAGCGGTTTCAATGTGGAAATTCGAGTTGAAGCCGGGCTGTCACGAACTCTTCAGCCCGCGATGGCGGTAATGCAGGATTTTGAACTCGGCGTGGTCCGCGATCTCGCCAGCCAGCTCAAAGTGGTCTTCAAACGGCGGGAAGAAAGTGTCGCCCTCGACGACGCGCTTCACGAGCGTGAGATACAGGTCCGAGCAGCGCGGCAGCGCCTGCTCGTAAATCTGCGCGCCGCCGCAGATGAAAATGTCCGTCGGGAAATCCTCCGGGCTCAACCGGTCGAGCGAGTTGAAGATGAAGATGTCGTTCTCGCGCGTGCCTTCGATTTTGGTCAGGTGAAATTGATACGGACTCTGCAGATGCCGGCCGCCGCGCCACTCCTTGTATTCGCCGAAGATTTCCGGGTGGGCGTTGATCAAGTGCCGGGGATGACGGGTCAGGATCAAATTTTTCCGGTTGGGCAGCGGCTTGCCCAGGCTCTCAAACGTCCTGCGTCCCATCACGACAATCTGGCCGGTGGTCATTTTTTTGAACCATTTAAAATCCTCGGGCAGATGCCACGGGATTTTGTTGCCCGCGCCGATAACGCGGTTCTCCGACATGGCGGCGATGGCTTTGAAGTGTTTCATTGAGGTGCGACCGAAGTGAGCACGATCGGCTCGTAAGGTCCGGGAAATTTCGGGCCGCGATGCAGCACATACAAATCCACGGCGCACCAAGCGCGGGCCAGACATTCGCGCGCCTTCACGCGGGCCGACCAGCGGACGCCCAAATCCGGCGCGGCGAACGCCACCGCGTCCAGCCCCTGCCGCCGGGCAATCCACACGGCGCGCGGACAGTGAAACTCCTCGGAAACAATCGTGCAGCGGGTCAGGCCGAAGACCGATTGCGCGCGCGCCACTGAATCCAGCGTGCGAAAGCCCGCATAATCACAGGTGATGGCGTTGCTCGGCACGCCGGTGGCGACCAGCGCGTCGCGCATGTCGCTCGGCTCGTCATAACCCACGACGTGGTTGTCACCGCTCACGAGCAGGTGGCGGACCTTGCCCGCGTGATACAGCGCGGCCGCGGCCTTGATCCGCTGGGTGAAATGGAGATTGGTGGAACCGCGCCACGTCGTCTTGGCCGTGCCGAGCACCAGACCCACCTCCGACGGCGGGATTGTTTCCATCGAGCGGAAAATGCGGCCGGCCGCCGCGTTTTGGCAGGCGCGATCCGCACCGACGAGCAGACCGGCAACCGCCAGCGACGCGATCAGCAACGCAAGAAAAAGCCAGGTGCGATGAGCCTTGATCCAACGGCGAATTTTTCCAAACGGACTATTCATACGGACAATCTGGTTCACACCGCAATCGGCGCTTTGATCGCCGGGTGCGGATCGTAGCCGGTGAGTACAAAGTCCTCGAACTGGAAATCGCGGATGTTCCGCACCGCCGCGTTGAGCTTCATCACCGGCAGCGGGCGCGGCTCGCGGGTGAGCTGCAGCTTCGCCTGTTCGACATGGTTTGAGTAGAGATGCAGATCGCCGAAGGTGTGGACGAACGTGCCGGGCTTCAGACCGGTGACCTGCGCGACCATCAGCGTGAGCAGCGCGTAGCTGGCGATGTTGAACGGCACGCCGAGAAACAAATCCGCGCTGCGCTGGTAAAGCTGGCAGCTCAGTTCGCCGTCCTGCACGAAAAATTGAAAGAGCGCGTGGCACGGCGGCAGCGCCATCTCGTCGATCTCGCCGACGTTCCACGCGCTGACGATATGGCGGCGGCTGTCGGGCTTGGTTTTGACCTGCGCGATGACCTGGTCGATCTGGTTGATCGAGCGGCCGTCGGCGGTGCGCCAGTCGCACCATTGCGCGCCATAGACGCGGCCGAGCTTGCCCTCGGCGTCGGCCCACTCGTTCCAGATGGTCACGCCGTGGTCGGTGAGATACTTGATGTTCGTCTCCCCGCGCAGGAACCAGAGCAACTCGTGGATGATGGACTTGAGATGGACTTTCTTGGTGGTGAGCAGGGGAAAGCCGTCGGCGAGCGGGAACCGCGCCTGCGCGCCGAAGACGGCGTAGGTACCGGTGCCGGTGCGGTCGGGTTTGAATTTACCCTGTTCCAAAACGAGCCGGAGAAGTTGGTGGTATGGAATCATGCGCGAATCTGTCAGCGATGGTTAATGAAAGGGCGAGGAGCCGCCAAGACTTATCCGTAGGGAAAACATTCAATATTCAACATTTAACGCCCAATGACTGGCACGCCGGTGAGTTCGAGGTTGGGCGTTGAATGTTGAATGTTCCTTTTCGAAAAAATTTCTGCCCGCTTCATCGTTTTGCTGATGGCACCGCGCCGGGAGCGGCCTGCGCGGCGGGTTCGGCGGGCCGGCCAAACGGCAGCTTGGTCATCTGCTGCTGGCGGGCCAGTTCGTCGAGGAAGGCAATAATGAGCCGCTGGAGATTACGCTTCTCCTGTTCGATGAATGATCCGAAAATAGGCATGGTCAGCAGGAGCAGCCAGAGATACGGCACCACCTCGCCGCCGAAGCCGATGACGAGCAGTTCGAAGCCGAGCAGCGACCAGAAGCAGAGCTTGGCCAGCAGCGACCAGCCGGCGTCGAGGCGGCAGTGGAACAGTTTCTGGGCGCGCTCCATCTCCTCCGCCACGGTGATCAATTGCAGCCGGCTCCAGCGCGTGCCGTAAATTTCCACGTCGTGGCCGCTCCACCCTTCATCGGCGCGGTGCTGCCAGCCCTCTTTGTCGAGGGCGGCGAGGATGGAATGGACGAAGGCCAGCCGTTCGATCTCCGGGCCCGACCAGTAACGCACTTTGTCGAGCGGTTCGTTGCGGTCCGGGTTCCGAACGGCGTCGAGCCGGAGGTGGGCCTTTTCCGGCGTGGTGCGCAGGGCCAGCCGCCCGTGGTAGCGCGCCCAGCCGCGGGCGATCGGTTGCAGAAAGAACAGCAGCGCGACGAGCGGACGCGACCAGAAGCGGCGCTTGGTTTTCGGCAGGTCGGCCTGCGCGGCGGCGGCCAGGCAGATGATGATCGAGGCGAGCAGCGTCGCCACGCCCAGCGGCCAGACGGCCCGGAACGGCACCGCGAGCACGAGCAGCGGGAGCGTGACGAGGACGTGAAATTCCAGCGAGGTGCAGAGCATGAAAGCCAGCGCCGGCTCGCCCGCGTAGAGTGTCTGGAACCACGCGCCGCCGAAGAGGCCGTGATAGATGACCGGCGGCTTGACGATCACGCCCATTTTCGACGCTGTGTAGATGCGTCCGCGCCAGATGCCGCCGCCGGCGGAGTTGAAGTACTCGGCGTGCTTGACCGCGAGCAGCGCCTCGGCCTCGCCGTAGCCGGCCTGCTGTTTCAGATACGCCGGCACCGTCGCGCGGCGGTAATGCCAGACGAAGCCTGACGGGCTGAAGCCGATCTTGCAGCCGCGCTGCTGCAGGCGCCAGCAGACGTCCACGTCGTCGCCTGCCTTCCGGTAGATCGGATCGAACCCGCCGATGGAGTCGAGCGCCCATTTATAGAAGGCCATGTTGCACCCGGGAATGTGCTCGGCCAGACGGTCGGTCAACATAACGTGCGCCGGGCCGCCCGGCGAGACCAGCACCGCCGCGGCGATCCAGGAATCTTCCGGCGGCAGAAAATTATGACCGCCGATGCCGGTGAACTTGCTGCTCAACAAATCGCCGATCAAATAATGCAGCCAGTCCTCGTCCGCACGGCAGTCCGAATCGGTGAAGGCCACGATCTCACCGGTGGCGGCGGCGCTGCCGGCGTTGCGCGCGACGGACAGGCCTTTGTTCTCCTGACGCAGATAGCGGACGTTCTTGTAATTCGCGACCAGGCGGGCGGTCTCGTCGGTGGAACCGTCATCGACGAGGATGACTTCGTAGTTCAGATAGTTGAGCCGGGCGAGCGATTTCAGGCAGGCGTCAAGAGTGCGCGCGCCATTGTAGCTGGCCACGACCACGGAGACTTTCGGCCACGACGGCAGCGGAAAATACGGCGCCTGCCGAAATTGTTTCTGGACGACATGGAACGATTCCCTCGGCTGGCGCTCGCGCGTGGTCAGGCCGAAGAACCAGTTGTCGATCTGCATCCCGTTGCGAAACCAGTCGTCAGTGTAGCTGAAGACGACCAGGCCGGCCAGCCCGCCTTGAAAGCCCGCCTCGATTTGCCAGGCGAGCATCTCACATTTTTGCACCTCGCCCTCGCGTTGCGAATCGATGCCGGTCTCGCCGAGCAGCAGCGGCTTGGCGTCGGCGATCATCTGCAATCGCGCGAGGTAATTCTCAAACGTCCGCCGCTCGTGCAGGTAAACATTGAAGCAGAGGAAGTCGATGTTCAGCACCCGCAGAAATTCCGTGGGCGGATAGTTGCCGAAGGTGCAGAGACAGCCCGGGTCGGCGTCCTTGGCCTCGTTCACCAGGTCCTCGATGAACTCGCCCACCGCGTGCGCGCCGCTCCAGCGCACGAGGTCAGCGGCGATTTCGTTCACCACGCTGAAGGCGAAGACCGCCGGGTGTCCGCCGCAGCCCTGGACCGCCTCATGCACGGCGACGCGTGCTTCGGCGCGGGATTTGGCGGAATCGAGGAAGCAGAGGTGCTTGTTCCACGGAATGTCGATCATCACCTTCAGCTCGTGCGCCGCGGCGAGGTCGAGGAACCAGCGCGGCGGGACGTGATAGACGCGGAGAAGGTTCGCGCCGAGTTCGCGGATTTGCAGGAAATCTTTCAGGGTCTGTTCGCGCGCCGCGAAGCGGTCCCCGTCGGCATTCGGGGCGAACGGCCCGTAGGTGACGCCCTTGGGATAAAATTTCTGCTCGCCGAGACGGAAAAATTTTCCGTCCACGCGGACGCGCGCCGAGATGTTGCCGGTGGACATGAGGTTCAGATTGCGCTGCCGGGCCGGAGCCAGACGGGGGCGATGGATAGCAGGGGCGCGGCGGGGTTGGCGATACGAAACTCGCCCCGCTATTTCAGCAGCTCCTCGGCGATCTGCACCGCGTTGAGCGCCGCGCCCTTGAGGAGCTGATCGCCGCACACCCAGAAGCAGAGGCCGTTCTCGAGCGCGCAGTCCATGCGGATTCGGCCTACCGCGCAGTTGTCCCGTTCGGAGGTGAAGAGGGGCATGGGGTAACTTCTGTTTTCCGGCTCGTCCACGAGGTCGAGGCCGGGGGCTTTTTTGAGCACGGCCCACGCGGCGGCCACCGTCACGGGTATTTCAAACTCCGCGCTCACGGCGATGGAATGGGAGCGATAGACCGGCACGCGCACGCAGGTCACACTCGCCCGGAACGACGGGTGATGCATGATTTTGCGGCCCTCGTTTTCCAGCTTCATCTCCTCTTTCGTGTAGCCGGACGGCAAAAATGAATCGACCTGCGGCAGGACGTTGAACGCGATCTGGTGCGGATAGACCTCCTTCGTCACCGGCTGCCCGGCCACGACCTCGCCCACCTGCCGCTCCAGTTCCTCGATCGCCTTCGCCCCGGTCCCGGAAACGGCCTGATAGCTCGAAGCGAAAATCCGCTTCACCCCGAACGCCTGGTGCAACGGAAACAGCGCCATCAGCGTGATCGCCGTCGTGCAGTTCGGGTTCGCGATGATGCCCTGGTGTTTCCGCACATCGTCGGCGTTGATTTCGGGCACGACCAGCGGCACCGAGTCGTCCATGCGGAACGCGCTGGAATTGTCCACCACCACGCAGCCCGCCCTGGCCGCGAGGGGCGCGAACTCCTTGGAAATGCCGCCGCCCGCGCTGAAGAGCGCGATGTTGATGCCGGCGAACGAATCTTTGGTCAGCTCCGTGACCGCGATGTCCTGTTCGCGAAACTTGAGCTTCTTGCCGACGGAACGGGCGGAGGCGAGCAAGGTCAGTTGGCTCGCCGGGAAATTGCGCTTCTCCAGCGTTTTGATCATCTCGAGGCCGACGGCGCCCGTCGCGCCCACCACGGCCACATGCGGATTACGGTTCATAAAGGGCTGGCAATATAGCCGGCGCGTCCGGCCTGTCAACGCGGGCGCAGGCGGGCGCGGCGATTACGCCGCTTCAACGTGCGCACACCCACAGGCCCGTCGTTTCGTCTCTGCACGCTCGGACCTTGAAGCGGCCTGAAGGCCGCGCGCCGGGGGCGTTAGGCTGCGCCCCACGCACCAAGATTTCCAACCAGGCCCACGCGTCCGTTTGTGCGCCAGGCAAACGGCCGGCCGGGAAAAAGAAAAACCGCAGCGACGGGGTGCCGCTGCGGTTTGTCGAAGGCTTTCCCGAATCAGTTGTTGATGCGGCGCATGGTGCTGGCCCTCCTGATGACCGAAACGTCATTCTCCCGCCCATGCGTTTCATTGCTCTGATTCTCGCCCTTTCGCTTCTCGCCACGGCAGACGCGGCAGACGCGCCCAAGACCGTCGTTTATTTCTCGCCGAATGGCGGATGCACCGCCGCCGTGGTCGATGCTCTGGGCAAGGCCAAGAAGACCGTGCTGGTGCAAGCCTACTCGTTCACATCCGCGCCGATTGTCAAAGCCCTCGTGGACGCGCACAAACGCGGCGTGAAGGTGCGAGTGATCTTGGACATCCGTGGTTCTTGGTCTTGGATGCGACGGTCAAGCTCCTCTACGGCCTTCAGGAAGGAGCCGAGATCGGTGACAACCCGCACAAGCCCGGACGGCCAAGCGGCGCGTGGTGGTGCTGCGCCGGAAAGTGGAACGGAAAACGGAAAAGGAATCCCCCCGCGAACTGGGCTGGCCGATGCTGGCCCAATGCGGCCCCGCCCCCGAATATGAATACCAAGTGCTGGTGACGCACCTGAGCGAAGAGATCTTGAGCATTGCCGACCTGTATCGGCAGCGGGCCGACGCGGAGAATGTGGATGACGAGTTGAAGAACCAATGGGGCTGGGGCGGGTTCATGACGAAGGATCTGCTGCGCTGCCAGGTGGCGGCGCGGATCGTGGCGTTGATCTACAACTGGTGGAGTCTGTTCGTGCGTTGCGCCGTGCCGAATCGTGCCCGCGATGCGGTGACGTGCCGTCCGCTGCTGTTGTGCGCCGTGGGGCGGGTGATTGAGTACGGGCGACAATGCACCTCGCGCCTGACCAGCATGCACGCGCAGGCCGCGCAGGCTCAATGCCTGCTGACGGTTCTGTGCCTGTTCCTGAGCGGACTCAAGAACACTGCGGAGCAGTTGAGTCCGAGCCAGTGTTGGGAGCGGATTTGGGCCAGGATTTTAGCTCCCTGCTGACCCCGAGGGAGGCATTGCCTGCTCCCAGCGGGTGAAACGGGAACCGCGAGGACAAGGAACCGACAAAATCAGCCCCAACCGTGCGGCTCAAAACCGCACCGCAGGCGAAGCGCGTCTTCTACTGCCGGATTTAGGTTCATGGGATCAGTGGATCAAGCGTGGAAATTCTGAACCGCGCCCGCCGCCAAAGCAAGGCCGGTCTGGCGGACGGGCTGCGGACCGCCGCCCAGACCACGCCGCGCACCGGCAACAGTCGGCTATTGATACAGCCGCTCGTTGCGGATGGCTTCGGCGACGGCGGACGGCACGAGATGCTGCACCGGCCGGCCGGCCTTGAGGCGGGCGCGGATTTGCGACGCGGAAACGCCCAGCGGGAAACCGTCCAGCAGCCGCAGCCGGAACGGCGCGGGCAGCGTGACGACGCTTTCGCCGGGGCGGGGGATGACGACGAATTCGACAAGTTGCGCCAGGGTTTCGGCCTCGCGCCACTTCGGCAAGGTCGGCAGATGATCGGCCCCGATCAGGTAAAAAAGTTCGGCGTTGGGAAAACGCCGCGCGTACTCGCGCACCGTGTCGATGGTGTAGGAGACGCCGCCGCGCCGTAGTTCTTGCCCGTCGATCTCGCAATCGGTCTCGCCGGCGAGCGCGAGGCGCAGCAGACGCAACCGCATTGGCGCGGGCGCGAGTTCGTGCTCGGGCTTGAACGGTGATTGCGCGGCGGGAATGAAAAACAGCCGCGCCAGGCCCAGCTCCTCGCGCGCCGCCCGCGCCACCAGCAGATGGCCGAGATGCACCGGATCGAATGAGCCGCCGTAGAGTCCCAGTTTCATTTTAGCAGCAGCGGTTGACGCTGTTGAATTTTTCCTCCGCCGTCTGCACGTAGGCCTGACCGCGATTCAGCTTTTCATTCGCCGGGCGGCCACCGAGCAGGTCGATGCGCCGGGGCGTGTTCGCGCAGAGCGCGGCGTGCTGCGCGGCGCGATCCACGGCGGCCTCGCCGGAAAGCTCCTTGGCCAGCGCGAACGCGAGAGCGAGGAGACTCACGACTTGCAGCGGCCGGCCCTCGGCCACGGCGTAATCCGGCAGCCACGTCGGCGGCGTCTCGCGCAGGTCGGCGGCTTTTTTGCGCGCGAGCAGCAAAATCCATTCGCGGACGCTGATCAAAACAATGAGCACGACGAGCGCGAGAAAAAAGGCGGTGACCAAGGCGTCCAGGCGGAGGTTGAAGACTTGCTTGGAAAGCTGGGTGAGGGCTTTGGTGTGGACCTCCAGTTGTGCGGCGGGGACATCCTGTCTGCCCCGCAGCTCTTCGCGTTTTTTCTGCGCGGCATCGGCCCCGGACATGAAGCCAATTTTCGGATTGGAATGCCAAATCTTCTCCACGCCCGCCGTGCCGGTCACGGCCAGCAGCCAGAGCAGGGGAATCAGGGTGACGAGCGCGAACGCGGGCGAGCGCCGCGGAGCGCCGGTCTCCGACCCGCCGGGTTGTTTGGGCGAAGCCCGCGCCGGGTCGGAGACCGGCGCTCCGAGGGTCATTTTCAAAATGATGGTCGTCGCCAGACAAAGCGCGATGGCGGCGAGGAGTTGGTTGGCAATGCCGAAGATGGGCCAGAGCGCCTTGATACCACCATCGGGATCCCGCACGGCGGCGATCAGGAAATAGCCCCACAACCCGACGATCACTCCGCTGGCCAGGACGCCGGCCCAGAGATTTTTGATGTCGCCGAGCGGTTTCGAGACGTGGCCGAGCGCGTCCTGCAAGAGGTAGCGGCCCACGCGCGTCCCGGCGTCGAGCGTGGTGAGAATGAACAGCGCCTCGAACATCAGCGCGAAATGATACCAGATGCCGAGCCAGTTTCCGCCCAAGCCCTGGAAGGCGCGGTGAAACAAGTTCGCCATGCCGACGGCGAGCGTGGCCGCGCCACCGGTGCGGCCGTAGAGTGTTTCCTCCTTCACGTCGCGCGCCAGTTCGGTCATGCGTTCGGCGGTGAGTGCGAAGTCGGCGCCGTACGAATTCACCTGGGTCACCGTGGCCGTCGCGATGGCGGCGGCATCCGCGCCCGGCGCCTTGATATTCATGGCCAGATAAACGCCCGGCTCCAGCGTGCAGGCGGCGATGATGGCCATGATGGCGACGAGCGATTCGAGGCACATGGCGCCATAACCGACGGGCCGCGCGTAGCTTTCGCGGGTGATGATCTTGGGCGTGATGCCGCTGCTGATGAGCGTGTGAAATCCGCTGATCGCACCGCAGGCGATGGTGATGAAGCAGAACGGAAACAGCTTCCCCGGCACCACGGGGCCGGAGCCGTCCACGAACTTCGTGAGCGCGGGCATCTGCAAATCCGGCAGCACGAGCAGCACGCCGAGCGCAAGCAGGAAGATGGTGCCCAGCTTCATGAAGGTGCTGAGGTAGTCGCGCGGCGCAAGCAGCAGCCACACCGGCAGCACGCTGGCGGCGAAACCGTAGAGGATGACCGACCACGCGAGGTGCTCGGCCTTGAGCTTGAAGACCGGCCCAAGCGTTGCGCTTTCCGAAACGTATTGCCCGCCCCAGACCGCCGCGAGCAGCAGCACCACGCCGATGATCGAGGCCTCCAGCACGCGGCCCGCGCGCAGCCAGCGCAGGTAGCCGCCCATGAACATCGCGATGGGGATGGTCGCCGCCACGGTGAAGACGCCCCACGGCGAATCAGCCAGCGCGTTCACGACCACGAGCGCGAGCACGGCCAGCAGAATGATCATGATCGAAAGGATCGCGATGGTGCCGATGACGCCGGCCCAGGAGTTGATTTCCTCCTTCACCATCTGGCCGAGCGATTTTCCGTCGCGCCGGATGGAGGCGAAGAGGATCACAAAATCCTGCACCGCGCCGCCCAACACCACGCCGATGAGAATCCAGAGCGTCCCCGGCAGATACCCAAACTGCGCCGCGAGCACCGGCCCGACGAGCGGCCCCGGCCCGCTGATGGCCGCGAAGTGATGGCCGAAAACGATCCACTTGTTCGTCTTCACGAAATCCTTGCCGTCGTCGTGGACTTCGCAGGGCGTGGCGCGGCGGTCGTTGAGCGCGAGGATGCGGGCGGCGATCCATTTCGAGTAAAAGCGGTAGCCGATGGTGTAGGTGCAGAGCGCGGCGACGAGGATGAAGGCGGAATTGACCGGTTCGCCGCGACGGGTGGCGAGGATGACGTAGGCAAACGCACCGAGGAGGGCGACGAGGAGCCAGAGTAATTTGGACAGGACGTTTTTCATGCGCGGCCCGGCCGCCGGGGCGCGGGGGATTTCTAAACGATGCGCGGATTGATGCCCAGCAGTTCTTGAATGTCTTGTTTCAGGCCGGTGTCCCGCAGCGGTGTCTCAGGCCCGCCGGGGTGGCGGGGACGGAGCGCGTTTCGCCCAAGGCCGGCCGTGGTTTCGGCACGGTGGGCCGTCATTCCAGAATTAGTTGTTTTGGTTGGCTTCACATTTGCTTTTCAGGGCGTGGCGGATGGCGTGCGTCGTCCGATCGGGTCGAAGCTCAAAACGAAACCATATAACAACGACATGGTCGGCACCTTAAGTCCTAACGAAGAATCTCAATTGGCCCTGACGATTGAGATGTTCGGGCTCATCACCCAGTCGCAGCCGCAGGATTACCAGTCGCAGGAAATTCTGAAGGAGGCCTACGTCAAGCTGGGCCGCGACCAGGACGCGGTCAACACCTCGCGCCGCATCGGCCAGGCCTACGTCCAGCAGGGCTGCCCGCCTCGCCCTTCCGCACGGACGACTTCACCATGCTCACCGCGCCGAAGGCGAAGTAGCGCCGGGCGGAGCCATTCACCGCGGCGAGCGCAGGGAACCAAGGCTGGGCCGAAGAACGGTCCGTTCATTCTGGTCCTAAAATTTGATGCTGGCCGGTGAACTCGATACTTGGAAGGAAACATCGCTTCACGCCCTCTCCGGCTTTGTTCCCTTCGTTCTCTTCTATTCCTTCATTCCCGTCCGCCCCCAATCCCCGGGAAATACTGGTCGCCGCTACCGGGAATGTTTCACCAGATTCTTCCTCACGCACTCGGGCCGGAAGGTGAACACATTTGGATCACGCGGATTGATCGTGACGCGCACCCAGTGCGTGTCGGGATTACCGAACGTCTCCACGCGCGTCAGGTTCTCGATGCGCCGCTGGCTCTTCGCGCCGAGGAACGGCTGGTCGATGCGGAAGTAATGCGTGTCCCCATGCACCAGCACCACCGGCCGGCCGAAGGCCACCGTCTCCCGCTCGATCACCGCCAGCATTTCATTGAAACCCAGCCGGATTTTATTGGTCGGGGCCCGGTCGATTTGCGGATTGGCCTGCATGACGAGCATGACGGCGCGCAGCTTCTCGTGCGTGGCGAGGGCGAAGGTCTCCTTGATCCAGGTGACGTTGGCGGCGTTGCGCCCCGCGAACTCCGGCGTGCCAAAATGATTGTCCGCGCCGGGGACGTTCAATCCGGCGAAGACCACGCGCCCGCGCACCCAGCGCACGTTCTCGCGGAAGGCCGCGAACCGCCCATCCGCGCTCTGCCGGGTGAGCGTAAGCGTGCGCCGGCCGAGCGACTGGTCGCCCTGGGTGAAGATGGCGCGCAACTTTTCCAGCCGTTCGCCGGGATCGAATGGTTTCGACTGGACCGCCCCGCAGTCGCTCCACTCGTTGTCCCCGAAGAGATAGATCAGCGGATGCTTGAACGTCTGGAACTGGCGCAAAACATCCTCGAACACCGGGTCGGTGCAGGGCGTGGCCCCGCTCTTGATGTCGCCGTTGTGGATCACGAACTCGAGCCGGGCGCGGTTCAGGTCGGCGATCAGGTTGGGGAAATGATTGGTGCGCTGCGCCTCGTCATACGGCACGTCCCCGATGAGGGCGAAGTCGAAGGCCCAGTCCGAAAAGGCCGTGCCGGCGGTGCGCGGCGCGGCCACGGTGGAGAACAACGGCAGCAGCCACAGCAAACCGCTCAATAGAGAAAGTCGTTTCATGTCGGAATCGGTGCCGCGAAGTTAGCGGCCTGGCGGCGTCATGGAAAGCCGCATCCTCCTCCGGGCGCATCTCAGTTTCTGGCAACCTGGTTGGGCGGTCGTGGCCGTTCCCTCGGAGGGAGAGGGAGACGTTGGGCTGTCGGGACGCGGATGTGCGGCCCCCTCTCCCAGCGGGAGAGGGCTGGGGTGAGGGAGAACGGCCACGACCGCCCAACCAGGCTCCAAGAAACTGAGATGCACCTGCCGGGCCGCCGCCTCGGCACGATTCAGTGCCACCACTCATGGTTCCGATTTCGGTCGTGTCCTGATTTGATTTTCGCCGGAGCGCGGCTGTGTCGTCTTCGACCAGCCGCAGTGGGTCGTAAATGCTGCGGCTGGTCTGCGACATAGCCACGCTTCCTGCCAATTTGGACACCACCCCGGTTTTCGAGCATCTTCCCATCCGCGCAGAATTTCCCTACCCTCCGCGCATGACGTTCCTGCCCATCGTGGATCGCGAGCTGCGCGTGGCAGCCCGGCGCGGCGGCACTTACTGGATGCGCCTCGGTGCGGCCCTGGTGGCGATGGTCGTGGGCGTCTGGATCTGGCTGATGATGCTGCGCGAGTCGCCGACGGAAACGGGCTTCGCCCTCTTTGTCGCGCTCTCCATTTTCGCCTGCGTCTATTGCCTGTTCGCCGGCCTGCGCACCACCGCCGACTGTCTGAGCGAGGAAAAACGGGAAGGCACGCTCGGCCTGCTCTTCCTCACCGATCTCAAAGGCTACGACGTGGTCTTCGGCAAACTCGTCGCCACGTCGCTCAACTCGTTCTACGGACTGCTGGCGATTTTTCCAGTGATGGGCATTCCGCTCCTGCTCGGCGGCGTCACGGTCGGAGAATTCTGGCGGGTCATGCTCGTCTGCGTGAACACGCTGTTCTTCTCGCTCGCCATCGGCATGTTCTGCTCCGCGATCTGCCGCGACGCGCACAAGGGAGCGGCGCTGGCCTTCGCCATCATCCTGCTGCTGGCCGGCGGATTGCCGGTCCTCGGCGCCATTCTCATGGAGCGATACGATCTGCCGCTGCCGCCGATCAGTTGCATGATCACCAGCCCCGGCTACGACTGCTTCATGGCGTTCGACAAGACACAAAAAACATTCGCCAATTACAACTTCTTCTATGAATCGGTGCTGGTGGTCCATCTCATCTCCTGGGCCGCGCTCCTCGCCGCGTGTGTGATCGTGCCGCGGAGCTGGCAGGACAAGGCTGTGAGCGCGTCCGGGGCGCGCCGGCGCGAACGCCGCCGGCGCTGGGACGAAGGGTCGGAAGCAACGCGCGCGACCCTCCGGCAACGGCTGCTGGCGATCAACCCGTTCTTCTGGCTCGCGTCCCGCGACCGCTGGAAAACTTATTTTGTCTGGCTGTTTCTCGTCGTGGGCGCGGGCGTCTGGGTTTGGGGATTGATTGGTTATCCAGATGACTGGCTCAATCCGGGAACCTACGTCGTCACCGCGCTGCTCCTGCACACGGTCTTGAAAAACTGGCTGGCGAGCGAGGCGACCCGCCGCTTCGCCGCCGACCGCCACAGCGGCGCGCTCGAACTGCTGCTCTCCACGCCGATTCGTGTGCCGGAAATTCTGCGCGGCCAGCGGCTCGCGCTCGGGCGGCAGTTCGCCGGGCCGGTGCTGGTGGTGCTGATGGTGGATGTGGTGTTACTCGT